>LSQX01404654.1_pt1 | contig 22356 bp, 21 predicted proteins | sample 654561 | NCBI WGS metagenome assembly LSQX01 (sample SAMN04489861, study PRJNA283612) | anaerobic digester metagenome | isolation source: 4 biogas reactors fed with cattle manure at either 37C or 55C with and... | place: Denmark: Kongens Lyngby | collected 2014
TCCACAAATTCAGGGCAAGACCACCCTAGCCAGAGTAAATCAAGATTTTCTTTGCACATACGCCCACATGGGAATGCCAATGTCCTCCTCGCGCAAGGGCGCGTTTGGTGTTGCAGAACGCACCGGTGTCGCGAATAATCGCCACTTCGCACACAACTTTTGTCCGCGGACAACGCAACGCCCCGCGGGCAACACACAAGGAGGAGAATGTTATGAACCGACAATTGTGGACACTGTTGTTCGTCGCGCTGCTGGCGTCGTCCTGCGTAAAGAAGAGCGTCTTTGAGGCGAGCCAGGCCAAACTCCACGACACCGAAGGCCAACTGGCGGGCGCCGTGGCATCCGGCGAGGCCCTCAAGCGAGAGCTGGCCAATGCCCAGGCCGACAGCCAGCAATTGGGCAAGGAGATCGAGGCCCTCAAGGCCACCATCGAGAGCCTGGAGAACCTCTTGGCCGACGAGAAGACCCAGCGCCAAAAACTCAGCGATGATTTGGCCGCCACCATCGCCGACCGATCCAAGCTCAAAGAAAACACCGAGAAGCTCAAGCTGGCCCTGGCCGAGCTCGAGAAGCGCAAGGCCGAAGCCGACGCCCGCGTCAAAGAGTTCCGAGACATGCTGGACCGCTTCAAGCCCCTCATCGACGCCGGAAAACTCAAAGTGCAAATCAAGGACGGCCGCATGGTGCTCGTGCTGCCCACCGACATCCTCTTCGCCTCGGGCTCGGCCAAAATCTCCGAGCAGGGCCAGGAGGCCATCCTGGAAGTCGGCAGCGTCTTGGCCACCATCAAAGAGCGCAACTTCCAGGTCTGCGGCCACACCGACAATGTCCCCATCACCAGCAAAAAAACTTACACCGACAACTGGGAGCTCGCCGCGGCGCGCGCCCAGGGCGTCATGCGCACGCTGATGGAGGCCGGCATGGCGGGCACCACCTTGAGCGCGGCCAGCTACGGCGAGTTCTTGCCCGTGGCCACCAACGACACCCCCGAGGGGCGCAAGTCCAACCGGCGCATCGACATCGTCGTCGTGCCCGACTTGTCGAACCTGCCCGGCTTTTCCGAACTCAACGCCCTCGAAAAATAAAACCGCATCTCCCCCCAAAAAAACACCCCAACACCGCCGCTGAGACGCTGGGGCCCCTTGGGCAAAAACCACGTCGGGACATCGCATTTTTTTATGTGCTCCCCGCTCTTTTCATAGGCAATCCCGCCACAAAGTTATGCTAGCGTTGCACCGGCCATTTTTGGGCCATATCCAAAGGAGCCCCTATTATGAATACTTCCAAAGCCCTGCGCCTACTGTTGCCGGTGTTGCTCGCCGGGATGTGCTGCGCTCTTGCGGCATGCGATGACAGTGGCACACCCCAAAGCACAGCGGATTCAGAGCTGCCCAACACGGACGCCACTCCCGCGCCAGACTCCGACACAGCGCCAACGCCCAGCTCCGATCCCGCAACAGGAACGGATGCGAACATCGGAGAGGACACCGAAACCGGAGGGGACACCGAAACCGGAGAGGACACCGAAACCGGAGAGGACACCGAAACCGGAGAGGACTCCGAAACCGGAGAGGACACCGAAACCGGAGGGGACACCGAAATCATTCCCGTCGCCTTCACGGCCACCACAGGGGCAGACGCCGTTGTCTTCCACGACCGCTCGGCGGACACCTTCACCACGACCCGGCACCAACCCGCTGTGCATGCCCACTACACGCTGGACCTGCGTTGGGTAGAGCTGGCAGCGCATGACACCCTGCGCGTGGGCGATTTTCTGTTTGCCAGCGACACGGCGTTGGCGGGCGCGGCCCTGGCCACGGCGCTGGACCATGCGCTCAACGATCCCGCCGCCGAAAATGTCCCGCCGGGCTGGACTTTTGCCGCCGCCGACAGCACCCTGTCGCTCACCGCCACCGACGCTGGCCCCCAGGACGCACCTGAAATCGCCTACGAACACGGCCTATTGACCGCCGTGCAAGCGGTGAACCTCGCCGACATCCGCCTGGCCCCGGGCCAATCCCTCACCGTCCGCGACAGCGCCACACCAGGCGACCCGCCCACCGCGCTGTACACCAACGACACGGGAGACGACCTAAACGGCGCCGCCCTGGCCACGGCCATCGCCGCCAACACCCCGTCCATCGCCTGGACGCTACACGCAGAGGGCAGCCGCCTGTACTTCACCAGCCTGGCGCCGGGCGCAGAACAACCCTTGCTGGCAGTCGCCCGTCCCTACGACGGCGGCACGGTGGCGCTGGATGCCGAGTGCGAGACCCGCTACAGCTACGATGGGGAGACCACCGCCATCATCGCGCAGCTCACCCCTGGCAGCGGCGGTGACACCATCTGGCAGGCCGCCCTAACCGAAACCGACGACGATTATAAGTATGCGCAAACCCTGTACCTCTCGGGGCTCTCCCTGGCGCCGGGCCACACCCTGCGCATCACCGCCCAGAAGGAGACCGGCAACGTCCTGCGCTACACCAATGCCCGCAACGACACGCTGATGAGCTACGACCTGCTGGATGCGCTCTATTACGATGCGGACGTCGGCAGCCACACCTGGGACCGCTTTGACGCGACCAGCATTGACACCTTCGAGGAGACATTGACCTTCCGCTCCTCCAGCAGCAATGCCTCCCCGCTCACGGCGCACATCCACGCCCCCGGCGCGCTCGCCGTGTACACCATCGACTTCTCCGACACGACCGTGCTGCCCAACGACGGTATCCTCATCGACGATACGAGCATTGGCGTGGGCGTTGTCACCAGCGGGGCGGCTCTGGCCAACATCGCATTTGCGAGCATGACAAGCAGCAGCATGTGGACGCCCGATTACGAGACGGGCTCCGCGTTGGTCACGCTCACCGCCAAGCTCCCCGGTCCTGCCACGCCAACCCTGTCGCATGTCGACATGGGTCGCGAAGCCCAACTGCATTTCTCCGGCGTAACACTGGCGGCGGGGGAGACCATCCACATCGGCAACTACCGCTACACCGCTGCCACCGACCTCAACGGGACGGCCCTGGCCGAGGCCCTGTACGCAGACCTAGTCGGTAGGGGTGTCTACGCCTTTTCCGACGCCATCGACTGGACGGTCCGCCACCGGGACGGCTCTCCCGCCCTGTTCTTGGTGACCGACAACAACCGGACCATCTCCGTCACCAGCCCCATCCGGCGGTACACGGACATCATCGAGGAGACGGTGGTTGGGCTCGTCTCGCAGGCCGGGTCCGGCGGCTACAACCCCCGCCTCGCCACGGACTTCAGCCTGCCCATCTCCTTCGGCAACAAAGTCCTGTTGCCGGGCGCGAGCCTGCGCATCGGGGACTACGCCTTTGCCAACACCACCGGCGACACCCTCGAAGGCCTGGCGCTGGCCGAAGCGGTACGAGATGATCTGCTGCTGCCCGAGAACGCCCTCGCCATCGACGGCGTAACGGCATGGCGGCCCGAGACCTATTCCCAGGGCGCGATTGGCTGGCTGCGCATCGCCACCGACGGCATCTCCGTCAGCTACTCCCGGCCCGCTGGCGAGGACGCGCTCACCGTCTTCGAGGTCGTCCCAGGGAGCGGCGGGGGCACCACATTCCTCGGGCTTGTGACCGTGTCGCGCGGCGCTGTTTTGACCCCGCTCACCTCCGGACTCAACGCCCTGGACGTCATCACCGATTTCCAGATCGGCGAGGACCGCATCGCCATTCCCAACGCCGAAATCCATTATCTCGTGGTGGACGAGACGGCCCTAGCCAGCGCGCACTACCAAGGCTTCAGATACGTTTGCCACGAAGGCCTCAGCTATTCGGTGGGCGCCCACCAGGCCGGGCTCTTCGCCCTGGACGGCGACCATTACCTGTTGGTCAACGACGGTACGGCCAGCTTTGATCCAGACAAAGACATCGTCATCAAACTGGTGGACCTGAAAGGCTACCGGCACGACCTCCAGGTCCAGGACATCTTCGATCTGTCCCTGTAGCGGCCGCGCGGACCGCGCGCAACAAGCGCCACCGACGCGCCATTTCGGCCCAGCGCCGCCAGGCGTCAACAATCGCCAGCCGTCAATAATCGGAAAAGGTCGGGGGTTCGCTGCCGCCCTCGGGAATGGGCTCGTCGTGCACCAGGTTGTCGAAGCGCGTGTACATCTCGGTGAAGGAGAGGAAGCAGGTGCCGGTGGGGCCGGAGCGCTGCTTGCGCACGATGATTTCGGCCTCGTTGCCCTTGGGATAGTCGGGCTTGTACACCTTCTCGCGGTACACGAACAAAATCATGTCGGCGTCCTGCTCGATGGCGCCGGACTCGCGCAGGTCGGAGAGAATGGGCCGTTTGTCTTGCCGGGCTTCCAGGCCGCGGTTGAGCTGCGACAGCGCCACCACGGGCACCTCCAGCTCCTTGGCCAGCAGCTTCAAGGAGCGCGAGATTTCGGCGATCTCCTGTTCGCGGTTGCTGGAAGCGCGCCGCGAGCTGCCCTGCATGAGCTGCAAGTAGTCGATGACGATGAGGCCGAGGTCTTTCTTTTCGGCCTTTAACCGGCGCGATTTGGCGCGGATCTCCACCGGTGTCATGGGCGTGGAGTCGTCGAGATAAATGGGTACGTTGTACAAAAAGCCCATGGTATCGGTAATTTTGCGCCAGTCCTCGGGGCTCAACAGATGGGGTTGGCGCATTTTCGAGGCGTCGATGTGCCCCTCCGAAGACAGCAGGCGGCGCACCAGTTGCTCCTTGGACATCTCGAGAGAGAACACCAGCACGGGCTTTTCGCCGCGCACCGCCGCGTTGAACGCCAGGTTCATCGCGAAAGAGGTTTTGCCCATGGCCGGACGCCCCGCCACGATGATCAGGTCGGAGGGCTGCAAGCCCGCGGTGATCTTGTCGAGCTGCCGAAAGCCCGTGGTCAGCCCGGTGAGGGTATCGGGGCGCTTCGCGGCGGCCTCGAGGTTTCTCATCGCCGTATGCAGCGGTGTGCCGATGTGCACATAGGACTCGCCGATGCGCTTCTGCGACGCCTCAAAGACCGTCTTCTCCGACTTGTCGAGGAACTCGTCCGCCGACGTCATATCGCCAAACCCGTCGGCCACGATTTGCTGCGCAGCGTAAATCATGCGGCGCACCGAGCTCTTCTCCAAAATGATGGTGGCGTAGTGCTCGACATTGGCCACGGTGGCCACCTTGTGGGTCAGGTTTTCAATGGCCGCCACGCCGCCAATTTTTTCGAGGTCGCCGCGCTTGGTCAGTTCGGTGCCCAGCGTCACGTAATCGATTGGGGTTCCCTGAAGCGACAGGTCGTGGATGGCCGCGTAAATGAGGCGGTGGCTCTCGAGGTAAAAGTCGTCGGCCGAGAGTTGGTCCTGGATGAGGGAGAGCGCCTGGTTGTTGAGCAAAATACTGCCGAGCACCGCGGCTTCGGCGTCCGCGCTGTACGGGGGAACGCGCCCCTGTCCACTGCCCGCACTCAGGCCCGCCGACGCGGGTGTCGGGGAGACGAGACCTCTCTTTGGCATGTCGTACCTCTTATGAAGTGTGGATGAAAAGAACCCTATTTAGGGCCGACGCGGGAGCCGTGTCAATCTTGGATGACCGTAACTTTTAGGGGGGCCGCCTCACCGCCGAACAACTTCACCTGGACGGTAAATTCGCCCAAGGTTTTGATGGGCTCGGCGATCTCAATGCGGCGGCGATCCAAGGTGACGCCTTCTTTGAGCAGCGCTTTTTCGATGTCGCGCGTGGTCACCGAGCCGAAGAGGCGCTCGTTTTCGCCAGAGGGCTTGGCGATGCGCAGGTTGAGCTCGGCCAGGCGGGTCTTCACCGCTTCCACCTCGGCGCGGGCGGCGTCGATTTGGCGTTGGATGAGGCGCTTTTTGTGCTGCATAAGCTTGACGTTGCGCGGGGTGGCGACATCAGCGATGCCCCGCGGAATGAGGAAGTTGCGCGCAAAGCCAGGCTTTACTTTGACCTCATCTCCACTCTCGCCGAGCTTGGGAACGTCTTCTTTTAATATCAATTTCATCGTCGTTCCTCCTTCGGGACTACTTCGGTGATGTAAACGGCATCAGCGCGATGTTGCGCGCGCGTTTTACCGCCTGACAAACTTGCCGTTGGTGCTTGGCACAAGTCCCCGAAATGCGGCGGGGAACAATTTTGCCGCGTTCTGAAATGAAATAGCGCAGGGATTGCGCATCTTTGTAATCCAGTTTCAAGGTGGCATCCGCGCAAAAGCGGCACACCCGGCGACGTCGATTGCCACCGGAACCGTGCCCGCCACTGCGGCGTGGTCTGCTTTGTCTGTCTTCCATGGCGTTCTCCTATTCGTTGTCGCCGCCATCGGCGTCGCTGGCGTTGTCGGTTTCGGGTTTCGCGTCAGTTGCAGGCGCGGCTTCGGCTTTCGCTTCGGCTTCGGCTTCGGGTGCGGCTTCGGCTTCGGGTGCAGCTTCGGCTTTCGCTTCGGCTTCGGCTTCGGGTGCAGCTTCCGCTTCGGTCTCTGCGGCGTCGGCGTCGGCGTCATCGGCGGTTTCGAGGGAATCGTCAAATTTGGCGACAAACGAAATGTCGCCCTCGCCAACGGGACGCACGCTGGGATCGACCCCTTCGTCCACCTTGACCGTCATGTATTTAATGACGGCGTCGATGACGCGGAGGTTGCGCTCCAGCTCGTGCACCAAGTCGGAATAGCCGAGGTAGTGCAGGTAGATGTAGATGCCCTTGGCGTTTTTTTGCACCGGGTACGCCAAGCGGCGGCGGCCCCAGTTTTCGGCCTTGAGCAGTTTCCCATCTAGGCGCTCCAGCACGTCCAGACAACGCGCTGCCACCGTGTCCACGACGTCGGTGCGGGAATCGGGATGCAAGATGAAAATGGTTTCGTACTCTCGCGCTCTGTGTTTTACAACGGGTTGAGTCATCAGACCTCCTCATGGTTTCAAAGCCCCGAAACACCGTTCGGAGCAAGGAGTTGGGGGCGGCATCTCGCCGCAGAGCGGACTCTCTACATGAAAACGGTTAAAAACGTCAAGTGAAACCGATGTAATGACATCTATATATAGGGGCGTGTGGACACAAAAGCGCTCGCGAGCGGCGGAACACCCAACTCAGGGCGACGCGGTGCCCTCTCCCGAAGCCGGTGCTGTCGTTTTGTCCGAAGGCGACGACGGCGTTGGCCCCGTCCCCGCCCCTGCTTTGGGTCCGCTGCCGATGTAGACCAAGCCCGCGATCAACAGGCCAATCAGCACCAAGGCGATGATCAGCGCGACCCACATCTGCGCGCGAGAGCGCTCTTCGGGCGAGGCGCTGGGCGGCAGGGAGTCGAAGGCACGCGCCCCAGAGAGGAGCGCCCCCAACCCGGAGGCAGGCTGGGCATCGGCTTGAAAGCGCCGGCGCCACCCGGAGTCGTTTTGGGGATCCAGTTCGCCGCTGCGCCGCGCGCGCGACAGGGTGGACATGGCCTCTTGGATGCCCTCGGGCGGCGTCAACTCGCGGGTGCGCTCCAGGGCCTCGCCCAAGGCGCGGATGCGATCCGGGTTGCCCAACACGCGATCGGTGTCGACATTGGTGAGGCTGTAGTGCCCGCCCGACGGTTGTCGTTTGCCCGCCGAGGTCACCGGCACTGGCGCGGGCATCGCCGCGGCGCGGTGGTCTTCGGAGAGCCAGCGGAACAAGCTCTCGGCGGCGCGGACGGCGCGCTCCCCGTGGGCATCGACGCCACGCAGATGGGCCTCTGCGGAGTCTGGGTAGGGCAACAACGCCCCGGCGCGCAACATGGCCACCGCGGCGCGCTCCAGGGACACGCGGTCTTTTTCGCTGCCCACGATGCGCCGGACATCCACCTCGGAGCCACCGCTGGCGATGGTCTCGAGCACCTCCTTGGAGGCACCGCCCAAGGTGTTGGCCAGCTCTTGGCACAGCGCCGTGCTGACGGTGAAGTTCGGCGCGCGCTGCCCGGGCAGCATGGCCTCGGGGCCGATGAAGCGCGTGATGAGCGCCGCGGCGCGTTCCAGTTGCTCTTCGAGGGGCAAGAACAAATTGTGGGGGCGCGGCCCGGAGTCCGGTGCGCGAAAGGTCCAGTGCCCGCTGTCGCACAGCAGGAGCTGTACAAAGGCCAGGTCGCCCTCGCTCTCGTCGCCGCCCACCCCCCGGCGCAAAATAGAGCGCGCGTGGCCGTTTTCGAAGTCGACGTCGAAGACATTCCAGGAGTCGTTGACGGACAGGCGCCCGGAGAGGCCGGCGCTGTTGAAGACGCGCAACAGGCTGGACATGCCGGTCAAATCGACGCGATCGGCGAGATTTCGCCCCGCCGCGATGCGCTCTTCGAGGAGGCGCACCGGCGTTAAGGCCTCGGCCAGGCGCTCCAGCACGCGATCGGTTTGCACGATTTCGACGCCCTCGCGCTCTTCCCACCACTTCATTAATAGCGCGGGTGTCCAGCGCAGCAGCGGGTGGCGGTGAAAGCGCTTGAGCATCCACCAGCCGGGCTCCCCCGGGCGCGTAATTTGCGAGATGGCCGCATCCGGTGCAAAGCGCAGGGCCTCGCGGTATCCCGTGCCGTCCACTGGCGCGGTCAGCGCGTTGACCCCGTGGGCGCGCAGCTCGGCTTGCAGGTGGGCCAGGCGCGGTGGGGAGTCCCCCAGGAGCAACACGCGCAAGCCCTTCACCCGCGGCGCAGAATGGGTGTCGATGAAGGCGCGCTCACCGGAGAGATTGGCCACGTCTTGCCACGAATCGGCGGTGTACAAATCGCTGCGTCTTTTGTTGTTGTCTTTCGATGACACCTGCAGTCCCTCGTCGCCCCCAAAAGGCCATGATTTTACCCTACACCCTAGACAGGCGCATGCCAAATCGTTACCTTGGCGGCCCATGCGCCCTTGCGGCATGCAACCCGGTCCCGCCCGGCGATGTGCGGCGCGGCCCCAACACAGAGTGCCCCATGGAACCCATCGAGCGAAGATCGCAAATCCTCATGCACGCCGCCACCTTGTTCGGGGAGCGCGGCTACCACAACACCTCCATCCACGACATCATCACGGCGGCGGGGGTCGCCCGGGGCACCTTTTATCTGTACTTTGCCAACAAGCGAAACATCTTCGAAGAGCTGGTCGACATCCTGCTCATGCGCCTGAGCAACTGCATCCAACCCGTGGACACCGACTCCGAAGAGGCCACAGCCCGCGAGCAGCTCCTCGACAACATGGTGCGCATTTTGGCCCTGCTGAGCAGCGAGCCCGCCCTCCTGTCCATCCTGCTCAAGGGCGCCGTCAACCTCGACAAAGAGATCGACGAGAAGCTCACCGACTTTTACGCGAAACTGCGCCTCGTCATCGAGAGTTCCCTGCGCCTGGGCAGCGAAATTGGCATCCTGCGCCCCTGCGACATCCAACTGGCCGCCCAAGTGGCCCTGGGGGCCATCAAGGAGATCCTCACCGGGCACCTCGACGGGCACCCGTCCCTCACCTCCGAAGAAGAAATCCGCGCCCAGGCATCGGCCCTGCTCGACATCTTTGCCCACGGCGTCCTCGCCCAGGGCAAGCGCATTCCCTAACCCCGCTGCGCGTTGGTCTATCCCGACAAGCGTGCTACAAGGACCGCGATGAAACCCGAACTGCTGCGACAACTGCTCGAGAAAGTGCAACAGCGCGATCTGGCCATCGACGACGCCCTGGAGGCCCTGGCCACGCTGCCCTTCGGCGAGACCCCCTCGGCCACCATCGACCACCACCGCGCCCTGCGCACCGGGCTCCCCGAAGCCGTCTTCGGCGAAACCAAGACCGCCGCGCAAATCGTCGAGATCGCAACCGCCATCATCGCCGCCGGGCAAGATGTCCTGGTGACCCGCGTCTCCCCCGAGAAGGCCGCCCAAGTGCGACACGCCCTGCCCGACATGGTCTACGAGCTATCGGCCAACGCCCTGGTGCACCGCACCGGCGACGCGACCAGCGACGCGACAAACAGCGACGCGCGCGGCACCATCGTTGTGGTCACGGCGGGCACCTCCGACTTGCCGGTGGCCCACGAAGCCCTCCTCACCGCCGAGCTGGCCGGCAACCCGACGCACCTGATCAACGACGTGGGCATCGCCGGTCTGCACCGCTTGCTCCACCACCTGCCCCGCCTGCGCGACGCCAGCGTCATCATCGCCGTCGCCGGCATGGAGGGCGCCCTGCCCTCGGTGGTCGCCAGCCTGGTAAGCTGCCCGGTCATCGCCGTGCCAACCTCCGTGGGTTACGGGGTGAGCCGCGGTGGCTTTGTCGCCCTGCTCAGCATGCTCAGCACCTGCGTGCCCGGCGTCACCCTGGTCAACATCGACAACGGATACGGCGCGGGATGTGCCGCGTCCCTCATCAACCGAAACCGCAACCCCCACGCCCCAGAAAGCCCCCAGGCCCATGCCCGCACAACCCCCTGAGCGCGCCCCCATGCGCCCCATCCTCTACCTCGACTGCTTCAGCGGACTCGCGGGCGACATGATTGTGGCGGCCCTGCTCGACCTCGGCGTCCCCTGGGCGCTGCTCGAGACCACCGCCAAGGCCCTGCCCCTCGAAGGCTACGCCCTGCGCACCGAGCGCACCGAGCGCAACAGCATCTACGCGACGCGCTTCATCGTCGACGTCGACGAGGCCGCACAACCGCACCGCCATTACAGCGACATCCGCCACATGCTCGAACACGCCGCCCTGCCCAGCGACGTACGCGATCTCGCCCTGTCGATATTTGCGCACATCGCGCGCGCCGAGGCCCGGGTGCACGGCACCAGCATCGACCACGTACACTTCCACGAGGTCGGCGCCGTCGACTCCATCATCGATATCGTCTGCGCGGCGGCGGCCCTGCGCCACCTGGACGCCCAGGTCGTGTGCGCCCCCATCCCCTTGGGCACGGGCTTTGTCGCCACCCAGCACGGACAGCTCCCGGTACCGGCCCCGGCCACCCTGCTCATCCTCGAGGGCATCCCCGTGGTGGGCACCGACATCCGCGCCGAGCTCACCACCCCCACCGGTGCGGCCATCGCCCGCGCCACCGCCGCACGCTTCGGCACCCTGCCCGCCCTGACGCCCACGGCCATCGGCTTCGGCGCCGGAGCGCGCTCCCTCGACGCACAGCCCAACGTGCTGCGGGCCATCTTGGGCACGCCCGCCGACGCGGTCCACACCGGCCCCCTGGCCCTCCTCGAAGCCAACATCGACGACATGAGCGGTGAGATCGCCGCCTTTGCCGCGGCCCAACTCCGCGACGCTGGCGCCCTGGACGTCTGGTTCACCCCCATTCAAATGAAAAAAGACCGCCCGGGCGTACAGCTCTCCGTCTTGTGCCGCCAAGCCGACGCCGAGGCCCTCTGCGAAATCCTACTGGCCGAGACCACCACCATCGGCGTGCGCCAACAGGCCGTCGCCCGCACCGAAATGCGCCGCACGCACATCTCGGTGACGACGCCCCACGGCGACGTGCGGGTCAAGGTGGCCACCCACCACAGCGGCCGCCAAAATGTCGCGCCGGAGTTCGCCGACTGCGAGGCCGTAGCCCGACGCCACGGCGTCCCCCTCAAAAAAATCATGGCCCTGGCCACCGCCGCTGCCTGGCGGGCATTGGACACGCCCCCCGCAGCACAATCCGCTCACCACCACCACGATCATGACCACGGACACGACCATGACCACGGACACGACCATGACCACGGACACGACCATGACCCGCGCTGATCTCCCCATCGGCGTCTTCGACTCGGGGCTGGGCGGCCTCACGGTGGTCAAGGCCGTGCGCGCCCTGCTGCCCGGCGAAAACATCCTCTACCTGGGCGACAACGCCCGCGTCCCCTACGGCACCCGCTCCCCCGAAACCATCCGGCGCTACGCCACCCACTGCGCCGACTTCCTGCACCAGCGCGGCCTCAAGATGCTCGTCGTCGCCTGCAACACCGTCTCCGCCGTGGCCATCGACGCGCTCAAAGAACGCTTTCCGCTGCCGGTGCTCGGCGTCATCGAGGCGGGGGCCAAGCTCGCCGTGCAGCACACGCGCAACCGCATCGTCGGGGTCATCGGCACCGCGGGCACCGTCGCCGCCAACGCCTATCCCCGCGCCATCGCCCAGCGAGATGCGCGCGTCACCGTCCACCAAAACCCAGCGCCTCTATTGGTGCCGCTGGCCGAGGAGGGCTGGCTTGAGGGCACGGTCCCCGAGCTCGCCGTCGACCGCTACATCCGACCGCTCATCGACAAAGACATCGACACCCTGGTGCTCGGCTGCACCCACTACCCCCTGCTGCGCAGCGTCATCGAGCAGCGCCTGCGCACCGGGCACAGCGCCGCGCACATCGTCGACTCCGCCGGGGCCATGGCCGCTGAGGTCTCCCGGGTTCTCGCCGAAGAGCGGTGGTTGCGACAGGGCGAAAATGGTACGCTGCAATGCTTTGTCACCGACCTGCCCCAGAGCTTCGGGCACATGGCCGAACGCTTTCTCGGGCAGCACATCTCCGCCGTAGAGCGCGTAGACATCTGAGGTTATCCATGTACAAAACCAGCGACACCCAAGGGCGCCTCGACGCCATCAATCCCCAACACCCCGGCGCCTGGGGCCTCTTCCTGCGGCACGCCGAGCGCTTCCCCATCGAGAGCGCCGACGACGTCTTCCGCGCGGGGCTCACCGACCAGGGCCGCCGCGACGCACACGCCCTGGGCCGCGCCTTGCGCCACCTCCCCATCGCCGCCGCCATCTCCAGCCCGGTACAGCGCTGCATCGACACGGCCCGGCACATCCTCGAGGGCTACGGCATGTCCGCCACCGACGCCGACGCGCGGGTGACCACCGACGACACGCTGCTGGAGGTCTTCATCGAAAACGGACGCCTGGCCCGCGAGGAGTTCACCCGGCTCGACCCCATCCACGCCATCCTCGAACACCTGGAGGGGGCCACCATCCCCGGGCTGCGCTCCGTCAAGACCGGCGCCGAACAGCTCCTGCACTTCTCGCTCTCGCACCTCCGCGACAACGCCCTCACCCTCTTCCTCACGCACGACTCCATCATCATGCCGCTGCGCAGGCACTGGTGCGGCACCCGGTACAGCCTCGAGAAATGGCAACCCTTTCTCAGCGGCGCCCTCATCCACCAAACCCCCGACGCCGTGACAGTGGACGGCCACACCGCCGTGCTCACGCCGCCATGAACCGCCGCCACAAGCGCCGACCGCGCCGTTCGCAGCCCCTGCCCATCGCCGACATCACCTCCATCCAGGTGCAGAGCCTCTACCGCGGCAACCCGGAGGTCCACCCCCACCTCTGGACCCGCTGGACCCACATCGCCGGGGCGCAACTCGCGCAGCGCACCTTCCCCCTCAAGCTGCAAAAGGGCCTCCTGTTTGTGGGGGTCTCCAGCTCGACGTGGATGCAGCAAATTTCGTTTTTGCGCGACGAGCTCCTCCAGCGCATCGCACAAGAGGTGGGCCCCGGTGTGGTGACGGAGATCCGGCTCATGCTCGACCCGGTGCCGCGCCACCCCACAGCTTCCCCGCCGCCGCAAAAACACGCGACGCCCAGCGCCCCCGACGACATCGACGAAGCCTCCATCCCCGAAGACATCCAGCAAATGGTGGCGCACATCGACAACGCGGAGCTGGCCCAAGCCTTGGCCCGCGCCATCACCGCCTTCAGCCGGCGCCATTAAATCCCCCGACGACGCCAAGGCCCCCGACGCGGTTCACGCGCCCTGCATCATTGCGGTTATGTGGCGATTAGAGTTCGACGGTTTCGAGGCGGATGCGCTCGCGGTCGCCGATGCCCAGGCCGAGCTGTTCGGAGAGCGCCAGGTGCACCACGGGACGGCGCACCGAAGCCAGGGGGCGCAGCTTGTTTTCGGCGCGGTAGCGTTCGACCACCTCGGCGCAGATGCAGTCCATGGCCACGGGATCGGTGGTGGCGTAAATGGTGTCGTGCACGGCGGTGGCCTTGGGGTTGTGCTTGGGGCCGCCGTCGTACAGGCAGAACGAGCCGTCGACGATGGTGAGGCGCACCCGCGAGCGGATGGCGTCGTGGGCGTAAAAGTGCGGCAACGCCGTGGCGTGGGCGGTGTGCATCATGGCCGGGCGCTCCACGCAGCCGTACACCATGTTTTTCATGGCGCAGGTAATGCCGCAGAGGTCGTGGTCTTTGATGAGCGGCACGTTGATGACCGCCGTGGTCCACAGCAAGGTCTTGGCCAACTTGCCCTGGCCGCCGCCCGGGGTCACCGTTGTTTTGTCCTCGTAGCCCAGCACGGCGTGGTTGATGATGCGGAGCTGGCCGGGCTTCTCCTGCCAGCCGAAGCGCGCCCCGCGCATGTTGCCGCCAAACTGGTCGAAGATCATGATGTTTTCGTCGGGGACTCCCGCCGCGCGCACGCCCTCGACGATGGGGTCGACCACCTCCTTCATCGTGCTGGCCATGCGCCCGCCCAGCACGTTGATTTTGATGCCCACGCGGTCGTCCGGCCGGACAAAGGTGCCGTACGCAGCGGCCAGGTCGCTCTTGCCGCAGAGCGTTTTCACGGCGGTGTGCACCGCTTCGCGCGCCGCCTCGGGGTTGGGAAAGCGCCCCGTCACCAGGCCCTTTTTGTGCACCGCCACCACATGCCCCGGCCCCGTGGTCGCCGGCACCAGGCGTGGTTCGGTCACCGGAGCCTCGGCCGCCGCATCGGCACTGCCCAACACCGCGAGCCCCCCGGCCGCCAAGGCGCTGACCTTGAGGCATTCTCTGCGAGACATTCCATGCGTTTCTGAGTAGTCTTTCCGGCTCATGAAGGCCTCCTTCATTTTCGAACCCAAACTCTACAAGGTTTCTCCAAAGGAACACAACATGCACCGCCACAAAAAAGAACGCGCCGCTGCCCTCGAAGCCGTCATCGCCGCCGCCGATTTGTGCCGCGCCATTCAAAGCGACATCGCCCCCGAGGCCATCGAAAAACAAGACCGCAGCCCCGTCACCCTGGCGGACTACGGCGCCCAAGCCCTAATTTGCCGCGCCCTGTCCCAGCGCTTCCCGGACGACCCCATCATCGCCGAAGAGGACGCCGCCTTCCTGCGCCAGGCCGAAAACGCACCGCTGCGCAACGCCCTACACCAACGCGTGCGCGCCTGCGTCCCGGACGCCACCGAGGCCCAAGTCCTCGACTGGATCGACCGCGGCCACCACGACGCCACCGCCGCGCGCTTCTGGTCCCTCGACCCCGTGGACGGCACCAAGGGCTTCTTGCGCAAGGCCCAGTACGCCATCTCGCTGGCCCTCATCGAAGACGGCCACATCCGCGTGGGCGCCCTGTGCTGCCCCAACCTCGTGGCCTCCGATGGCAGCGGTGCGGTGGGCTGCGCCTTCATCGCCGTCCAGGGACAAGGCGCCTTCGAGGTCGACCTACAGAGCCGCCGCGAGCGCCCCATCCGCGTCTCCGACGACGCCGACATCCGCCACATGCGCACCTGCGAGTCCGTGGAGGCCGCCCATTCGAGCCACGGGGACGCGCAGCGCATCAAAGCTCTCCTGGGCATCACCGCCGACCCCGCGCGCCTCGACAGCCAGGCCAAGTACGCCGTGGTGGCCCGAGGAGACGCCGAGGCCTACCTGCGCCTGCCCAAAAACGCCGCATACCGCGAAAAAATCTGGGACCACGCCGGCGGCGCCCTGCTCGTCACCGAGGCCGGCGGGCGTTTGAGCGACATCCACGGCCGCGCCCTGCGCTTCGACCAAGGCGCCACGCTCGCCGACAACCTGGGGGTCATCGTCACCAACGGGCCGCACCACGACGCCTTGCTCGCGGCCATCGCCCAACTCGACATCGGAAACTTCTCATGACACAACACACCACTGAAACACCCGCTACCCCGCAGCTCCTGAGCGGCAACGAAGCCGTGGCCCTGGCCGCCCTCCACACCCAAGTGGCCCTGGGCGTCGGCTATCCCGGCACGCCCTCCACCGAAATTCTCGAACACTTCGGCACCCTCGGCGGCAAGGCCCGCTGGTCTCCCAACGAGAAGGTCGCCCTGGAGGTGGGCATCGGGGTGGCCTACGGCAAGGCTCGCGCCCTGGTCACCATGAAACACGTGGGGCTCAACGTGGCCGCCGACCCCCTCTTCACCGTGGCCTACACCGGCGTGGACGGCGCCCTCATCCTCGCCGTGGCCGACGATCCGGGCATGGCCTCGAGCCAAAACGAACAGGACACCCGCTACTACGCCCGCGCCGCTGGCGTGCCCATGCTCGAGCCCGCCTCCAGCCAAGAGGCCTACGACGCCTTCTTCGAAGCGGTGGCGATCTCCGAAACCTTTCAGCGCCCGGTCATCCTGCGGCTGAGCACCCGCGTGTGCCACTCCCGCACCACCGTGGTGCCCCGCGAACCGGTGACCGCGCCCGCCCCGGCCTTTCAGCGCGACATCCCCAAGCGCGTGATGATCCCCGCCTACGCCCGGCCCGCCCACCGGCGCATGCGCCAAGCCCTACAAGCCGTGGGCGAACACTTCGAGCAAAGCGATTTGAACCGCGAGTTTCCCGGCGAGGACCGCCGCTTAGGAATCATCACTTCGGGCGTCGCCACGGTGCACGCCGCCGAGGCCGCCCCCGACCTCCCGATGCTGCAGCTCACCACCACCTGGCCCCTGCCCCTCGAGCGCATCCGCCGCTTTGCCCAAAGCGTCGAGCGCTGCATCGTCATCGAAGAGGGCGACCCCATCCTGCTCAATGACCTCAACGCCGCGGGCATCCCCGCAACGGGAAAACCCGAGATGTACCGCTTCGGCGAGCTCAACGTCGAGCGCGTCACGCGCATCCTCAACGGCGACACCCGCCCCGAAACCGAGCCGCCCAAGGGCCGCCCGCCCGAGCTCTGCGCCGGTTGCCCGCACCGCATCTCCTTCGCCGCCCTGCGCGAGCTGGACTGCATCGTCGCCGGCGACATCGGCTGCTACACCCTGGGGGTCCTGTCGCCCTTCGAGGCCATGGACACCTGCGTCTGCATGGGCGCGAGCATCGGCGTGGGGCTGGGGCTGCGCCACGTGCTGCCCGAGGACGAAGCCACCCGCGTGGTGAGCGTGCTGGGCGACTCCACCTTCATGCACAGCGGCATCACCGGCATCCTCGAGATGGTGTACAACCGCCCTCCCACCGGCCACGTGGTGCTGGTGCTCGACAACGGCATCACCGCCATGACCGGCATGCAGGAGCACCCGGGCAGCGGACGCCTCTTAGACCGCGGTCCGGCGCACCGCGTCGACATCGCCGAGCTGGGCCGCGCCATGGGCCTCGACGAGGTCATCGAGGTCGACGCCAACGACGTCAAACACAACTTCGCCGAGCTCCTGCGCGATGTACTGGGCCGGCGCACCCTGGCCCTCATCGTGGTCAAGAAGCCCTGCCTGCTCCTGCAACGCCAACTGCGCCGCGACGCCAAGGCCACCGCCGCATCACCACAAGGAAAGTAATCCCATGACACCCACCACCAACATCGTTTTGAGCGGACTGGGCGGACAAGGCGTGCTCACGGCCTCGGGCATCCTGGCGCAGGCCGCCATCATCGCCGGCTTCGACGTCAAAACCTCCGAGGTACACGGCATGAGCCAGCGCGGGGGTTCGGTGCGGAGCGACGTGCGCTTTGGCCCCAACCTCACCCGCACGAGCCCCATGGTGCCCGAAGGCGGCGCCGACTACATCGTCCTCCTCGAAGACGACCAGCTCCCCACCGTGGCCCACGCCCTGTCCCCCGAGGGCATCGTCGTGGCCCGCGCCCACATCGACGGCATCGCCCTCCCCAACCCCCGGTCGCGCAACGTGGCCATCCTGGGGGCCCTAAGCCGCCATCTCGACAACCGCATCACCGCGGCGCACTTCGCCCAGGCCATCGCCCGCGTCTTGCCCGCCAAACTCCACGAGGCCAATCTCTCCGCCTTCTCCCTCGGCCGAGAGCACGCCAATTTTGCGCAGAGCCACACCCCTTGAGGTCCAACATGAACGCCACTTTTCAATCCACATTTCACCCGGTCAGCGCCCCCGACTTCCTGCCCGCGCCCCAGCTCCGCCAACTGCAAATGGCGCGCCTGTCACGCATCCTGCAGCACGCCTACGACCGCGTCCCCCTGTTTCGCGAGCGCCTGCAGCAGCGCGACCTCACCCCGTCCAGCATCCGCCACCTCGAAGACATCTCGCGGCTGCCCTTCACGCAGAAGAGCGATCTGCGCGACACCTATCCCTTCGGGCTCTTCGCCATGGACATCCACGACGTTGTGCGCCTCCACGCCTCCTCCGGCACCACGGGCAAGCCCATTGTGGTGGCCTACAGCCGCGAAGACATCCAGGTCTGGTCCAACGCCATGGAGCGCTGCTTCGCCGCCTACGGCATGAACGCCAACGACATCATCCAAAACGCTTACGGCTACGGTCTCTTCACCGGCGGCCTCGGCGCCCACTACGGCGGGGAGTCCCTCGGGGCCACGGTCATCCCCATCAGCGGCGGCAACACCGAGCGGCAGCTCATGGTCATGAAGGACTTCGGCGTCACCGCCATCTGCTGCACGCCCAGCTACTTCGTCCACCTGTGCGAGCGCATCCAAGACCTGAACGTCGACTTGGCGTCCCTGCCGCTCCGCACCGGGGTGTTCGGCGCCGAGCCCTGGTCCGACGCCATGCGCGACCGCATCCAAGAGATGACCGGCATCCGCGCCTACGACATCTACGGCCTCAGCGAAATCGTCGGCCCCGGCGTGGCCTGCGAGTGCGCCCAGCAATCGGGACTCCACGTCCTCGAAGACTACTTCTACCCCGAGATCATCGACCCCGACACCGAGGAGCCCCTGCCCGACGGCACCGAGGGCGAGCTCGTGCTCACCACCCTGTCCAAGTTCGCCATGCCGATGATCCGCTACCGCACCCGCGACATCACCGCCATCATCCCCGAGCCCTGCGCCTGCGGCCGCAGCCTGCGCCGCATCCGCCGCATCTCCCGCCGCAGCGACGACATGTTCATCATCCGCGGCGTCAACGTGTACCCGTCGCAAATCGAAACCGCCATGCTGCGCGTCGAGGGCACCACACCTCACTACCAAATCGTTCTGACGCGCCAACACAGCCTCGATCAAATCGCCGTGCAAATCGAGGTCACGCCCCAAATCTTCAGCGACACCGTCAAGGCCATCGAGGCCTCAAGGCGCCGCATCCAGCAAGAAATCGAAAACCTCACGGGCATCCGGGTCACCGTGGAATTGGTCCGCCCGGGCGCGGTGCCGCGCAGCGAGGGCAAGGCGCAGCGCATCGTCGACAAACGCAACGTGTAATGGCGAAAGGAGCCGTCCCATGAAACTGCAGCAATTGAGTCTTTTCTTGGAAAATCGCCCCGGGCAATTGAGCGAGGCCTGCCGCATCCTCGCCGAAAACGACATCAATATGCTCACGCTAACCCTGGCGGACACCCAGCAGTTCGGCGTGCTGCGCGTCATCGTCTCCGACGTGCAGAGGGCCCGGCAAACCCTCGAAGAGGCGGGCATCATGGTGCAAATCGCCGAGGTCATCGCCGTGGAAGTCCCCAACGAGCCCGGCGGTCTGGCGCGGGTCCTCGACCCCCTCGAAGCCCACGACCTCGACATCGAGTACATGTACGCCTTTGCGTCGCGCCACAAAGGCCGCGCGGTCCTGGTGTTCCGCTTCCGCGACACCGACGCCGCCGTCCAGGTCCTCAAGCAACTCCAGCTCACCGTATTGCGCGAACACCAACTCACCGACCTCGTCTAAGCGCCCTCTCAGCGCGCGCCTCAGCGCCTCTTCTTACACTCTCCCCACAAAAATCCGCTGTTCGTATGGCGGCGACAACTTTTTTTCACTTTTTTTCGCCTTTGCAGGAAACAAACGCGTCCAGCGGCCGATGTATTAAAGGCAACCCCAACAACCGTGCCGCCAACGTGCACTGTCCGCCGAGAAAGGAAGGCCAAAAATGCCGACAACCGCACACCAAAACGCGCTGCCCTGTCGACGCTTCGACATCCCCCGCATCCCCGTCACTGCGACGCGCAAACGCCCCACTGTACCGGGCACACGCCCCATTGCCACGGGTGCGCCGACTGCGTTCCCGGGCGCCGTCCCCTTTGCGCCGGGCGCGCTCCCCAAACCGCCGCAGCCTTTTACAGAGGCCCTGGTGCTCAAGGACGCGCACCGCATGATCCGCGAAGCGCTATACGAAGACGCCGACAACTTGCTCACCGCCGCCCTGTGCCGCGGTCTCTGCTCTGTCGACATCTGGATGGCGGCCGGATTGGCGCGATACCACCGCGGGGCCTGGCGTGCCGCGCATGCGGCCTTCTTGATGGTGGCGTGGCGCGGGGGCGATCCCATGGCCCAGGAGGTGGCCGACGCCCTCGAACGACAACACCGCTTTCAACGAAAAATGGCGCCGATGCCTCAGCCCGACTCGTTCAAAAACGCCGACCGTCGCACCTCGTCTTGCAGCGCCTCAAACGCCTCCTCGCTCTTGCCAAACAACGCCTCTGCGGCCACTTTTTGCCCCTGCTGACACGCCCGCTCCAAGGCATGGGACAGGTGCCGCAGACGCTCGCCGCCCACGTTGGCCGCCGCCCCGCGCAAGGTGTGGGCCATGCGCGCCGCCCCCTCGCAATCGCCGCGCATCAACAAGGCGCCTAGCTGCGCCAACTGCTCCGGCGTGTGGGCCAAAAACCCCTCCAGCACCAGCTTGGCCAATTGGCGGTCATCCATCAGGCGCACCATCATGCCCGCGGCATCAAACACCGGCAGCGCCTCTGCGGTCTCGGCGCGCAATGCGTCGAAGTAAGGCATGTAGGCGTCCGGAAAGTCTAGGCTCGCGTCATCGATGCCCACGTCAGATGGCATGTCGCTGGCGTGGTCGGGTGGCGGCAACCAGCGCTCCAACACCAGGGCCAGCGCCTTGAGCGAGACGGGCTTCGACACAAAGTCCGACATGCCGACGCGCAGGCAGTGCTCGCGGTCCTCGGCCATGGCGTGGGCGGTCATGGCGATGATGGGGATGTGGTGATCCAGCACCGCCGATCCGGGGTCGCGGATGTGGCTCGCGGCCGAGAAGCCGTCCATCTCCGGCATCTGGCAGTCCATGAAAACGAGGTCGTAGGGGATGGTCTCTAGGGCCTTGATCGCCTCCAGGCCATTGGCCACGGCGTCGGCCCGCATGCCCAATTTGTCGAGCAGCGCCAGGGCCACCTGCTGGTTGGTGATGTTGTCCTCCGCCAACAAAATGCGCCCGACCCGCTGGCGAAACTCGCTCAACACAAACGGCGGGCTCACCGACGTGTCCTCGGTCCACTTGGGCAACATGCCGCGGAGGCTCTGGCGCAGGTCCGCGTAGCGCAACGGCTTGGTCAGGGCCGCATCCACCCCGTCGCGCTGTCGCTGCTCCGCATCGACGTGCTGCCCCATGGCGCGCATCAACACCAGCCGCGGCGGCGCATGCGCAAACCCCTCGCGCACCTGTTGCAACAAGGCGGGCAAGCGCTCCCCCGCCGTCGCCGCATCCAAAAACATCGCGGCATATCCCTGCTCCAAATCCGCGCTCTGCTGTATCCAGCGCTCCGCCTCTGCGACATGCGCGGTCGCCGCCACCACCTTGCCCCAGTGGTGCAGTTGCTGCGCCAACGCCTCGCGCACATCCGTGTCCGCGTCGAGCACCAGGACGCGCTGGTCCCCGTCCTCCGGGGGCGACGACTGCGGCTTCGGCACCGCGCCCGTCAGCGAAAAGCGCACCGTAAACCCAAAGGTCGTCCCTTTCTTCGGGCGGCTGTGCACCTGAATCTGTCCCCCCATTTGCTCCACCAACTGCTGACTGATGGACAAGCCCAAGCCCGTGCCGCCGTACTGGCGCGTGGTCGACAGATCGGCCTGGTAAAACTTCTCGAACAAGCGCGGCAACTGCGCCTCCGAAATCCCGATGCCCGTGTCCGACACCTGGAAGTGCAACGCCACCGAACGCGCGTCCATCGCCGCCACCTGCACCCGCACCGCGATCTTGCCGTGGTGGGTGAACTTCACCGCGTTGCCCGCCAGGTTGTCGAGGATTTGGCGCAGCCGCCCGGGGTCGCCGCGCAGCGCGTTGGGCACCTTGGGATCGACGGCGCAGAAGAAGTCGAGGCCCTTCATGTGCGCCCGCACCGAGTGCAGCGAAACAAAGTCGTCGATCACGCGGCGCAAGTCGAAGTCGAGGGTCTCCATCTCCACCCGGCCCGCCTCGATTTTGGAGTAGTCCAAAATGTCGTTGAGCAGGAACAGGAGGTTTTGGCCGCTGTTGAAGATGGTTTGTGCGTAGCGCAACTGCTCGTCGCTTAAGGGCGAATCCAGGAGCAACCCCGCCATGCCGATGACGCCGTTCAGGGGCGTGCGGATCTCGTGGCTCAT
>LSQX01080242.1_pt1 | contig 22355 bp, 21 predicted proteins | sample 654561 | NCBI WGS metagenome assembly LSQX01 (sample SAMN04489861, study PRJNA283612) | anaerobic digester metagenome | isolation source: 4 biogas reactors fed with cattle manure at either 37C or 55C with and... | place: Denmark: Kongens Lyngby | collected 2014
CCCTGTTTGCCGACGAGACCCGCGCGGCTGTCATGCGCCGCGCCCTGGCGGCGCAAAAACCATCGACCCTGATGATCCTCGGCACGTCCGACGGCATGCTGACCAAGATCTGCCAGAACCTGTGGCTGAATCCGCCGCGGATGCTGATCCGGATCGAGGATGTCAGCACGGAAGAGGAAATGCGCCAGGCCCGCGAAGTGCGCCTGTCGCAGGGCAAGCACGCCATCCCCGTACCCAGCATGGAGATCAAGCACGAATTCTCCGGCACGTTCATCGACCCGTTCGCCCGGCTGCGCCGCCGCAGGGACCGCAGCCATCCCATGCCCGATTCTGACCGGACTGTCGTGCGGCCGACGTTTTCCGGACTGGGCAGTTACTCGATGTCCGATGAAGCCATCCGCATGATGATCGAAATCATCGTCAGCCAGGTCCGCGGCATCGCCGGACTGACCGAGTTCACCGTCCGCACCGAAGTCTACGGCGTCGTGCTGGACATCGACCTCGCCTTGTTCTACGGTTACAACGCCCCGCAGGTCCTTCAGGACGTGCAGGAGAAAATCAGCAGCCAGATCGAAGCCTACACGGCGATCAACGTGATGGCGGTCAACGTGCGGGCCCGGCGCGTGGTTCATCAGCAGGATCCGGGCGTGGCATCCGAACAGAAAAACAGGAGACTGTCATGAAGGAAAAGATCTATACGATTCCGGTCAACGATGCGTTCAACCAGCCGGATGGCTGTGCGCTCTGCGGCCTGGAGCAGGCCCTCAACCAGCAGCTGCTCGACTATTATCTGGGTCCGTCCCTGATGGAACCCGACGTTCGCCAGACGACCAATGCGAAGGGTTTCTGCCGCGAGCATCTCAATCAGCTCTACAACCGGGAGATCAACCGGCTGGGCCTGGGCCTGATGCTGCACACCCATATGGCCGATCTCGTCGATCGCCTGGAACCGGAAATGAAGGGGAGCATCCCCGCAGCCCGGTCGGGCCTTTTCAACGGGCGCAAGAAAGACTACCGGGACATGCTCAATCTGGCCGCCGAGCAGATCGAGCGGCGGATCAACAGCTGCGTGATCTGCGACCGCATGGACGCGACCATGGATCGCTACCTGGATGTCATCTTTTACGAATACTGCGCCGATCCGGCATTCAAGAGCCGGTTCGAAAACGTCGGCGGCTTCTGCCTGCCGCACGTGGCCTTGCTGCTGCGCGGCGCGGCACGTTACCTGAACCAGAATCAGGCGTCTGTCTTTGTCGCAGACCTGACCGAGATCCAGAGCAAAAGCCTGAAGGAATTGCGCGATGACGTCGAGTGGTTCACCTTGAAATTTGACTACCGCAACCATGACAAAAGCTGGAAGAACAGCAAAGACGCCCTGCCGCGCAGCATTCGCGGCCTGAGGGGCGGTCAAAAACCGGAATAGGCAAAAAAGGAGGCGGCTCACGTTGACCAGCAGACCTGCAAGCCAAACAAAGACCCGTACCGCGCTGCAAAACCCGTTGCAGATGCTCCTGCCCGATCCCTTTCCGGACATGACAGACCAGCCGTCTGCCGGACCCGTGATCGCGCTGCGCGGACAAACCCTGGGCGACCAGACGATCGACACTTCACTCGGCCAGGCCTTGATGGCCGCTTTCCTGCGCACCCTGGCCGGCAATCCGGCACCGCCTACAGCCTTGCTGCTCTATGGCAGCGCCGTTTTGCTCGCCGGCAGCCAAAGCCCTGTGCTCGACCTGCTGGCCGCCTTGCAAAAGCACGGCTGTGAAATCCTCTGTTGCCAGATCAGCTGCGCCGCCCTGCTGGAGGGCGGCAAACCGGCGGTCGGCCAGTTGGCCGACTGGATCGACCTGACGGACCGTATGCAGAAGGCCCGCCAGGTGCTCTGGCCCTGAGCGGGCTGAAAGGGACACGTCAGGTGAATATCTGGCATGACATTTCGGAAAGCCGGATCCGGCCGGACAAATTTGTCGCCGTGATCGAAATCCCCAAAGGCGGCAAACAGAAATACGAGCTGGACAAGGCGACCGGCATGCTGCGCCTGGACCGCATCTTGTACACATCGACCCATTACCCCGCCAACTACGGCTTCGTGCCGCGCACCCTGGCCGATGACGGCGATCCGCTCGATGTCCTGGTGCTGTGCTCGGAACAGCTCCAGCCGATGTGCCTGGTTGACTGCTACCCGATCGGCATTTTCTCGATGACCGATGACGACGAGCTGGACGAAAAGATCATCGCCATCCCCTTTGAGGACCCGCAGATGAACCAGTGGCACGACATCAACGAACTGCCCCGCCATATCTTCTCCGAAATCCAGCATTTCTTCACCGTGTACAAGTCGCTCGAACACACGCCGACCAGCCTGCAGGAGGTCGAAGACCATGAAGCGGCCCGCCAGGTGATCGCGAAATGCATCCAGGCTTACCGCACGCACTTTCGCATCAAGGACTGATAAAGGAGATGGCCTCATGACTTTCCATGTTGCCCTGGCGTCTTATTCGTTCCACGGCCTGGTCGGAAAAGGCCAGTTGACCTTGCTGGGCTACCTCGAACTGCTGTCATCGCGCTACCAGGTTCACTGGGCGGACATCTGGACCGGCCTGCTGCCGCCTGAGTCGCTTGAAGCCGACTACCTGAAGCTTGTGCGCGGCTGGCTGGACGAGCGCCAGATCGGCCTGGCCAACCTGTGCGTGGACGGACCATATCTCTGGCACCCGGATCCGGACGTGCGCAAACAGCACGAGCAATTGATGCTGCGCTACCTGGACGCCGCCCGCATCCTGGGCGCCCGCAGCGTCCGGATCGATTTCGGCGGCGACGACCAGGCCATGCCGGAGGACGCGTTCGAGGCGATCGTGGCCCGGTACCGGGCCTACTGCCGGATCTGCCAGGACAACGGCATGATGATCGGGCCGGAAAACCATTGGGGCTGGGACCGCGATCCGGACAATCTGCGCCGGGTACGCGACGCGGTTGACCATCCGGCCTACGGCCACCTGTACCATGTGCGCGACGGGACAAAGCCGGATGGCGCCAGAATCCTGGAGGTCTGCCTGCCCAGCCTGATGCATACCCATTTTTCGGCCGACGCGGTGACCTGGTGCAAGCCGCTCCTGCGCCGCCTGGCCGCCAGCGGCTACGCGGGCGCCTGCAGCATCGAGCACCACAGCGGCCAGCACGAACTGGCGCGGGTCGCCTGGCAGCTGGGCTGCCTGCAGAGCCAGATTGCGGAACTTGAAGCTGAAAGCCCGGACGCGGCAGACGATGAAGGCTTCATCGCCCGCAGCGTGCGCCAGGGACAGCCCCAGGAGGTGAGGTCATAAGATGGAACCGATTCGGATTGGCGTGATCGGCAACGGCATCATCGGCCATATGCATCTGCGCAACTACCGCCTGATCCCTCAGGCACGCGTCGTCGCCCTCTGCGACATCGACCCGCAAGTGCTGGCCCAAACCGGCGATGAATTCGATATCCCGGAAAAAGACCGCACCACGCAGATCGGCGACCTGCTCAAACGCGACGACATCCAGGCGGTCGACGTCTGCCTGCATAACAACCTGCACGCGCCGGTGGCCATCGCCGCACTCGAAGCGGGCAAGGATGTGTACTGCGAGAAGCCGATGGCCGGGTCGTACGCCGACGCCCTGGCCATGTACGAGGCCATGGAGGCGAGCGGCCGCAAACTGCACATCCAGCTGGCCACCTTGTACCAACCGGAAACCAAAGCGGCCCGCCGCCTGATCGATCAGGGGCGGCTGGGCCGTCTGTACCACCTGCGCTCGTATGGTTGGCGGCGGCGCGGCCGTCCGTATGTCGACGGCTACGCCACCAAGGAATTTGTCAACAAGACGACGTCTGGCGGCGGCGCGCTGTTCGACATGGGGGTCTACCACATTGCCCAGCTGCTTTACCTGGCCGGTCTGCCGGCGCTTGAACGGGTCGTGGGCGCGACCTACGCCCGGGTTGCCATGAACGAAGGCCGCCGCCAGCTGTCCGGCTTCAACGTCGAGGAGCTGGGCTGCGGTTTCGCGACCTATGAGAACGGCCTGACCCTGGATGTCCTCGAGTCCTGGGCGGTGCATATGGGCCCGTTTCCGGGCTCGATGCTGCTCGGTGACCTGGGCGGCATCCGCCTCGATCCGCTGCGCTTCTTCTTCACGCAGGACGACCTCGAACTGGAAGCCGAGATTGACATCAAGGCCATGGACTACCGCAACCACACCGTCTTTTGCGAGCAGTCTGTCTACGACAGCAGCCAGGGACATTGGATCGCCGCCCTGAGCGGGCAGTGCCCGCTGCTGCCTACGGCCCGGATCGCCCTGCAAACGCAGCTGCTCCAGGAGGGCATCTACCAGTCACAGCAGCAGGGCCGCGAACTGACAGCCGGGGAGATCCGCGAGCTGTCGGTCAGCAACCGACTGACATTGACCAACCTGTAGGCTGTCAGCCGTCCAGCAGCCGCTTGTCGCCTGATATCGCCTGGATCGGCGCGATGTCCTGGGTCACTTCCAGCGTGCCCAGGTAGGCGCCGCTTTCGTCGCGCACGGCGTAATACCGGATCAGGACATAGCGCGGCCCCATGTGGATCCAGAAATCGGCCTGGTCGCGCTGGCCGGCTTTAAAGTCATCGAGGATCTCCTCGACGACATGGACGCTGGCCGGCGGATGACAATGGACGACTTTGCGCCCGATGATCGCCTTGGTGCGGGCGAAGATCCGGTCCTTGCCCTGCGAAAAATAGCGCACGGTGTCTTCGGCGTCGACGAAGGTGAGGTCAAAGGGCAACGTGTCCAGCAAGCGGACGATCTCGTCCAGCTTGAGGATCCCGCTGGGCAGGCGCAGCATCCCCTCGGGCATCGCGCCAGCCGGCTCGGGTGTGCCCGCGGCAGCTGCTGGCACTTGCGGCCGCCAGGGATAGACGCTTTCCGGCTTGATCAGGCAATAGCCGATATCCGCGCTCTCCTGGGCGATCTGGCCCCATTCCGCTTCGCTGAGCGTCTCCAGGGCCAGGGGCAGCAGGATGTTTTCCTCTTTGAACACCATCTCCCGGACCCGGACCAGCGCGTCCTCGACCTGACCCCGCAGCGCGTCGGTCATCTCCTGCTGGCCGGACCAGGCGGCGACGACCTGGCGGACCGCCTTGATCTGCGCGCGGATTTCGTCATCCACACCCCACATCACCTTGGGCGGTGCGGTGACGCCGTTCTTTTCCAGGTAGGGAAAAAGCAGGTTCTCCTTGCGGCTGTAATGGATGTCGATCGACACAAGCTTTTCGAGGGCATCCAGCAGCCGGCCTTTAACGTCCCCAGCGGCCGGCTTGGCCAGGAGAGGTTCGATCTCCTTGGCCATCAGGCGCTCAAGATGGCGGTTTTCACGCTGAAAAACCTGGACAGGGTGTCCGGGAATCTCGGCCGGTTCCGTCGGCCGGTGAATCTCCTCGATCGATCCCTTGAAAACGGCGGCGTGGACATCGCAGAGGCGCTGAATTTCCGTGGCCGGCAGGCCGTCCTGAACGAGCTCCTGCTCCAGTTTGGCTATTTCGGCCGCGGACACGTGGCCGAAATGGGCCTCGAATTCGCCGCGGACTTCGTCCACGGTCTTGCCGTCATGCAGCTGCTGGATCAGGGCTTTAAGCTGGTCGCGGCGCTGCCGGCTGTTGTTGATCAGTTCACTCATGGCTTGGCATCCTTTCGTCTTGTTGTCGCGGCAGGCACCGTTCTGCGCTGCCGCGGCCAGTTGGGGAAACAGGCGGGAACGACGTATTGACGATGGTGCTGCACGGTCATCTTCGGCTCGCCCATGTTTCCTGATGGTCTCAGCATACCGCCAGGGCGGACGGATTTCTGTGATCTGAATCAAAATTTGCTGTTGGCCCGCAGGGCGTCCAGATCGAGGATCTGGATGCTTTTGTGGCCGATCGCGCGCAGGATGCCGTCCTGTTCGAGCTGGCTGAACTTCCTAGAAACTGTCTCCCGGGCGACCCCCAGGTAGCTGGCGATGCCTTCCCGGCTGAGCGGCAGACGCACCAGCAGGCCAGCAGATTGCCGGCGGCCGTACTTTTCGGCAAATTCGAGCAGCAGTGCCTGCATGCGGCTGTCCAGGCTCTGGCTGCCCAGCGTTTTCTCCAGGGCATAGAGCCGCTTGCTCAAGGCCGTCAGGACCTGGAGCGCGATGTTGGGGTGAGCCTGGAGCAGATCCTGGAAATCGGTCCGGAAGAGCTGGCACAGGCGGACATCGGTCAGGGCCTCGAGCTGGTAGGGCGCGGCCTCGTCGTGGAACAGGCCGTGCTCGCCGAAGAAATCACCTTCGCTGAACAGGTACACGATCTGCTCCTTGCCGTCCTCTGAATAGCGGGAGGCCTTGACCTTGCCCGTGTTGACGATGGTGATGGCGTCCGCCCGGTCTCCGGCAGCCTGGATGACCGCTCCCCTGGGGATGCTGCGGTGCAGGATGCGCCGGGCGATCGTCTCCAGGTCGTCACGGGCCAGGTCGGCGAAAATCGGGACCTTTTGCATGCAGAGCTTGTCCAGGCACAGCTGGCAGTCCGGGCCGCAGGCTAACGGCAAAGCGGTCACCTCCCTTTTAGCTCAATTATACCAAATCGAGCGAACCCCGGTCAGCCTGGCTTGTCAGAACGTTTGTCCTGAAGGATAATGAGGGCAACACGACATTTACGTTCTGGAGGATAATCTGTGTCTGCTTTCCGACGCATGCTGCACCACGCGGCGCCCTACAAGCTTTACCTGCTGCTCGCTGCTTTTTCGACCCTGATGATCACCGCGCTCAACCTGGTGGCACCCTGGCTGGTCCGCGACCTGACCAACATCCTGCTGGGAACGCTGGATGACGCGGTTTTACGCCGCATCGGCCAGATCGCCGTCATTTTGGGCCTGACCTACCTGGGACGGGCGGGCTTCAGGTTCGTCAGCAATTATTTTGCTCATGTCGGCGCCTGGCGCCTGGTCACGGACATGCGCGTGAAGGTCTACGACCACCTGCAGCGCCTGTCGCTCAGCTATTACCACGACAAACAGACCGGCCAGCTGATGAGCCGGGTCGTCAACGACACCGCCCAGCTGGAGACCCTGATCGCCCACGCGATCCCCGAGCTGTTCACCAACCTCCTGATCCTGGTCGGTGTGGCGATCCTGCTTTTCGTGATCCAGCCGCTGCTGGCCTTGCTCACCTTGATCCCGATCCCGTTTCTGGCTGTTGGCAGCGTCTTTTTCATGAAGCGGATCCGGCCGGATTTCCGCGCCGCCCAGCAGTCTTTGGCTGAATTGAACGCGGGACTGCAGGACAACTTGTCCGGCATCAAGGAAATCCAGGTCTTCAACCAGCAAAAGCGCGAAGCCCGCAACATCGAGAAAACCGCCGTCAGCTGGCGTGACGCCATCTTGCGCGCCTTGAAGAAGAGCGCCATCTTCCATCCGATGATCGAGTTTATCAGCGCCTCCGGCCATGTCATCGTCGTCGGTTTCGGCGGCTATCTGGCCTGGCAGGGCCGGATGAACGTCGCCGACATCATCGGCTTCCTGATGTACCTCAATCTGTTTTACCAGCCGATCACCCACCTGGCGCGCGTCGCCGAGGATGTCCAGACCGCCCTGGCCGGCGCGGAGCGCGTCCTGCAGGTCCTGGACGCGGAGCCGGATGTGGCCGACCGTCCCGGCGCCCGGGAGATCGAGCGCGTCCAGGGCGATATCGTCTTCGAGCATGTCGATTTTTCCTACGCGTCGGATATCGCCGTACTCAAGGATATCTCCTTCCGGGCCAAACCCGGCCAGATGGTGGCCCTCGTCGGCCCGACGGGTGTCGGCAAGACGACGATGGTCTCGCTGCTGGCCCGCTTTTACGAGCCGACCGCTGGCCGCATCCTGATCGACGGCAACGACATCGCCGAGCTGACGCTGCACGCCCTGCGCGAGCAGATCAGCATCGTGCTCCAGGATGTGTTCCTGTTCCACGGCAGCGTCGAAGAGAACATCGCCTATGGGCTCGAGCAGACCACCCATGAGGATGTCGTACGGGCGGCCCGGATTGCCCGGGCCCATGATTTTATCTCCGAATTGCCCCAGGGCTACCAGACCCTGGTGGGTGAGCGCGGCATCCGCCTGTCAGGCGGGCAGAAACAGCGCCTGGCCATCGCCAGGGCGGTTCTGCGCGACAAGCCGATCCTGATCCTGGACGAGGCGACCGCCTCGGTCGATACGGAAACGGAAAGCGAGATCCAGCAGGCCATCCAGACGCTGGTCGGCAGCCGGACGATCGTGGTCATCGCCCATCGCCTCTCGACCGTGCGCCGCGCGGACCAGATCCTGGTTCTGGAACAGGGGCGGATCGTCGAACGCGGCAGCCATGATCAGCTGCTGGCCAACCACGGCCTTTATGCGCGCCTTTATGACGCCCGGCCGGCCGGATCCGGCGATTTTCTGCCGGGACCTGCATCCTGACCGGCACGATGCTGAAAACAGGCAGACAATCCCGATGGAGTCTTCTGGCGGCTGTTCTGGCCGCTGTACTGGGCCTGGCGGCCGCACCGGCGGCCGCGTCATCCGCCGGTTGGCCGACCCTCGACGCGATCCAGGCCGAAGCCTACGCCGTTTACGACCGCAGCACGGGCCAGTTTGTCTTCGAGCACCAGGCGGACCGCATCGGTTATCCGGCCAGCACGACCAAGATCATGACCGCGCTGCTGGCCCTGGAGGAGCTGCCGCCGGACCTGGAGGCGACCGTCTCCGAAAAGGCCGTCACACTGGGTTCCGCTTCCTCCAAAGTCGGGCTTCTGGCCGGCGAAGTGGTTCAGGTCAGCGACCTGATCGCCGGTTTGCTGGTCGCATCCGGCAATGACGCGGCCAATGTCCTGGCTGAGACGCTGGACGGGACCACCGACCGGTTCGCGCTGCGCATGAACAGCAAGGCGACTGAACTTGGCCTGACCCAGACCCATTTTTGCAACCCCAGCGGCCTGCACGACGACAACCATGTAACCACTGCCCGGGAGCTGGCTCTGCTCACCGATTATGCTTTGGACAACGAGCAGTTCCGCGCGCTGGCGGGCCTCAGCCAGTATGTCATGCCGCCGACCAACCTGCACCCCTACCCGGGCTGGGGCCTGCTGAACAATTCCAACCGGCTGCTCCTGTTCGGTGAAACCGCTTTCCAGTCGGCGTACATCGCGCGCTATACCGGGGTTAAGACCGGGAGCACCTATTATGCCGGCAACTGCCTGGTCGCCGCCGCCGAGCTGGTCGATGGCCGCGAGCTGATCTCCGTCATTCTGGGCGCCCGCGATGCCGACCGGGCCGGCTCAACGTTTATCTACAGCCGGACGCTGCTGCACGAGGCTGCCCGCCAGCTCCTGGGGCCGCTGCCGTCAGATGCGCCGGAGGCCAGCGCGACACCCGCGCCGCCCACGCCGCTGCCGACCCCGACGCAAACCGCGCCTGTGACACAACCAGCGCCGGTGGAGACAGGAACCGCCGAACCGCCGGCCAAGGACGGCTTCTGGCGCGCCGACCCCTGGCGTACCGCGTTTATCCTGCTGGTCCCGCTGATCATCGCAGCCGGACTGGCCGGGCGTCGCCGGCGGCGCAAACCGGTCAAGCCCAGGCGGGTCCGGTGAGCGCGTGAGCGGTGAATGTGTCTGCCATCCGTTCGAACCGGTTTGGAACGCGACCAGCCGGGTCTTGATCCTGGGGACCATGCCGTCGGTGCAGTCGCGGCGCAGCCAGTTCTACTACGGCCATCCCCGCAACCGCTTCTGGCCTTTGCTGGCCAGGCTGTTTGCGTGTCCGGTACCGCAGACGACCGGAGCCAGGCGTGCGCTGATCCTGGATCACCAGCTGGCCTTGTGGGATGTCCTGCAGCAGTGCTCGATCCAGGGTTCCGCCGACAGCAGCATCCGTTCGCCGGCTGCCAACCCGATCGCCGACCTGGTCGCGCGCTGCCCGGTCGAGCTGGTGGTTGCCAACGGCCAGAAGGCCGGGACGCTCTACCGGCAGCACGTACAGACGCAGACGCGGCTGCCGGTGATCGTGCTGCCATCGACCAGCCCGGCCAATGCCCGCTTTTCACTCGACGATCTGGCCCAAGCCTGGCAGGTTATCCTCGATGTCGTATCCTGACTGGATTCACACCGGTTAACGGTCTCCTCAAGCGGGACCTTTTTGTGTTATTGTAAAAAGTGCTTTGGGGATATTGCCCCGAAAATCGACAGCAGGGAAGGTAAGCCCATGATAGCAACTGACAGACTCCAGGAACACATCGTCCAGCTGGTTGTGCTGGCCGGCCGCCAGGACCTGATCGACGAGAAAGACCGCGTCTACATGATCAACCGGCTTTGTGACCGGCTGCGGGTCGAAGGCTTTGAGTCGGACCGCCTGCTGGCCCGGGCCGAGGCGGCCGCCGGACGGACATCGATCCCCGAACGGCTGATGCAACTGGTCGAAGACGCGGTTGCCCGGGGTGTCCTGGAGGATCTGACCGATCTACGCGAGATCCTGGCCGCGGACCTGATGAACCTGTTCCTGGACAAACCGTCGGTCATCCAGCAGCGTTTTGAAGCGCTTTGCCGGGAGAGTCCGCGGCAGGCGACCGACTGGTTCTACCGGTTTTGCCAGTCGTCCAACGACATCCAGACGCGCCAGATCGCCCGCAACGTGGTCTACCAGGCGCCGTCGCCCTACGGCGTGCTCGACATCACGATCAACTTGTCCAAGCCGGAGAAGAACCCCCGCGATATTGCCGCGGCCCGCCACCTGCGCAGCAGCGGGTATCCCCGCTGCCTGCTTTGCCTTGAAAATGAAGGCTATGCCGGCCGCATCGGCCATCCTGCCCGCGCCAACCACCGCTTGATCCGGATCGAGCTGGGCGGCGAACCCTGGTATTTCCAGTATTCGCCCTATGCCTATTACCCGGAACATTGCATCATCTTGTCTCACGAGCATCGCGACATGCACATCGACCGCCAGACCATCACCAACCTGCTGACGTTCGTTAGGCGCTTCCCGCATTATTTCGCCGGCTCAAATGCCGACCTGCCGATTGTCGGCGGGTCGATCCTGACCCATGACCATTACCAGGGCGGGTGCTATGAGCTGCCGATGGCCCGGGCGGGCAGTGTCATGACGCTGAGCTGGCCCGCATGGCCGGAGGTCGCGGCCGAGGTGCTCGACTGGCCGATGACCACGCTGCGCCTGCGCGCCGCTGTGCCGGAGATGCTGACCGATCTGGCCGAACAGATCCTGCTGGCCTGGCGTGAGCATACGGACCGGGAAGCGGACATCGTCGCCCATGACGAACAGGGGCCGCACAACACGATCACGCCGATCGCCCGCCGCCGCGGTCAGGCGTTTGAACTGGATCTGGTCCTGCGCAACAACCGCCAGAGCGGCGAGCACCCGCTGGGTATCTTCCATCCGCACGCGGACGTCCACCACATCAAGAAGGAAAACATCGGCCTGATCGAGGTGATGGGCCTGGCTGTCCTGCCGGCCCGCCTGCTGACGGAACTGGAGACGGTCGAGCATTACCTGCAGGGACTGCCGGTGACGGTCGCGCCGCCGCATCTGCCCTGGGCCGAGCAGCTCAGGCGCCAGCAGCACCAGCCGCTCAGCGCGGACGAGGCCCGCCAGGTGGTCCGTCAGGGCGTCACGGACACGTTCTTGCGCGTCCTGGCGGATGCCGGCGTCATGAAACAGGACGCTGCCGGGCAAGCCGCCCTCGTCCGCTTCCTGCAGGCCGCAGGTGCCCGGATTGGGCAGGTGAACCGGTCATGAGCGCGCCAACGGCCGGCGAACTGCTCGAGCGCCAGCACCGGCTTTGGCAGGCCTGCCAGGATGTCCTGCCCGGCCTTGACTCGCTCCTGATCATCAATAAGGTCAACCAGTTTTACCTGACCGGCACGATGCAGGACGGGCTGCTCGTCCTGAGGCCGGACGGCCTGGTGCGCTATTTTGTGCGCAAGAGTGCGACCCGGGCCCGCCGGGAATGCCCGCTCGACATCGTGGTGCCGGTTAATTCGTATCGCGACATGCTGACGGTCCTGGCGCAGGATCTGGGCCATGTCGGACTGGAGCTGGAGACGATGACGCTGGCAGCCTGCGAGCGCATCCGGAAATACTTCCGCTTTGAACGGCAGTCGTGCATCGACCGGATCATCCTGGACCTGCGCGCCGTCAAGAGCAGCTCCGAGCTGCTGGTCGTCGCCGAATCCGGCCGGCAGCACGCCCGGCTGCTTAACGAACTCGTTCCCGGCATGCTGCGCGAGGGCATGAGCGAAACCGACTTTTTGGCTGAACTTTATGCCGCCATGGTCAAGCTTGGCTACCAGGGGGTCTCCCGGTTTGCCATGCCCCAGATGGAGATGATTGTCGGTCAGCTGGGCTTTGGCACGAACGCCATATACCCGACAAATTTTAACGGGCCGGGCGGTATGCGCGGCATGTCCCCGGCCGTGCCGATCGTCGGCGACCGACATCGCCGCCTGGGTCGGGGCGACCTGGTCTTTGTCGATGTCGGCTACGGCGTGGACGGCTACCACAGCGACAAAACGCAGGTCTACTGCTTTGGCGGCGAACCTTCGGCGCGGGCCCGGTCGGTTCACCAGGCCTGCCGGGACGTGCTGGCCAATCTGGTTTCCGGCCTGAAGCCTGGCGCCATACCGGCCCGGCTGTACGCGCAAGCCCTTAAGGATCTTCCGGACGTGCTGCAGGATCATTTCATGGGCTATCCCGACGACCCGGTTCGTTTCCTGGGCCACGGCGTCGGCCTGCAGATCGACGAGATGCCGGTGATCGCCGCCGGCTTCGGGCAGCCGCTTCAAGCCGGCATGGTTGTTGCCCTGGAGCCGAAATGCGCCGTGCCCGGCGAAGGGATGGTCGGTGTCGAGGAGACCTACCAGATCACCGCGACCGGCTGCCGCTGCCTGACCGGCGGAGATCTGCCGATCCGCATCCTGGCCTGAAGCGTCTGCAGCCACTTGACAGGCGTGTTGGCGCGTTTAAAATGTAACTAACTGGTGAGTTACTAAATGTGAGCAAGCCTGATGAGGTGCACGATGAGCAAACGGGAACGCAACGCGGAGCAGTCACGCCTGGATATCCTGCAGGCGGCCGAAGCGGAATTTGCCAGCAAGGGGCTCTATGGGGCGCGCGTCGATGAGATCGCCGCCCTGGCCGGTATCAACAAGCGCATGATCTACGCCTACTTCGGCAGCAAGGAGGCGCTCTACATGAGTGTCCTGCAGGCGGTCTACAAGCGCATGGAGCGTGCCGAGGCACAGCTGGTTGCGGACGGGCTGGGCGGCCGGGACCTGATCGGGGCCGTGATCGATCTCTATTTTGATTTTTTGGCCGGCGATCCTCAGTTTGTCAGCATCGTCATGTGGGAAAACCTCAACAAAGCCGCTTATCTCAAGGCACTGCCCGTCCAGGACCTGGAAAGACCGGCTTTTGCCTACATCCGGGATGCTGTCGCCGCGGGCAAAGCCCTGGGGGTTTTTCGCCCCGAGCTGGACGAGCAGGATGTGGCCTTGTCCCTGATCACCGCCTGTTTCGCTAATTTTTCCAACTGTTATACCTTGTCACACCTGTTCGAACGCGATCTGTGCTGCGCGGAGCAGATCGAACAGCGTAAGATTGAGACCCGCGCCATGCTGCTGGCTTATCTGTGCCTGTAACCGGCCGATGGAAGGAAGATGCGCGATGTGGACCGAAAAGGAACTGGACCGGATCTTGACGACGCCGTCGGCGCAGCTGATCGCGGACATGGAGAACATCGAGGGCGACATCATGGTCCTGGGTGCCGGGGGCAAGATGGGTCCGACCCTGGCGGTGCTGGCCCAAAAGGCCCGTTCGGCCAGCCGGACTGCCGGTCGGGTGATCGCGGTGTCCCGCTTCTCCGAACCTGAAGCGGCCGACTACCTGACCCGCTCCGGCGTCGAGGTGCTGCCGTGCGACTTGCTGTCCGACGGGGCGCTGGACAGGCTGCCGGAGACGCCCAACATCCTTTACATGGCGGGACGCAAGTTCGGTACGACCGGACAGGAGGCCGGCACGTGGGCCTTGAACGCGGCCCTGCCGACTCTGGTCGGCCGCCGCTTCCGCGAGGCTCGCCTGGTCGTGTTCTCGACCGGCAATGTGTATCCGCTGTCGCCATTGGCCGGTGGCGGCTGCAGCGAAGAGGACCCGACGGGCCCGGTCGGCGAGTACGCCATGAGCTGCCTGGCGCGCGAACGCCTGTTCGAGCACGCCGCCCAGGCGTATGGCAGCAAGGTGCTGCTCTACCGCCTCAATTATGCCGTCGACCTGCGCTACGGCGTGCTGCACGACATCGCCGCCAAAATCCAGGCCGGCGAGCCGATATCCCAAAAGACACCCTGCTTCAACTGTGTCTGGCAGGGATATGCCAACGAGGTTGCCATCCGCGGCCTGCTCCTGGCGGACAGCCCGGCGGTCCGGCTGAATGTCACCGGACCGGAAACCTTGTCTGTCCGCCATACGGCCCGCCTGCTGGGCGAGCACCTGGGCCGGCAGCCCATCCTGCTCGACGACGCGACCGATCGGGCATACCTGAACCATGCCGGCCGCTGCATGCGCCTGTTCGGCTATCCGCAGGTCAGCGCCGAGACCTTGATCCGCTGGCAGGCCGAATGGCTGCTGGAGGGCGGGCGCTCTCGCAACAAACCGACGCATTTTGACGAACGGGAGGGACAATTCTGATGCGACAAGAAGCTGCCCGTATCCTTGCCGAAGGCACGGTCATTCCGGCGATGCCGCTGGTCATCCGCCCGGACCGCACGCTCGATTCCGCCGGTCAGCGGCGCTTGATCCGCTATTACCTGGCTGCCGGCGCCGGCGGCCTGGCGGTCGGCGTCCACACCACCCAGTTTGAGATCCGCCAGGAGGGGATCGGCCTGTTCGAACCGGTGCTCGCCCTGGCGGCCGATGAAATCCAGCGCCATGAGCAGAGGACCGGCCAGGCCATCGTCCGCGTCGCCGGTGCCTGTGGGCCGACCGATCAGGCCGTCCGCGAGGCGGACCTGGCCCGCCACCTGGGCTATGACGCCGTTTTGCTCAGCCCCGGCGGCCTGGCCGGGCTCAGCGAAGCCGAGCTGCTGGAACGGACGCGGGCGGTCGCGGCCCGGATGCCCGTGATCGGCTTCTACCTTCAGCCGGCTGTCGGCGGCCGCGTGTTCAGCTTTGCCTACTGGCAGCAGCTTTGCGCGATCGGGAACGTGGTCGCGATCAAGGCCGCGCCCTTCGACCGCTACCTGACCCTCGACGTGCTGCGTGCCGCCGCCCTGAGCGAACGGGCCGGCCAGATCGCCCTCTATACCGGCAACGACGACCACATCCTGCTCGACCTGCTGACCGAGCACCGCTTCGAGCAGGACGGCCGGGTTTATACGGCCCGGTTTACCGGCGGGCTGCTCGGCCACTGGGCGGTCTGGACGCATCAGGCGGTGGCGCTGTTCCGGCAGCTCAAGGCGGAGCTGAAAGCGGACTCGGTCAAGACGGACTGGCTGACCCTGGCCAGCCAGGTGACCGACTGCAACAGCGCCGTCTTCGACACGGCCAACCGTTTTGCCGGCTGCATCACGGGCATCCACGAGGTTTTGCGCCGGCAAGGACTCATGGACGGGATCTGGACCCTTGAACCCGGTGCCGGTCTGTCCCCCGGCCAGGGCGCAGCGCTGGATCGCATCCAGCGCCAGTACCCCCATCTCAACGACGACGCGTTCGTACGGGATTTTCTGGCCAGAGAGCGGTGACTGGCGGTATAATGGCAGCACAAGCTATTGGCACAACAGGGAGGCGATCTAGATGAATCAAACCATGCGTACGGCCGTGATGACCGGGATCGGGCAGCTGGCCTGGGAAACACGGCCAGTTCCGGTGCCCCAGGATCACGAGGTTCTGGTCAAGATCCAGGCGGTCGGGGTCTGCGGCTCCGATCTTCATTATTACGAACATGGGCGGATCAGCGATTTTATTGTCGAACCGCCATTTGTGCTGGGCCACGAGTGTGCCGGTGTCGTCGTGCGCGCGGGCGAGGCGGTCAGCCACCTGAAAGCGGGCGACCGGGTGGCCCTGGAGCCCGGCAAAACGTGCGGGACCTGCGAATTCTGCCGCACCGGACGCTATAACCTGTGCCCGGATGTCGTCTTTTTCGCCACCCCGCCGGTCGACGGCGTCTTCCAGGAATATGTCGCGCACGATGCCGCGCTTTGCTTCAAGCTGCCGGAATCTGTCGACGCGGTGGCGGGCGCCCTGATCGAACCGCTGGCGGTCGGGTTCCACGCAATCCGCCAGGGGCAGGCGGTACTGGGCCAGTCTGCAATCGTATTCGGCGCCGGCTGCATCGGCCTGATGACCTTGCTGGCCTTGCGCGCCAGCGGCATCCACGACGTGACGGTCGTCGATATCCTGGAAAACCGGCTGGCCAAAGCGCGCGAGCTGGGCGCACGCCATGTCATCCAGGCTGGAGACGGCGATGTCGAACAGCGTTTGACGGACCTGACCGGCGGGCGGGGCTTTGACCTGGCTTTCGAGACGGCCGGGACGGAAACGACGACGCGCCAGGCCATCCGGCTGGTCAAGAAGGGGTCAACCATCGTGCTGGTCGGCTACAGCGCCGGCGGCGAGCTGAAGCTACCGGTCAGCCAGATTCTGGACAAGGAACTGACCCTGAAGAGCGTCTTCCGCTACCGCCATGTCTATCCGGTGGCCATCCAGGCGGTCGCGGACGGTTTGATCGACCCCGGGAAAATTGTCACCAACACCTACCGTTTTGACGACATCGGGCGGGCCATGGCGGAAAGCGCCCGCAACAAGGCCGAAATCGTCAAATCGGTGCTGGTCTTTGATTGAAGAACGGATCGGTCAGTTCGACAGCAGGACATCCACAGCTAATTTGACGATGATCCCGAGCATAACCAGGATCAGGACAGCCTGGATCATGCGGCGGCCTTTTTGGATCGCCAGCTTGCTGCCGGTCCAGCCGCCCAGGATACCGCAGGCCGCAGCCGGCAGGGCCAGCCAATAGAGCACCTGGCCGGAGGCGATGAATACGGCCAGGCTGGCCAGGTTGGAGGCCAGGTTGACGACCTTGGCGTTGCCGCTGGCCGTGACATGGTCGTAACCGGCTGCCGCCGTGTAGGCGACGATCAGGAAGGAGCCCGTGCCCGGGCCGACCAGGCCGTCGTACATGCCGATCACGAAACCGGCCAGGGCGCAGACCAGGTCGAGCGGCCGCCCCTCCAGCTGCTGGGGGCGGCTTTTGCCGTTTCGGCCCCTAATCAGGACGAACACGGCAACCGCCGGCACGATGACCAGCATGATTTTCTTGAGAACGGCTGCGTCGATCAATAGATTCAGGCGCGCTCCCAAGGCGGCTCCGGCCAGGGCCAGGGCCGCCGAAATGAGCGCGCCGCGCAGGTGGATTTTACCATGGCGATAAAAACGCAGCGTCGCGAACGCCGTGCCGGCGCTGGCGGAAAGCTTGTTGCTGCCGAAGGCCATGTGGGTGGGGATGCCGGTCAATAAATAGGCCGGGATGCTGATCAGCCCTCCGCCGCCGGCGATGCTGTCGATAAAGCTCGCCAAGAAGATCAGAGGGCATACGATCAGGAGCATCTCAACAGGCGTCATAATCCCCACTCGTTTCTTTGCTTTTCAGCACACGATAACACGCTGGGAAATGAGGCGTCAATCCCCGGCCAGGCCGCCTATTCGGCAAGCAGGGCCTGGATGTCGATCGTCTGGCCGCTGGCCATCGACTGGTTGCAGGCGAGCGTGAAGGCCAGGGACTTGACGGCATCGGCATAGGGGGAGCGGATCTTGCTGCCGTCGCCGCTCAGGACGGCGTCAATAAAGGTGCGGTCGCAGCGCAGGCCGGCGTCGCCGCTTTCCTTGACAGACAGCCCCTGTTCGCGGCCGGACTGCACCATCGTGCCGTCGCCCTTGAAAATCAGGCCTTCGGATGAGGTGCTTGCATCGCCGGCCGGCAGTTCACCGTATTGGTCGACTTTTTGGAGCAGGTAATGGTCGAGGCGGGATTTGCGGCTGCCGAAGGTGATCTTACTGTCAAAGGAGGCGCTGTCCAGGGCGTAGCAGCCGGTTGCGATGCTGCCCAGCGCGCCGCCGGCAAAGCGGATCACGCTGACCGACAGGTCGTCGGTGTCGTAATCGGGAACCTCGGTGACCAGGCCGCGCATTCCCATGGTGCTTACACTGACGGGCTCGCCGTAGACGGCGCGGATCAGGTCGAACTGGTGGATGGTCTGCTCGACGATCTGACCGCCGGACAGGCTCTTGTCGCGCCACCAGGCGACCTCGGGCACACCGCCGATGCGCGCGCACTGGATCAGGGCGATCTCATGCTGCTGGACATAGTCGCGGGTCACTTCCGCCAGATTGCTGTAGCGGCACTGGAAGCCGACGGCCGTGATCAGGCCGGCCTTACTGACCGCGTCGCGGATTTGCTTGGCCAGGCTAAGGTCGAGCGCGACCGGCTTTTCGACAAAGAAGGGGATCGAGCGCCGGATGGTTTCCAGCTCGATCTCGCCGTGGGCGGTCGGCGGGATCCCGATGAACACCATGTCCGGCTGGACGGTATCGTACATCTCGCGGAAGTCGGTGAAGGCGGCTCCGCCGGCTTCGGCGGCGAAGCTGGCAGCCCGTTCGGGAATCAGGTCGCAGAAGCCGGCAAGCCGGATGTCCTTGAACTGCAGGAAATGCTGCAAATGGTAGCGGCCGATGCCGCCGCAGCCGATCAGGGCGAGTTTTTTCATGTTCGGTTCCTCCTAGTGCGATCGTTCTGGTTTCAGGTCTCAAGCATGTGGTTCATGGCAGAAGCGGTCATCTGGTAAAGCAGTTCGGGATGCTGCGGCATTGTCGCGAGCTCGGCCGTCATCCAGCCGTCATACCCGGCCTGGCGCAGGCTGGCCATGATGCTGGCCCAGTTGATGCTGCCTTCGTAGAGGTTGGCGAAGTGGCCGCTGTACCAGCTGGCACCCCGCTTGAAGTCCTTGATATGGATGCGGAAAATCCGGCCGGCCAACGCGTCGATCCAGTCTTCGGGGCGTGAGAAGACGGCGACATTGCCGACATCGAAGTACGCGCCGATCGCCGGGCTGGCCAGGTCGGCGATGAAGCCGCTGAGGTCGGCAGGGGAGAGGAAGAAGCTGTTCCAGACATTTTCCAGGCCGACCTGGATGCCAGACGCTTCGATTTCGCCCTTGATCTCCAGCAGCGTCTGCCTGGCGTAGGCATAGGCGTCCAGGCGCGGCACCTGGTCGCTGTTGCCGCCGGGGACAGCCAGGATGGCGCCGGCGTCCAGACCGCGAGCCAGCTCCAGCTGGCGCCTGAGGATATCCTGACCGCGGCGCCGCTGTGCGGCGTCGGCGGATCCGAGCTGGTTTGAACCGTAAAGCGAGGTTGAAACGCTGCAGACCGGCAGCTGGTGCTGTTCGCTGAGCGTCCGGATCTGCCGGATGGTCCGGGCGTCTGTATCGGCGGTCAGGCTGTGGGCCGACGCATCCGCGCGGTCGAGGTTCAGCTCAATACCGGAAAAACCCGCCGCGGCGATCTGGGCGAACATCTCATCGAACGGGATGTGGGCCGGTATGGACCAGGCGTTCATGGCGATTCTCATGGCGATACCTCCCGAATGTACGCTTTCTGGGAAAGAACATGTTCTTATCCCTCTTTTCATGATAAACTGTGTTCGTTTAATAGCTATGCAGGATCAGGTTAAGCATATGGACCGATCGCTTCAATGAGAGGTGCTTCATGAACAGCCAGTCCTTTTACCGGCTGCAGGACGCGCACGACTGCGATATTCGCATCACCGACCGTGAACTGGTCGTCAATTGCACGGGTGTCATCGCGATCGACTATCCGTTTACGACTTGGCGGCCCTGCGGCCGGCAGGATTATTACCTGATGTACATGATCGAGGGCGAACTGGAACTGCCGCTGCTCCAGCAGGTGATCCGCCCGGGCCAGCTGATCCTGTTCGCACCTGGCGCCGAAACCAAGTATATCAAAAGCGACAGCCAGGACATGGCCTACTACTGGCTGCATGTCAGCGGCAAAGGTGTTCCGGCGCTGCTGGAGGCCTGCAGCCTGGCAACCGGCCGTGTCTACGATGCCGGCGTCAGCCAGGCGGTGCTGGACGATTTTCATCACCTGTTTGACAATTTCCTGTATCGCGACGCGTACCTGGAACCGGCCGCGGCAGCCCTGGCGGGCCAGATCGTCGTCAAGCTGAGGCGCAGCATAAACAGGCGACAGCTCACGAAACATGAACTGTCGCCTGAACGGATCAGCCGATCCCTGGCCTTGATTCACCAGCAGTATAGCCGGCCGATTTCGGTGCGCGAGCTGGCCGATCTCGAGCATCTCAGCGTCAGCCGCTACGCGGCGCTGTTTCGTGCCTGCATGGGCCTTTCGCCGCAGGCGTACATCATCCGGATGCGCCTGGACATGGCCATGGAGCTGCTCCAGCGGACGGACCTGTCTGTCAAGCAGATCGCCCAGACGGTCGGCTATGCCGACCAGCTCTATTTCAGCCGGCTGTTCCGGTCACGCTTCGGGGTGCCGCCGAGCCGTTTCCCCGACCAGCAGGTTCCGGGCGGGAACACACCGGCCGTTGTCAGATCCTGATCACGTTGATCGGCTTGCCCGCAAGGTAAGCGTTGAGGTTGTCGACCGCAATCCCCATCAGGCGCGCGCGCGCCTCGGCCGTCGCCCAGGATATGTGGGGCGTGACCAGGATGTTCCTGGCCTTGAGCAGCGGATTGTCCGCCGGCGGCGGTTCGACGGACAGTACATCCAGGGCCGCTCCGGCGATCCGGTTCTGGTCCAGGGCGTCGGCGAGGTCCTGGTCGACGATCAGGCCGCCGCGCGAGGTGTTGATTAAAAACGCGCTGCTTTTCATCCGGGCCAGCGACTCTTTGCTGATCAGGCCGGCCGTATCCGGGAAGAGCGGGCAATGCAGGCTGACCACATCGGACTGGGCCAGCAGTTCGTCCAGTTCGGCCCAGCGGAAGTCAGCCAGATCCGGCGCCGGACCCTGGAACTTGTCCTGGGCCAGGACGCGCATGCCGAACGCATCGGCGATCTTAGCCACCTGGCGGCCGATGCGGCCGAAGCCGACGATCCCGATCGTTTTGCCCTGCAGTTCGATCAGCGGCGTCTTCCAGAAACAGAAATCACGGTTGGTGCTCCATTCGCCGGCCAGCACGGCGTCGCTGTGCAGATGGACATGGTGGCAGAGCTCCAGGAGCAGGGCGAAGACCATCTGGGCGACGGAGTTTGTGCCGTAGGTGGGGATGTTGGTCACGGTGACGCCGTGTTCGGCTGCCGCCTTGACGTCGACGACATTATAGCCGGTGGCCAGTACGCCGATGTAGGTAAGCCCGTCCAGCTGTGCAAGCGTGGCAGCCTGCAGGGGCGTCTTGTTGGTGAACAGGATCTCGGCGCCCCGGGCGCGGGCCACGATCTGGTCAGCGGAGGTATAATCGTAGATCGACACATCGCCAAAGGCGTTCAGGCCGTCCCAGCTCAGATCGCCAGGATTCAAGGTATAACCGTCTAAAACAACAATTTTCATAGGGCTCTCCAATCTGTTCCTGTTTGCTTTACAGCCTGGCCCAGGCCAGGTTGAGCACGCGCTTGGCGTTGGCGATCACCAGGTCGGGGTCTTCGTCGCCGAAAGGCTTGACTTCAAAACTGACCACCGGCGGGTTTTCCGGATTCAGGTAGCCGACTTTAAACAGAATGCGCAAGTAATCGGTCAGCTGGTCGACATCGTTCTCGCTGTCCGGGAAGCCGAAGCGGGGATGGGCATCGCCGTAAGCCGGCAAGGACGGGTCGCGCACCACACAGTTGCCCATGTGGGCGTGCACCAGGTATTCCTTGATCGGCACGATCGCCTGTTCGGCGGTTTCGCGCAGCAGGGGCAGATGGCTCAAGTCGGCCATCAGGCCGAAATTGTCGTGCGTCTGGCAGACCAGCTCCGCGTAACGCCGGGCCAGGGAAGCCGGCCCGATCAGGCTCTTCTTGTCGACGTCGTAGTCGAAGACCTCGTGCACAACCTTCATGTCGCCTTTTTCCCTGGCGTAGTCACATAATTCGCGGGTCGAGCGAACCAGGGCCTGCAGGGATTCCTCCTGGGTCGCTTCAGCGTATTTGCCGCTCAGGAAAGCAAATCCGAAGGCGCCCAGTTCAGTGGCCTGGTCGATGCCCTGCTTGAGCAGGGCGACAGCCGCCTGGCGCTTGGCCTCGTCGAGGTCGTTGATGTTGAGGCCGGTCGAAAGCAACATCGGCTGGCCGCCGAAGGCGAC
>LSQX01342655.1_pt1 | contig 22353 bp, 23 predicted proteins | sample 654561 | NCBI WGS metagenome assembly LSQX01 (sample SAMN04489861, study PRJNA283612) | anaerobic digester metagenome | isolation source: 4 biogas reactors fed with cattle manure at either 37C or 55C with and... | place: Denmark: Kongens Lyngby | collected 2014
CTTAAATACTTTGTAACAAAATTATTTTAAAAATTTGAAATTTAATATGAAGGGTTTAAGAGTTATTGTTGAAATGAAAATGGAATAGTTAAAAGATTATTTCCTTCAAGTTTTCTATTGATATCTTGCACAAACAATCATTTTGAGATAATCTATCAGTATGCAAAGGCATATGCAAAACATCTCATTTCTTGTGATAGCGGCTGTCCTGTTGGGATGCGCCTTCTTTTTTTCACAGCAAACCAAGCTTGAAGAGCAAAAATCGAAAACGGAAGGTGACGCGATCATGGTGCCTGCTGCTCTGGAGAATTTCCCGGCTTGTTCCGTTGAGCTGGAGGGAGATGAGCCTCTGGCTTGTTTGGAAGAATCAGTTGAAACAAGCGAGCGCCTTATCGAATCCATGGTTGAGCAGATCCTCGAAAAAGAAATGGACACAGAGCGCAGAGAGTCATTTAAAAAGGTTGAATCCGCCTGGGAAGACTCACGGGATAAGGAATGTGCTTACGTCGGCGAGATGGCTGCTGACGATGTGCAAGCTCAAATTGATAAAACGGTCTGTTTGTGCGACCAAAACTTAGAACGATTTGAGCAATTGCAGGCTTACTGGTGTGAATGGTATTCCGGTGACGGCTGTTCAGATACACTTTCTGCAAACGAGTAACGGATCAATTCAAACCAGTATTTAGCCAACTGCGGACAAGAAATTAAAATGGGTGGCAAGAAAATTTTTTCAAAGGAAGTCAGGTATGTGTGTGTTTTGTCGGATTGTTGAAGGTGAACTGCCTGCCAGTGTGGTGTATGAGGATGAGATTGTGCTGGCATTTCTGGATATACACCCGATCACGCCGGGGCATGTTCTTGTTATCCCAAAATTTCATGCAGAATCCCTGGTGGACTTACCTGAACATGACGCCAGGCATATGATGTATGTGGGTCAGATGGTGGATAAAGCATTAAGGGCAAGCAGTTTTCAATGCGAGGGCGTCAATTTGTTTTTGGCTGATGGACGGGCAGCAGGGCAGGAGGTTGATCATGTCCACCTGCATGTTTTCCCACGTTTTTCCGGCGATGGTTACAAGCAGCACCTTATCCCAAAATTGGGAGGGCAGGTGCCAAGGCGCGTGCTGGATGAACAGGCAACAGCCCTACGCTCGGTTCTATAGATTGGCTCCATTCAACTTTTGTAAAAACGCACATTTTTACGTCCCCCGATGCCGTGTGTTATAATCACACCTGCTTTGCTTGAACCCGATCAAGTTTTTGGTTTCAATACAAAGGAAATTTTATGAAAATTTTATCCAGGATAAAACAATATCCAAAGATAGGCTTGATCCTGCTGGCTTATGTTGCCTTTTCTTCCCTTGGTTTACCTGATGGTTTGATGGGCGTCGGTTGGCCGTCGATTCGGAATAATTTTTCGGTCCCATTGGACGCCATTGGCTTGCTGTTGTTTGCGAGTGTTGCCGGCTATATGACTGCAAGCTTCTTCAGCGGATTTCTGCTCACAAGGTTGGGCGTGGGTCGAATCCTTGCTGCTGGCAGCCTGTCATCAGGGTTGGCGCTTTTGGGCTATACACTTGTACCGCAATGGTGGATGATGATTCTTTTGGCTGTGTTTGCTGGCCTGGGGGCAGGTGCAATTGATGCCGGTCTGAACACATATTTTGCCGCACACTTTGCCGAATCCCTGATGCAATGGCTGCATGCCAGCTGGGGTGTTGGCATTACGATTGGACCCATCATCATGACTTACGGGCTGTCGAAGTTGGGCACCTGGCGGTTTGGCTACAGGGCCGTGGCAATTTTTCAAATCATTCTGGCAATTTGTTTCGCGCTGAGCATACCCATCTGGAATCGAAACGAAACGCCTTCTGACCACGAAGAAAAGAAAAAGTTAACAGAATACAAAACGCCATTGGGCGAAACGCTTAAACAACCCAGCGTCTGGCTGAGCGTGCTTTTATTTTTTCTTTATGTCGGCGCAGAAACTTCCCTGGGGACATGGACCTATACTTTGCTGACCGAATCGCGAGGGGTTGATCCGACGCTGGCAGGATTCTTTGTGGGAAGTTACTGGTTTACTTTCACCATCGGAAGGATTGTCGGAGGTATGTTTACCCGGCGTTTGGGAGTTAATAAACTGGTGATTGTTGGAATAAGTGGGGCTTTATTAGGTTCGCTTTTACTGGTTTGGAATCCCTTCGTGCTTGCCAATGTGCTGGCGGTTGCCTTGATTGGGTTTTCCATTGCGCCAATTTTCCCGGGGTTAATGTCCGGCACAAGATCACGGGTTGGGGATTATTTCGCAGCCAACACGATCGGGATGCAAATGGCGGCGACGGGTCTGGGGATCGCGGTCATTCCCAGCTTGATGGGCGTGCTGGCACGTCAGGTCTCTCTGGAGATTATTCCCGTTATTTTGCTGGCGATCTATACGGGCGTACTGACCATTTTCCTTCTGGTTATAAAATATTCTCAAAAACAAAATCAAGTTGACACAACCGCGATTGAAGAATCGCTTGATTAAATAAAAAACGTTCAATCAATGAAGCGTTTTTCTCACTGAAATAACGGACTTTGAATTCACATTCAAAGTCCCTCTAATTTGTTCAATTGGAGTGAACCGTTTCAATGGTTTTTGCGGCTGCGCTGCCACAGAACATAGATAACAAGTGCAAGAATACCAACCAGGCTACCCAGTAAGACCGCACCAACCCAGGGGTTCATTTTTAACAGCAGTTCAGGTATTGTCGGGGGTGGCACTTTTGCGGCATCCCAATTGACATTGTGCGCAAGCGCACCCGTCATGTTCGCATTTGAAAAATCAGCGTTTTTTACGTTGACAGATACAAAGCGAGAACCAGAAAAATCGACATTTGAAAAATCTGCACCCGTCATATCAGCGTTGACCAGGACGGCATTCCGCAGATTTGCCCTCTCAAAACTGGCGTTTTCACCATCCACACCATAGAGGACAGAATCAGCAAGGTCTGCGTCTTTGAGATTTGTTTTTACGAAGTCGCCCCCTAAAAAGATCGTATTGTGGATAGCAGCATCACGCAAGGATGCCTTGTAGAAATTCGGTTTGACCAGCAGTCCGTGTGAAAGATCCGCTCGCTCCAGGTTCGTTTTTCGCAGGACTGCTCCAACCGCATTCAAATTGTGCAAATCCATGCTCGCCAGATTGGCACCGGTCAGGTCCTTTTTCTCCTGAATGAATTGTCTGGCTTCTGCGGCGTCTTCTGGTTGATAAACTTCCGATGCTTTTCGTTCGATTTTAATTTCATTTGACATGGTTGCCTCCCTTTAATTTTAATAGATTTTCAATCTTCATTCAACCCTTGAGGTTTGCCCATCCGGGATGAATACGATGGTTTCCCAAACGGACTTTGCCCATGCTAAATCGTCGGGATTGTCAAGATAATAGCCGACCTGAAGGCAGGTGGTATCGCTGGCGGTAAAGGTGACCAGCGCCAGCCGGTTGTGTTCATCTGTCTCCAAGACGTGGGTGTAACCCAGACCGACGATTTCTCCCCTGGTCGAGACAAAAGTTTCAAGGATATCCTCTGGAAATTTTTCCTTGATCTGAGTAAAGAGTTCAATTTTTCCCGTGTTATTGGGCAGGCTGAAAACAGCGGCGATCACGGTGGTGCCGGCTTTCCAAAAGATTAATTTCTCCTCTTCCACCCGATGCTCGAATTCCGTTGGAATGTCGATGATCCATTCTCTGGTAATTTGAAACGGCATAGAATCCTTTCCGTATGCTTACGGTCATGATTTGCTGGTTTGGCGCGCTTTCTATTATAATCAATCTGTCCTGATTTGGGAAAGTGAGCAGGCAGCGTTGCTGGCAGATGGGACCTGCTGACCCTATCCTTTCTTAACGTGTATTCAGGATCATGAAAAACAATAATGACAAAGGACTTAATCATGATAAAAATTGACCTCCACCTTCATTCCAATTACAGCAATGATGCTGAATTTTCACCTGCGGAGCTTGTCGATCTGTGCCTGAGTGCTGGCATCACCCACGCAGCGATTGCCGATCACAATTCGGCCAGGGGTGTACAGGAAGGCATTGAGGTTGCAAAGGGAACCGGGCTGACCATCATCTCCGGGATTGAGATGGATTGTGTCTTTGATGGCATCGAACTCCATCTTTTAGGGTTTGGAATAGATCACCATGCGCATATTTTTGAAGAGATCGAGGCGGATGTTTACCACCAGGAGAAGGCGAACTCCTTCCAGATGATGCAATTGGTTCGCCAGGTGGGGATCGAATTCGATGATGAACAGATTGAAGAACTTACTCGTGACGGGGTGGTCACGGGAGAAATGATCGCTCGGGCTGCCTTGATTTACGATGAGGATGCAAAAAACCCCCTGCTGGATCCTTATCGAGATGGTGGGGACCGCAGCGATAATCCCTTTACCAACTTTTATTGGGATTACTGCTCTCAGGGAAAGCCGGCGTATATGCCCATGAATTTTCTCAGCCTGGCAGAGGCGATTGAAGTAATCCATTTGAATGGTGGGGTTCCAGTTCTTGCCCACCCAGGCGTGAATGTGAAAGAGAATTCCGATCTGCTGGAGGGGATCATTGCGACGGGTATTTCAGGAATCGAGGTTTACAGCAGCTACCATGACCCTGATCAAACTGAATTTTATGAGAAGGCAGCCCTGGAACATCATCTTCTGATGACCTGTGGCAGCGACTTTCATGGGAATACAAAACCAAGCATTATGATTGGAAGCACCGATTGCAAGGGTCAGGACCGACAAATTATTTCCAAATTAATTCAGAAAATGAGCGGTAATTAATATATAATCATTAAGCCGAACAAGTCATTTATTAATTAAATTGAAAAGGAGTTTTATGATGACAAAACCTCCCCAATGGGATCTTTCAAATGTATATCCTGGTCTGGAGTCGCTGGAACTTCAAAATGAGATTGCCTGGGTCAAAGACACCACGCAAGATTTGCAAAAGATCGTTCAGGAAGACCTGGCTAAACTAACGCCATCCAGCCCACCGGCAGAAGTTAATCATGCCATCAGCAGTGTTGTGGATCAAATGAATGCCTTGATGGAGAAAGCATTCACCATCAACGCGTACTTCACATCATTTATCTCGACGGATTCTTTTAACAAACAAGCGATGCAGATGGCATCCAAATTTGATAAGGTATTGATTGACCTGCAGAACGTGATGGTGGTTTTGAAGTCCTGGCTTGGTCGGTTTGCAGATGTCCTGCCAGAAATCCTCGCATTGGGGAACAGTGCTGGAGAGCATGCCTTTCCCATCCTGGAGATTGTTGAGCAAAGCCAGTTTTTAATGAGTGAGCGCGAGGAGATCTTATCCAGCGAATTGAGTCTTTCGGGTTCTCGCGCCTGGTCAAAACTACAGGGAACATTGACCTCCCAGAAAACCGTGGACTTTGAGCTGGATGGGAAAATTGAAACTTTGCCGATGCCGGCGCTGATCAACCTGCATTCCCATCCCGATGCGAGCGTTCGGAAATGTGCATATGAAGCGGAAATGGACGCATGGAAGTCAATTGAGGAACCTTTGGCTGGCTGTATGAATGGCATTAAAGGCTGGGTGAACACTTTGAATGCGCATCGTGGACGGACCGACGCTCTCCATTCAGCGCTCGATCAGGCACGAATTGATCGTGAAACCTTGCAGGCGATGATGGAAGCCATGGAAGAATCCTTCCCGACCTTTCGTCGATATTTCAAAGCGAAAGCAAAGCGGTTTGGGCAGGAGGCGCTCCCCTGGTGGAATGTGTTTGCCCCGGTCGGCAAGCTTGACCAGCAATATGATTTTCAGGAAGCCAGGGAATTCATCCTGACGCATTTCGGCAATTTTTCGTCTGAACTGGCGGATTTTGCGCGGACAGCCTTTGACAATCGCTGGATTGATGCGGAACAGCGAGCAGGAAAACAGGGCGGCGCGTTTTGTATGCCCGTGCCTGCTGTGAAGGAATCTCGCATCCTGTGTAATTTTGATGGCACACTGGACCAGGTGATGACGATTGCCCATGAACTGGGGCATGGATACCACAATTTCAATATGTACCAGGCTGGCAAAACACTGCTTCAGCAGCAAACACCGATGACGATGGCGGAAACGGCGTCGATCATGTGCGAGACGATCGTCTTCAACGCCGTGATGAAAACCATCACTGACTCTCAAGAAGAACTGGCTCTGCTTGAGACAGCCTTAATTGGTGATTCGCAAATCATCGTGGATATTTATTCCCGGTTCTTATTTGAAAAGGAAGTGTTTGAACGCCGGAAAGCATCAGATTTGAGCCCGGATGAGTTGTGTGAGATCATGGAGGATGCTCAGGATAAAACCTATGGCGAAGGATTAGATCCTAAAAATCGCCATAAGTATATGTGGACCTGGAAGCCGCATTATTACTCTGCCGGCTTGTCTTTCTACAACTTCCCCTATGCCTTTGGGATGCTGTTTGGGGTGGGTTTGTACGCGATCTATCAGCGGCGCGGCGATGATTTCATTCCGGATTATAAGAAATTGCTGGCAAGCACAGGGGAAGCGCCTGCGGCTGAACTGGCGGCGCGCTTTGATATTGATATCCGTGACAAGAAGTTTTGGGAAGATAGTCTGGCGGTTGTCGGTAAGCGGGTTGATCGCTATTGCCAGTTGTAAAAATCAAGCAAACCTTGATGTGAGAATGATAGAGAGACGCTCATTCTGGGTGTCTCTCTTTTTTTATTGTTTCGAGCCTGTTTTATTTTAAGCAAATCTCCTTGGATGATTGAATAATCTGATCAACTGAATCATTTTCTCAATCCAGGGTGAGGAGCGCGCCATGCTGTTTTAACCAGTTGCGCTGATTCTGATAATCAGGTTTGATAGCGGCAACGGCATTCCAAAAGGATTGGCTGTGGTTATGATGTTTGAGATGGACGAGCTCGTGCAGGACGACATAATCGATGACTTCGAGGGGTGCCATGGAAAGGCGGTAGGTGAAGTTCAGGTTGTTCTTGCTTGAACAACTGCCCCAGCGTGTGCGTGCGCTGGTGATGCGTACACGGTTGATTTTGAAATCATACTGCTTCGAATATTTCTCGATCAGGCTCCGGGTTATACTCCGGGTTTCTTCACGATACCAGTCGATCAACACCTCTTTTGCCCGGCTCGCCGCTGAACGTGAGAGTAAGAAGGCACCATCGAGCTCGAGGAGCGGTTGTTGACGGTCCGTTAGTTGGAGCGCATATTGCGTTCCTAAATATGGGAAAAGCTCTCCGGGAGAAAAGGTTCTGGTTTTGATCCGGGGGTATTGACGCATCAGGCGCGCCTGTGTTTTTTGAATCCATGCGCTTTTCTGGGCGACGACCTTCTCGATTTGCGCATTGGTGGCGTACTGTGGCGCACGTACAATCAGGCGCCCATCCGGTTTGACCTCAAGACTGAAAGAACGCCGGTTCGAGCGGATAATTTCAGAAATTTCGGGCGTATTTTTATGTGCGCTGTTTTTCATAGAGATGATTATACTTGTAGCAATCAGCATCTTGCAAAATGAAAATCTTTCCCTTGGATTTGGTTTTATAATTTTTGGTTTGTCTGAAACCGGACATCATGTATAATGATTGCCATGCGCGGTCACAGAAGCATGGCAGGATGTTGTTTTGACATCCCGCCCAAGGCAATGATGTTAATGGTTTTTACTGGTTTCAATTTGGGGGATTTGTTTTGTTAACCCATGATCAATTCTGGCCCAATATTTGTTCATTGGGCGGGCTCGAGCTAAAGACATTAGACCGTGGACGTCCTTTTGAAGTTTTGGACGTCGACAGTGAGGGTGTCTTGCTTTCCCCCGTGGTGAGTGGCAAATTGCGCAGGATCCAGCGAGAAACAATGGAGGGAGCATTTGATGCGCTTTTAGAGCGGCGCGAACTGACCGGTCTTGAGATTGCAGAGGAATTTTCTGCTTTCAACGCCGTTTATGTTGCCACGCTGCTGGCTGCCTTGCCCGATGTGGCGGTTTGCACCCGACCGATCCGCTTGATCTTTGTGGGACACCAGCTGTTTTATTTGCCTTGAAAAATTTGATTGATCCGCAGATGGGGTGCGTTCTGGTTTTGTAAACAAGTGATCCTGTTGGCAAAATGTTGCTATAATTGCCCCCATGCTTAATCGCCTTCGCAGTGAGCTTTCAGATTACCCACGCCAATTCTGGCTGATGTTCTTTGGGATGATTGTCGCCACGACCGGATCATCGATGATCTGGCCTTTTTTGATGATCTACGCCAGCGAAACTTTGGCACTGCCCCTGGTAACCGTCGCCAGTTTGATGACGATCAGCGCGGTGACAGGCTTGATCTCTTCTGTGGTGGCTGGTCCGGTGGTCGATCGGGTGGGGCGTAAATGGGTGATGGTGATCGGTTTGCTGGGCAATGCTCTGGGTTACTTTCTGTTGACCTACGCCCACAGCTATGCAACATTTGCGCTTATATTAGGTTTTAATGGCATGTTTTCCCCGCTCTACAATGTGGGAACCGATGCCATGCTGGCGGACTTGTTTTCAGAGGAAAAGCGGGCAGATGCCTATGCTCTGATCCGGATGGGACGCAATGTCGGCGTGGCAGCAGGGCCTGCCATCGGTGGTTTTGTGCTTTCGCGTTCCTATCAGCATGGGTTAATTGGCGCGATGTTCGGCATTGCCTCTTATGGCTTGATGCTGCTCTTTTTTGCCCGTGAAACGCTTCCGGATGTTGAGGAAGATCATAAACGCGGATGGTTTGCCCAGGTGCAGGGATATGGGGAGGCGCTTCGGGACAAACCTTTTATGGGATTGGTGATGACCTTTACCTTGGTGCAAATGACCGCCTCCATGATCTGGGTGCTGCTTTCCGTCCATGCAAAAACCAATTACGGGATCAGCGAACAGCGCTATGGCTGGATTCCTGCCACGAATGCCCTGATGGTTGTGTTTTTGCAGGTGATTATGACCCGCAGCACACGGCAAGTCGCCACCTCCAGGGTTCTGCTGTGGGGGTCGCTGTTTTACATCCTGAGTCCCTTGGTGGTTGCTTTTTCTCAGAGGTTTTGGGGCTTTTGGTTGGCGATGGTGGTGATGACGCTGGGCGAACTGATTGTGGTGCCGCGTTCAAGCGCGCAGGTCGCCAATTATGCGCCCGTCAATCGAAGGGGGAGATATATGAGCCTTTATGGGCTGACATTGAACGTTGCTTCAGGTATCAGCCCATTGTTGGGTGGCTTCCTCAGTGATCAATTCGGACCACAGGCACCCTGGCTGGGAGCCGCGATATTTGGACTTCTGGCTGCGATTGGATTTTGGCTTCTTCACCGAACCAGCTTTGAGTGATGGGATGGTGCATTGAGGGGGCGCTTTTTGAGCGTGATTTCAATTAATCTCTTGACAATCAGACCTTTAAAGATGTATTATTAGAACAGTTGTTCTAGCAATGGTATTGATCGTGATATTGAAAATGGCATTAGGGTTTCAGGAGGTTTTAATATGACAAAAGTTTTGATCTTCAAGCATCCGGATTCCTTTGGTGTGATGGAAGTTGAACTGCCCCCGGAGAGGATTGTGCGGGAGATCAATCAGGGACGTTGGGATCGCTTGATGTCGGATGTGGAAGGGCCGCTTTATGCCCGGGTGCAGGGGGACATTGTGGTTGTAACTCCATCAGCCCCGATCCCGGTTGATCAACTCCCCAAACTCAGTCGGCGAGAGCACCAGGTCCTGGTTCTTGTGGGAGAAGGATTGACCACAGCACAGATTGCCCTCAAGTTAGGTCTGCGTCCGCGGACAATTCGCGGTTATGTAGCCAGCATGAAAGCCCGACTGGACGCTCAAAACATTCAGCAGCTGGTAACCCGTGCGGTGGCTTTGGGTTTATTTCATCCGGATGTTTGAAAACCCTGGTTTCTGCGTTTAGGCATGTGTGATTTGAAACCTGAACTTTAAAAACCCTGTCATTACTGCTGTTTATTGTCTTAAATACAAAAGAGGCTGATAAAAATCAGCCTCCTTGTTTCAGTTAATTATTGAAATTTACTCTTCTACGATGATAATCGCTTCTTCGGGGCATTCTTCCACTGACTGCCGAACTGCATCATGATATTCTTCGGGCACAGGGTCAAGCAAAACTTCCGCAAAGGGCTCATTTGCCAGGCTGAAGACCTCAGGGGCTAAACCTTCGCAAATACCGCAACCCAGGCACAAATCCTCATCAACAATTACCTTCATCAGACATCCTCCTCATAAATTTTGTTCTGATCTTCAATCGAATGATGAACGCAATGATCCACCAATCGATGAGTTAGGGCTTACTTTTGTTAACCTGCGGTATTATACCACAGGATGGTACGAATGCTACCGTTAATATTATATAAGAAGTTTATTCTTGTATAATATAGGTGCCGACGTAAGTGCGATATTTGACACGTGCAAAGTTTGATCAATAAAAAACATTTTGGGAGACTCCTAAAAAAAATGGAAGATGGATTGATCGAATTGCCCTTTGGCTTACCCGGACGGATTTATCGGAGTCCGCTGCCCTTCAGCCCATATTTTGATCCTGATTGGACACTTCTGGATAAATTTATAGTAGCAGGTGTGGACGTCGTCATGATGTTGGCACCCTGGATGGAATCTTATGAACTGACGGGATTCGATATGCGGAAGCTATACCGGGAACAGGGGATACAGGTCATTGAAGTCCCTGTTATTGATTTTGCAATTCCAGAAAAAGATGCGCTGCAAACGCCCATAGCCCAGGTTCTTGCGGCAGCACAAAATAGAGAAAACATTGTGATCCACTGCCATGCCGGCAGGGGACGGACGGGCATGGTGCTTGCCTGCCTTGCCCGGGTTGTTTTTGGTTTTGATGGGAAGGATGCGATCAGGTGGGTGCGGCAGTTTATCCCATCTGCGGTTGAAACCCGACAGCAGGAAAAATTTGTGGAAGAATTTAATTATTCTGTGGGATAAGACCAGTTTATTGCAAATTAGCCCCTGGGTGTGCGATGACCAGGGTGCCAGAAGGGCCCATTAAAAAATCGTTTTCTTCTGCAACCTCCAGAAATTCCAGTTTCTGGTCTGACCCGGCCAATGTAAAAGTATCCCCCGCCGTCACAAAGACATCTTCTTCGTAGATGTAATAAAAAATATTGTTAAAATCTCTGATGATGCTTTCGATGCGGTCTTCGGCCTGAACGAAATATGCCAGGTCAGGGACATCGAAGATATGATGTCCCCGGGTCACCAACCAGAACCGGGTTTTATCCACGAAGTATTTGATATATCCGAACCACAGCGAGAAAGGAAGGTGTTGGCGATAGGTGGCGATCATCTGTGTGGAAAGGAAGTCTGCTGGAGGGTGGGCAACCCAGGCTTCGGGGTTGAGAATGCCAACCAGGTTTTCGTCTGAAAAGGCAAAAGCCGCCTGGTAAAGAGCGATCATTTTTTCAATCGGGTTATGATGCGTGCCTGTGTAGACCAGGCTGATATGGGATTGGTGCTGGCGCATCGCCATTTTGATTTGAGGCATCCACCGGGAGGTGTGGACGGTGTGATCTATAATTTCATTCGGGAGGGGGTTGGGTAACCCGCTGAACTGAATATGATGTTGACCAAAGCGGATCTCTCCCCAGTGCGCTGTAGAAACAGTCTCATGCTGCGCCACCTCGAGGTGCTTGGTTTCCTGTATCTCCGGGAATGTCTGCAATCGCGAAGTCAGGGTTGCCTGGTCAAAAGCGGGGAGCTCAGGCGTGGCATAGATCAAATACAAGTAGGGTGTGGGGATGTGAAGGTTTTGCGCTTCAGTCATGGTTAATTTCTCACTCTATAATAAAATCGTTTTCATTGATTATACTTAACCTTCAACAGGCAAGAAGCATGAAATAATCTACTGCAGTTGAAGCCTGAAGTGGTAAAATGGATAAGATGATCCAGGAAAGGAATGGCATGGAAATACCCATTAAAATTCGATTTTCACCTGAAAGAAAAGAATACATTCAAGCATCCCGCCTGCTGGCAGGAAAAACCCAGGGCTTTTTAATCATGGCGGGAATGATGGGCTTGCTCACGATTGTCTCGATTGTCATTCTTGCGTTGCCCTCGCAGACGCCTTCGACCTGGCGAAACATTGCAGCAATTGTTTGCATGGTAAGCGGCTTTTTTCTTATTTATTACGTGGTTTTTATCCCCTTCCAGCTTATGCGATCCTATAAAAAGGACCCCTTTCTCAGGGAGACTCGGATCCTGACTTTTGGAGATAAAAAGGTGCGCATGACGATCGGTGAAAAATCCATGGACATGGATTGGGAAGATGTGCACAGAGTGATCCAATCCAGGCACCTTTTCTTGATGATTTATAAGGGAGATGAAGATATCTATCCCTTTATTCCCAAGCGAGCTTTTGAAGATCAGTCGCAACTCGAGGCTTTTCTACAGGTTTTGGGAAAAAATACGATCCCCCTTGTGTGAACATAGCAATCTGAGCGATGGACAATATGGCCTGTGGCAAACAGGCTTCATCTTTGAATTATCCAGGAGAAAATAACAATGAATATTAACACCTTATTGATAGCACTTGTTTTAGGATTGGCGGCATTAGCCCTGTTCCTGCTGGGATTTTTATTGCTGAAAACAGCCCTTTTTTCTCCCCCACAAAAAGAAATCAAGCCACGTCGGTTTGTGGGTGTGGATGGGAAATCTGTTGCCGAGCGATTGGGGTTGGCGGTGCAGTTCAAAACCATCTCTCACGACGACCCGGAAAGGATCGATTCCACCGCCTTTTTTGGGCTGCATCGGTTGTTAAAAACGCTCTATCCTGAAGTCCATTCGAGGTTGAAGATGGAAACAGTTAATGATTACAGCTTGCTGTATACATGGGAGGGCAAGGACCCGGAACTGAAACCCATTATGTTGATTTCTCATTTGGATGTGGTGCCGGCGGATGAAGCCGATTGGACCCATCCGCCTTTCAGCGGTGAGATTGTGGATGGCTATGTCTGGGGGCGGGGCACAATGGATGACAAGTTGGGCGTGATTGGCATCCTGGAAGCGGTTGATTATTTGCTAAAGCAGGGGTTTCAACCTGAACGCACGGTTTACCTTGGATTTGGGCATGATGAGGAGCTGGGTGGCGAAAACGGCGCGGCTGCCATCAGCGCGTTGCTTGCCTCTCGCGGCGTCCGCCTGGGGAGCGTTTTGGATGAAGGGGGCACGATCATGAACAATTTCCTGCCCAATGTAGAAACGCCGGTGGGTGTTGTTGGAATATCGGAGAAAGGTTATCTGAGTTTGCGCTTGATTGTTGAACTGGCAGGTGGACATTCATCGATGCCCCCCGAAGAAACGACGATCGGGATCCTTTCGAGAGCAATCCATCGATTGGAAAACCATCCCATGCCCGCCCGCCTCGAAGTTATCGAGTTCTTGATGAGCTATTTGGGATCGGCTCTGCCCTTTTTCCAGCGTATGCTGTTTGCCAACACCTGGCTTTTTGGTGGGATTTTGAAGAAAAAGCTGCGCAAGTCCAAGACTTTAAATGCAGTCATTCGAACAACGACAGCACCCACAATTATTAGCGCGGGTGAAAAAGATAATGTGCTGCCCGGACGTGCAGAAGCGGTGGTCAACTTCCGGCTGCTGCCGGGAGACGATCTGCGTACGGTATATGAGCGGGTGCTGGCGATCATTGATGACCCTCGCGTGAAGGTTGTTCCCTTCATTGGCGATACTCTGGGTGAATCGGGTTGGGATCCTTCGCCTGTTGCGGATGTGGAATCACCTTATTATCAGAAACTTGCGAGATTGATCAAAGAGGCTTATCCTGAGTGCCTGGTGACGCCTTATCTGGTGCTGGGCGGCACCGACGCCAGACGTTATATTCCGCTGACAACCAATACCCTGCGATTCATGCCCGTCCAGTTTGAGCAGGATGATTTACAGAGGATGCATGGGATTGATGAACGGCTTTCGATTGAAAATTGCGGCAAAATGGTGAGTTTTTATATTGCTTATATTGAAGAACTCAGCAGCGCGTTTGATGATGATGAGATCGAGATGGATATCGATGAGGTTGTACATGATGGGGATGATGACGATCTTCCAATCCCAACGCTTGAGGAAACCATGGCGCTCCAGCACGATGAAGATTTTGATATCCCCGACATGCCAGAGGATAAAGATTAGCTTGTTATGCAAGCCGAGTGGGAGCGCACGCAGATTGGTTTCAGGGAAATGAGGACCCGGGTAGAAAAGCGGAAAGGATAACAGCCGCGCAGGGACCTTTTTAATGATGGGGAGGCTGGATGGCTTTTCCGCTGTACAGGGCGCTCTTCAAGCGCGCATGATCTCTGAATCTGAGCGCCCCATGTCGGTCTGTTTCCCCTTTCCCGGATGTTACAGAAACTTTAAATTACCGATTCTATCAATCAAAATCTTGAGCTGCAGGTAGCTCCGTTTTTCTTTGTAAAACCCTAAAAATGGCAGGATATGTTCTTTCTTTTGCGTGTTATATGCCCGAAGAATGGCTTTCAGGAGCTTAAATATACTGCCCGAGGAAGTGCTGCCTTCATGAATGATAAAAACCGCAAATTCGTCATTGACGATCAGCGGGTGATGGTATTTTTGTAGTTTTAGCCACAGGGAATATTCGACAGGTTCCTCTTTCGTCTCGATGAAGCCGCCGTATTTTTTCACGGCTTCAGTTTTCACAAAGGTGTTTTCGTGTGAGATGAAATTCATGATGGAAAGGGCAATCTCAAGATTTGGTTTGAGGATGTGTGTTTGGGGAAGGATAATCTTTTTGCCTCTCCATTCCAGGGCGAAATTCCCTGTTAACCAGACCAGGTTGGGGTTTTCATCGAAGATCCTGGCGACTTTTTCTAAGGCGTGGGTATCAATGTAGTAATCATCGGAGTGAAGGTAGTGGATGATCTCCCCGGAAGCGTGTTCTGTGGCGACATTTAAAGCATTCCCAACACCTTTTGGTTCACAGTTAATCACTTTGATGGGGTATTGATTTCTATTTCGATTCACATAATCTTGAATGATCTGAAGGGTCGTGTCGCCTGAATGGGAATCATTGATGATATGTTCGAAGTTTTTATAGGTTTGATTTTCAACACTCTTCAAGGCTTTCTCCAGAAATTTTTCACTGTTGAAAGTACAGGTGATGATGCTGATCTTTGGATGGATCCTTGTAATCATATTGTGACAATCCTCTCGCCTTGATTTTAAAATTTATTTTCATCTTCGCTCACAACATGGCGTGGGCGGTGTCGCTGGATGAAAAAATACAATCTGAAATAGATCAGACTATATTATAGAACACCCAAAAGTTAATTGCGTTATCAAAATTTGGAATTTCAGTCAGTTTGATTGATCGGGTCTTTTACTGCACAGTAATTTTGTCAATTAAGAGCTGGATTTGCTTTTGAACAGGGATTGCTGTTGTGATCGCCGTTTATTAACAGGTGATGTGCAGAACATGCATGGATGTCATTCCTTAAATTGTCGGGCGGCACCTTACGGCATGACCTCGTAACGACAAAGCTGGATCGTGGGGTGGTGTTGAAATTGATCTGCACACCGAACGTAATGCAACGCAGTCATGTGAAAAAGCAGATTAACAGCCCAACTCCAACACCGAAAAATATCACGCTGGTTATTCTGAGAACTGATGTAACTGAACAAAGAATAAATCGCCACAAGCGGCGATTTATTCTTTTAAACCTGCCGCTTTTAACGGATTGTATTGCGGGCGTGAATTTGCTACACTGTATCTGTAACCAGAACATTTGTTCTGTTATGGGGACGGTTCGGGTGGCGAAAGCCCTGCTCACATACAAACTTCACCTTTACCACGCTTTGCGCAGCACCCGGACCGTCCCGCCCTATCCCTGACGGCTGTGGAGGTTTTGAGATTTGATGACGAGACGAAAACGATCTGAGGGCGAAGTTGGCTTTTATGTTGAGCACTTCACCAGGGCAGAAATGGCGGACCTGGATCGCGCCCTCGGAGAATCCCTGCGGGGAGAGATCGGTATGTTGAGGATTGTTATGCGCCGCTTTTTTGAGCGTGCTGCTCAGGATGCCGATGACACAAATGCCCTGGCGGACGCTCTGCGCCTGCTGGGCCTCAGCTGCACACGCCTGGCGAAGGTGATCCAGACTGAACGAAGCCTGCAGAACAAGCATGCCGATGAGCTCAGCCAGGCGCTTTCACGCAGCATGACGGCAGTGCTGGAAGAATTGAAGGTTGCCGGATTGAACGCACATGAGAAGGGCAGCGCACATGGAGGATAAGTCCGCTGCACTCATCACAGAACAGCTGCAGCATGCCAGCCATTTGCTTCAGGCGCAGATCAAAGCGCTTGAGGTCCGCCTGACGCACCAGCAGGCAATGACCGGACAGCGCCTTTCGATTCTGGAAGAACAAATGCGCGACCATGAAAAACGCATCAGGGAGGCTACGGAAGGTGTGACCCAGTTCAAGCTCTTCTCCGGATTAACCTCGGGCGGTTCGGGACTGATGTCGCTGGTGGCGCTGCTGCGGACCTTTTTGGGAGGCTGATATTTCAAAGATGACCAGTTTGGTGGAATTGTTGAAGAAATTACTGCGGGATGTGGCTTTGTTTGTACGCTGTACCGGAGGGGATCAGGCTGCGAAATTACCAGGAGGCAATCGCCCGAGCAGTGGTCCACTCGGTTTTGCATCAGCAGGGACTGAGTTTCGTGGTGATTCTGCCGCGCCAATCAGGTAAAAACGAACTGCAAGCCCAGCTTCAGGCTTATCTGCTGACCTTGCTTTCCACCGAGCGATGCGAGATGGTGCAGGTCTCGCCTACCTGGCGTCCCCAAACGGAAAATGCCATGCATCGGCTGGAAACAGTGCTGAGCGGGAACTGGCTGGTAAAGGATCGCTGGGAGAAACATTTTGGACACGTGTATCAGGTAGGCGGGGCGCGCCTGGTGTTCCTCTCGGGGTCGCCCACAACCAGCATTGTCGGTGCGACTGCCAACCTGCTGCTTTCTGTGGATGAAGCCCAGGACATCCTGATCGATAAATATGACAAGGAGATTGCCCCGATGGCTGCCAGCACGAATGCCACCCGTGTGTTTTGGGGCACTGCCTGGACTGCCAATACCCTGCTGGCTCGAGAGGAAAAGGCTGCTGGCATCCAGCAGGAAGCCGATGGGATTCAGCGCGTCTGGCGATTGACCTGCGACCTGGTGGCAGCTGAAGTCCCTGCTTATGGGAAATTCGTGGCAGAACAGGTCGACAGGCTCGGGCGGCATCACCCTATGGTGCGGACACAGTATTATTCCGAGGACATTGACGCCGATGGCGGCTTGTTCCCTCCGGAGCGGATGGCGTTGATTTACGGCATTCATCCACCACGGATCGCTCCCTCACCTGGCGAAATCTATGTGATGTCCCTGGACATCGCTGGGGAGGATGAAAAAGGTCAGGATGGTGATGCTCTTACGAACCCTGCTCGTGACGCCACTGCCCTCACAATTGCCCGGGTGAACACCGCGACCCTCGCTGATCCCGGGCTGCTTTTGCCCTCCTATGAGATTATTTATCGCCAGTTGTGGGTGGGGATCCGACATACGGACCTGTATGGGAAAATCCTCTCGCTTGCCACGACCTGGGAAGTGCGCTATCTGGTGTGCGATGCCACGGGTATTGGTGCAGGGCTGACGGCTTTCCTGACCCGTTCGCTGGGTCCAAAGGTGATCCCCTTTGTCTTCAACCGCCGCACCAAATCCGACCTCGGCTGGTCTTTCCTCTCCCTGATCGATTCGGGCAGACTCAAGGACTACAGCCCTGGGCAGTCTCAAATTGCGCTTGACTCCAAGATAGCTTCAATCAGCAGCACGCCATTAATCCATCTCGCCCAACTCCATAGGGATTTCTTTCGCCAGCTCGAGTTTTGTCAGTATGAGATCTTACCGGGCCCCGATAAACGCATCAGGTGGTCTGTGCCTGATGGCGCTCGTGACCCGGCCGCCGGCGGCTTAATCCATGATGACCTGGTAATCTCCGCTGCCCTGTTGTCTGTCCTCGATCAGCAGCCCTGGTCCGTTGCCGGCCCGTCTGTCATTGTTGATGCTTCCGACCCTCTTGAGGATATGAAAGGGTTTTGAGGGATTAAGAATAGTGAAAAGGGAATAGTGCATGGTGAATAGGAGTCAGGAATTCGGTATTAGGAATTCGGTATTAGGAATTAGGAATCTGGAATTAGTGACCCGTGACCCGTCCTGATTGCGTCGTCCTGGAACGTGTTTTCATGGTTGTCATATGATAGGGTTTCCTCTCTTACTATCAGCTATCAGCTATGAGTTACAAGCTACCTGCTATGAGCTGCGAAGTCCCCGAAGCGCAGCGAGTGGGTTCAGCTATCACATATAAGCAATATAAGGAAAAATTATGCCCAATTCATCTCTTGCATTTGGAATCGACATCAGCAAATACAACACCAGCGCCGATGGCAGGATCAAACCGGATTTTGATGCCATCGCAGCCCACCAACCCGAAGTTGTGTTCATTGCCATGCGCGCCGGCATCAGCTGGGGATACCAGGACCCCTGGTTTTCCTACAGTTTTTCGGAGGTTACCCGCATCAATCGGGTTCGGATGGCGTACCACGTGCTCTACCCGGGGGAATCGCCTTCAGCCCAGATGGACAACTTCTTTCGCATCCTGGGCAAGATTGATTATGAAAGTGTGCCCCTGGTGATTGACCTTGAGCTGCACCATGACCAATCCGTCAGCACCATCACACGCTGCACCCGGGATGCCGTGACCATCCTCACCCAGAGGACAGGCAGACCCCCGCTGATTTACTCCCGGGCGGGATTCATTAACCAGTACCTGAGGGTTGCCGATCTGCCGCCCGTATACTGGTGGTTGGCGCAGTACCGCTGGCCGCGACCCTTCCCGCTTTTCACGCCTGAATATGAAAGCCCACCCACACTGCCCGGGGGCGTGTCGGACTGGACCATCCATCAGACCGCCAACCGCGGCGCCTCCATTGGAGCAAAAGCGATGCACTATATGGACTATAACCGCTGGAACGGCACCAAACTGGATCTCTACAACTTCATCGGTCAAGCCTGCCATGACCCCCTGATCTGCCCGGTTGATCATCAGCCCTGTCCACGCCTATTCGTATAGGTATGTTATTGACCTGTCTGACATGCAGACACAGTCTGCCATCAGCGGTGCGCTTTGAGCTCCAAACTGAAACCTGCTGTCGACGAAATCATATCAAAGGACTTTTATGACACACCCACTTCAAAACTTATTCAATCGCCTCTTTTCTCCCATGGTTGAGACGGCTGTTCGAGAAAAACTTAATGTACGTGAGAACGAAAACGCTTTCCTGATTGGAACCCGTCGCTATGATGAGAATGACCGCGATCGCCTGGAATATGATCGCGCGGAGGTCCTGGAATCCTGTCTGCAAGCCTGGCGGGACAACCCGCTGGCACGGCGGATCGTTGAACTGACCACTCAGTATGCGGTTGGATCGGGTTTCGATATCCACTGCGCCCATCAGTCAACGCGACGCTTTATCGACGTTTTTTGGACCCACCGACTCAACCGGATGGACATCCGCATGATGGAGATTTGCGACGAACTCAGCCGAACCGGCAACCTGTTTTTACTGATCAGCACGGACCAGGCGGGCATGTCCTACCTTCGGATCATCCCCGCCAGCAACATCGACACGATCACCACCGCGCCAAATGACATTGAACAGCCGATCAGTTTCACCACCAGGACGGATGAAACCCTGGGAAGCCTGTCTTACCCTGCGTATGACCCCCTGACGGATTCCCAGGGGAGCGAGGGCTGCTTTCCGGCGGTCATGCTTCATTACGCCATCAACCGTCCGGCGGGTGCGCAGTGGGGTGAACCCGACCTGGCGCCCCTGCTGCCCTGGTTGCGCAGGTATTCCGCCTGGCTGGAAGACCGGGTGCGGCTGAATCGCTTTCGGAACGCGTTCATGTACGTGGTGACCGGTGCTTTTCCCAGTGAAGCAGTCCGCAAAGCGCGCCAGGCTGAACTGGCTGCCAGCCCACCCGGACCGGGATCAATTTTGGTGTGCGACGCCTCTGAAACCTGGTCCGTGGTTTCCCCTAAATTGGAAGCGCTGGACGCCATGAATGACGGCCTGGCAATCAAAAAACTGATTGCCTCCGGTGCGGGGGTTCCCCTCCATTTCCTGGCTGAACCGGAAGGCTCCAACCGCACCACGGCTGAAAGTGCGGGCGACCCCACCATTCGGCGTTTTGAACAACGCCAGCAGTTTTTGGTGTGGTTGATTTCTGATGTGCTGAAGGTTGCCATTGCCCGGCGAGGAATGGTCGATCGCAGCATTGATCCACAGGCAGAAATCAGGATTTCAGGGGCTGATATCTCAACCAGGGACAATGTGTCTCACTCGATCGCCTCGGTGAACATCCTCAACACGCTTGAAAGGCTGAGGGATAGGGGTTTGGTCAGCGACCGTGAACTGCTCAGGGTTGTGTACCGCTTTGCAGGAGAAGCCGGCGATCTTGATGCGATCCTTGCCGCGGGGTCGGGTGTTGATCAGCGAGGGTCTGGAACGGCGAGCAAACCCGTTGCCCAGCAACAGGTTAACCCTGCAACGGGCTAACCAATGAATAACATGCTTCTTTGATGTGTAAAATACCATATCCTCACTATTCACTGTTCACTGCTCACTATTCCATACATCGAGATTACCGCACTTATTGATTTCGTTGGTGAGACACCAGCGAGAACACAAGGATTTTTGTTGTGGAAAAAAAGAATGACATGCTTCTTTGATGTGTAAAATACCATGTCCTCACTATTCACTGTTCACCACTCACTATTCCATACATCGGGATTACCACGCTTATTGATTTCGCTGGTGTCTCACCAGCGAGAACACGTGCATGATTGTTGTGGGAAAATTGCAGTCCGCAATGACAAATGACTTCCTATTTACTATATCGAGATTGCCGCACTTCGTTCGCAATGACATATCACTTTCTACACCGAGATTGCCGCACTTCGTTCGCAGTAACTGTGATGAAAGTCAAGAGAAAACTTCAATCAGTTATGCAGTACACCTCCATAATGTGCCTGTTTTTTCCATCGTATTCATAATTGTGAGCATTTTTCTCATACATGCTGTAATCGCGACCTTGAAAGGTTTCCCTTTTGAACGCAAATGTAAATAGAATTGTTTGATAACCGGGTTGTGTCTGGACGCCGACAAAGCAGCCATATATAGAACACGGCGGACAGCTTGACGACCTCCAAAGATTCGTCTTTTCCCCCGTTTTGCCCCACTGTCCCGATTAAAAGGCGCCAGACCAGCAAGTGAAGCTATTTGCTGTCGATTGAGTTGCCCCAACTCTGGCATATTGGCTGCAATCGTGATGGATGTAACATACCCAACCCCTGGAATGGATTGAAGTCGTTTCGTTTGCTGGTTCCATTTTTCCAAGCCTTTAACGAGCAAAGTGATTTCCTCATCAAGAATGTTTATTTGATGATCCAGCCAATTCAGATGTTCGTGAATGTCTGCTTTTGTACTACTATGACACGTTCCAAGGCGGTTCAATTCACTGGTTCGCATATTGACCAACTGTTCTCGCCGTGTTACCAGGGCTTTCAGGTGTAATTCCTCATCATCTTGTGCTGCTTTAGCCTCAGGTTTGATTGTATAAGCATAAGTGGCGATGATTTGCGCATCAATTTCATCTGTTTTTGCCAACACACCCATGGCTTTGGCCAATGCCCTTACACGAGTAGGATTCACAACGGCTACTTTTCCACCTTTCAATAGTAGTGTTTCAACCAACTCCTTTTCATATCCCCCACTGGCTTCTACGACGATCAACTCAGGTTTTATCGTGTCTATAATCCCGACCAGGGCTTCAATTCCAGGACTGTCATTTCGATGCCGGGTAACATTATCGATCCCCCTTACTGCCATATCCAACCACGTCTTTCCTACATCAATTCCCACGTAGATTTTGTCGTTTCTCATTTTGCCATTCCTTGTATAATAAAGATTAGCCCACACTAGCATAGATTCGGTATCTAAGTACCACTCAACTGTTCGGGCTATTTTGGATGAAGGACACGACGGTCATACTGCGAAACGGTCTTTTTGACCTAATGACAATTGGCCTATCGTGTCCTATTCTTTTTATCATACTAATGACAAATAGTTTCCTGCTCACAATTCACTATCCTTCAAGGACCAACCGATGAACAAACCCCACTTAATCCAACTTACAAAGCACCACCTCAAATTTACGG
>LSQX01358389.1_pt1 | contig 22350 bp, 17 predicted proteins | sample 654561 | NCBI WGS metagenome assembly LSQX01 (sample SAMN04489861, study PRJNA283612) | anaerobic digester metagenome | isolation source: 4 biogas reactors fed with cattle manure at either 37C or 55C with and... | place: Denmark: Kongens Lyngby | collected 2014
CCTCTTTCGACGACTATAAGCTTGTCGGCGTTGCGCAGGGTTGAAAGTCGATGCGCGATAATAATCGTGGTTCTGTCTTTTACAAGAATCTCAAGGGCATCCTGTATCTTCCTTTCGGTTTCTGTATCCATTGCAGCGGTAGCTTCGTCGAGTATCAGTATCCTCGGATTGCGGAGGATAGCCCTTGCTATCGAGACGCGCTGACGTTCGCCGCCCGAAAGGTCTTTATATCCGAAGCCGACCATCGTTGAATAAGCGTCGGGCAATTGTATGATAAAGTCATGGGCGCCGCTGATTTTTGCGGCTTCAATTACTTCTTCATATGTAGCGTCGGGACGTGCATAACTGATATTTTCGAGAATGGTTCCCGAGAAGAGGTATGTCTCCTGAGATACAATTGCAATGTTTCTGCGAAGATCGTCGAGGGCGATATCTTTGATATTGACATCGTCGACATAAATGCCGCCTTCTTTTACATCGTACAGGCGGATCAAAAGATTTGCAAGCGTGCTCTTTCCTGCGCCCGAATGACCGACTATGCCTATGGTCTTTCCCGGATCGATTTCAAAGCTGATACCGTCGATTATCTTGCGATTCTTTTCGTATGAAAAGCCGATATTCCGGAATTCGACCTTGCCTTTGAATTTATCGATCCTTACCGGGTTTTCCGGTTCGGATACTTCGGGCTCGGCGTCCATTATCTCCATCAGCCGGTGCATTGAGTTCATCGCATCGGAAAGCCATTGTGACATATCGACAAAGAAGAACATCGGACCATAAATCATTCCCATATAAGCCATGAAAGTCAGGAATGTACCGTATGTCATCTCACCTTTTATCACCATCCAGCCGCCGAATCCGGTTACTGCAATGCTGCCCGCATACATAAGCAGGTCAATACCAGTGAAGCGGGTAGTTGCATATGTGGAGAGTTCCCTCTCTGACTCCGCATATCTTTTTGACCGTTTCTCGAAGCGCTTGATCTCGTCTTCTTCTTTTGAAAAGGCTTTGACTACTCTGACTCCGCTCAAGGCATCCGAAAGCACCGAATTCATGCTGCGTGAGTATGAATATCTGCGGGCGTGCAGTTTGCCCAGCCGTGCGAACAGATATCGTATGCTCATTATGACAAGCGGTACTGTTATAACCGAAAGCAGGGTAAGCTTCCAGTTCATAAGAAACATAATAACGAGCAGCGCCGTGATTTGAACAATGTTTATGATAAAATATGGGAATCCGTCGACGAAGAACCAGTATATGGTTTCCGAGTCGTTGTTTATCTGGGTCATAAGGCCGCCGGTCTGGCGGTTTGTGAAGAATGACAGCGAAAGTCTTTCAATAGCGCCGAAAATGACCTTTTTTAAATCATATACGATTTTCGCCGCGATGGTTGAAGTACAGATACCGCTTACTATGTTGACAAGCATACTCAGTATTCTTGTGGCTATGATAATACCGAGAACTAGCAGAATCTGTCCGTAGAATTCTCCGGCGGCGTTGAGAACCTGATCGTAATAGAAACCGGAGCTGATATACGGAGCAAGAACACCGATCGCAGTGCTCATCACCAAGGTCAGCATTATCAGCGCTATGTAACCCTTGTATTTTACGAAAAATGTCGCCGTTCGCTTAATGATACGGTTTTTATCCATACATCTCGCACAGATCTTTCGCTTCGGGTCGGCGTATCTCCTGCCGCACTTGGGACAGAAAAGATCCTCTGCGGCGTCGTTCTCGTCGATTTCGATTTTCCCCTCGACAAGGTACTGGTTAAGATATTTAACAAAGAGATTCAGATTGTTTTTGTATGTTCTGGTAAGATAAGTAATCAAAACCGGGATTCCTTCCGGCATCTCCTGCGGTTTTTCTTTTTTATCTTCCGATTCTTTTTCTTGCTTTTCTGTTTTGCCGGTATCCGTTTTTGGGGGGTCAGGTTGTTGAAGGGCTTTTTCGCCTATTTTCTCAATTTCTTTTCGTTTCTCTGCTTCCTGTTTTTTCTTTTCACGAATCTTTGAAACAACATCGGGTTCGGCTTTTCTGGCGGTAAGAAGCGATATTGATATCTGATCCTCAATGGAAAAGTCAAATAGAGATTCGAGCGGATAATATTGATAAGATATCTCTCCGAACTCTACCTTGAGTTTTTTCGGATCGGTGATTTTCCTGTCGCCTTCGGGACGGAGAATCCTGGTTCCTCCGACAGCGATGAGATCGGTGTCGGTTACTATCAGCCAATTGTCGCAGTGAACGCCTTCGGAGTTCATATCCGCCATAGCGCAAAGTATGATATCCTTCTCCGCAATGCCTTTCTGTTCGAGCTTTTTCATCAGCTCTGTCGGAATTTTATCGATTGCCGTCAAATATACTCACCTCCGTGAGCAGATATTATTAATATATTCGTAAACGGGATTATTTCGTTGCGGGTGCAACAAAATGCGGTTAATTAATGCGGTATGAATCCGCAACAAGTAATAGTATACATTATCGCTTTCCAAAAGTCAAGAGTTTTTATAAATTCCGTAATAATGTACATTAGAAACATTATCATGTTTGTCAGGAAATGTATATAATAACCTTTATTTATCGATAGATATAAAAGCATTGAATATGAATGTCACCCTTAAATATCATTTTACATATTCAGGCGGCATTTTTAACCAATATCGAATGAAAAGTAGTTTACATCACGGATATTTTATGATATAATATGTTGTACTCCTACTATATTTTAATGAGTTTATATATTTTATATAGAAATCCTGCCCTTAGAGAGCTTTGCGGCTCAACGGCACGAAATCGGTGGTGATTAAAATGTATTTCAGCAATACACCGAAAGATTACGGTGAATTGAAAAAGTTATTTGCGAATCCCGCAAACGAATACAAACCTCTGCCGTTTCTTATATTGAACGGTGATATTTCGGACGAAGATAAAACAAGCTTCATAATCAGTCAAATAAAAAAGCTCGGATGCGGAGGCTGCGCCATACTACCGTCTTCCGACGTTTCCCCTTCCTTCAATTCCGATTTATATTGGAAATATTATAAAAACATTCTCGAACGGCTCAGAAAGAATGCACTGCATGCCGTTTATTGCGACGACGTGCTGCCTGTTTATCCTATATCCGAAGAAAAAACGGAAATTGACCCGGATATTCAAACCGATCCGGAAGGGAAAAAAGCCGAAACCGCCGCAAGAACGAACAGCGAGATATCCGGCAGAGCCGGCGGAAGCTTTGCGGAGGCATCGGAAGAAGATCGGGCGCATATGCTCGTAAAGCGTGAATACGAGTGTTTCACGGGAGAGCCAATCAGGCGAAAGCTTGATAATTCCGGGGAAACCATGTCTGTCGTAGCTTATGATATTGACAACGGCAGCTTTATTGACATTCGCGATAAAGTCATCGACGGAGTTGTCATTTGGGACGTTCCGGAAGGCAACTGGAGCATCCATCAGTTTATCTGCAAACCTATTCCGGATTGCGACTGCGTAAATTATCTTTCTTATGAGTCTTCACAGAAATTCATCGATCTGACATATAAGAAATTTGCCGAACAGTTTGAAGATTATATTGAAGAAACGGTCGCCTTTACATATTTCAACGGAATTCAGTTCCTGGGACCCAACCGGCGGATGTGGGATAAGGGGTTCAACGATATATTCATACATGAATACGGATTCGACCCGGCTCCATATTATCCTGCCCTCTTTATGAATATCGGTAAGGATACCGCACATTTCAAAGCCCTGCTTTTTGACTGCCGTTCAAAAATGCTTGAGAATGGTTTTATCAAGGCAGTCTCTGACTTTACCAAGGCTCACGGGCTTATTTCATCAGGCTTTGTTGCCGATCTTAAAACTATCCAGTCAGTCTGGCTTTTCGGAGACGGAATACGCTTTCAGAAGCAACTCGGAGCTGCGGCGGTTTGCCTTGAAAATGGCTCCGGATACGGGTTCAACGGTCTTAAGCTTGCTTCCGGCGCTGCCGACAACTTCGACCGTCATGCAGTAATCTGCGATATCTTCGGCAACTACGGAGAGATCGATCTTGCCGATATGTATAACAGCGCAATGACGGCACTCGCAAGAGGCGCAAACCTGCTGATGCCGCGCAATTATGACTTTGAAAAACCGACAAATCAGCTTGTGGCATTTAACGAATATATTTCGAGAGCGCAGGTACTCCTTCGCGGCGGCAGGCATGTTTGCGACATAGCGGTTATTTATCCGCTTCACTCACTTGAATCTCAGGCAAATCTCTTTGATGTCCAGACAACCGGATTTGAATACCCGCAGACACCGTCTGATGCCGATTATATGGGCGTTATCAATCTTATTACAAACTACTCGATCCGCGATGTTACGGTGATTCATCCGGAAACCCTCGTCGAGCGGTGCTATATCGACGGAAATCAGCTCTGCCTTTCGAATGAGATAAACTCGCAGAAATTCAAGGCAGTAGTTGTCCCCGGGATGTCGATGATCAGCGTTAAAAGCCTGAGACTGCTTGCTAAATTTTTCGATCAGGGCGGAAAAATAATCGCAACCACCAAGCTCCCTTCTCTTGCCTTCGAGTTTAATCCCGAACTTCCCGACACCGGTTTTGATGACGAAGTCAAACGTCTTGTCAGACATATCTTCGGGGTGACGATGGATGATGGCAACACCTTTACAGATATGTATGTCAACAAAAACAACAACGGCGGAGAAGCTTACTTTATACTTCCTTCGCTGACAGGCGCAGACGGTACCAAAATGGTCGACAAGGACGCACTTGATCATATAATCAACAGTCTTGATATAGCACCGGATGTTATCTTCAGCGGCGCTCCCAAGGTTGCCGACAGCGGTGTTTTCGGTCTGCCGCTTCCCGCCTTCAAAGCAATCGAATCCGATTCACATATACTTAAGTCAGGCATGGTGTTCAACTGCATACACAAGGTAAATGCCGGCTGCGACATATATTTCGCTGCAAATGCAACGAATCATGACTTTAAAGGTGAGATCGCGTTTTTGCAGAACAAGCCCGTTGCCGAGGTATGGAATCCTTACAACGGTAAAATACACAGGCTGCAGAGTGATGAACTCACACGAGGCGATGACGGTTATGCGCGTCTTGATGCAGAAATACCGTCTGGTTCTTCCGTTTTCTATGTTTTTCGCGAGGAGAGCAAATCACCGCTGAGTCTTAACACCCTTCTCAAAGCACTTGAATAACAAAATCTCATACAAGGAAATCAGTATTATGGACAACATCAAAGTCATCATTTTAGCCGCCGGAAAAGGCACACGTATGAGCGAAACAGATAATCCGATGCCGAAGGTACTGCGTCAAGCCCACGGAAAACCGCTGCTCGAGTATGTCATTAACTCATCTTCCCTGCTTAATGTCAAGCCCGAGGATATCAGCATCGTTGTCGGTTATATGAAAGAAATGATTATTGATCGTTTCGGCGGCAAAGGATACCGCTTCGCAATACAGGATGACGGCGGCTACGGTACCGGATACGCCGTAAAGTGCGCGGCTGCTCAATCCGGGCTTAACGGCTTCAACGGTCTTGTCCTGGTGCTTCAGGGCGATGTTCCGCTGATAAAACCGGAAACAATAAAAAAGTTAGTTTCACATCATATCGAAAATAACTGCGCCGCAACTCTCCTCTCGTGCATTTCACAAAGACAGATTCCGTTCGGACGAATAGTCAGAGATAAAAACGGGGAATTTAAAGCTATCGTCGAAGACAAAAACTGCACTCCCGATCAGAAACTGATCCGGGAACTAAATGTCGGAAACTACGTCTTTAATGCAGGTAAACTCGTTTCCTCACTCGAAGAAATCAAGATAAATTCGCTGACAAACGAGCTATATCTTACCGATGTTCCCGGTGTTCTGCGGAATAATAAAGAAAGGGTCGACGCCATGCCGACGACCGATGAAACCGAACTTTTGGGCGTCAACACATTCGAAGACCTCAGAATTATTGAAAATATTCTCAGTTCAAGATAATTAAACGGAGTTTATTTATCCGGATTACGCTCCTTTATTTTCGGAATCGTCACAAAATCCCGGTCGATATCATCACGGAATACGAATTCGGGAAGCTTCACAGCGGTGAACCTATGTATCGGCAAACCTTTTGAAATGAAATATGCCTGATATTCGGAGATGATATCGCTGTCATAATATTTACTGTTGACAAGGTCATATGTGACATCTGTCAGATCAAAACCGTTATCTTTGAACGAAGAAATCGAATAATCGAAGAGAGGGCGGTTATCTGTTTTGAATATAACTTTTCCGTCGTCACAAAGCAGATTCCAATACATATGTACATAAGACTGATAAGAGAGCCTGCGTTTTTCGTGATTTCTGCGGGGCCATGGATCCGGATGGTTTATGTATATCCGGCTGATGCTCCCGGGTTTGACATAATCGCCCAGCCTTTCGGCGCCGCCGACAAATAATCGTATATTATTAATCGGTTCATCGGTATTTATTGACGCCATTACTCTTTCCGCTGCGGTTACCGCAACGTTCTTATTGGATTCTGCCGCAAGATAGTTCTTATCCGGATTTCTTTTCGCAAGCTCTGTTATAAATGCGCCTTTGCCGCAGCCCAGTTCGATACCGTAAGGAATGATTTTCATATCTTCCGGTGAAAGGATTAGTATTTCCTTACAAGCGGCAAGCCTTTCGGCGCAATGTTTTTTATGACGGGCTCTCATAACTGCACCATCCTGATTATATTATTATTAAAGGGGAAACGGAGGTCAAAATAATTTTGGATATAAATTTTTATCTGTCTTCCCTCGGAGACAAACTCAGAGCGCTTGGAGTCAGTGACAGCGATATTGAAAAACAGCTTCGAATTTCCCGAAATTTTCTTGATTCGCTTGACGAAGACGAGCTGAATGAAACGCTTAATGACAAGGAACAGATTAACATTATAGCAGCCAACATCGCCACTTTCATCCAGAAGAAAAAGGCGAAGCTGCTCGGCACGCAGGAAATAAACAAGGTAAAAGCAGCTGGTGAGGAAACGGGTCCTTCCGATGACGGAAGACCCATGATCGTCGCAGGTGACTACAGAACCGAGATTATATCCCGGCGTCAAATTACACCGCCTAAAACCGACAGGGATTTGACAGAGCCAAATAAACCTTTCTCGCCGGATCCCGAAGAGATAACTGCCGATGCCGAAACATCTGATGAATTAATAGATGATCTTTCCGAAAATAAAACTCTTATTTCCGGAAACGAATCGCCGATGCATCAGTTTATTCCCGCCGATCTGCCTGACGAAAAACGCGAACCGGAGAAACTAACGAGCACCGGCAGCCGTCCGGCGATACGCAAGTATAATACGTCGGAAACACCGGTATCCGCACGGCAGACCGGAAGCTTCAACCGGGCTCGCAGAGATATAACATCCGAGCAGAATGCCGATAAGCAAAATTTTCCCGAGCTGGCTGCAGAAAGCCTGCCCGCGAAGCAGCTGCCTGTAGCGGAGATTCCGCAGGAAAGTTACCCAAACGATTATTATCAGCAACAATTTCCGTCGGCTGAGGATTATCAGTTTGATGAAATATATGAAACAGAAAAAATCCGCGGTTCAGCTTTATTCTGGGTATTGTTCATTGCAGCGCTTCCGCTGACGGCTTTGATCTACCTTACCGTATTTGTGGTTTTCGGGGTTCTCTTTGCGGTGGTTGCAGCGCTTATAGTTGTGCTTATCGCACTTCTGATAGCCGATGTTGCGGTCGGTACCGCTATTTCGCTTGTCGGGATAATTTACGGGATAACTCAGCTGTTTTCCGCAATGCCTATCGGCCTTTACGAGCTCGGTCTAGGACTTTTGGTCGGCGGAATATGTATGTTCTCGGCGATCATCATTTACAACATCGCAATAAGATTCCTGCCGTTTGCGCTTAAAAAGCTTACTGCGCTTCTTCAGCTGATAATCGGCAGTCTGAAGGATCTTTATTACAGTTTGAAAAGACGTTCCGCAGACATCGACAGAGGAGGTGATATCAGTTGAAACCGGCATCAATAATTTTCCTGATTGTTTCGGTAGTTGTTATCGCCGCCGGACTCGGGCTGTTATTCACTTCTGCAGGCATGGCCGAGAAGCAGGGCATACAGCTTTTTGAAGCCGAAAAGCTGACCGACGGCGATATCAGACAGACAATAGATTTCTCCGAAACGGAGCTTAACCGGATATCTCTCAATGTTACCGATACCGTTGTGAATATCGGCAGGGGTGAACGTTCATACTGCGAGATCATCAACTTCCCCGCCGGAACATATTCGGCAAATCTCATGGCTCAAAGCTTCAGCCTCGACGATTCGCTCAATATTTTTTCAATAATGAGTTTTGCCGAAAGCGGGTTTGAGTTCAAGGGGATCAGGCAATATCTGCAGTATTATAACAGAACCGGTTTCCTTAAGCGGCAGAAGGAAGTCAACATTTATATAGCCTCTTCGGACAAGATTAATGTCATCGATTTTAACGGTTCAGAAAGCAGCTTTACCATTTCCGACATAAATGCCAAAACCGATTACCGGATCGAAATGACGGGAGGCTCCGTCAATATCAATAATGTCTCTACCTCTTCAACAATGACAATATCGGCTTCCGAAAGCGATATCATCATCAAAAGCCGCAGCATGAAGGAATGTTCCGTTGAAGCATCGAACAGCAGTGTCGGCATTGTGCTCGTTAATCCCGATACTCAGTCGTTTGATATAGCAGTTGACGGCGGAGAAATCGAATATTTGGGGACAACCCTTGAAAACGAATACAAGACAGAAGTTCCGATATCAACCGTAAACATCAGGATAAGACTGACGGGCGGAAATGTTGCGGTTTACGAATGGAACATGCAGGAAGAGAAATAGTCAGTTTAAACCGGAAGGCCTGCACCTTCCGGTCATTTTTTATTATCAGAAGCACTCTTTCAGTATTTTATCTGCGACGTAAAGACCGTTAGCAGAAGCCTGCGACAGCGATCTTGTGAATCCGGCGCCGTCGCCTATGGCATAGATGCCTTTGCAATCGGCAAGCTCGAAATCATTCGCCACAGGACGTGCGGAGTAATACTTGCATTCGACGCCGTAGAGCAATGTGTCGTAGTTGTTGGTTCCTGGAGCAATATTGTTGAGAGCATCGAGAGTCTCGATTATATTGTCAAGCTGACGCTTGGGCATACAAAGGGAGAGATCTCCCGGAACCGCATTTAAAGTCGGACGGGTTGATGAAGCGGCTAGGCGGCGGGCATCGGTTCGTCTTCCGAGTTTCAGGTCTCCCAGACGCTGCACCAGCACTTCACCGCCGCTGATAAGATTGGCAAGCGAGGCGACATGTCTGGCGTATTCGACGGGATTGTTGAAGGGGTTAGTGAATTTAATTGTAGTCAGCAGTGCGAAGTTTGAGTTTTCGGTTGCTCTTGATTTGTCGCGGTATGAGTGTCCGTTGACTGTCAAAACACCGTCGGTGTTTTCTGTAACCACCGCTCCGCGTTCGTTGAAGCAGAAAATGCGGGTCGCATCACCGTAAACTTTTGAGCGGTAGATTATTTTCGGCTCGTAGATGATTTTTGAAAAGTCTTCCCAGATTATTGCTGGAAGCTCGACTCTGACACCGATATCCACCTGATTGTTAAGCAGGGGCATCTTTTGCCTTGAGCACCAGTCGGAGAAAAACTGGCTGCCGGCTCTTCCGACCGCAATAATAATCTTCTTCGCTTTAATATTGTATTTTTCTTCGGTTTTATAATCTTCGCAGCAGACGGTATTGGTCTCGCGATCGATATCATATACATTTGTTTCGGTGCGTATTTCTATAACCTGTTTCAGGTAATTCACCATTCGTGACATGGTTTTGAAATTTTCGTCGGTTCCGAGATGCTTGACCTGTGCCTGGAGCATATGAAGGTCATATCGGAGGGTGAGCTTTTTCAGCTCGTCACTAGGCATATATCTTTCGGTTGATGCGCCGAAGCTGACAAGTATTTTATCCGCCTGTTCGATATAATCGATAACGGTCTTGCCCGGAAGATATTCCGGCAGCCAGCCGCCGTATTCGGTTGATATTATATACTTGCCGTCGGAAAAAGCGCCGGCACCGCCCAAACCGGTCATAATAGCGCAGTGACGGCAGTTGACACAGGTTGAAGTTTTCTGTGCAATTATCGGACATACCCGTTTTTCGAGCGGAGCACCTTTTTCCAGCAAAATCACTTTCAGATCGGGACGCTGCATAGAAATACGATGAGCAAACATAAGACCGCCGATCCCGCCGCCTATGATTGCTATATCGGCTTCCGAATTTTGAAATTTGTTCATATAAAGTAGTCTTTCTGATTCTCTGTTATCGCATGGAACAGGCTGCCGAAGCCATGTTATGACTGACGGCAGCCGGTTGATATATGTTGAGTTGCTTATTTACGTGTTTCAATCTGAGCGGACTTCTGAACAGCAGGCTTGAGAGACCTTCGGACAGGCGCCGTCAGCGAAGCTGTATCGGCTCTTTGTCCTGAGTTTCGTTCTGCTATCTGTTCGGCTCTGTATTCGGTTCCCTGTTCAGGTGCGGGCAAATTCCGGTTATCTGACAGCTGCGTTTTCCTTTTGACGATTCTGCGGCGGTATTTTGCAAAAGCGCGCATAACTTCCTTCTGCTGACTGCCGTTAAGAAATTTATCGTTTTTGATGTCGTGCAGATACCGCATCAGCTGCTCGGGAGTAAGAAGAGTCGATTCCTTGCTTGAGAACTTCACATTCTTTGAACCAAACATAACTATGTTATGTATCGGAATGTTGTATAGCTTTTCGCGCCTCATAACGGTTTTCACCGCTTCGATAAAATCGGCATTTTTCTCAAAAAGATTCGGAAAAAGCCAGGTATTGCCGGCATTTGTTACGGTCCAATCTCCGCGATACGGATTTACCACTTTGCCGCTGAAATATTTGGCGGTTATTATTGCAATCCCGCCTTTCGAAACAACAACGGCGTCTACAGGTCCCGAGTCTTTGCCGTCGGGACCGTACGGAAGGACAACGTTCAGCATATATCTTCCCTTGCTGAACTGTGTCGAGAGCAGTTTCCCGAGGAATCTTTTGTCCCGTTTGGCTGTCCTCATCACTTTATCATAATCAAGTGAGGATTTGACCTTTAAGGCTATCAGAAACGCTAAAAACAACAGCAAAAGCACGGCGGCAATAATCAATACCGCTTTCAGCGCACCCATATCCTCACCTTCCTTTATGATTATTTTAAGAGATGCCGCTTTTATCAAGAGATTATTGTTTTATCTGCGGCCTTTTTTGGCGCTGTCTTTTGCGCTGACAGTTTTTTCAAGATATGCGACGACATCGCTTACGGTAACAAAGTCACGTATCTCTTCGTCTTTGATTTCGATTCCCAGCTTATCTTCGCAGTTCATAACCAGGTCGGCAAGCTCAAGAGAATTGATTCCGAGATCGTTTATCAGCTCTGATTCCGGTTTTATTTCGCTGTCCTCGATCTGCAGATCATCAATCAGTATTTTTTTAACGGTTTCATACATGTTCAAACCCATTTCAGACGGTACCTCCGAATTACATTGATTTAAAATCACAAAAATAATGTGAATACAATCACACAGTCTTACAAAGATATATTATAATGTTTATGCTTAATTTTGTCAAGGTATTTTGTGTTAATTCGGATAATTTGTAATAATATATACATTATTGGCGTTTTGTCTATGTATATAATTTATTTTATGCAGTCAGAAATTAACTGCGTTATTAAATAGTTTATGTAAAATGCCATTATAATTTTCTTAAAACGGTTTACAAAGACGGCAAAATATGATATAATAATTTATACTAATCTTTTGCGCCGGTCCGGTGCGAACACAATTATACTATATGAAAATCAACCATGAGGTGAACAGAATGAAAGTTTCGGTTAGCAGCTACAGCTTCGGCGGTTATAACGATTCCCTGGGTATCAAGGGTCTGATAGACAAAGCTGCGGAACTCGGCTTTGACGGCTTTGAGTTCTGCTACGGCGGTTGGACAAACAACTTTGACCTTGATCTTGCGAAAGAGCTTAAAGAATATACTCTTTCCAAAGGTCTTGAACCGAATTCCGCCGTTACCGGAGCCGATTTTCTAAACGGCTCAAACGGTATACTTGAAGACGAAGTAAAGCGTCTCCATAAAGAAGTTGATTTTGCCGCAGCTCTCGGAGTTAAAAAGATGCGCCACGATACCGCATACGGTTTCGCGGGCGGAAGAAAATATTCGATCGGATTTGACGACGCACTTCCCCGCATAGTAAAGGGATGCTCCGAGTTAACCAAGTACGCCGAACAGAAAGGCGTTCAAACAATGACCGAGAACCACGGTTTCTTTGCTCAGGACAGCTGCCGTGTCGAACGAATCATTAATGGAGTCGGCAGTCCCAACTTCGGCGCTCTTGTCGATATCGGAAACTTTATGTGCGCCGATGAGGATCCGGTCAAGGCCGTTGGAGTAATGGCTCCTTACGCAATCCATGTTCATGCAAAAGACTTCTTCTGGAAATCCGGAATGGATGTGAATCCCGGTGCCGGCTGGTTCCGTACCCGTTCCGGCAACTATCTGCGCGGCGCGATAGTCGGCCACGGCGACGGAAAAGCCTGCCAGTCGCTGAACATCCTTAAGAGATCCGGTTACGACGGTTATGTCGCAATCGAATTCGAAGGGATGGAAGACAACATCAAGGGAATTGCTGTAGGACTTGAAAATATCAGGAGATTCATCGGTTAATATCCGCTTAAACGGTGAGGCGGCTTCGCCTCACCGTGATAATCTTTATTAACATGACTGTATCGGGTACCCATTATGGATGAAAACAACAATAAAGCACCCGGCAAAGGCGGCGGCTTAAGCCGTAAACCTAAGCCGGACAGAAACAGAAAGCTGATTACAGCGGCGGTAATATCGTTTGCGGTGATAGCTGTTTTGCTTTTTTTGAATAATTTTGATTGGGACAAGCGAGTACTCGATACGATTACATCAAGGAAAGCACCTCGTCATGATTTTGTTTTTGCCAAACCCGATTATGACACGGATATTTTTAAAGATCCTCAATATCTCGATAAAAACCTTTATATTTTATACACGGACGGAGCGGAATCAGCACTCATTACCGACGATAATTATTTGATGTACAGTGATACGCTTGTCTTTTTTGCAGAATACTTTGACGCCGCAAAAAACGGAGACGCCGAACGTCTTAATGTTCTCTTCACCGATGAATATTGGAAAGAACACAACAAGTATTCCGATTTAACCATGCAGCGAATTTATAATATTGAAATCACTTTGCTGACCGATGACACTATTGTAGATGGCAGTCACAAGGGATACCGCCGACGGACATATGACATCGGATACATGATCATGAAAAACGACGGTCTTTTCCGCAGCGATATGGACTCTGACAGTTCGGTTCCTCTGGTTTTCGAATTGCTGACATACGGTGGTGTAACAAAAATCAACAGCATCAGCTCATATAATTACATGGTATACGACTGATACGGAATATTCATGTACGGATAACGCAGGCTTTCGAAGCAAGGAGGCTGAGTCATGTTTTCTTCGCTGGAAACATTTATGCCATACATCTGGCTTGCCGTAATCGTTTTTTCGGTTATAATCGAAGCAATTACCGTTAAACACATATTTGTAACAATGCTTCCCTCCGCTATGCTTTCGCTTATTTTTTCACTCGCGGGATTTTCGATTTCATTTCAGACGACATCATTCGTGTCCTTTTTTGCGGTTTTGCTTCTCTTAAGATTGACTTTTTTCGAAGATTTAATCAAAAAAAGAAATAAAAACGAGGCGAAAAAGCTTATCGGTCAGACAGCTGTTGTAGTTAAAGCTTTCGGCGAAGTTCAGCAGGGCAGAATACTGATAAACGGCCGTCAGTGGCCGGCGGTAGCCGGCGAAGGAAATACATTCGTTACCGGAGATACCGTTTCGCTGCGTGAATATTCATCTAATCGCTTTGTCTGCGTTTAATTTAAACCGTTTCCCTGTTTAAATATTTTTGAGGTTATATATATGGACATTCAGGCCAAAGTCGCAGTAATCATGGGCTCAAAGAGCGATTTTGATACGGTAAAACCATGCTTTGACACACTTTTAAAATTCGGAGTTCGGTTTGAAGCTCGTGTAATGAGCGCTCATCGTACCCCGGATCTTGTCTGTGAGTATGCGAAATCAGCCGAAAAATCCGGCATTAAGGTTATAATTGCCGCGGCCGGAAAGGCTGCTCATCTCGGTGGATTCATCGCGGCACATACCACGCTTCCGGTTATAGGGCTGCCGATTAAGTCATCAACCCTTGACGGTCTCGATTCCCTGCTTTCGATAGTCCAGATGCCGAGCGGTATACCCGTTGCGACCGTAGCTATAGACGGCTCGGCTAACGCCGCTTTGCTTGCCTGCGAGATTCTCGCTCTTTTGGACCCCGAACTTGCCGACAAACTTAAAGCGGAACGGGTGAAAATGCACAAAGGCGTCGTCGAGAAAGACAATGAGCTTCAACGGGACCTCGGACTTTAATTGCGTATTATGGATGTTAAGAAAAATATTGCAGTACTTGTGTCCGGCGGCGGAACAAATCTTCAGGCTTTGATTGATGCAGAGAAGGACGACAGACTTAAAAGCGGCAAAATAAAGCTTGTCCTTTCGAGCAGTCCGGATGCTTATGCACTGACGAGAGCGAATGATAACGGCATCGAAACCTGCGTAGCGGATAAAAAAAAATATCCGGGAAGATCGGAATACTGCACAGCGCTGCTTAATGAGCTTGACAGCCGAAGCATTGATCTTATAATTCTTGCCGGATTCATGTATATTCTCGACTCGGAGTTTATAAATCGCTACAAAAATGCCATTATCAACATACATCCCGCTTTGATACCGAGTTTTTGCGGCGACGGATTTTACGGTATTCGCGTTCATGAAGCGGCACTTAATTACGGCGTTAAGCTCACCGGAGCCACCGCGCATTTTGTAACCGAGGTAACCGACGGAGGACCGATAATCCTTCAAAAAGCGGTTGAAATTAAAGAGGGAGACACCCCACAAATATTACAGCGCAGGGTTATGGAGCAGGCCGAATGGCAGATTCTTCCGCTTGCAGCCGAGCTTTTTTGCGCCGGGAAACTTTCGGTCGAAGGCCGGACAGTCAAAATATCCGAATGATTATTTATATAACCGGAGGCAGATAAACGTGAAAAAAAGAGCTATAATCAGTCTTTTCGACAAAGACGGCATCCTTGATTTTGCCAAGGCGCTTATTGAACTTGATTATGAAATCCTCTCGACCGGGGGAACAGCAAAACTTCTCGGCGATAACGGCATACCGGTAACGAATGTTTCCGATGTAACCGGTTTCCCGGAATGCCTTGACGGACGTGTAAAGACCCTTCATCCCAAGATTCACGGCGGAATTCTCGCAAACCGCGGAATCCCTGAGCATATGGAGCAGATCGAGAAACTCGGAGTAGCTCCGATTGATATAGTTGCCGTCAACCTCTATCCCTTTAAGAAGACGGTTCTCAAACCCGGCGTATCGCGCGAAGAAGTTATAGAGAATATCGACATCGGCGGACCTACGATGATTCGCGCTGCCGCCAAAAACTGGCAGGATGTTGCCGTAATCGTCGATCCTGCGGATTATAAAACAGTAATCGAGCAGCTTAAGTCAAACGGTGAGGTTTCAAAAGAAACCAAACTGATTCTTGCCTATAAAGTCTTCAAAATGACTTCGGCTTATGACACGCTTATAGCATCTTATCTTGCGGTTGAGACCGGAGCCGATATATTTCCCGATTCCTTTACCGTTACCTTTGACAAGGTTCAGGATATGCGGTACGGTGAAAATCCGCATCAAAAAGCAGCTTTTTACAAAGAAATTGGCACCGGCTTTACCGGTACTCTTACAGAAGCCAAGCAGCTTCACGGCAAGGAAATTTCTTACAACAACGTCGGAGATGCCGACGGCGCCATTGCAATGATCAAAGAATTCGGCGGAGAACGTCCCTGCGCTGTTGCCGTAAAGCACGCAAATCCCTGCGGTATCGGAATTGCCGATAATCTTTTTGACGCTTATATGAAGGCTTACAATTCCGACCCTGTTTCGATTTTCGGCGGCATTATTGCTCTTAACCGTCCGGTTGACGGGAAGACAGCCGAAGAAATTGCGAAAATATTCACCGAAATAATAATTGCTCCTTCGTTTACGCAGGAGGCGCTTGATATCCTTACTCAAAAGAAGAATCTCCGCCTTCTTGAGCTGCCTGATATCACAAAACCCGACACCAAAGATATGTTGGTTTACAAAAAGGTCTCCGGCGGACTCCTGGTACAGGANNNGGTTCTGTTATGGCTTCGGATGCTTTCTTCCCGTTTGACGACTGCGTGAAGTTTGCTGCAGAATCCGGAATCGCAGCTATTGTTCAGCCGGGCGGTTCAATCCGCGATGCCGATTCCATTAAGGCGGCAAACGAAGCCGGCATTCCGATGGCATTTACACATGAAAGACATTTCAGACACTGATTAATCAGAAAACACGGAGGTTTTCTTATGTCGGAAAGAAACGATTCTCCCACATATAAACGGGAATACTACGAATGGGTAAATTTCTGGTGGGAAAACTCCTTCGATTATGAATCGCCGCGAATTCTTTTCGTCGGAGATTCAATAACCAATCAATACCGAAGTCCCGTTCAGCAGATTTTTAAAAGCAAGGGTTACAAGTATCTGATAGACAGCACCGTCGGGTCAAAGAGTTCCGCCGACCCCGCATGGCTCTGCGAGCTTGACTATGCTTTGAACCCGATGTTCGGATACAAATACAAGCTTATTCATATAAACAACGGGCTTCATACCGGCGGACTGAATGTAAGTGATTATATCAGCGGCATTAAAATTTACACCGAACGTGTCCGTCAATATCAGCCGCAGGCAGAAATTGTCCTTGTCACATCGACTCCCGTAAAAGATGAGGAAAGCAACAAAGTTGTTACAGAAAGAAACATTTCGCTGAAAGCATATGCTGCTGAAGCCGGTTATGCCGTAAATGATCTTAACGCTGCTATTGACCTTTCTGCCGATCCATGGTCAGACGGCGTTCACTTCAAACCGGCGGCTGTTGACCTTTTGGCTCAAGCCACCTCCGATTTTATTGTCGGAATTTTAAATTAAAGCTTAAAACAAATATACGGACCGCGGCGGAAGGAGCGCTTTCGGAAGAAAGTTTTCTTTCCCCGCTTTTAATGAATATATATAAACATGAAATTAGGCCTTGACGTCGGATCAACAACGCTGAAATGCGTCGTTATCGATGAAACCCAAAATTATAAGATTTTATTTAAATCCTATGAGCGCCATTATTCTCAAATACAGGAGAAAACCGAACAGCTGCTTGAGAAAATTAAAGAAAGCGGCATTATAGCGGAAAACGACAGTTTTAATTTCGCAATTTCAGGTTCTGCCGGTATGGGCTTTTCCGAAAACATCGGCATTCCGTTTGTGCAGGAGGTTTACGCTACCAGAACTGCCGTTAATTCCCTGCTTCCCGGAACCGACTGTGTGATCGAGCTCGGCGGTGAAGATGCAAAGATACTCTTTCTAACAGGAGCCGGTGGGCTTGAAGTCCGAATGAACGGCTCCTGCGCCGGTGGTACCGGCGCTTTTATAGACCAGATGGCGACTTTGCTCGGTGTTACTTCCGATCAAATGGATGAGCTTGCAGAAAAGAGCGAAAAGATATATACCGTTGCTTCCCGCTGCGGAGTCTTTGCAAAATCCGATATTCAGCCGCTGATAAATCAGGGCGCGAGGCTTGAAGATATCTCTGCATCAATATTCAATGCCGTTGTTAACCAAACTGTAGGCGGCCTCAGTCAGGGACGTCAGATAAAAGGAAATGTCGTATACTTAGGCGGTCCGCTGACATTTTTGAAACAGCTTCGTGTTCAGTTTGACAATACTCTCGGAGTTAAAGGAAACTGTCCGGAGAATTCACTTTATTTTGTATCGATCGGCGCCGCTATGACACCTCAGCCGAAGAGCTATACTCTAAATGAAGCGCTCAATGCCGTTAAAAATTGCCGGAAGGTGATTAATTACGAAGTTCTTCCGCCGCTTTTCACATCTGAAGAAGAATACGAAGTTTTCCGAAAGCGTCATGATTCGGCACGAATTGAGACAATAGATATGGGTCCCGTTTTTGACGGAGATGTTTATTTCGGAATTGATGCCGGTTCTACCACCGTTAAATGCGTTGCCGCCGATTCAAAAGGCGTAATTATTTACTCCGATTACCGCCCTAACAGCGGCAACCCGGTTCCGATAGTAAAAGAATTTTTAGAGAATTTTTATGAAAAATATCCGAAGTCAAGGATATCTTACAGCGCCGTAACCGGATACGGCGAAGACATCATTAAAAACGCCTTCAAGATCGACCTCGGTATCGTTGAAACCATTGCGCATTTTACCGCTGCAAAAGCTTTCCGCCCGGATGTTGACTTTATTATCGATATTGGCGGACAGGATATAAAGTGTTTCAAGATACGAAACGGCGCAATCGACAATATCTTCCTTAACGAAGCTTGCAGCTCCGGCTGCGGCTCCTTCCTGCAGACATTTGCCGGTGCGCTGAACATGTCTATTATCGATTTTGCCAAACTCGGTCTGTTTGCCGAGGCTCCCGTTGATCTCGGCTCACGCTGCACCGTATTCATGAATTCATCCGTGAAGCAGGCTCAGAAGGACGGAGCGTCAATCGAAAGCATATCTGCCGGACTTTCGATTAGCGTTGTTAAAAATGCGTTATATAAGGTCATTCGCGCTCCGGCCAAAAATATCGAGACGGCTCTGGGACGGCATATTGTGGTTCAGGGCGGAACTTTCTTAAACGATGCCGTGCTCCGTGCTTTTGAAACCGAAATTGAAAGCGAAGTCGTAAGACCGAACATTGCGGGGCTTATGGGAGCTTACGGTGCAGCGCTCTACGCAAAGCAGCTCTGCAGAGGCAGAAAAAGCAGCATCATTCAATCCGATGAACTTAAAACATTCGAACACTCGGTCAAAGCCGTCACCTGCGGTTTATGCAATAACCACTGCCGGCTGACCGTCAATACCTTTGAAGGCGGAAGAAGGTACATCGGCGGAAACCGCTGCGAAAAGCCGCTTATCCGCAAAGGCGAATCGGAAACTAAGCACTACAATTTATATGAATATAAGCTTGGGCTGCTCGACAGCTATAAGACTGCCGAAGGCAAAAACTGTCCGAGAGGACGCATCGGGATTCCGATGGGTCTTAACATGTTTGAGCTGCTTCCCTTCTGGTTCACTATTTTCGATGACTTAGGTTTTGAAGTAGTCAAATCTCCTATGTCAAACCGGAAACTCTATATTTCCGGTCAACATACAATACCTTCGGATACCGTATGTTTCCCCGCAAAACTGATGCATGGGCATATCGAGTCTCTGCTCGATATGGGCGTTGATGCTGTTTTCTATCCATGTCTTACTTACAATGTGGATGAGAGCAAGGGAGAAAATCACTACAACTGCCCTGTGGTTGCTTATTATCCCGAAGTCCTGGCAGCTAATATAAATCGCCTTGAAGAAACGGTATTCATTCATTCATACTTTGGAATTCACCGTCCGAAAGACTTCGAAAAGAAATTCTTTGAAGCCATGATTAGATATTATCCTGATTTAACCGAAAAGGAAACATTTGCCGCCGTCCGACACGGATATAAAGCTTATTATGATTTCATGGATGATGTCAGACTCAAGGGTGAAGAGTATATCAAACAGGCTCGTCAAGCAGGTCTTCCGATAATAGTGCTCTCCGGGCGACCGTATCATATCGACACCGAAGTGAATCACGGTATAGATAAGCTTATCTGCGGACTCGGTGCCGCACTTATAACCGAAGACTCGATAGCGTATAAAGAAGATAAATTCACAACAAACGTTCTTAATCAATGGACTTACCACGGCAGACTGTATTCCGCCGCAAAATATATCACCTCTCAGCCTGACATGAATCTGGTACAGCTTGTTTCCTTCGGATGCGGCGTCGACGCAATCACGACGGACGAGGTGCGCTCAATACTTGAATTCGGCGGCAAGATATACACTATGATTAAGATTGATGAAATAACCAACTTAGGCGCAGTCAAGATAAGAATGAGATCTCTGTTTTCCGTGCTTGAAGCGGCGGAAAAGATTCAGGATAATTCATAAATAAGGCATATAGATAATATAATATGGCAATAAATAACGAAAACACGGAATTTATATCCGACAGCGACATTTCAGAGGCACAGGCAGCTCTCGAAAGCTGCGGTGTTTCAGGTACAAGAGACAACTACAGGATAAAACCGATTCCCTTCACCGATGAGATGAAGAAGGAATACAAGATCCTTATCCCTAATATGCTGGAAATACATTTCCGCATGCTGATTAATGTCTTCATTTCACATGGCTACAATATAGAACTGCTTACCAACACGGGAGCTTCGGTTGTGAACGAAGGACTTAAATACGTTCACAACGACGCCTGTTATCCGGCGCTTTTAGTCATCGGTCAGATGATAGATGCGTTGAACAGCGGAAAATATGACCTTAATAAAACCGCCGTTATGATAACTCAGACCGGCGGCGGATGCAGAGCTTCGAATTATATTCATATGCTACGCAAGGCTCTTAATAATGCCGGCTACGGCAGCATTCCGGTTCTTTCGATGAATCTTTCCGGGCTCGAAAAGGAAAGCAGCTTCCGATTTACTGTTCCGATGATAAGAAAAGCCGTCGCTGCGCTTGCTTACGGTGATATTTTGATGCTGCTTGACAACCAGGTAAAGCCGTATGAAATTAATACCGGCGACAGCGCCGAGATTGTAAATAAATGGGTCGAACGCCTCTGTTCCGATTTCAGCAAAGGAAAGAGTTTGTCGGCTCGCGAAGCAAAGCGTAATATGGCGCTGATTGCCGCTGATTTCAACAAAATCCCGGTTAAACGGATACCTAAAATCAAAACCGGAATTGTCGGCGAAATTTACGTCAAATATTCATCGCTTGCAAACAATGATCTTGAAAAGTTTCTGCACGATCAGGGCTGTGAAGTAATGAGTCCCGGCATTATGGGATTCATTCTGTTCAAAGTTGATAACCGCATCGAGGATTATAAGCTTTACGGGGGCAGTTACTTAAAATATCGGGTTGCGAAGCTTCTTCTCGATTACCTCAATAAAATACAGCAGATACTTATTGATTCGGTATCAAAATACGAACAATTTATCGCTCCTCTTCCTTATCACGAGCTCAAGCAGCTCGTGGACGGCATAATCGGGTGGGGCAGCAAGATGGGAGAGGGCTGGCTGCTGACCGCGGAAATGGTTGAAATGATCCGTGAGGGATATTCAAATATCATCTGTGCTCAACCGTTCGGATGTCTGCCGAATCATATCGTCGGAAAGGGGATGGTCAGAAAAGTCAGAAGCCTTTATCCCGATGCAAATATTGTTCCGATTGACTACGACCCGGGAGCCACAAGGGTTAATCAGGAAAACCGCATAAAGCTTATGCTGGCGGTAGCTGCGGAGCGGCTCGCCGAAGAAAATCCGGAATTCAGAAAAATAACCGGTACCGATATAGGCGCCGGTTGAACAGCAAATCTCTAAAATTGAATATCTAACCACAGAGTAGGGCTTCATGCGTTAAGTGCCGGAGGAACGGGGAGTTGACCGCCGGACGAAAAACAAACCATGTTTGCGGTATGGAGCCCGCATCCCGCTGTCGCGTATCAGATGCGCTTCGGATGAGGCGGTTTTTGCCGCTTTTATCAGCTCGCCTCCGATATGTGACAAACAGGAATTAATATTTCGTTATCACATTCAGGAGGTTTTTTCATGGACAAAAAGGTAAACCAGGCCGGCGGCAAGATAAGTACCGCTGCATCCAAAACAATCGCAAAGATCACTCTGACTGCAATGTTTCTGGCTTTTGCACTCGTAATCAAAAGCCTTATCAGCATCCCCGTGCCGATATTCGGCGGAAACGGGATGAAAATCAGCTTCGCCGGAGTATTTACCTTCTTTCCGGCTGCCCTGTTCGGGCCGATATACGGTGCTGTTGTCTCCGGTCTTTCCGAGGTGCTCGGATACCTTATCAAGCCGGACGGGGCTTACATCCCTTTCCTGACTTTTTCGGCGATGCTTGCCGGATTTGTTAAGGGATTGATCTGGAAATATGTATCGGTCAACTCTAAATCAAAAGTCAGAGCTCGC
>LSQX01216676.1_pt2 | contig 22347 bp, 21 predicted proteins | sample 654561 | NCBI WGS metagenome assembly LSQX01 (sample SAMN04489861, study PRJNA283612) | anaerobic digester metagenome | isolation source: 4 biogas reactors fed with cattle manure at either 37C or 55C with and... | place: Denmark: Kongens Lyngby | collected 2014
GAGAGGAGGCGCTTTAGCGGCTCCTCTGCCGTTCGCGGATGCGATGATCGAGGAGCATACGACTGGACAACGGCATCCGTATCCTGCCGCAGTCGTTGCTGTTGCCGTTTCCGTTCTGGAGAGGAGGCGCTTTAGCGGCTCCTATGTCGTTCGTGCGCGCGATGATCGAGGAGCGGCTTGAAGCCCCTCCACTCCATACGGCTGGACAACGGCACCTACATCGTCCGCAGTCGTTGCTGTTGCCGTTTCCGTTCTGGAGAGAAGGCGCTTTAGCGGCTCCTATGCCGTTCGTGGATACGATAATCGAGGAGCGGCTGAAAGCCCCTCCACTCCATACGACTGGGCAACCGCATCTACATCGTCCGCAGTCGTTGCTGTTGCCGTTTCCGTTCTGGAGAGGAGGCGCTTTAGCGGCTCCTATGCCGTTCGTGCATACGATGATCGAGGAGCGGATGAAAGCCCCTCCATGCCATACGGCGGGGCAAACGGCACAGGTCGGCACGGGGGCCGACCTCTCCGACGACGAACGGCGCACGGGCAGAGGTCGGCCATCAGCCGTCGCTGTCGTTGCTTTCGTTGCCGTCTCCGCTTCCGTTGCTGCCGTTGCTGCCGTTCCCCCACTTTGACTCTCCCCTGTCGCGGGCGTATAATCGCCCCGCATTCAGCGGCCCCAGGGCCGCGTCAACAGCCCGCCTCGGGAGACGTCCCGCGGCGGCGATTCTCACCAATATCTGAGGGAGGATGGACACGGTGGCACACATCAGCCGAGCCCTCGTCAGCGTCTCCGACAAGTCAGGCATCGTCGATTTCTGTGAGGTCCTCGTCGAAATGGGCGTTGAAATACTCTCCACCGGCGGCACCATGCGCGCGCTTCAGGAGGCCGGCGTCCCCGTCACCGCGGTGGACGAATACACGGGCTTCCCCGAGATGATGGACGGCCGCGTGAAAACCCTCCACCCGAAGGTCCACGGCGGCCTGCTCGCGCTGCGCGATAATGAGCAGCATATGGCGCAGGCGAAAGCCAACGATGTGCAGATGATCGACATGGTCGTCGTCAACCTCTACCCCTTCGAGCAGACGATCGCGCAGGAGGGCGTTACTCTGGAGGAGGCCGTCGAGCAGATCGACATCGGCGGGCCGTCCATGGTCCGCTCGGCCTCGAAGAACTTCCGCCATGTCACGATCGTGCCGGGGCCCGAGCATTACGACCGCGTCCTCGCCGAGATGCGCGAGTACAACGGCGAGACCACGCTGCAGACCCGCAAGGAACTGGCGCTCGCGGCATTCGAGATGACCTGCCGCTATGACGCCGCGATCTCAAGCTATCTCCGCAAGCAGTTCACGGAGGCGGAGGGCTTTCCGACAGTCATCGCTCCGAAGCTGCGCAAGGTAGCGGACCTGCGCTATGGCGAGAACCCGCACCAGAGCGCGGCGCTCTACCAGGACCTCGGCGCGAATGAGCCCGGCGTGGCGGGCGCGGTGCAGCTTCATGGCAAGGAACTTTCGTTCAACAACTACCTCGATCTCACCGCGGCGCTCGAGTCGGCCCGCGATTTCGAGGAGCCGACGGCGATCATCATCAAGCACCTCAACCCCTGCGGCGCGGCCTCCGCGGACACGCTGGCGCTGGCGTTTGAGGACGCCTACACCGCCGACCCGGTCTCCGCGTTCGGTTCAGTGCTGGGCTTCAATCGCGTTGTGGATGCCGAGACCGCCGATCAGATCTTCAATAGCGACTGGCTTGAGGAGGTCGTCAAGCCACGCTTCTACGAGGAGTCCGGGCTGACCGACCTGACCATCATCGGGGCCTTCGTGGAGGCGATCATCGCCCCCGGCTACGATCACGATGCGCTGGAGATCCTCAGGGGCAAGTCGAAGATGATGCGCATCATGCTGCTCGAGGATTTCGCGCCGGCAGGCCGCGTGAAGGACCTCGATATGCGCTCGATTCCCGGCGGGATGCTGGTGCAGGATCGCGATTACGCGGCGGTGCTGCCCGAGCAGTGGCAGATCGTCACCGAGGCCACGCCGACCGATGAGCAGATTCGCTCGATGGTCTTCGCGGACCGCATCGCCAAGCATGTGAAGTCGAACGCGATCGTGCTGGTGCAGGGGACGCACATCGTGGGCTGCGGAGCGGGCCAGATGAGCCGGGTGGATAGCTCGATCATCGCCGCGCGCAAAGCAGGCGATCGGGCGATGGGCGCGGTGCTCGCCTCGGATGCGATGTTCCCGGCGCGAGATGGCCTCGATGCCGCGGCGGCCACAGGCTGCTCGGCGATCATCCAGCCCGGCGGCTCGCGGCGCGATGACGAGGTCATCGAGGCGGCCAACGAGCACGGTATCCCGATGGTCATGACCGGCATGCGGCACTTCTGGCACTGAGGAGTGGCGTTCAGAGACCTTCAGACACCGCATCTTCTGATGCGGTGTCTACCTGTACCTGCATCGCTCTTCCGATCGAATGGGCCATCAGGAGGACGACGACCGGATATACCTCATAGTAGATGCGTAGCTCTTCGAGTTGCCCGAACGGGATCATGCCGAGCAGAAGTGGCGGGAGCATCCAGATGGCACTGTGGAGCAGTCGCGGCTTCCGGCTGTACTCCGCGAAAGTGAAGCCGGCGATCGCGCCCCATACCGCCAGCAACTCGAACGGCATCGGCTTCAGCGTCCGGAGGTTGTGCGCCAACTGATTCGTGAGCGCAGCCCCCGGATTGTCTCGGAGTAACCATGAGAGCGCTCCGATGATCGCTATGGCGATGATGATCTGACAGGTCAGATCCACCGCAATTCGCCTTCGATCGGTTCCCAGGGACAGGTGGTAGAGCGCGTACGGAATTGCCAGCAGAGGCGCAGTCTCCTTGTTGAGGCAGGCCAGTGCAAATATCAGCAGATAGCCCGTCCGGTTGTTACGCGCAAGTTGCAGCAGCGCCAGCGTGAAGAGAAGCAGTGTTGCCGCATCATAGTACGTGGCACCGGTCTGGAGGGTGAACGGAATAGCGCCGAGGGCGACGATGGCTACCCAGCAGTGGAAGCTACGCGGTGCATCATCATAGAGCGTCCGGCTCAGAGCGCGCAGGGTGAAGCCGAAGCCGATGAGGGCGGCGGCTACAACGATGCTGAAGCAAAGCAGCATCGCCGGCTCATCGGGGGCCAGGTTTGTGCGACCAAAGGTACTGCCGCTGCGGTCAATGATGCTGTGGTTGATCCCGGGCAGGATGCTGTCCGGCAACAGGTGGTAGATGGCCGCGGCAGCCAGTGGCACGGCGGCTCGGCGCATGAAGGGCATCTCGCCCTCGAAGCTGATCAGTGCGCGCAGGTAGCCGGGATCATCGCCGACGCGTCTGATCATGATGTAAGATACTATCAGGGCCACAGCTACCAGCACCACGATGTGGAGGGCCCTGCAAATGCGCGGATGAAAAGTCATCTCGTGGCGTTCTCCGACAGCGAAGCCCCCCGCTGCTTGCCTGTCTGGGGCGACAACTGGAACTAAGAGGGTAATGACGGCCCCCGTGTGTTGGGGGGAACTTCCTCACCACCAGGAAGTAGACCTCCTGATGAAGATGCATCATCCCCCCGCATCGTGGTTGGTGGAGATGGCGGTACGGTCCCGGCAGGTATAGCGCGAAGCGGCGAGGAATAGTCGCGACCGGAGGGTGGGCCCCGGTTCCATCGTGAGCCTTGACGGAAATCGATTCGTGCCGTACGCTGATGACGCCGGGCGGCGGAGAGCGCGTTCTTCGCCCGGGGCGATCTGCGCTCTCTGAGGGGGAACTTACGGCAGACGACGCAGGTATGAGGTACGACGGTCATGTACTGTGTGCGGAACTGGAGGAAGATTCGCAGGCAGTAACGTTGGTGCTTGCATACGGGACTGACGAACTGCCGCTGTAGACTATTCTCAACGGGTAACCGATGTTGCAGGTGGGCATACCATGAAACTCATCGCTACATATCAGGCGCGGGGCGGTCCGGGTAGCGGCCCCGCTCTCTGCTGACTCCCATCGCACGGGGTCCGGGGAGTGGGGACGCAGTCGCGGCGTGATATGCCGCCCCTATCTGACCGGTCCCAATGCATCTACATAAACACAGCGGCTGCGGCCGCATCCGGAGGTCAAGTCATGAGCATCATGTCACGAACCCTCGCGCAGGCCGACCCTGAGGTCTCCGAGATCATCAACAACGAACTCGAGCGCCAGCAGAACACGCTGATGCTTATCCCGTCGGAAAACTACGCCTCCCGCGCAACGATGGCCGTCACAGGCTCTGTGATGACCAACAAGTACACGGAGGGCTATCCGGGGAAGCGCTACTACAACGGCTGCATCTACTATGACGAGATGGAGAACCTGTGCATCGACCGCGCGAAGGCTCTCTTCCGCGCCGAACACGCGAACGTGCAGCCGCATACCGGTTCCACCGCCAACATGGCGGCCTACTTTGCCATGCTCGAGCCCGGCGACAAGATCCTCGCGATGAAGCTCGAGCACGGTGGCCACCTCACACACGGCCACAGCGTCAACTTCAGCGGCAAGCTCTATGACGCCAACTTCTACGGGCTGTCCGAGGACACCGATCAGCTTGACTATGAGGAGGTCCGCCGGCGGGCGCATGAAGTGAAGCCGAAGCTGATCGTCTGCGGCGCGAGCGCCTACCCGCGCACCATCGACTTCCGGCAGTTCCGCGAGATCGCCGATGAGGTCGGCGCGCTCCTGATGGCAGATATCGCGCACGTTGCCGGCCTTGTCGCCGCCGGAGTGCACCCCGATCCGGTGCCGGTGTGCGATGTGGTCACCTCCACCACGCACAAGACGCTTCGCGGGCCGCGCAGCGCGTTCATCCTCTCGACGAAGAAGTGGGCGCGCGAGATCGACCGCGCGGTCTTCCCGGGCCTGCAGGGCGGCGCGCTGATGCACGTGGTAGCCGCCAAAGCCGTAGCCTTCAAGGAGGCGCAGAGCCTCTTCTTCCGCGAGTATCAGCGGCAGATCATCCGCAACGGCCAGGCGCTGGCGAGTTCGCTGCTGGAGGAGGGCTTCCGGCTGGTCACCGGCGGCACCGACAACCACCTGATGCTGGTGGACCTGCGGAACAAGGACATCAGCGGTCGCGATGCCGCGAACCTGATGGAGGAGGCGGGGATGGTCGTCAACAAGAACGCGATCCCGGGCGACCCGCTGCCGCCGGCGGAGACAAGTGGCATCCGGCCGGGAACGCCCGGCCTCACCACCCGCGGCATGCAGGAGCCGGAGATGCAGCAGATCGGCAAGATGATCGCCCGCGTGATCCACGATGGGCGGTCGGATCAGAAGGTCCTTGCCGAGGTCCGCGCGCAGGTCAGGGAGCTTTGCGAAGCATTCCCGATCTACGAGCACCTGCCGTAGCACGCATTACCGCACACGCCGACTTGAGCCCCCTCTGCTCTCGCAGTCGGAGGGGGCTTTCCCTTGAGCGCAACGACGCACCGATCTGAGGACAAGGCAGATGCGTGAGAGAATCGGGCGGAGGATCCGGGACAACCCGCAGCTCGTGGGTTTTCTGCTGGCTGTATTCGCGCTCGGCGCCAGCAACGGGGTCTTCCAGACCACCTACAACAACTACCTCGATGACGTCTTCAACATCAGCGCCACCGCTCGGGGGGCGCTGGAGTTCCCGCGCGAGTTGCCTGGCTTCCTCGTGGCGCTGCTGTCGGGCGCGTTGTTTTTCATGCTTGAGAACCGGATCGCCGCGCTGGCGGCGGTGCTCACCGGCCTCGGCATGATCGGCCTCGGCTTCATCGATCAGAGTTGGGCCCTGATGCTGGTCTTCACCGTGATATGGAGCATCGGCCAGCACGTGGAGATGCCGATGCGCAGCGCCATCGCGATGAGTCTGGGCTCGCAGAAGCAGCACGGGCGCAGGCTCGGGCAGGCATCCGCGGCCCGCGTGGGGGCCAGTGTCGTCGGTGGACTCGTGGTCTGGCTGGCGATCGACTACCTCGGCAACAACTGGCTCCTCATCTTTGGCATCGGCGGCATCGCGGCACTCATCGGAGCCGCCTACTATGCGCGCATGAAACCTGTGGAGGCGCCGACGAAGCGCGCGAAGCTGGTGATGAAGCGCCGCTACGGCCTTTACTACCTGCTCTGCACGCTCTTCGGCGCGCGCAAGCAGGTCTTCATCACCTTCGCGCCATGGGTGCTGGTGACGGTGTACGGCGAGCAGGCCTCCACCTTCGCCAAGCTCTGGATCGCCTCGGCGGTGCTCGGGGTGTGGTTCCAGCAGGGCCTCGGCGACATGATCGACCGCTGGGGAGAGCGCCGGGTTCTCATGGCCGATGGCGCGGTTCTGATACTCATCTGCCTCGGCTACGCCTTCGCCGATCAGATCGGGTTGCCGGCAGGTTGGCCCGTACGGGTGCTCTACGTGTGCTACATCATGGACGAACTGCTCTTCGGCGTTGAGAACGCACGGAGCGCCTATCTGGCGAAGATTGCCGAAGGCCCGGAGGATGTCTCGCCATCGCTCTCGATGGGCATCACGCTCAACCACGGCGTCTCGATGCTCGTCCCTTACTTCGGCGCACGCTACATCTGGGACGTGTTCGGCTGGCAGTGGGTCTTCGTGGCGGCAGCAGGCATCGCCCTGCTCACCACCGCCGCCGCGAGCTTCGTGCGCACGCCCTCGGATGGCGGCGACGATGCTCTGCTCGCGAAACTTGAGACGGGAGCCGAGGTAACCGACCTTCATGACGGGGAGGAGCCTGTTGATGGACTATCCGCAAACGGCTGAGTGGCTGGAGGGCCTGGCGAATCCGGAGCGAAGCGGGCTGACGCCGCGGGCCGGACGGAAGATGAACCTCGACGCCACCCGGCGGCTGATGGAACTGCTCGACAACCCGCACGAGCGCATCCGGGCGATCCACGTGGCCGGAACCAAGGGCAAGGGGTCTGTCGCGGCCATGCTCGAGTCCATCTCGCGCGCCGCCGGCTACCGCACAGGTCTGTTCACCTCGCCGCACCTCTTCTCCTGGCGCGAGCGGATCCGGATCGACGGGCGCTGCATCTCCGAGGAGCGTGTGGCGGATCTCGGCACCATCGTCCGGCCTCTAGTCGAGCAGGTGGAGGCTGAAGGACTGCGCAGGCCGAGCTTCTTCGAGGCCTGCACCGCGATGGGGATGCTCGCGTTCGCCGAAGAGGGCCTCGACGTGGTCGTGCTGGAGACCGGCCTCGGGGGCCGGCTCGACTCCACGAACGTCGTGACGCCGATGCTGTCCATCATCACGACGCTGGGGCTGGATCATACTCGGATCCTCGGCAGCACCGTTGAAGAGATCGCGATGCAGAAAGCCGGGATCATCAAGGAGGGCGTCCCGGTGGTCGTGGCGCCTCAGCCTCCGACGGTGGAGGCGCTGCTGCAGCGCACGGCCGCCGGTCATGATGCGCCGATGATCCTCGCAGAGCCGTTCACCGTGGATGACGTCCAGCCGCTGTCTCCGGAGGATGTCGCGGAGGGCGAGGTGCCGGTGATCGCGGAGCGGATGCATGGGGAGTTCGGCGCGATCCCTGTTGACGTGCGCGTCCCACTGCCGGGCCTGCACCAGGCGGTCAACGTGGGCGTTGCTGCTGCGGCCATGCAGGTGCTGTGGCTGACGGGCGAGGTACCGGTGGTGCCCGAGGCCTTCCGCTCAGGGTTGGAGCGGGTGCAATGGCCCGCGCGTGTAGAACTGCTCGAGGTGCTGCCATGGCTCGTCGTTGACTGCGCGCACAACCAGGAGTCGGCGCGAGCGCTGATGCGGGCGCTGAGCCGCCACCTGCAGTTCGAGCGGCTGATCCTCGTGCTCGGCGCCTCCAAGGACAAGCCGGTTGAGGCGCTGGCGCGCGAGCTTGATTCGGCAGCGGTAGCGATTCTGACTCGCGCCGACCTCCCCCGCGCGCTGCCTGCTGAGAAGATTGCTGAACGCGCGGGCGACGTCTGGCCGTCGCACGAGGTGATCCCTCGCCCGGCGGATGCTCTCGCCCGTGCACGGGAGATCGCGGGACCGCGAGACCTCATCTGTGTCACCGGCTCAGTCTTTGTGATCGGCGATCTGATGGAGGAGGGCCTGCTGCATTCCCGCATGTGCGAGTTGTAGATGCCCCTGAGACTCCCCCGGAAGCAGCAATTCCCAACGCGCAGGCAATTCTGAGATAAAAGTTGCTGTTCGGCTTGACTTCGTGAGTCACCGGCGGTATACTAAACGTGGACTGCTGGAAGTTTGTCTAGGTTTGGCCCAACAGCCTGCACAAACTACTATGCGAAATAGCGATTGCGGCCAGACATCACAGCATCATCCGCCTCCCTGTCAGCACCCCGGGCTGATCGTCTGGGCCGCACGCGCCGCCAGCATGCAGTAGACTATGCAGCAGCCCTTACCACGGGTGGAGCGTGAGGTGGTCGGGCCGTCCTCTGGACGGCCCGACGACCATTTTGTGTAGCAGGAAGGTCGCATGTCACAGGTAGCGAACGTTCTGGCCGCAGTCTGCTCACCATCCTGAAACTGGCTGGAGATTACCGGGGGGTTTTCTCGTGGCCACATCTGTTGGATTCCGCCGGGCAGTCGTATTGTTCTGGGCGTTGTCGTCACTGACGCTCCTGACCTCCGTGTGCGCACCAGCGCAGGAGGAGATTGAAGCGCGTGTTGTGCCCACCGGGCTTGGTGAAATGCTCGCGCGCCCGCTACCTGGCACAATAGCGCGTGAGGACGCCGACGCCTCCGCCGGCCTGGCTCGCGCGCTGGCGGGTTTCGATCTGATCGAAGCGGCGCAAGTGATAGTGAGCCGCCCGCCGGACGACCCCTCCCCCCTCTCTCGACACGCCGCACTGCAGCTTCGTCTTGTACAGCCACCGCCCGGGCCTGAGTGGGCGTCGGCGGTGGCCGCGTTCACACTCCGCTCCCTGCCGGGACTCGATCCTCTCCGCCTGGAGATTGTGGACACCTCCGGCACATTGCTCTACTCGCAGGGGCGCCCGTACTGGTCGCGGCCGCCGGCAGATCCCGCTCCCCGATCACAGGCGCCCGCGTCGCGACTGAGCCCGGCTGTGCTCGCCGCCGCCGGGGCACTGGGCCTCGCGGCGGTGCTGGGGATCGCGCTGCGCCGCAGATCCCTCGTTCAGGAGGAGTCGCCGGCCCCTCCGGCCGGTCCGCTGGATTTTCTGGCCGATCTCTCCGATGACGATCTACTCCGGCTGGTTCGGGGCGAGCGGATCGAACTGATCGCCGCCATCGCGGCGCTTGTGCCGGCCGAACCGGCGCAGCGTCTGCGGGAGATCGCCGGCGTCGGCGAACTGCCGCCACCGCGCAGAATGCTCTCCGACGCCACCGCCACCCTGCTGGCCGCCGCATTGTGGGGAAAGCTGGCGGGGCAATGAGCGAGCGGCGGGGCAGGGTCCTCAAGTGCGATGAACTGGAGGCCACCGAGGGCGTCTTCAGTGCGTTCTCTGCGGTGGATCGCGCGCCGGGGGAGCGCGGGGTGGCCGTCGAGGCGCCTCAGGAGCCCGAGGCCCCTGAGGTCGAACGAGTCCGGCGGCTGGTGCAGGCGATGCTCAGCGGCTTTGCCCAGCAGCGGCGCGAGCTTCTGATGGAGCTTCAGCCTTACGTCGTGCGGGTCGCGGTAGAGGTGGCCCGGCGCGTGGTGCGACGGGAGCTTGAGGGCGATCCGGGGATGATTGCGCGCACGGTAGGTTCGGCGCTGGAGCAGGTTGCCGGGGCCTCGCAGGTGCGCGTCCGCGTCCATCCGCTGGACGCGCAGGTGCTGCAGGGGACGATCCGGGAGCTGGTCACTACGCCGGAGCGTGCGGCGGCGGTGGAGATCGTGCCTGACGGCGCCGTGGAGCCGGGCGGGTGCGTGGTGGAGAGCGACCGCGGCATCGTTGATGCGCGCCTTCAGACGCAGTTCGAGGAGATGCAGGCAAGACTACTCGATTCGCTTGAGACGCACCGCGCCCGAGGGGGACATGAAGCTTGACCTCAGCCGGGGGGAATCCAGACTGGATTGACGCGCTTGTTGAGACGGCTCGCACCGCTCCTCTGCTGCGGCGCTGCGGCATGGTGGAGGAAGTGGTGGGGCTGACGATTGAGGCGCGCGGGCCTGCGGCGCCGATCGGCGAACTCTGCCGCATCTCACGCGGCGCCAACCGCCGACCGGTGCTGGCGGAGGTCTGCGGCTTCCGTGGCGAGCGCCTCCTGCTGCTGCCGCTGGGGCGGTCGGATGACGTTGAGCCGGGGGCGCTGGTGACGGCGCTCGGGACCGAACTCGCGGTGCCGGTGGGGCCGCAGTTGCTCGGCCGAGTGGTGGATGCAGTGGGCCGGCCGGTGGATGATGGCGGGCCGATCCGGTGTGCTCAGAGGCGGCCCGCGCGTGTGGAGGCGCCGCCGGCGATGCGCCGCAGGAGAGTGACCGAGCCGCTCTGGGTGGGAGTGCGCGCGGTGGATGGGCTGCTCACCTGCGCGAAGGGCCAACGGGTGGGAATCTTCGCCGGTTCGGGGGTGGGAAAGAGCGTCCTGCTGGGCATGATGGCGCGCAACACCTCGGCAGACGTGACGGTGATCGCACTCGTCGGTGAGCGCGGGCGGGAAGTGCTGCAGTTTGTGAGCGACTACCTCGGCGACAGCCTCGGCCGCTGCGTCGTGGTGGTGGCGACCTCGGATGAACCTCCCCTGACGCGGCTGAAGGCGGGCCTGACGGCGACCACCATCGCGGAGCACTTCCGCGGTGAGGGCATGGACGTGCTGCTGCTGATGGACTCGCTGACACGCCTCGCGAGGGCGCAACGCGAGGTCGGGCTCTCCGCGGGCGAGGTCCCGACTACGCGCGGCTATCCCCCATCTGTCTTCACGATGCTCCCGGAACTGCTCGAGCGCGCGGGTGCCGGTGAGGATGGCACCATCACGGCGCTTTACACGGTGCTGGTGGAGGCGGACGACATGAACGAGCCGGTGGCAGATGCGGTTCGCGCGACGCTTGACGGGCACATTGTGCTCTCGCGGGAGCTCGCCAACCATGCGCACTACCCGGCGGTTGATATCACCCGCAGCATCTCGCGGCTCATGCAACAGGTAGTGGCTCCGGAGCATCGCCGGGACGCCGATGCCCTCCGCCGGCTGCTCGCGGCATGGGAGAATGCGCGCGACCTGATCTCCATCGGGGCCTACCAGCATGGATCTGACCGCCTGGTTGATGAGGCGCTTGGGCTGCTGGGGCCGATTCGCAGCTATCTTCAGCAGGAGCCGGAGGACCGATCGAGCCCCCATGCGACCGTTGCACGCTTGAGAGAGCTGGTGAGCGGCCATGGCAGTTAGCACCGGAGCGGGGCTTCATCGTGTGCTGGAGCACCGGCGACGGCGCGAGGAGCATTGTGCGGCACGGGTGGCGGGCCTGAGGGAGGAACTGCAGGATGCGCTGGCGGCGCTCGAGGGTATCGAGCAGCAGGCCGCCGAAGGCGCCGAGGAGCGGGCCGGGAGAGTGTGGCGCCTCGTTGACGGGCAGCAGTTTGCGGCACGCCTGCGCGAGGAGATCGCGCGGCAGCGGGCGGTGGTGGATGCGCGGCGCCAGGCGGTGGAGCAGGCCGAGCGGGAGCAGGCTGCGGCAGGCTCCGAGCGGATGGCGATTGAGCGACTGATCGAAGAGCAGCGCCGTGACGAGCGGCTTCGGATGGATGCGCGCGTGCAGACGGAGCTTGACGACAGCGGGCGCCTCAGGCTGCTGCGGGAGAGTGAATGAGAATGCTGTACGAGGACGTGCAGGCGGCGCGGTTCCGTCCGCCTCCCGAGCATCTTCTGACCGGCGACGAACGGACTCGGCTGCGGGTGGCGCTATCGGCGGCGGTGGATGCCCTGCCGGGGGCGACGGAACTGGGCCTGCGACTCACCGGGATCGATCAGAGAGAGCTTGCTGCTGAGGCCTGTGCGATTCACTACCGCGGGGGTGAGATGATGCTCGCCTTGTGTCCCCGTGCGGCGGCGGGGCTGGTCTGCTACGCCCTCGGAGGCGCGGTCAGCCCCGGCTCGGAGGTCGCGCTGAGTGAGATAGACCTCGCGCTGCTGGACGCGTGGGCGGGAGAGGCCCTGCCAACGCTGGGGCGGTCGCTGGCTATCGCGGTGCCGGAGGTGGTCCGCTGCCGGCCCGGTACTCCGGACGGTTGCGTCGCGGTCGCGGAGTTGTGTTTCGCGGGAGATGAACCGGCGGGGATGGTGGTGTTCGATGCAGGCACGACGCGGCGGCGGGGAGAGCGGGAAGGAACACTTGGGGATGATGCCTCCTGTCTGCGGGATGTGAAGGCGCGTGTCGCGGTGGAGATCCCCGAGGTGAGGCTGACGCTGGTGGAGTTGCTCGGGATAGGGCCCGGTGACGTGCTGGTGTTGGGCAGGAAGTCGGAGATGCGCGGCGAGATGCGGGCGGGCGCGCTGCTGCTGGGTTCGGGCAGGCCGGGGGCGCGATCCGGCAGCAGGGCGTTGCGCCTGGTGAAAAGCGACACGGAGCAACAACGAGCGGAGCAGTCGAGGGTGATAGACGATGGTTACTGAGCGGGACGTACCGGCCCCGGAAGGCACGCAGGCGCCGGCTCCACTGACGGCGGGGTCGCTTGCCACGCTGGGGGCGCTGTCGCTACCGGTGCGGGTGAGGATCGGCTCCGGGGAACTGACGGTGGAGGAACTGCTGCGACTGGCGCCGGGAGCAGTGGTGACGCTGGATCAGGCGGTGGATGATCCCGTGGAGGTGCTGGTGGGTGAGCGGGTGGTGGCGCGTGGCGATCTGGTCTCGGTGGGTGATGAGATGGGCGTGCGGATCACGCAGATCGGTGGAGAAGCGGGTGGGGAGCGTTGATGCGCGCCATGTCAGTCGTCGCGACGCTGATGGCTCTCGGCGCAGCCCCCGCCTCAGCGCAGCGTGCCTCCGCGTACGATGCCAGCCCGGCGGCTCTGCTGGCGCAGGCGCTGCTGAGCCTGGCGGTGGTGGTCGGAGTGATCTACCTCGCCTACTACGGTCTGCGACGAGTGGCTGACCGACAGGTCGGCGCGGACGCGGATGGGCCGATGCGCATCGTGCAGGCGCGACACCTCGGCGGCGATCGCTGGCTCTACCTCGTGGAAGTCGGTGGGCGGCGGATCATCGTGGGAGGGGCCGCCGGGCACATCGCACCGATTGCGGAGCTTGGCGACGCGGGGAGTGACGGCGATGGCACGTAGACGCCTCCGCAGGCTGCTGCAGTGCCTCGTGCCGCTGCTGGTCGCCGCTTTGCCCGCGCATGCGCAGCAGCAGGCGGTGAGCGCTGACCTCGGCGCCGGCGGCGATGAGTCGGGTTACGTGAGACTGCTGCTGCTGTTCGCCTCGGTCTCGCTCGCTCCGGCGCTGCTCGCGGTCACGACCGCTTTCGCGCGGATCATCGTCGTGCTGATGCTGCTGCGCGCGGGACTGGGCGCGCATGAGATCCCGCCGACGCACGTGCTGATCGGCCTGGCGATTCTGCTGACGGCGGTGGCGATGATGCCGGTGCTTGAGCCGGTCTGGGAGAGGGCGGCTGGCCCGCTGGCGAGCGGAGAGATCGCGCTGGAGGCGGCGGTCGAGGAGGCGCGGGGGCCGCTGCAGGAGTTCATGAGCGCAAGCGTGCGCCCTGCCGACCTCGATCTGATGAGAGCGCTCGCGGGCAGCGAAGCGGCTGCGTCGGTGGAGACTCCGCTGGCAGTTCTCGCGTCGGCCTACGCCATCAGCGAACTGCGGGCCGCGTTCCTGATCGGCTTTATCATCTACCTCCCCTTCGCGATCATCGATCTCGTGGTCGGCAGCACGCTGGCGTCTGTGGGGATGCTGTCGCTGCCCGCGCCGGTGCTGGCGCTTCCGTTCAAGCTGCTGCTCTTCGTGATGGTTGATGGCTGGGCGCTGGTGACCGAGGCGCTGGTGTCAACGATCAGATGAGCTGCGCAGGTTGGGAGTGATCTGACACGCAGGGAGCTGAGCTGCTCGAACTTGCCCAGCGCGCGCTGGTGGTGGCGCTTGAGGTGGCACTGCCGGTGCTCGGCGCCGTGGTGGCGGCCGGCTTCGTGGTATCGGCGCTGCAGTCGGCGCTGCGGCAGAGCGATCCGACGGTCTCGGTGGTGCCGCGCCTGCTTGCGGCGGGTGGCGCGCTGCTGATCTTCGGCGGGTGGATGATGGCGGTCCTCAGTGGCTTCGTAGTGCGGCTGTGGTCGAGCGTGCCGGAGATGATGCGCTGATGCTTAGGCGCAGGCCACTCAAGACACTCAGGGTCGCGCCGATAAGATGGATGAGCGGCGTGGAGGAGCGGGTGGCGGCGCATGGGTGAGTGGCTGGTGGAGGCGCCCGTGGCCGGGCTTGTCTTCGCGCGCTGCGGCGGGATGCTCGCCGTGCTGCCGCCGCTCAACGTGAGGGGGTTCCCTGTCCTGCTGCGCCTCGGGATTGCCGCGCTGCTCACACTGGCGCTGGCGCCGATGGCGCCTGTCGGGCCCGTGGAGGCGGCACCTGCACCGGGAATGTACCTCGCGCTGCTGGTGCGGGAAGCGGCAGTGGGCGCGCTGGCGGGCTTCGCCGGAGCATTGGTGTTCGCGGGCTTCATGATCGCCGGACAGCTACTTGACGCGCTGCTGCAGGCGGGCGAGCAGCAAACGCGCGCGGCGGGACATGGCCCGGTGACGGGATTGACGTATCTGCTCGCGGCCACGCTGCTGGTCGCCGCAGATGGGCATCACTGGCTGCTGGCGGCGCTGGTGGAGGGGATGCGCGTGCTGCCGCCGGGGTCAGGCTGGGCGCTGCTTGAGGTGTCGGCGGTGGCGCGGAGTGCGGGCGTGATGCTGTGGACCGGAGTGGCGATCGCGGCGCCTGCCCTGGCAGCGATCTATGCTGCGGAGCTGGCGATCTCCGCCTTCGGAAGGCTGGCGCCGGGGTTGGGGCTTGGCGAGGCGGCGCCCGCGGTTCGCTGGAGCAGCGGCTTCCTAGGATTGGTCGTGACACTGCCGCTGCTCGGGCACGTGGTCGCCGACCAGGCGCGCATGGCGACTGAGGCGATACGGGCGGCGTTCATCCTGCTCGGCGAGTGAGGTGAGCCGATGGCCGATGAGATGAGGCAGTATCCGCCGAGCGAGCGGAAGCTCGCGCTGCTGTGGCGGGAGGGCATCACTCCGGCGTCTCCGACGGTGGTTGCCGCGGCGGTGATGCTGGCCGCCGGCGTGCTCATCGCGCTCACCGGGGCGGGGGCGGTGAGGCTGGCAGCGGGGATGCTGACAAATGCGCTCAGGCTGGCCGTGGAACCGCAGAGTTGCGTGGCCACCGTGAAGATGATGTCCCTCCAGGCGGCGATCGTGATAGCGGTGGTGGGTATTGCGACGCTGGCTGCCGCCCTGCTCGCGCAGGCGCTGCAGCAGGGGCCTCGGCCACGCACTCCGGCGCCGGACCTTGCCGACGGCCACGCCGGGAGCAGGTGGACCCTCCGCTTCTCCGGCGCGCTGATGGTACGTGCAGTGCTGATGACCTCACTGGCGGCGATCGGCACGGCGGCGGCGGTGCGTGGGGTTCTGACTTCCGCCGGGGGGCTGCTGGCGGTGGACGACCCGTGCGGCGCTCTGCTTGAGGTGGCGGCGGAGAGCGCCTGGCCGCTGCTGGCGATGCTGGCTGGTGCAGCGGCGATTGACCTGCTCGTCGGGCGCGCAAGCTGGGCCAACACGGCATGGATGACCCGGCGGGAGCTTGAGGAGGAGCAGCGGGCCAGTGAGGGAGCACGGTTGAACCGCGAGCGGCGTGGCATGAGGGTGAGGAGGCGGGGGCGTGGCTGATGCGGTGATACTCAGACGCTGTCGGGCGGCAATGTGTAGCGGCACGCGTGAAGGCTCGCGGGTGCTGGTGGTCGTGATAGCGGCTGCAGTCATGCTGGCTCTGCTACTGCCGCTGCCGCCGTCGCTCGTGGATGTTCTGCTGGCGCTGGGCCTCGGGAGCGCGGTCGGGGTGCTCGTGGTGGCGATGGTGGTGCCCGATCCGCTGAGCCTCACTTCCGTGCCGCCGGTGCTCGTGATGACGAGCCTGGGGCGGATCGTGCTCTGCGTGGCGATCAGTCGCCTGGCGCTATCGAGCGGCGAGGGCGGGAGCCTCGCGCAGACCCTCGGACAGGCCGCGGGCGGCGGTGACGCGATTGCGGGCGCGGGGGTACTGATCGTGCTTGCGGTGGTCCACCTGGTGATGGTGACAACAGGCGTGGGCCGCATGGCGGAGGTGGCGGCGCGTTTCGCTCTCGATGCGCTGCCGGGGAGGCAGATGGGGCTTGATTCGGCCATCGCCGCGGGGCATCTGTCGGCGCAGGAGTCGCGGACAGTGTTGGCACGGCTTGAGGGCGAGGCGAGCTTCTTCGGTGCCATGGATGGCGCCACGCGTCTGCTGCGTGGCGAGGCCGTGGCGGCAATCGTGATAGTGGCGGTGACGGCAATAGGCGGAGTTGCGCACGCGCTGGCGGGTCAGGCCGATCCGGCAGATGCCGTCGCGGCTGCGGCGACACTCGCCACCGGGCACGGGCTGGTCACGCTGCTGCCGGCACTGGTGATGACAGTCGCGGCGGGGCTTGTGCTCTCCCGCTCAACGGGCGACGCCTCGCTGATCGAGCAGGTGAGCGGGCAGATGCTGCTGAGCCCGTGGCCTGCCGCAGCGGCGGCCGTCGCGCTGATCGGCCTCGGGCTCTTCCCCGGCGTGGCCAAGCTCCCGACGCTGCTGAGCGGTGCGCTGCTCATCGGCCTGGCATGCTGGGCGGGGTGGCGTGGCTCCTCAGAGCAAACGGGGGAGCCTCATCGCGCGCGGCCCGGAGGCAGTAGCTCGCAGCTTGCCCTCGAGGTCGGCATCGGGCTGCTGGAGGTCGTGCAGAGCAGCGACGGACTGATGGAGGCGCTGCCGAAGCTGCGGGAGCGTCTCTCCCGCAGGCTGGGCTTCGCGATCCCGGGGATCGTGGTGCGCGATTCGCTGGAGCTTGGGGCGACTGAGTATGCAGTGGTCTACCGCGCCGGGACGCTGGCCCGCGGGCAGATCAGGCCGGGTAGAGTGCTGGCAGTGGCACCCCGCGCCGGGGTGATGCCGGACTTCGGCGCGATGGCGGAGCTTCCCGACGGACGGACGGGCGTCTGGGTGACCGCAGAGGAGGCTACTGAGCTCGCCGATCTCGGCTTTATCCTCATGGCGCCGCGCGAGGCCCTGATGGCGCATCTGCGCAGCATCCTCCTGCGGCACGCCGCGGAGCTTTGCGACCTCGAGAGGGCGGCGAAGCTTATTGAGGAGGTCGCGAGGAGTCATCCGGCGGTGGCCGAGGCGGCGAAGGCAGCGGGGATTGAGGCCGGCCTGTTGCGCCGCGTCTGCGCGGAGTTGCTGAGTGGCGGCATCAGCCTGCGCGACCCGGTTTCGGTGCTGGAGGCGATGGTGGAGGCGGTGGCGCACAGCCGAGATCCTGAGGAGATCGCGCTTCGCGTGCGGCCGGCGCTGGGTGCGATGATCGCCGACGATCTCAGCGACGGCGGCCGCATCCGCGCGATCATGCTGGCGCCGGAGTTGCATGAGGCGCTCGCCGAGGCGACCGTTCGAGAGGACGGGCGGCAGGTGGCGGCGATGATGCCGGCCGTCGCCTCGGCATGGGAGGACCTGCTCAACCAGGTTGGCACGGAGCATGGCTGGGGGCGGCCGGTGGCGCTGATCGCGGAGCCGCGGAGTCTGGCCGCGCTGCAGTCACTATGTCGCCGGGTGGGGCCGGCGATCGTGGCGGTGAGGCCGACGGACCTCGCCCCTGAGGCGCAGATGGAGTGCATCGTTACCCTTCGGCCCGAGCAACTCGCGTAGCGAGAGCCGGGCCGCTGCGACAGACGGTTTGAGGTGATGCTGGTGGCAGCGGAGCGACTTGCGGAAACGCGGGCTGTGCTGGGCGACGACGAGCGCGAGCGGCTCATCCTCGAGCACGTGGGGTTGGTGCGCTACATCGTGGGGCGCGTCGCGGTGCGCCTGCCTGAGAGCGTGGAGCGCGAGGATCTCGAGAGCGCCGGAATCGTGGGACTGATCAAGGCGGCGGATCGCTTTGAGCCACGCAGGGGCGTAAAGTTCGCGACCTACGCCACGGCCGTGGTGCGGGGCGAGGTGATGGAACTGCTGCGGTCGCGCGACTGGGTGCCGCGGAGTGTGCGCAAGCGCTTCCGCGAGCTTGAGCAAGCGCTCGCGGAACTGCGGCGGCAACTGGGCAGACAGCCATCAGAGGAAGAGGTGCGGGTGGCGCTGCGGCTCTCCGAGCAGGATTATCAGCAACTGCTGTCGGAGACCAGTGCAATAGCGGTGACATCGCTGGAGGAGTTGATGGAGGTGGATGAGACGCTGCGCCCGGAGGAGTCGGGGCTTTCACATGAACCGGCAGCGACCGGCGATGATCCGGCGCAGATCGTTGATGAGAAGGCGCTCCAGGGACTGCTGGCGCGGGCTGTTGACGAACTGCCGGAACGTGACCGCATCGTGATCGGGCTCTACTACCAGGATGAGCTGACGCTGCGCGAGATTGGCGAGGTGCTGGGCGTGACGGAGTCGCGGATTTGTCAGATACACACGCAGGCGATCGCACGTCTGCGCACAAGGGTAGCGGCGATGCTGGAGGTGTGAACCCGAGGCGGCGATCATACGTCAGAACTAATGCCCTCAAACGGGGCTCAATACCTGGACCGCAAGCGCCGCGCTACACCCTCCCGGCGGGGCGTTTGCCTGCGTGAATGCCGCTGTGATATAATCCTGCTGTGGCAAAAACCGCACGCAACGGTGCGGATTCGGGCAGAAAAGGCGAGTACACTGAGACGCATGGGACGGCCGTCAGAGGCGGAGAAGAGCCCATCTGCGGTCCGCACTCGACGGGCTATTGCATGCCTGGCGGCGGTCGCTGTCTTCTTGTTGTACGCACAGGCGGCAGCAGCCGAGCGAGTGACCGTTTCGTTCGATGCCGAAGACGTCACCTGGGCGTATGAGAACAGGTATATTACCCTCTCGGGAGCGGCCCGGCTGTACAGTCAGGTGGCTGACGATCCTTCGCGTTTCGTGAGGATGCAGGCCGACCTCATTGAGGGCGATCTCGCAAGCGGGCGCTTCGAACTGCTCGGTGACGTGCGTATCGCAACCGCGCAGGGCACGCTTGAGGGAGCATCCGCGTGGTATGACTCGAGCACCGCGCAGTTCGCCCTGCGTCGCGGCGGTGTCATGTTCCCTCTGACCGGCGAGGGGGAGGAGCAGGTATGCGGGTACGCGTATGCCCTGGATCTGGCGTCGGAGGGCGAGATCGTCTATCTGACGGATGCAGTCTTCACCACCTGCAACCGCGCCGATCCGCACTACGCACTCGAGGTTGACAGGCTGTACTGGGATCGCGAGGCCGAGCGCGTGACCGTCCGAGGCGGCGCGCTGAAGCTCTACGGTCTGCGCATCCCGCTGGTACCGAAGCTAACGCATGAACTGAGTGCCGGCGAAGAGAGCGGGCCGGACCTGCTGCCAATCCCCGGCTACACGTCCCGTGACGGATTACGGGTGGGCTGGAGCCTTCTGCTCTCCGCGCCCGACGCGGCGGAACGGGTGCGGCTTGGCGCGCAACTGCGCCAGCGCCGCGGGATAGGCGCGTTTTTCAGTGCGGAGACTCCGTGGGGTGCGGACCTCACACCGCGGCTGTATGCGAGCCTCAATGAGGATACGAGGACGGACGCGGATGAGGTCATCGCGATCAACCGGCTGCCTGAGATCGGGATCGCGGGCCGGTGGGATTTCGGCGGCGACCGGACGCTGCTGGCAGATCTGTCGGCAGGTCGCTACCGGCAGCATGACGAGGAGACGGCACCGAATGTCACCGAGGATCGGGCGAGGCTGAGTCTGCGCCTGGCCGGCGGCACTCCGGGGGATCTGTCGCCCGGGAGCAGTTGGTGGTGGCTTGATGCCGCGCATTCGCTCTACGGCGATGGCGGGCATTACACGACCCTCGGCGCGGCGTTTGGAGGCGCCACCGAGCTTGCCCCGTGGCTCGCCGGCTCGGCGGAATTGAGGCACTACCTGACCGACGGCGCCTCACCGTTCGAGTGGGATGACATTGACATTGAGACCGAACTGCGGGCGAACAGCGAGTTCCGGATGGGCCCCGCGTGGCGCGTTCGCCTCGGCGGTCGTTACGATCTCCAACACAGCGATCTGCGCACCTGGAGCGCCGAACTGCGTCGCGTCGAGCACTGCCTTACGTGGAAGGCCGGCTACCGCAACACCAGCGACCTGTTCACCATCGGTGTCGAGATCAACGGCCTGCTGGGCAACGATGAGATTCCCGAGGGTTCATGCCAGGAGGACGGACCGCCGGATTACTGGGCGGAGCGAGGAGACGATGGCGGAGAGACCCCGCCGACGAATGATACTGCGCAGCCAACCGACACAGCCAGCGAGGCGACACTGATACAGTGATAGGATCACTTGTCCGACGGATATTCGATGTCAATGAACGCGCGATTGCGGCCATGCGCCCGCGCGTGGAGCAGATCAACGCGCTCGAGCCGGAGATGGAGCAGCTCAGCGATGGTGAACTACAAGGCAAGGTGGATCACTTCCGCCATCGCCTCGAGCAGGGCGAAACGCTCGATGACCTGCTGCCGGAGGCATTTGCGGTGGTGCGGGAGGGCTCCAAGCGCGTGCTGGGCCTGCGGCCCTTCGACGTGCAGCTCATCGGTGGCATAGTGCTGCACGAGGGCAAGGTCGCCGAGATGAAGACCGGCGAGGGTAAGACCCTCACCGCCACTTTGCCGCTTTATCTGAACGCTCTGACGGGCCGGGGCACGCATCTTGTTACCACCAACGACTTCCTTGTGCGCTGGCAGGCCGAATGGATGGGCCGGCTCTACGAGTTCCTCGGCCTGACCGTCGGTCACATCCAGCACAACATGCAGGCGCAGGAGCGCCGGGCCATGTACCAGCGCGACATCACCTACGTGGAGAACTCGGAGCTTGGCTTCGACTACCTGCGCGACAACATGGCCGGTCACCCGGACCGCCTCGTGCTGCCGGACCTCTACTTCGCTATCATCGACGAGGTAGACAGTATTCTCATTGACGAGGCGCGCACTCCTCTGATCATCTCCGGCACGCCGGAGCAGTCCGAGCAGTTCTACGATGAAATTGACCGCATCGTCAGGCGCCTGCGCGGCACCCGCGAGCAGCCCGAGGAGGGCCCTGACGGCAAGAAGGTCGAGCCTGATGCGGACTTCATGGTGGACGAGAAGTTCCACCAGGTCTCCCTGACGCAGAAGGGCCAGGAGCGGGTCGAGAAGGCACTGCGGATAGACAACCTCGAGCACCCCGAGTACATCGAGATCAAGCATCACATTCAGAACTCGCTCAAGGCGCACGGCCTCTACCATCGCGATGATGACTACGTCGTCAAGGACGGCGAAGTCATGATCGTTGACGAGTTCACCGGCCACCTCCAGCCGGGGCGGCGCTACTCCGACGGCCTCCACCAGGCGATCGAGGCCAAGGAGGGCGTGCGGATCCAGCAGGCCCGGCAGACGGTCGCGAGCATCACGTATCAAAACTTCTTCAAGCTCTACGACAAGCTAGCGGGGATGACCGGTACCGCCAAGACCGAGGAGGACGAATTCCGCACCATCTACGGCATGCCGGTACTGATTGTGCCAACGAACAGGCCGGTGGTGCGGCAGGACCATCCGGACATCGTCTTCAAGACCGAAGAGGCCAAGTTCCGCGGCGTCATCGACGAGATCATGGACTGCTATGTCCGCGAGCAGCCGACGCTGGTCGGCTCGCGATCGGTGGAGGTCTCGGAGTTCATCAGCGCCCGGCTCGCACCCGAGCGGCTGAACCTGCACTGCCTCGCCCGCCTCGGACAGTTTGAGCTTCATGACGGCGCCAAGGTGAGCAAGGAAGAGCGCGAGGAGTACTTCGCGGTCCTGCGGGCGCCGATCGTCCAGGTCAATCGTGCCGAAGTGGTGAAGGTGCTGCGCGCGCTGGGGCTCAACCCCGACCCGCTGGCACGGGAGAATATTGAGCGGCTGCTGGCGATCATCGGCACCGCCAACAGTGAGCGCTATGAGACCGAGCGCGACAGGTTCATTGAGCGCCTCGCAGACGCCGTCGCCAACGGTATCCCGCACAATGTGCTCAACGCGAAGCAGCATGAGCGGGAGGGGCAGATCATTGCCGATGCCGGGCGACGTGGTGCCGTGACGATCGCCACGAACATGGCCGGTCGCGGTGTTGACATCGTCCTCGGCGGCCGCCCGTCTGACGGAAGTGGTCTGATACCCGAGGAGTACGAGCTGGTCAAGCAGTACGGTGG
>LSQX01069151.1_pt1 | contig 22337 bp, 21 predicted proteins | sample 654561 | NCBI WGS metagenome assembly LSQX01 (sample SAMN04489861, study PRJNA283612) | anaerobic digester metagenome | isolation source: 4 biogas reactors fed with cattle manure at either 37C or 55C with and... | place: Denmark: Kongens Lyngby | collected 2014
CGCATAAACATCTCGGCTTTGCTTTTGGGGTCTGACAAAGCTTTGAGGGTGAGTGCGCGTTCCGGTGCGGAAATGCCGGTGGTCGTGCCTTCGATGAGGTCAACCGAGACGGTGAATTTGGTGCCATGACGTTCGTTATTACGGCTCGTCATGAGCGGGATATCCAGCCTCTGAGCATATTCGTTGCTCAGCGGAGCGCAGACAAGTCCTTTGCCTTTGCTGATCATAAAATTGACGTCTTCGGCAGTGATAAGCTCTGCCGCCATAAGCAGATCGCCTTCGTTTTCGCGAGTTTCGTCGTCAACAACGATGACCATCTCGCCGCGGGCAATCCGTTGAATCGCTTCATCTATGCCGATGAAGACGCTGATAGGTTCTTGATTTTGATTTTTTACCACTTTATATTTTCCTCTAATTTCATATTATATGGGGTGCTGTCTGTGTCAATACTAAAATATTGTTCCATCCAGTTTAAAGTATATTCGATATCGGGCGGGAGAGGAGCAAAAATGTCTAACTTCTTGCCGCTGATGGGATGGACAAATTGCAGTCGCCATGCATGGAGAGCTTGTCTAAGCAGATGAGTTGTAAGCAGTTCCGTCGCTTTTCTCTTCATGTTTTGCGGCATCAGGGAATGAACGTAGCGGCGAGTGTTATAGAGCAAATCGCCCAAGATCGGCATGTTTCTATCGGCAAATTGGACGCGAATTTGGTGCATGCGTCCGGTCTCTAACTTGATCTTGACCAGCGCAAAATAGTGGTAGTATTTCACGGTTTTGTAATAGGAAAGCGACCAGCGTCCTTCTTTTGCCACACACATTTGGCGGGGGTTGTTCAGTGAGCGCGCGATATTGCACTCAATCTTGTCCTCAGCGGGATCGGGGATACCGCTGGTGATCGCCAGATAGGTCTTTTCGATCTTGCGCTTGGCAAACATCTCGTTGAGCATGCTTTGCGTGCGGTCGTTCTTGGCGATGATGATGAGTCCGGAGGTGCCGCGATCCAGCCTGTGCACGATGCCGGGGCGGTTGGGGTCTCTGCCCGTGGAAAGGTTCTCGCCAAAGCGGTGCATGATGGCGTTTACCAAGGTGCCGTCGGGGTTGCCGTGTCCCGGGTGCACGATCATTCCTGCCGGCTTGTTGATCACGGCAAGGTCATCGTCTTCATAGACCACATCCAAGGGGATATCTTGGGCAAAAACCTCGTGTTCGGGCGGGGGCGGGAGATTGAGATCGATCACGTCGCCCTCTTTGAGAGGATAGCTTTTCTTTACGGGGATTTGGTTTACGAGGATGCGGTCTTCGGCAATCAGACTCTCGATAAAGCTACGAGAATACAGCTCTTGCAGGTTTAGATTGGCAAGATGTTTGTCCAATCTTATCGGCTCTTCGCCTTCGTAAACTATCTTAATCCGATTTAGCAATGTCTTCTCTCTCAATCAAAAATACTCCGCCGTCGGGGTTACCTTTGCGGTCGCGAACGATGGAGCCATTGAGGCATAGTCTTGTCAAGTTATTATTTGAGACAGCTTTAAAATCATAGACATTATTACCTTGGCGCAGGGCTTCGGAGATCGTGTCAAACACGGCTGCTTCGCCATCATCGCGGATGATTTTTTCGCCAATGATACAGTTGTCCGGGATCTCGGGATGCTGCCGGCGAAAAGAGTCGTTCATATAGATGATCTCGCCGTCAATGTTCAAAATCAGGCATTCTTGGCTCAAAAGATTGATCAAAAGCATGATGCGCTGATGGTGCTCAAAGACCTTTGCCGCTTTCGCATCATCAAATCTATCAATGCGTTTGAGCATCTCGCCTATCGCTCTTAGCAGGGGATGGAAGTTCGGGTCTTCGTCTGCGATATAGCTCTGGATATCGATTTTATAATCGCCCTTGGAAATCTCGGCGATGAGTGCTTCCAGTCTCTTCTCAGATTGCCTGAGTCGAAAGGGTAAGTAGTTGATGAGGAAGACGATATATAGGAAAATCAGGAAGCTGAAAGCGAGCATGATGCTCTGGATGTCGCTTGCCAAAGAAAAGATGTTGGTGGCACCGTTTATGCCCGACAAGACGAGGGCAAATTGGAGGAGGATGAGCAGGAACAGGATGCCCAAAAGGAGACGGATGCGAGCGATAAAAGAAAGCTTCATTTTGCCCTCCCGTGACTGGTCTTATAGAGCAATTTGTCGATGTTTCCCTTGCTGCCCATCAGCGTGAGGATGTCGCCTTCGTTCACGATGTCGTTGGCGCCAGGCATGTCGTTAAACTTCATTTCCATAATGTTTTGACCTTCCTCGGAAACGCTGAGGCTGTCATACTTTATGGCAACGATGTTCACCCTATAATTTGAGGGAAGGGCAAGCTCTTGGAGATTTTTTCCGATGAATTCCTTGGGGGCGATCAGCTCCATCACCACATGTCCGCTGGAAAGGCTCACATATTCAAGCACGTCTTTGGAGGTCAGTGTCTTGGCGAGTTGCGTTCCCACGATCTCCTCGGGCAAGAGGATGTGTTGCACGCCGATCAGCTCCATAATCCTGCCGTGCAGATGGTTATCCACCTTGGCATAGATTATTCCCACGCCAATCTTTTTGAGAATAGCGGCGCATAAAATGCTCTCTTGGATGTCTCGTCCAATCCCGAGAATCACGGCGTCTGCCTCTGCTAAACTCTGGGTTCTCAGCGCGCTCTCATCGGTGGCGTCCATGCAAATTGCACTGGTCACATTAGGCGCGATCTCGTCCACCAAATCCTGCTTTTTGTCGATGGCGATCACGTCTATCCCGCTCTCTGCAAGGATGTTGGCGACCGTTGTGCCAAATCTTCCTAATCCAATAACCGCATATCTTGCCATATTTTCCTCCCTTAGCCGATGGGTATTTTCTCTTCGGCAAATACGATGTGTGCTTGATGTTTTCTCGTTCCTAATGCATAGACCAAGGTCAGAGGTCCGATGCGGCCGAGATACATCAGCAAAGTGATGAGCAGCTTTCCGGCGCTGTTGAGCTCGGGGGTGATCCCGCGTGAGAGTCCAACCGTTCCAAAAGCTGATACTGTTTCAAATAAGATGTCGTCAAAGCTAAAGTCTTGCGTGAGCATCAGTGCATAGCCAAAAACGAAGATCATCGCGCTCGCAAGTGTCACTAATATCGTTGCTTCCCTGATGTTTGAAAGAGGGATTCTGCGGTTGAAGAGGCTGACTTCTTTCTTGCCGCGAAACATTGATATCACTCCGAGGATGAGCAGTGCGACAGTCGTAGTCTTCACGCCGCCACCCGTTGAGCCTGGTGAGGCGCCGATGAACATCAAAAGATAGACCACAAATACCGAGGCGGGACTTAGCTGCGATATATCCATCGTGTTAAATCCTGCTGTGTGCGATGTTATGGATTGAAAAAGCGATGCTAAGACGCGGGTTTTCATCGGGTGGGCAATCAAGCTTTTGCCGTGTTCAGCGATGAATATACCCAAAAAGCCGAGAATAATGATAGCTCCCGTCATCATGAGAACTATCTTTGTGTGAAGGCTGAGTTTACGCACTTTGTCCCGCCCTGTGAAATAGCGAAAAAGGTCGATCAAGACCGCGAAACCAATTCCGCCCAAAGTGATCAAAACGATGATCGTGATGTTTAAAAGGGGATCGTTCACATAGCCTGTTAAGCTGTCTTTAAACAGCGAGATACCGGCATTGCTAAAGGCCGATATAGAATGGAATACGCTGTTATATATGGCGGCTGATGGGGGCATGGTAACAGAGAAAACGAAGTAGAGGAGAGTGGCGCCTAAAGCTTCGATCGTGATCGTCACCAAGACGATGCTCTTGAGCAGACGAAATATATCGATCTTATCCGTGCCGCCAACCACGCTGTGCATCACGTTTTCCAGCCTGAGATTGAGCCGGCGTCCCAAGATCAGCGCAAAAGCGGTGGAAATCGTCATGATCCCCAATGCGCCGATTTGGATGAGGATCAAGATTACGATCTGCCCAAAAAGCGTGAAGTGGCTGCCGATGTCCACGACGCTGAGTCCTGTTACGCAAGTTGCACTCGTTGCAGTGAATAGAGAGTCGATGAAAGAAGTGTTCTGGCCAGAAACCGAGGCTGTGGGCATCATCAAAAGCACGGCGCCCAATACTATCACCAGCGCAAAGCTGAGCATCAAGGAAAGAGATGGGCTCCTCGAAATAGCGCGCGACAGCTTGCCTTCAAAGAGCCTGAAAAGCATGTATTGCAAGAAGTAATAGCTCTGACGGATGAGCAGAATGAAGATCAGGTATTTAATCTGATAAAACATCATCAGAAAGCCAAAAACTATCATAGATAAATCAAACCAAACGCTGTCGCTCGGCTTTTTGGGGGCTATCAGTTTGAGTATGGTGGCAAAGATTGCAAGGGATAGATTGGCAAGCGCTGTGATGATTTCAATCTGGGGATAGTGGCTAAATTCGTGGAAAACCCCCTCGAAAAACAGCACAAAAAAGCTCCATCCTGCCAATAAATATGCAAGGATCTCGACAATTGTCAGAAACTTTTGACTGCGCTTAGCCGACATGGCTATCTCTTATGGCTATCTCTTGGAGATGTCTTCTAAAATGAGCTCTTGTATTTCTTCAACGCTTTTGCAAGCTGGGATTGATGTGATGGAATCTCGCTTTTCAAAGAATGATTTCAAGATGAAGGTGCGTTCATAAAAAGCTTTCACACGTTTTGCGATTGCCTCGGGCTCGTCATCGGCACGTGTAGCGAGCGCAGAGCCGCAAATATCGCAGATACCGGGCACGCTTGGAGGTTTATGCTGCGTGTGATAATTCTCGCCGCAATTTGTGCATACCAAGCGTCCTTCGATGCGGTGAATGGCGTCCTCTTCGGAGAGCTCAAGATAATAGACTTGGATCAAGTTATAGTGCTCCACGAGATGTTCAGCTTGACTTAAAGTGCGCGGAAAGCCATCGAATATGATGCCTTTACAGCCCGGCTCCACGCTGGTGTCGATCATGTCAAAGACGATGGTGTCTTTCACCAAATCGCCGCGTTCGATAATGTGTCCGACAGCGTCTCCAACAGCACTACCGATGCTGACCTCTTGGCGCAAAAGGTCGCCGATATTGATGTGTTGAAAACACATACGCTGAGCCAGGAGTCCCGCTTGAGTCCCCTTGCCACTTCCCTGAATGCCCAAAAATACTATCGCATCCGTCATAATCACCTCAGTTTTGGACAATAACTCTGACAAGGCAATAAATGTCAAGCAAATACGCCTGAATCTTGTCTGATATCCGAGCTTGTCTCCTCATAATTTAGCGCTCCAAGATTACAAATGCAAGCGCCATAGTCCTTTCGTGACTCAGAGAAAGATGGATATTTCTCACTCCAAGCTTGTCGGCATAAGCCTTGGTTGCGCCCGAAAGCTCGATGCTCGGCTTGCCTTTTTCATCTGAAAAGACGCAGATTTCTTTGAAGCTTATTTGCTCTGCCCAGCCTGTGCCAAGCGCTTTCATCAATGCTTCCTTGGCGGCAAAACGAGCGGCAAAACTCTCGGCGGAACTGGCACGCTCTTGGCAATAAGCTATCTCTTTTGCGCAAAAGACTTTCTCGATGAACGCAGGGTTTTTCTCGATCAGCCGCTGAACGCGCGCTACATCGACGATATCCGTCCCGATGCCGATGATCATGATGCTACTTGTTCTCCTCTTCCAGCTTGAGCAGATATTCTTTCACTTTGAGACCGCCGCCGAAGCCGCCTAAGTTCCCGCCGGCGCGCACCACCCTGTGACAAGGGATGATGATGCCTATGGGGTTTTGACCCAAAGCGTTGCCCACGGCTCTTGCGGCTTTGGGTCTATCGATGCGTCTTGCCAGCTCGGAATAGGTGATCACCTCTCCATAATCCAGGCGCAAAAGCTCTTCCCAAACCATGAGCTGAAAGGGAGTGCCCGTTGCGAAAAAGGGGATGTCAAATTCCTTGAGCTTGCCGGCAAAATAGTCGTCGAGCTGCTTAAAGAGTGTTTCACCGAAGGCATCAGGTTTCTGCTTGTTGAGCGGTTTCTCACAAAACGAGAGTTCCATGATGGTTTCATCCTCTATCCCGATCTCGAGGCAGATATTTGGGTTTTGGTAATATATCACGCTAAACATATCAATCTCCTTGGATTATGAAAGATAAAGCCCTCCGGGGTCATATAAACAACCGGAGGGCTTGGAAGTGTTTTACTATTACTATGCAGTGAATCTTCTGCGCTCTTTGATTCTGCTCGCTTTACCCTTGGCGCTGCGCAGATAGAAGAGTTTCGCTCTGCGAACTTGTCCATGGCGAACGATCTCAAGCTTGTCGATATTCGGAGAGTTCTGAGGGAAAATCCTCTCCACTCCAACACCGCTGGAAACTTTGCGAACGGTGAAAGACTTAGAGACACCAGCACCGCGCTTTTGGATCACGATACCTTGGAATATCTGAATTCTTTCTTTTCCGCCTTCTTTGATTTTATAGTGCACCTTAACGGTATCGCCAACGCGATAGTCCGGAAGGTCAGTTCTGATTTGGTCTCTGCCAATTTGTTGCAGAATATCCATTTGGGTTCCTCCCATATATATACTCGGATAAGCTGTGGGCTATACACTTTGCGACGCTGAACACAGCCAGTTTTCGTCGGCTTCTGCGTATAAAGTCCGCTCTGATGCTGCGTTCTGAACCTCGATCAATTCGCTCTGAAAATCAGAGTCCATCAAGCTGCCAAGTGGCAAGTTCCGCATTGTGCAATGTCTTGCTCACAACCTTTCCTGATTGGTAATCTGTCTTCCTCCCTGCGGAGGACGGCTTATTTCTTGTTTAAATCCGGTCTGCGGGTCTGGGTTAGTCTCTCGCTTTCGTCTTGCGCCCACTTTTTTACTTTGGCATGATCGCCGCTAAGCAAAACCTCAGGAACGCTTTGATTCATGAAAACTTCTGGTCTCGTATAGCAAGGATATCCCAGAGCACCCTCGTAAAAGGAATCGCTTTTGGCGCTGTCCATATCGCCGAGCACGCCTTCTTGCAAGCGCGCCACGCCATCGATAAACGCCATCGCAGCGAGTTCTCCCCCGCTGAGGACATAGTCTCCCAGCGAGATCTCATCGCTGATGCATAGGCGTCTGATGCGCTGGTCTATCTCTTTGTAGTGTCCACAAAGCAAGACGATGCGCTCTTCTTTGGCATAGCTATTGAGGATGTCTTGATTGAGCTTTCTGCCTTGAGGGCTGAAGTATATCACAGGCGCAGGCTGAGCCGATATCTTTGCCGCGATAGCATCCCAGATCGGCTGAGGACTTGCCACCATGCCGGCAAAACCGCCATAGGGATAGTCATCAGTCTTGCGATGTTTATCTTGGCTATATGCACGGATATCGTCCAAATTAACCGAGATAGCACCCTTTTGGATTGCCCGAGCCACAATGCTGCTTTCTAAGAAGCTTTTAAAGGACTCGGGGAAAAGGCTTAATACTTCAAGCGTCAGCATCTTCTTCGTATAAGACACCATCGGAAAAGCTGAGTTCTGAGGCCGAGAGCAATTCAGTCATATTGCTGAGAATCAAGGGCTCGCCCGCTTTACAGGGACGAACGTAATGCTCCACAAAGGGGATCATGATCTCGATATCCAGCGCGGTATTCACCACCAAAACCTCGTGTGCGCCGTTGTCAAAAACATCCACCACACAGCCGAGAATGCTGTCTTGCCAGATCACGTCACTTCCCAAAAGCTCGCCGCTATCCTCATCCGTCTCAATCTCTTCTGCATCGATGGCGATATAAGCTTCGCGATGCAGCTTCCTCTCTTGAGAAACTCCATCTTCTGCAAACATCAGCCAGCAATCCCTTCCGGATTCTTTTCTTTCACTGATACTTAGGTAAAACACTCTATTTTCTTCAAAGATCAAATACAGTTTGTCCAGCTCGTCAAAGTCTCGGCGATAGCCGGGCTTGATCATTGCTTTGAACCAACCGTCTGCATCCTGTCCGCCCAGTCTGCCGATAACGATAAGGTCTTGAGCGGTCATTTACTCGATAATTTCCAGCTCGGCGCGCTTTCCTTGTTTTGTCGATACTGCATTAAGGATGACGCGGATTGCACCGACTGTGCGGCCACGCTTTCCGATCACCTTACCGATGTCCCCTTTTGCTACTCGTAATTCATAGACGATGTCGTTGCCATTGTCGTTCTCTTCGATAGAGACCATGGCGGGATCGTCCACAAGTGCTTTTACTACGAATTCAATAAGGTCTTTCATTTTCACCTCGCTGTGATATTTTTTGCTTATTCAGCATTCTTCTCTGTCTTAGCCGCTTCGAGCTTACGTTCGTGCCATATCTGCAGAACGCCGGCTTTGCGCAAAAGAGAGCGCACGGTATCCGTAGGCTGTGCACCAACGGAAAGCCAATGAATAGCTCTTTCGGTATCGACAGTGAGTTTGAAGGGGTCTGGTTTCGGATCATACCAACCGACGCATTCGATGTATTTCCCAACTTGTTTTACGCGGGAATCCACCGCAATAATGCGATAGAACGGTTGGTCGTTAGATCCCATTCTTCTCAGTCTTAACTTGACCATTATTTCTCCTTGTTATATTAACAAATATATATTTTAGTAGATTTACCACACTTTTTCAAGGTGCTATTTGCGTCAAGAACTTTTTGTTCCATAGCTGAGGATGAGCTCCCACACATTCATAGGAATAAAGCCCTTGTATGCATAAGGCGCGGATATGCGAGCACCTAAGATTTCCAAAACAATCTCACCACGAACGCTGTAATTCATGCCGCCTTTGACCACTCCACGTGCCGCTGAAAGGATTGATTTGAGGTTTGACATCTCAAATTCCATGACGCCTTCACGATAGAAGATATCTTCCTTGAAGCTAAGTTGTTTGAGGAGATCACCATGCCCCACCTTCTTGTCGTCGATATAGATATCCGCCGGGAAGGCGAGGACTTTGTATCTAAGTCCATAGGGATTGAGTAGCATAAAGTCCGTGCGCAAAGCAGTTGCATTGAGTTTATATTGATGCACATAGGTGCGCATGACTTTAAAGAGATCTTGTGTATCCACCTTAAACCGAGGAATCTCGCCCGTGATTTGTTCTTTCAGCGAGATGCTATAAGGCTCGTCGTAATTGAATTTCTTTGTGAATCCATTTGCCTTGCCTTCCCCGCGTGCAACGATGAACATATCAACATTATAGTTCGAATAGTTGATGAGTCCCAAGGTCGGTCGCGTCTGCAAATTGACCCCAAAATCAATGCGCGCAGTTTGCTTTTTACCAAGTGTATATTCGCGACTCAGTTGCCCATGCCCGATCTTTTGTCTATCCATGTTCAGGATATCCACATCCAGCTTTTTGAGTTTGATATTATAGCTATTTGGATTATACACCAAGAGTGAAAGTTCGAGCTCAGTTTGATCCACCGAGAAGTTTTTGATGCTGACATCGCGCACTCTTTCCACCTCGGGTGTCTTGAAAACAAGCCGGCAGGAGCTCGTCATGACAGCAAGCAAAATCATTAAAACAATCCATCTACGTTTCATCGATTCACCTCAAAGATTCTGAACCACATTTCCAAGGAAAGCACATTGAAGAGCATATCTGCATCGCCATTATTTCCAGCGAGATAGCCTTGCCACTTCCGGTGAATCACAGGCAGGTTCCAAATCCCGCGATGCCTGAAGCGTGTGCTATACATTATATCTTCCACAAGAGTTTTCAGCTGTTTTCTCAGCCAATGATGAGTTAGCGGGCTTCCAAAGATGCCCTTATCTTTTCGATTTACCACCTCGGCGGGCATGGCGTGACCCAAAGCTTCGCGATGTATTGCCTTGCGATAGGGCGGACGGTTTTTATATCCCGCCGGCAAGGTAAAGACGAAATCCACCAAACGGTGATCGAGGAAAGGCATTCTGCTCTCAACGCTGTGCCCCATGCTCATCCTATCTTCATAGTGGAGTTGCGTTTTGAGCATGCCGCTGCCCACCATATTCAGCATGAAAGAATTGAGTTTGGACGTACCCAGATCGGTGATCTTATCCATGATCGGCGTGCCGGCTTCCTGATGCGCTTGACTCACGAAATCCTTGTTAAAAGGCTCAAAGTGATAGAATTGCGATTCCAGCTTATAGAGCGTGGATTCTTTCATGGACGCTGAAAGTAGGATCTTGCCCATATTTGAAGCTACTTCTTTGGGTGAAGAACCGGCGAAATGCTTGATCTCTCCCGCAAAGTCCCCGATCTTCCCGCCTAACAAGAGATCGGCAAAATAGCGATAGCCCGCATGGTGATATCCGCCCATAAACTCATCGGGACCCAAGCCGGAAAGCAGGACTTTCACGCCCTCGTCATTGGCTTTTTGCATCAGCGCATATTGGCTTACAAATCCCGAATTCACCGGCAGATCGTTCAGCCAAATCGCTTTCGAGAGCCACTTTGCAGCGTCATTCGCATCCGGCGAGATATAGCAGGTTTGTGCGCCGCTGTTTTCGGCAATCATCTTGATATATTTCCGTTCGTCCAAGCGCGCCGACTCTTTGTAATAGGTAGAAAATGTCCGGAATGGATAATCCACAAAGTCGCCGGCAAAGGAGACAATCGCCCCTGAATCCAGTCCGCCCGAAAGCGATGCGCCAACCTGAACATCACTGCGCAATTGCATCCTGAGACTATCCAAAAAGAGCTCCAAATACCGCTCTTTTGCTTCCTCAAAACTGAGTTCAGACTTCTCAAAACTATCTTCATCAAGATGATAATAAGTCTTTTGGCTGAGCTTCCCGTCTTCGAGAATCATGCATTTGCCCGGCTCCAAAGCACGGATATCACGCCAATAAGTCTCATCCGAATACGCCAAAAAGCTGTTGATTTTCGTAGCGCGCCAGATCGCCGCATTGTTTAGTTCTTGCTCAAAAGGAAGCTCCAAGAGCTGCTTTATCTCACTGCCCCAATAGAGCATATCGTCATTTATGTAATAATAAAAAGGCTTGATTCCAAAGCGGTCGCGGCTCATGAACAGACGTTTTGTCTTGAGGTCCCAGATCGCAAAAGCCCACATGCCATTCAGCCGCAGAACGCAATCGTCACCCCAAGCGTGATATGCCTTGACAATGACCTCGGTATCGCTGTGCGAAAAGAACTTATATCCTTGCGCAACAAGCTCTTCGCGAAGCTCCACATGGTTATATATCTCGCCATTGAAGATGATGGCAAGAGCAAGCTCTTCATCCAGCATGGGCTGATGCCCGCTGAAGCTGAGTTCCAGCGTGGGCAACCTGCGAAAACCGAAGCCTAATTGCGCTTGATATATGCCTTTATAGCGCTCTAAGGGACCTTCGCTCCCGATGCTGCTATCTTCTCCGCCAAATGCCTTTGCGCTACGCTCCGGAAGGTTGAACAAGAGATAACCTTCATCGTCCGGTCCGCGATGAACAATCTTGGAATTCATCTGTTTCAGATGGTTAAAATCTATTCTTTGTGTGCCGCTAATGCTTGCAATTCCAGTAATTCCACACATTTACTACTCCTGATATTTTGGGTAAGTCATCATCAATAGCTGCCCGCTTTTAGTCAAGACTTTTGTTTTTATGAGCCTACTAAGCTGTGCGATGGGTGGAAGTTTGGGGCGGTAACATCTTGTTGCCGCATGAGCGTCAACTCATTCAGAGGGCTGACGAGGCATGAAGAGGAGGTTTTAATAGAAAACTGTGTTTTCTCTGGCAACAAGATGTTGCCAGCCCAGAAGAGGGATGCGCTTTGCACGTTTAGACTCTAAAATTCACAGCCAAACAGCAAGAAAAAACAGCCCTATTTTGAAAAACTTTGCGATCTCCTCACCAGCATCGCTCTAACTATCTGCCATCCCATGCCTTACCTATATATATCAGCTTATCATTTGCTCATGATATGCTCATGCCTATGACCACATCATGACCATATCATGACCAGAACCCAATAAGGAAGGCATCGGATTAAGCTAAAATGCTTTTGACAATCTCCACGATTTCGCTGGGATGGCTCACCAGATAATCAGGGTCTTTGCGCACCAAAAGGTCGGAGGTATGAAAGCCCCAAGTGACGGCGATCACCCTGATCCCGCTCTTTTTTGCAGCGCTTATATCGCGGATTTCATCGCCCACATAGATGATTTGATCCTTATCAATCCCATGATTTTTCATCTGGGCTTTGATCCTTTTCTGCTTATTCAGCGTCCCCGAAGTCCCCTCCGCCCAGTCAAAATAATGCAGCTCGTGATGGTTGATGAAATAGTCCAAGTTTTCCTTGGTGTTGGAGCTGAGCACCGCCATCTTACAGCCCATTTCTTTGAGCTCGGTAAGCATCTCCCGCACCCCGTCATAGGGCTGGAGTTCATGCACTTTTTTGCGATATTCGAGCAAGACCCGCGTGACGGCACCCGGCAGCTTATACACAGGGAACTTGAGGATTTTCATCGCTTTATGCATATGCATGCTGCGCACCATCTCAAATTGTTCTTCATTGAGTGGTTCAATGCCATATTCCGGCGCAAATGCATTGACGATATCCAAAGCATAATGAATTGAATCTGCGATGGTTCCATCAAAATCGAAGAGTATAAAAGGCGCCTTCATTGCTTCAACCTCAAAATCATCTCATAGACCTCGTTTTTGCTCATGCTCCTCTGCTCAGCTATCTCTTTTGCAAGCTCGCGTTTACCCACCGCCTTGCTCGCCTCGATCAGCGAAACCAGCTCCGCTTCCGAAATCGAGCCTTTCACAATTTCAGGCTTATCGATCACGATGACAAATTCTCCCTTGAGCGTGATATCTTCCATCTCGGCAAGCTCTTGAGCCGTCCCGCGCAACACCTCTTCATGCAGTTTGGATATCTCGCGCACGACGGCGATATTCCGAGCCGGGAACATAACAGCAAGCTCAGAAAGAGTCTCTTTCAGCCGGTGCACGCTTTCATAGATGATGCTCACGAATGGATAGTCTTTAATCTGCCTAAGTGCTTCCTGCCTAAGCTTTTGCTTCTGCGGCAAAAAGCCTAAGAATTGGAATGCATCCGTGGAGAATCCGCTCACGCTGATAGCCGGGATGAGCGCCGTCGCCCCGGGCAGAGCCTGAACCTCAAAGCCCTTGCTCAGCGCATGCGCAACAAAGCTCTGTGCGGGGTCTGAGATCGCCGGCGAGCCCGCATCAGACAGGATTGCAAGGTCTTTTCCCTCTTCAAGATGAGAGAAGATCAGTTCCTCGCGACTACGCTCGTTGAACTTATGAAAACTGATTAATTTGGGAACGGGGATTTCATATTGTGACAGCAGGAATGCGCTCTTGCGGGTATCCTCACAGGCGATGACTTCCACCTTTTTGAGGGTTTCAATCGCCCTGAGGGTGATATCTCCCAGATTCCCAATCGGAACCGGCACGAGAAATATCACCCCTTTAGGCATTATCTTACGTTTTTTAGTTGATTAATTTAAGCTCTTTGCCGATCTTGATGAAAGCGGCAATGGTCTTATCGAGGTCTTCACGAGTGTGTGCAGCGGAGAGCTGGACGCGGATTCTTGCCTTGCCTTTGGGCACCACGGGATAGACAAATCCGATCACGTAAACACCTTCTTTAAGAAGCATATCCGCCATCTTGATAGCCAGCGGAGCGTCATAGAGCATGACGGGGACGATGGCTGTGTTGCCCGGCACGATATCGAAGCCGGCTTCTTCCATTTTGCTGCGGAAATATTTGGCATTTTCCCACACTCTGTCCTTGAATTCGGTGGTCTTGGTCAACATTTCCAACACTTTCATCGTTGCGCCGCAGATAGCGGGAGCGAGTGTGTTTGAGAAGAGATAGGGGCGACTGCGCTGGCGCAGGACTTCGATGATTTCTTTGCGTCCGCTGGTGCATCCGCCGCTGCCTCCGCCAAGTGCTTTTCCGAAGGTCGTGGTGATGATATCCACTCTATCGGTCACGCCGAAGTATTCCGGAGTTCCGCGTCCTTTGGGTCCGATATAACCCGTGGCATGGCTATCGTCAACCATCACCATGGCGTCATATTTATCAGCCAAATCACAGATTTCATCGAGCTTTGCCATATCTCCATCCATGGAAAATACGCCGTCGGTGACGATGAGGCGATATTTCATATCCTGAGAATCTTTCAGAGCCTCTTCCAATTCGCTCATATTTGAGTGTTTATAGCGATAGCGTTTTGCCTTACAGAGGCGCACGCCGTCGATGATGGATGCGTGGTTGAGTTCATCCGAAATCAATGCACTGTCTTCATCCAAAAGCGGCTCAAATACGCCGGCATTAGCATCGAAACAGGCAGCATAAAGAATGGTGTCTTCTGTGCCCAAGAACTTAGAAACGGCATCTTCCAAATCCTTATGAAGCTGCTGAGTTCCGCAGATAAAGCGCACGGATGAGAGTCCGAAGCCCCATCTTTCCATGACCTCTTGTGCGGCTTTCACAACTTCCGGATTGTTGCTAAGTCCCAGATAGTTGTTTGCGCAAAAGTTCAGAGCTTTGATCCCGCCTTCGACTTCGATCTGGCCGCCCTGGGGAGTGGTTAAAATGCGTTCGTGTTTGTACAAACCTTGTTCTTTGAGTTCTGCAAAAAGGTTTTGCAGGTCAGTTTTAATCTTGTTGTAAGCCATTGTTTCTCCCTATTGACTTGATTTTTTTCATTAATGGCATCTTTTCACAAGCTCCATTTAAGTCAATAAAAAAAAGTAGAATTATGATAAAAAGCACTCCGACGCAGAAAGCTCCAAACACATCAGCCTCAGATTGATTCAAGTTATCCCCCAAACAGATAAGTCAAAACTGAGGCATAATATCTTGTTTAACTGAACGTCATTTCATTTAGTCTCGCAAGCCATGATATCAGAAACTTCTTGACGATTTATTGCAGGTTATTATTATTTGCTCAGTATCACAAACAAGACCATCATAAAAATTGAGGTGAAACATGAAAAAACATTACGCACTAATACTCTTAGCATTGCTTCCCCTTCTTATGTTTGCAAAATTGCCCAGCACAGGGATAAGAGTTTTCCCAAGCGGAAACAGCAATAACTCCCGCAACACCACATATCCTTTGCTTACAGTTTTCGGACGCGAAAAAGACCCGGTAATGGATTGGAAAGACATTGAAAAATATCAATATTTCTATAACGAAGAAGGCTCTTTCTATCCCGATAGAATTGTGGAATACAATATGGATTATTCCATTGTTGATTGGCTTGCTCACGCCGCTCATGCAATCAGCTATAATTCTGATATGCAAGTGGTTGAGATTCTCTCGGGACTGCCCACCGCTGCAGGCATAGACCCTGATTCTCGCTTTGATATCGGCTATGACGATGACGGCAATCTGGAATATGCCTATTTATATGCTCGCAATGGTGCCGGCGAGTTTGAGCCCACATTTCTCTTTGACTTCGTTCTTAATCCCGATGGCTTTTCCGGAACATACATCACGATGTTTTTCGGCACCATGACAATCTATGCTCGGATGGAGATTGGTTATGACGATCAAGGCAGGATGGTGAGCGAAACCACTTCCATGTCCATGGATCAGGAGAACTGGGAATTGCAGGAAAAGTCGGTTCATACTTACCACGCCGATGACACAACCACATTCCAGGATCTGCTTGATTATTTCAATAGATATTGGGCTCTGAACTTCATTGTAGGATTCAGCGACATCCCCGGAATGCGCAGCCTAAGAATGGACTACAACTATTCCGACGGAGAATGGATTCCCAACAGGAAATATGAATATGCCTTTGCAGATGGCAAACAGATCGAAGAAACTGAATATGACTATGAAGATGGCGCTTGGATAGCCCAAAGTAAAAAGTTCAACTATTATAATGAATTTGACGATATCGCCACTCAATTGAACCAATATCCGGACCTTAGCGGCGGCTTTTATGACCAATATAAATATGATTTCGTCTATGACATCCCATTTTCCAACGAGGATGCAGTTCAAAGCCCCACACCCGTCATCGCTATCAGCACTTGGCCGATGCCTTTCAAAGATGCCATCAATATCCGCATCGACAGCAAAGAGCTCTCCAAATATAACCTTGAGATCTTCAACCTCAAAGGTCAGCTGGTAAACAAACTCCAAACCCAGGGCAAGAACGACGCTCTTTGGGATGGAAAAGACCTGCGCGGCAAAGACTTGCCTGCCGGAATATACTTCCTGCGCGCCGGCTCCGACCAAGCTTTTAGCACCCAAAAGATCATCAAACTAAGATAAACCAAAACAAGCAATAGCATTATCGCCCGCTTGACTTTGCTCAATCGGGCTTTTTCATTTCCCGCAGACCGATCTATCGCGTTTCAGATTAGCCTGCTGCATATTTTCCTCGCAAAAACCCCGAAAACCCTTATATTATCAATCAAAACATAAAATCATTGAGGAACTAAATGAAAAGACTCGCACTCTTGCTATGCCTGATCATCGCCCTACCGCTCTTTGCCTTCCACAGCGATCCCTTTCCCTTGGGGGTCTATTCCTATCTGCAAAACAGCAATTCATATTACGTTCAAAACAAAGACGCCATCATCGCTGCAATGCAGGACCTCGGCTATAATCTCAACACCATCGAGATTCATAATGGCGACAAAAACCCCTCCGAATTGCTCACATTGTTGGATAGGGCGGGTATTGACGCCATTCTCACCGATAAATGCTGGAACAACGATGCAAACGACTCCAGACACTATAGCCTCGTTGCGCTTTCCACCAGCAATTACCACAGGTTTGAGGCAGAATTCACTTCCGAAAAAGCGGTGAAACCCGGAGACAACGCCGATCCTAAGTTTTGGTATGGCAACAGTTCCGCCATCCCGCGCACAGGCAGCGTGATCAAAGATGAAAAAGCCAGCTACAGCCACGCATGGCAGCTCAAAAAGGATCAAGACCATGCCGGCTGGGCATATACAGACATCAACTATCGCTGGAAAGACCAACGCAAAGCCACGGTCAAACCATATTTTGAGATGCGTTTCCACAAACGTCATTTAGATTCCGCCAGCGATACCGACTCGCTTTATATCAGCTATAGAATCAAGCTGGACAACATCGATCCCAGGCTCAAAGAGAGCGAAACCCTTCTCACAATCGAAATCTATGGGCACGAAGGCCGGACAAGCTTCGATAAGAAGATGACAACCGCAAAAGATAGACTGAGCGATACAAAAGACCGCCGCTTCTTCAGCATCGCCGATTACAAGGCTTTAGGCAGTCCCGAAGGATATTTTGACCTCGAATATGCCATCAGTTATAACGAACTCAGAGATGCCGGCATCATGAGCGACGATCTCGACGACAATCCCAACACTTCCCCACATTGGTGGTGGTTTGCGCTGCGCCACTTTGCCCCGGGGCTATATTGGCACGGAAACAGCGACCTCACACTGGATTACATCGATCTCGAAGACCAAATCCATCGCAATATGCGCCTCGAACCAGACAAATATAAAGCAGGGATCAATCGCCGCATCAGAGAACTCACCGAACTTCCCGGCGGCCACATCGTCCGCTATCTCTATACCATGGACGAGCCCTATCAAGGCAATCTCTCCGCTTTGAACCTGCTTCGCAGCTATGTGGATGAGAGCCTTCCCCCGCTGGCAACCGCCTCCTATGACATTCACTCGCGCAAGTTTTTGATGAAAAGGGGCGACTACTGGTACTATCCTCAGATGGTGCGCGATGTTTCCCAGCCGCCGGTGATGCTGCCCGACGCCTATCCAATCATTCCGCAAACTCGCTACAACCCCAAAGATGGCGCAAACTTCCTGCAAAACATGCTGGATGAAAGGCTTACTTCTGCCTATCGAAGTGCCAAGGAATATACCCTCGAAGACCCGAAACGCGAATTTATCCCCATCCTGCAGAGTTTTGGAAGCTGGAGCGGAAGCGAGTGGGTAAGCTGGATGTTGCCGCCCTCCGCCACGCAAAAGGCACTGCTCTTTCTCCCCCTGTGCTATGCGCCCGACGGAATCATCCATTATCAGCTTTTGGGCACCGGTGACGGTGATCGTGCCGGCTCTTTCGGTCCCATCTACATGCAAGACGGCGGCGTGGCGAGATATGACAAGCTCTATGACCTGCTCAAAGAGCATAACCCGCGTCTTTTGAACTTGGGTGCAATGCTCAAAGACTGGCGCTGGGTGGATGCCACAACATTTGACACCGGCAAAGATAAGGAAATTCCCGCCCCGATCAAATATCTCAGACTCAAAAACGACAGGAAAGGCGACTATGCCGGCTATATCGAGACGGGAATATATGAAAACGATGAAGGCGAAAAGCTTTTGGTCTTGGTGAATAGACGCACGGACAAATATCTGCCTTCAGAGAAGTATCCCACCCCAAACAAACTACCCGTTGCGAATTATGACGATCACTTCTGGGAATATCCTGCTCAAACGCTGTATTTCACATTCTATGTGAACGCCAAAAACCCGCGCTTGATGAACATGGAAAGCGGCGAAATCTATAAGCCACACAAAAGAAAGCTGGAACTCGACATCCCCGCAGGTGAGATTCTCGTGCTCAAGCTCATGGAAGATAAATAAATATCCCACAATTAAAAAGCGGGCTTCGGAAATAAACACCAAAGCCCGCTTTCATTATATCAAAAGTATATGGAGGCATCATCCTTTCTGCGCGCATAACTCAGCCGCAAAAGTATGGTGGAGGTGGCGGGGATCGAACCCGCGTCCAAAGAACAGAGCCATAATAAATCTACATGCTTAGTTGTCTTTTAATCTCGGTTTTTGTGGTGAAAGACAATCAGACCCACTAAAACCCAGTCGATGAGCTTTGCACAGACATATCGACGGTCAATCTGCGAGCAGCCATACTGTTATGACGCCCGACATCTTTCCCGATGGCACGAAAAGAGCGGACGTAGCTGCATTTAAGCAGCTAAGAGCAAATTATCGTTTGCAGTTATTTTGTTTTTTGCTACTTCTTGACGGAGGAGATAGCATCTCCGGCATGCATTACTACCACACTGGTTCCCTGTCGAAACCACTTCACCCCCTATATGCTGGTTGAAAGATCTGTTTGTATGTGACAATCTATTGCGCATTGGGATAATGTCAAGCTAAAGTTTTGATTTTTGTCGATTTAACGATTTAGCGATTTAACGATTTAGAAAACTTCGTTTTCTCAGGCAACAAGATGTTGCCAGCCCAAATTCGAGGACGTTCCCTGACCAAATACCAAGCGCAGACCCACCTATAATGCAAGAGCTGCTGCTTCATGAAACTTCATCACACGCTATTTTATAAACAGCACAATACGATTGGTATTTGTCCCTTTCTTATTATTCGTCACACCCCAGATATTTGAGGTTTTGGAGAACTTTTGTTCGTTCACCAAGACTGCGATGATCTCAAAGCCGGCTTGTTTTCCGATGGGAACGATGTTTTCCTCAAGCTTCACGCTACCGCCTCTCACTTCACCAACCTCAAAAGCCACATATCCATCTTTTTTAACAATCCTAAATAGCTCTGTAAAGACACTTCTCATAAAGCTTTCCCACTTCTCTACACTATTGGTGACCGTTATCTTTTTTTGCACCTTTTCCATGTCGATGCCATTGAACCAAGCTCTTAGCCAGTTGTCTGAGGCATAGTCAATGACGTCCAAAAACGGAGGTGATGTCACCACAAGCGAGATGCTTTCATCTTGAATTTGTTTGGTATTTGCGGCGTCTTCATTAAGGAATATTGCCTTTTTGCCCACCTCAAAGAGGGACTTTCTTGTCTCATCAGTGATGTCTTTTTTTAGCGAAGTGCTTTTGTTTAAGATGATTGCTTTAACATCCTTATATTCAGGAACTTGATTGCGCTTCAAATTGAATTCGATTTGTTTCTTTTGAGAACAAGCTTGATTTGGCGGGAGAGTATATACAGAGAAAAAGTTCTTTGAATGTCCGGTTAACCTATTTGTGGCAACCATGCGAATCCAATCATCGATATAATCAGCTTTTCCGCTCGCCGATCTCTCTGCCAAATAGTTTTTTAAACAAAGCAATTCGTTTAGGGTATCTTGATGGTAAAACATAGAAAGATCGATATCAGCCCCTATGTCTCTATCAAACTTGATCGCACCCAGTCGGACTTCAACTTCCTGAAGCGTAGGGATTTGTAACCTTGGTTTTGTTAGGAATATGCTGAGCGGATTCACATCGTTTGCAACCACATTTCTTGAGCAAAGAGCTGCCTCAATCGCCGTTGTGCCCCTACCGCTAAAGGGGTCATAGACCGTGTCTCCCGGCTTTGAAAAAAGCTGGATAAAATAGTTTGGCAATTGCGGTTTGAAGCAGGCCCTATAAGACACCTCATGAATGCTGGAAGCCTGCCTTTGCCCGGAGGTCCAAAGCTCTTTTGTGATCACGGCATAGTCTTCTTTTTGAGCAAAGCTTTCCGGCGGTGACTCTTCCATAAAATCAAATATGGAAGGCTCATCTTTCAGGCTATCATGCGTGTAAGCAAGCAATTTGGATATTTCGCTCAATTTATCCTCTCGTGTTTTAAATATAGTTTTGTTCTCTCGCTGTGTTTCGTTACTATGAAATCAAAATATCAAAGCGAGTTTATCTGTCAATAAAGAATAATGGGGTGGGGATTAGCGATTTGGCGATTTGGCGATTTAGAAAACTGCGTTTTCTCTGGCAACAAGATGTTGCCAGCCCAAAGGCGGGAACAGTGCCAGCCGAAATGCGGGGACGGTGCCAGCCCAAACTAAAGGGGCTTTGTTTGTCGAAATCTCTACAAGCGAGGCTATTGTATAACCGTTGGGATATACATCATCGTCGCCAATCGGAAATAGACGATCAGCGCCAGTGCGTCCACGATCGTAGTGATCACAGGAGAGGCCATAATCGCCGGATCAACATTGATTTTCCGCGCCAAAAGCGGCAGCGTGCCTCCCACGATATTTGCCACCATCACGGTGAAAAACATCGCCATGGACACAGTCAGGCCCAGCAGCCAATTGCCATTCATCATCCAAATCCGCAACATATTCACCGCCGCAAGCGCGATTCCAACCACTGCGCTCACCCTAATCTCTTTGAAAAGCACCTTAAAGAAATCTTTGAAATCAATCTTTCCCAGCGCCATTCCACGGATGATCAGCGTCGCCGATTGCGAACCCGCATTTCCGCCCGTATCCATGAGCATCGGCACAAATGCCATGAGCACAACCACCTGTGCCAGTGCGGCTTCATAGCGTTCGATGATCAGCCCCGTGAAGGTTGCTGAAATCATCAAAAAGAGCAGCCAAAAGACGCGCCTGCGAGCCAGACCAAATACACCCGTTTCGAGATATTCTCCCTCGTTATGCGCCAATGCACTCATACGCTCAAAGTCTTCCGTGCTCTCGTCCACGATGATCTCCATCATGTCGTCAGCCGTGATGATTCCCAGCATTTTTTGCTCTTCATCCACCACGGGAATACTGGAAAAGCCATATTTCTGGAAGATATGCGCAACTTCTTCTTGGTCCATATCCAAAGGAACGGAAATCACATTGGGATTGATCAGATCGGTCAGCGGTGCCTTAAAGGGGCTCACAACGATATCGCGCAGGGCAACCACGCCTTTCAGAACTCCTTCAGGATTGAGGATATAGAGATAGTTCAAGGTCTCGGCTTCCTCGCCGTGAACCTGCAGATATTTCAGCGTGTCTTCCACATTCATCACAGTCGAAATCGAGACAAATTCGGTTGCCATGATGCCGCCCGCAGTCTCGGGATCGTGCATCAGCAAATCCTTGAGCTGGCTGGCCTTTTCCTCATCCATGCTGTGTATGAGCTCGGCGGCTTCTTCCGGATCGAGATTGCCCAAGAGGTCGGCAAGTTCGTCGGACGCCATTTCGCTCATAATATCGGTCTTTTGATGGCTGGGGAAAAGGTCAAGCAGCTTGCCTTTATCGTCTTCTTCTGCCTCGTCGATCAAGGCGGCGAGGACGTCATTTGGCATGCGTACCAAGAAGATAAAGGGATCGCCGTCATAATCTTCCAACGCATCCAAAATGTCGGCAGGGTGAATGTGTTCAAGAGCTTTTGCAACTTCTTCCGGGCTTTTTTCGACTAAAAATTGCAATAATTCCAAGCCGGTAAGTTTGTTATTCATTGTTACCTCCTGAATTTCCTTATCTTTGCCAAAACCATTATTCTCTGAAATCTGTCAAGATAAATGTAAGACGTCTCTCCCAAAATTTGCCTTTTTTGAGATGCCTCCACTATGCCTTCCTTACTGGGTTCTGGTCATGATGTGGTCACTGTCTCTTATAACACATCT
>LSQX01094953.1_pt1 | contig 22336 bp, 16 predicted proteins | sample 654561 | NCBI WGS metagenome assembly LSQX01 (sample SAMN04489861, study PRJNA283612) | anaerobic digester metagenome | isolation source: 4 biogas reactors fed with cattle manure at either 37C or 55C with and... | place: Denmark: Kongens Lyngby | collected 2014
TTACAAAGAAGCTCAAGAAGCTCGGCTTCAAGCAGTCGATGAGCCGTAAGGGTGATTGCTGGGATAACGCCGTAGCCGAGAGCTTCTTTGGAAGTCTTAAAACCCAACTGATTCACAACAAGAAATATGCGACTATTGCCCAGGCAAGGAGGGATATATTTGATTATGTGGAAGTATTCTATAATCGTGTAAGACTTCATTCTTCTTTGGGCTATATTAGCCCCGAGGAGTTTGAAAGAAACTACAATCTACGAGTTGCAGCATGATTAACAACGTGTACATTTTTTGCTGCGCAGGTCACCTTGCCCTTTGACGGGGAAACCATCTACTCCCTCTCCCTCGAGGGAGAGGGCTGGGGTGAGGGGGTAAGCCAGCTAAACTGAGTGGGCTGATGAAGTATGAAAGATTGTGCTGGAATAAAGTTTTCGCCCTCACCCTGACCCTCTCCCCCAGGAGAGGGGACGCGTGTGCTAACCCCTTGCCCTTTGACGCGGAAACCATCTACTCCCTCTCCCTCGAGGGAGAGGGCTGGGGTGAGGGGGTGAGTCGGCAAAACCGGGTGGGTTGTTGAAATACGAAAGATTGTGCGGGAAGAGAGTTTTCGCCCTCACCCTAACCCTCTCCCCCGGGAGAGGGGACACGAAGCCCTAACCTTCTCCCTCAGGAGAGGGGACTTCGAGCCTACCCCTAACACACTCAGGCGAGGGAATACGTGTGCTAATCCCTTGCCCTCCGTCGTAAGCCGATTGCCGGGAGGCCGCGCCTGTGATACCATTAGACCAGAGGTGCATTTATGAGAGTGGTATACCTGGTTGCGGCGCTGTTGGTCGCTATCACCCAAAACGCGATGGCGCAGCGGGTCGAGCAGATTCAGGTCGTGAACTTTGGATTTGCCAGGACGATTTCGTGGGTCAGCAACATCGTCAAGACCTCCCAACTAAGGGTGGGGGAGACCGATATGCTCACGCAGCCGAGCGTGGAGTTTATGATCGATATCGAGCACAAAGGTGAACTCATCACTCTGACTCCCATTGATTTCATCATAAAAGGTGTCGACACAACCGCCAAAGATCGGGAAATATGCACCAGCATAGAGCTTGCGAGTCGCGACTCTCAACTTCCTCTGCAGGTCTTTCTCGACTATTTTCGAGACGAAAAAAACTCATACCAGCAAAAGTCTATTTCAATTGCCCCTTGTGCGAAAGCTCAGGAGAGAGTTTTCAAGAGAATCACGCTGGAGTCTATACGATTCAAAAATACGGCAATACCTTTGAGTGTGGCGGATGGTGAGGGCGAGAGCGCTTCGCAGTACGTTTTTGGGGTGATCGATCCTAAGTCTGGAAGAGGTATTTGCTTTGATCTGCCGTCAGGAACAGCTTTCCTTGGTCGTGGGCAAAACCTCGTCGCATATGAAACAATCGACGTACCTGTCGCAAAAGGATACAAATCCGGCCGCATCACATTAGGAGCCGTCGCGAGTAAGCAGCAGCCCCCATTCGCCGCCTATAGACAGATGCGCATGGATACCAGATTCCCGGCCCTCTCAAAAAACACTAAACTTATTGCGCTGCAGAAACGATTTGCAGAGCCGTTAGGTCAATACCAATACCTGCCTGCCGATGCCTCCAAAGTCGACATGGAAGGACGAATTTCGAATGGCAAGGGGTTCATATTTCTTTATAACTCAAGCTTGAAAGACACAAAGGGGGCACTGCCTCTGTCAAATCCATCTCTCGGTTTGTCGGGCCAATTAAGGCTATCTGATTGGACATCGCTGGAATCTGGGGTGGATATCGGGACGAAATCGACGACCGATCAAGTTGAAATAGACGTGCCTGCGCGGGGATACAAGATTATTGGCGTGAATATCGATGCTTAGATGGTTCATCATAATCTTCGGCTCGCTGTATGTCATCACGATGTGGGGGGTGCTGTTCTACATCATCAAAAAAGGTCTTGGACCATATTTCAAAAGCAAACGCCAGCCCAAGATCAATATCGCCGCAGTTATCAAGCACAAGATCGGCCATGAAGACTTCCACTCGCTGACGTGGCAGACGGAAACTGTTCGAAAGATAATTATATTTCAGTGTGAGGACGGCGTTGACCGGGAATACGACGTGCCGGATGAGGTTTGGGATTGGACGGAGGACGGAGCCGAAGGCACGCTGACCTACCAGGGGCATTTGTTCGTAGATTTCCAAGCTCGGCGACCGATGCTCAACATCGACAAAGCCCACGAGCGCCTGATCAGATGGTAGCGCAATTGTCCGACACTCTGCTGAAGCTGCACGTCACGCCTCGCGGCTCGCGTAACGAGATCATCGGGTGGCGCGGCGATATCCTCTATATCAAGACGACCGCCCCTCCCGTTGATGGTGCGGCCAATGCGGCTATCGTCAAGCTCGTTGCAGGCAGTTTGAAAATCCGCAAATCCCAGGTCGAGCTTGTCTCTGGAGACAAGAGCCGAGAGAAAACTCTTAAAATTATTGGCCTGTCTGATGCAGAGCTGCACGCTCGCCTGCAGGCTGTTGTCAACCGACAGTAACTTCGACAATATGTTGTTCGCCATCCCCAAAGAAAGGCAGCATGTTCCCCAGTACCGGTTCCCCATCCACCACTATCGATGATCGGCAGCCAGGCTCCACAGTATTTCTTTTCAGCAGTATCTTGTATTTGTCTCCCCGGAATTGCCTGTACATCTCACATTCAATCCACGAATCCGGTAACCTGGGATCCAACACCAACCCCTCGCTGGTCACGCTGAGGCCGAGGGTCCATTCGACGAGCACGCTATAAAGCGAGTTCAGAGCACTGACATCGCCGATAGTGTTCGACCCTGAGCCGAGATGATCACTCAGGTCATCAAGCACCGCTTTATCGGCCATCACCGGGGTAATCGACTGTAGATATTTCAGGCGTCTGGGGAGCATGCGTTTCTCCAGCCGATCTTCTCGCGTTAGATTTCTGCGCTGCAGAGTCTCCAACATCTTGGCGTGTTCGGCAAAATCCTGGCGTATAAGCGACCACATCCGAATAGTCTCCGCCAGCAGCCGATCATCCCCGAAATTCGAATCCGTCGATTTGGCGTTCAGCGCCATCCTGAGCACCCGTTCGCAGTGTTCTTGCAGCGGCATGGCCGGCCCGTCTTTTAGCGCGATGCTTTCGGCTAGGATACTGCTGTCCCCCGTTTCCGCCACATATCTCCCGGCGCTGATCACCAGCCATAGCAGTTCGGTCGGCGGTATGCTCACAATGGATTTATCATCCGGCGAATATGAACCCAACAGCGACAAGCCTGCCGCAAAACTCAACAAAGCCGGGCGGACGATGTGTGCCGCGGCCCCGGTTATAGGATGCAGGCAGCGCAAAATATCGGCGACTTGTGCTGGGTCGAGATTGGCGGGGGCATTACGCTGTCGAATCCAGCTTGCGTACACTTCATATGGAAGCCACGTGTTTACAAGCGCGTCAAAGACTCGATCCGAGCTTTGCACCTGCACTGTGTTTGAAAGCTCCTGCCAACACTTTCTCGATACTTCGATTGCGTCTCGGACGGCATCAGGCTTGGACAGAGCTTGGGTGATGCGCAGCGCCGACTCCGGGTTAGGAGCAACGCCAAAGGTAAAACCGAACTCGGCCTCTCCTTCTACCGGCAATTCGACCTCCACGGTCAATGCGGCCACCAGATCTCGCACGCATCCATCCTCAGAGGTTTTCTCGCAATCTTCAATATAAGCGGGCGTAGCAAGGGATCGTCGATCCCCTGTGAAATCGGATTTTTCAATACAATAGCGAGCAGCAGACAGGGTGCAGGAATGGAATAGCACCAAATCATCCGCGAGAGCTTCGTCTGGAATAATTTCTGGTGCGCCGAGGGGCCGACGCATCAGTAGAACATTATCACTTCGGCGAAAAACAGCCTCCATTGTTGCGGCTGCGCGGGGTTCAATGTAGGTTGTGAACTCGAGCACCCTCGGAGTCGCCGAACGATTCTCAAGCGATATTCGCCATACCTCACACGGCAGACCAGGCACGGTAGCGATGGTAAGTGTCGATGCGATCTTGTTTTTCAAACTGAAAACGCTCGCCTGGCCCGGCTCATAGACTACTTCATACTCATTGCTTCGTTTGCCCGTCGGGCTGAAAAAGCACGTCCAGTATTCCCCGCTCACTTTATCACGAATATACCAGGCTTTGCTGAGGCGAGAACTATGAGTCAACTCTCGGCCGCCGAATCGACTGCAACCGGAACCATCAGGCAGCAACTCTACAGAATAATCCGAGCCTACGCTGCAAAGAAGTCCACCAAATGGGCTGGCTGCACCTATTTGATTGACGGCAAAAGCATCGCGTTTTGTGAATCGTCCCGCAGCGTAGGGCACGTGCTGATCTGTCGCGCCGTGAGGCCGAATGATCATATTCTCCTCCATATAACATCCCCTCCAATAACTGTCACAATAATAGTATCGGTTAATCAAATGGACAGCATAAGTGCATGGCTCAAGGATTTCTGAAATCCGCCAATAATGTTGACATCAGAAGCTGGGCATGACATACTGTGTTGCAGGCTATCGCGTCTGTTCGAGTGTTCGTGAAACATATATGACGGAGAAATGAGGTCCCACTATGGCCAAACGAGGCTTTACGCTGATCGAGTTACTAGTCGTCATCGCTATCATCGCGATTCTCGCTGCTATCCTTTTTCCAGTCTTTATGCAGGCCAAAGAACGCGGCCGCCAAACCACCTGTTGCTCCAACTTGAAGCAGCTTACAACGGCTATGTTCAACTATGCTGATGACAATAATGGGCTATTGCCGGTCTCCTCGAGGAGGCGCATGGGAAACCTCGCCGGTGGCACGCCGATCGAATGGACAGGTTCCACATTTGGCGGTGTCGGCGGAGACACACGAATCGTGCCCTGCGACCCACGTCGTGGCTCCTTACATCAATTAGGATACGCAAGGGGGATAGGCTTGTTCAACTGCCCGTCCGACATGAATATCCCGTGTTATTATGGCGGGCGAAAGATTGCATGGTCGGAGCAGGCTTCCTGGCCGGCGGGTGTCACCAATGCCGGCGGACTGCCTGCAGGGTTTGGAGTCAGCTACTCGGTCAACGAGGACCTTTGCGATAAGCGCGCAAAACCATACACAGTAAAGCTTGCCACCGCGACAGCGGGCCGGGCCAGTCAAATTCTGTTCCTTATCCATGAGAAGCGCGGCAATGCCGACGGCCTTGATGGGCAGAACGATGGGTTCTACCAGTGGTGGAGCTACACTTCCGTTGACGATCCAGGGGATATCCACTGGGAGGGAACGACTTGCTCGTTTACTGACGGTCACGCCAGATGGATCGCCAAAAAAGAGATACTGAGGACGCAGGCGCTGCACACGGGAGGAGTTACGCACCGGGCAAATACTCAGTGCCGGTGCCCCTGGCATAGAAACTCATACTTCTACGGAGCGCCGGATCCAACTACAACCGACTAGCGCAAACTTTGGAATTTGGCTCAGTTTTGCGTCTTTGCGCGGAGCCAATCAAGCAGAGCGGAGAAATCCGGTGGGAGCGGCGCATCGAAGCTGAGCCGCTCACCGGTCATAGGGTGATCAAACGATAAGGCGAACGCGTGCAGAGCCTGGCCTTGCAGTGCGTCTATCAACAGCATAAGCTCGTGCTGGTCGATTTTGTTGTATGTGGACGGAATCGCGCGTTTTGTCCCCCCGTAAGTCGGGTCGCCGACCACCGGATGTCCGACGAACGAGCAATGCACCCTTATCTGATGGGTTCGGCCTGTGTCGAGCTTTGCGTGCAGCACAGTGAAGCCTTCAAATCTATTCAGCACTTTCAGGTGGGTAATGGCTTCGCGCGCCGTATATCGCTCGGTGTCCTTAATCACAGCTTGTCTCTGGCGGTCGGTGGGATGTCGGCCTATGGGAGCGTCAACAACCGCTTCGTTAAACTTCGCAGCCCCCCAAACCAGCGCCATATATTGCCGTTCCGCCGTTCGGGCCTGAATTTGGGATTGCAGCGAGGAATGCGCCAAATCGGTCTTTGCGACCGCCAGCAGCCCGGAGGTGTTTTTGTCGAGGCGATGCACGATGCCAGGCCGTTCCACCCCTCCGATTCCGGATAAATCCTTGCTATAGGCAACCACCGCATTGACCAAAGTGCCGGATAGGCTGCCGGGGGCCGGGTGGACGGTCATACCTTTTGGTTTATTGATGACGAGTATCTGGTCATCTTCATAGACCACATCCAGCGGGATTTCCTCCGGCCGAATATCGGTTGGCTCCGGGGAAGGAACATTTATGCGGACAACGTCGCCAGGTTGTATCTTATGGCCGGCTCTGGTCGGCATTCCGCCGACAGTCACACAAGCTTTTGTGATCAGCTTTTGGATATGCGACCGAGACAACTCCGGCATTCGTTCTGCCAGATACACATCAAGCCGTTTTCCGAAATCATCGACATCAACAATAAAAGTGGATTCGTTCACAGTGCAGGGGTTAATCATGCGGCATCAAAATACCTGCTTGCGGAAAATACGAAGAGAGCCAGGTAGTTGGAAATCGAAGTTTCCCCGAACTTTCCTTCTCGCCTGGCTCAGGTCCGTGGCTCGCATGTATCGAGCCGGTGGTAAAGGGGAAGGACCATTCGATCCTCCTTGAATGCTGGCTTCGCGAGCCCTATCCCGCGAGGAGCAGCCTATTCCCAACCACTAACGAGGGTCGGACATTTATACTATTCCCTGTTTGCCTCGTGTATCCCTCCTTTTCTCCTTTTACAAAAGAAAAACCAGCAAAATTACCGGGCTTTGCCTGAATGTCTCATGGTAGAGCCGGACAATTAGATGCGCCAGTTCCGGCAACAAGTTCACCAAAATAACGTTGACCAGGCTCGCCCGTAATGTTATCCTATCTCAACGTAATCCCCATTTTTGGATTTGCAGCCCATGTTTATTAAATCTTTGGAGATTCTCGGTTTCAAGTCCTTTGCCGAGAAAACAGACGTTGAATTCAGCTCCGGCATAACCAGCGTCGTTGGGCCGAATGGATGCGGCAAAAGCAACATCGCCGACGCGCTAATGTGGGTCCTTGGCGAATCTAATGTCCGCAACATCCGCGCCCAGCGTGCGGTTGATGTCATCTTCAGCGGCACCGACAAGAAGCGTGCTCTGGGTATGGCCGAGGTATCGCTCACATTGGATAATTCCTGCGGCACTCTGCCCGTCAGTTTTAACGAAGTCACAGTCACTCGACGAGCATATCGGTCGGGGGAGAGCGAATATTTAATAAACAAGACTCGCTGCCGGCTCAAAGATATATACGAACTGTTTCTTGACACGGGCATCGGCAGGGAGGCCTATTCTTTTGTCACGCAAGGCGAACTTGATGCGGTTCTCTCCGCGAAATCAGAGGATCGACGCGAGCTTATAGAAGAAGCCGCAGGGATCAAGAAATATCGCTACCGCCGCGAAGAAGCAAATCGCAAACTAGACAAAACCCAGGCAAACCTGCTGCGCATCTGCGACATTATGTCGGAGCTTGACGGACAACTCGAACCGCTTGCGCATCAAGCGGACCAGGCGCGAAAATTCGAAGAACTGCAGGCCAGGCTCAACGAAATCGAGATAGGGCTGTTGATCCGCGACCTGCTGAAATACATGCAATCCTTGGAAGAGGTGCGCAACTCAAAGCGCGAGGCGGTCGCTGAATTAGAGAAATACGAGCAAGCGCTGGCCGAATTGGAAGNNAGCACGAAAAGCAGACCGAAAAACTCAACAAGCTCGAACAACAAGTTGAGGAAGCTCGGCGGGTCCAGATGAGCTTGTTGGGTAATGTTCAGCGATTGGACAGCCGAGCGGCGCTGCTCGACGAGCGCCTCAATTCAGCCAGATCGCAAATTAAGCAAACCGACGAAGAGATCGCCAATTTATCGGGCCGCATCGATGAGACTCGATCTCGAATCGGCAATCTGGAAATCCAAGAGCAGGAATGCGCGGCGGTTGCGGATAGGGCCAAATCAAGCGTCGATTCGAAATCCGATATACTAGCCGAACTGGATAGGCTTTTTGACGAGGCTTCGCGTGCGGTCAACGATCAAAAGGCCAGCTATCTGGAACTTGCCAAGGAGATTGCCGCCAAGAGAAATGCGCTGCAGAACTCTCGGCAGCGTTTAGTCGACCTGCAGACCGCCGTCGACAAACGCCAGGCTGAGATCGTGCGGCTTGAGGCTCAACTTGACGAGTCGCAAAAATCCGGCGAAACTGCTGCATCGGAAGCCCAAACGACGCAATCCCGCATCAAGGAGCTTACTGATAAGCTCGCCGGGGTTACGCAGACCCGCGAAGCTGCGGAAGCGGAGATAGTAGAAACGAACCGCCGTATCGCCGATCTCGCGCGCACGATCGCTTCTAAGTCTTCCCGTCTGGGAACCCTGAAGGAGATGGCGGAATCGCACGAGGGGTTCTATGAAGGTGTTAAAAGTGTGATGGCTGCGGCTAAAACCGACAAGCTGCCGGGCAATTTCGCCGTCGTCGCCGATGTAATTGATGTGCCCAAGGGTTACGAAGTCGCCATCGAAACCGCTCTTGGAGCCAGCTTGCAGGATATCATTGCCGACACGGTCGAGCAGGCTAAAGGTGCGATTAGCTATCTCAAGACCCAGCAGGCTGGGCGCGCCACTTTCCTGCCGCTCGACGGTATGAGATCGCAGCGCCAGGAAGTTCGCGGTAATATGGACCTGCGCTCAGGAGCCGTTGGGATCGCGTCTGAACTTATCGGTTATGATCGGCGATATGATCCGGCGGTGAAATCCCTGCTTTCCCGCACAGTAATCGCCCAAACCATCGATCACGCGGTGGGGCTGTCACGAAATCTTTCCGGCTGGAACAAAATCGTTACCCTCGAAGGGGAGTTGATTGTCCCCAGTGGCGCAATAACAGGCGGTGCGCGCAGGAGCAAAGGTCCCGGTTTGCTGGTGCGCAAGCAAGAAATCGATTCTCTCGGGAAAGAACTTGCGTCACTCGGCGACCAATCAAAAGAGCTGTTCAATCAATCACAAGCGATCGAGCAGCAGATAGCAGCGCATAATCAATCGATCACGCAAATCGAAACGCTTACAGCAGAATCAAGAGCAGCGCACAACGAACAAACCAGGCGAGCTGATTTTGCGACCCGTGAGTCGGAGCGGCTCGCAAAACAATTGGACACTGCGCGTATAGAAAAGGAAGAGGCCGAATTGCTCGTCGGTGAAGAATCCCAAACGGCAGATCAACTTCGGCAGCTGCTGGAGACGGTGGGGCAAGCAAACGAAGATCTCGATGAGAAGGTCGCCGGCGCCGAGCAGGATATCGAGACCCTCAGGCAGCGGCGTTCGGCGGCTCGCGAGGAGTTGATGGGGCTGAACGCCGATCTCGCCGCGTCCACCCAACGGTTATCCTCTTTGCGGTATAATTTGACTGAGATGAGGTCGTCTGTCGAGCAGATGACCGTTGAATTGCAGACACGCCAGTCCACGTCCGGAGGCGCTGCGACGAACATCGATTCCATTGTTGCCGAACGAGGGACCGTCGAACAGGAAAGAAATCGACAGCGTGAACTGCTTGAGGCGGCGGAAGCTAATCTTAGGACTCTTTCCACCGAGAAATCCACCGAATCGACGAGTGCGATGTATGTGGAGGCTCGTTTGAAAGAGGCGACGCAACAGCGAAACCAACTCTCTGAACAGAGCCACGAGGCCGATGTCAGGGAGGCTCGCCTCGAAGTGCAGGCGACGCTGGCGGCGGAACGGCTTACTGATGAATACGGCATATCTCGGGAGCAGGCGATGGATTGGCCGGAGGTGGTCGAGGTAGAGCGCGGCACCGCCACTGAGGTTGCTCGCTTGCGTCGTGAAATTAAGGATATGGGCCTCGTCAACACAGGCGCTGTCGCGGAATATGAACGAATCAAAGAAAGATGGGATTTTCTTACCGCCCAGCGATCTGACCTCGAAGAAGCCCGCGACCAGATAAACGCCGCCATCCGGGAAATCGACACCAATACTCGCGGCCTGTTTACCGAGACCTATAACGCGGTCGCGGCGAACTTCGATGTGATGTTCAAGCGATTGTTCGGCGGAGGGAAGACCGAGCTTTCTCTGACCCTGCCAAACGATTTACTCGCTACGGGCATCGATGTCAGCGTGCAGCCTCCGGGAAAGAAACTTCAGGATATGTCTTTGCTTTCCGGCGGGGAGAAGGCTTTGACTGCCTGCGCATTCATATTCGCGCTGTTGATGGCCAAGCCCAGCCCGTTCGTTGTTATGGATGAAGTCGACGCGCCTCTTGACGAAAGCAACGTGGAACGATTCGTTGAGGTGTTAAAAGATTTCTCCAAAGACTCACAGTTTATCGTCGTCACGCACAACCGCGCAACAATGGAGTCCGCCGATACCCTGTATGGCGTAACGATGCAGGAGGCCGGGATAAGCAAACTCATATCGGTTAAACTGTCTTCCGAGTCCACAGACAAACAAGAGCGCAGCCTGCTCTATACAAGCTAAGGCTGCGCCCAATTTAACGAATATTAATGCTGTTAAATCAAGATTATTTGCGTTTGAATCTCAGCGCCGCAGGAACTGCGGTCAGGCAGCCCATCAGCGCCAACAGGCTCGATGGCTCCGGAATCGCAGGGCTGGATGATCCGCCGCCACCGCCGCCTGCGAGGCCTGCTACTGCTCCAAGGCCGCCAAGCACGCCCAGTATGCCGCCCATTCCACCGCCTGCGCCTGCCGCGGCTACAACCGCCGGTGCAAACGACACAGCCGGAGCGACAGCGGCTTGCATTGCGGGCGCCGCAACAACCGGAAGCGCAGCCACGACCTCAGTTACAGGTGGGGCCATTACTACTGCCGAGGTGATGATTTCTTCTGGCGCCGGCAGAACCCGGGTCTCCACTGCTGTTATGGGAGACTCTTCCGGCAGTGCTGCAACTGCTGATTCGCTTTGGCTTGTGACCTCCACCTTTGGAAGTTGGGTGGTGAGCGGGTTTCCGCAAGCCCACTGCAGCACCGGCTTGCCTTCCTTCGTAGAGAAGACCTTGGTACCTTTCGGCAGATTTTTCGTCTTCACCGAAGTTCGACCGTGCTTGTCCACATACCAGACCTGCACTCGCAGCGGTTGTTTCAGGGTGGTGATTTGCAGGTTGGAGGCTATATACTCGTCGAGGTCTTGCGCCGAGATACCGAAATGGATCGAATATCTCGAACGAACCACCGAATCATTCGCCACTTGGGTCCTCAACTCGTCGACTGAAGCGACGGAGTTTCTGAGATATGACCCGGGTGGCGTTTTCTTTGCTGCAAGAGCCGGGAACACACAGATTCCCACCAGCAGCAGCGCCGCCAGACTGACTAATAGCACATGCATTAATATTCGCATAAGACGTACCTCTATTGGCCGCGGGCAGATGTGCCGCGGTATCGGTCGCCGATTAATGCTCTCTCGGCGTACTCACAGAAGGTATATGCACAAAATGTGCCAAACTATTGGATAAGCATCGCTGAGGCAGCTTTCAGGCATTTTGCCGGAAAATAGCTGGTGAAAAAAGACTATAACGAGGGCGTTTGGGAACTACCGACCAATACTCGTCCGTAACAAAGCTTGCGTTAATACTCAAGCTAAACCTAAAGATATGGAGGCTCGAGTCGATAATTGATACTACAGGAACCGCCCGCGGAGAGGCGGCGGGAACGCTGTGCGTTATCCAGGAGGATCCAAACGTGACAACACGCGTCCTATGGCTGATATGGGCACTGGTCGTGGCTTTCTTGATTGTGACTGCGCCTGCATTTGCCCAAACACAGGATACGAATCAATCTTTGGCCGCAACTCAATCGGTCGGCAATACGCCAACACCTGCGGCGGAGTCTGCTCCCAGTCCCCCGGCAATCGTCACTGATGTGAATTATCGCATCGTTGCGGAAGATGTGCTTCGGCTTGACGTTTGGGGAGAGTCGCAGCTAAGCGCCATGCAGTTTCAGGTCACCCCGGGTGGGACAATCAACGTGCCGTATTTGGGTGAAATACAAGTCTTGGGGTTTACGCAAACCGAAATCGCTAATAAAATAGCGAAGATGCTGGCCGACCAGGATATTATTTATGATGCAAAGGTGCAGGTCAGCCTGATCAGCTTGCACAAACCACAGGTGCGCGTGTTGGGCGCGGTGTTGCGGCCGGGTTCGTATGAGTTCAAAGATGGCGATACGGTTTTTGACGCTGTGGCGCAGGGCGGAAGTTATAGAGATGACGCGATGTTGGAAGCCGCCTCGCTGACCCATAAAGACTCTGATGAGCCGATTCCTGTCAACTTGAAAAAACTGTTCGCCGGCGATCTATCACAGAATTACGAACTTGTAAATGGCGACGTGATATATATCCCACACGAAGATTATAATAATAAAATCTATGTGCTCGGTCAGGTGAATCGGCCCGGTCAATACAGCCTCAAAGACAACACAACGATTCTTTCTGCAGTGAGTCTTGCGGGTGGAGCGAATGATCGTGGTTCGGTTCGTGAGACGGTGCTGCTGCGGGGGGATCCGGCTAACCCTGAGCGAATCAAAGTGAACTTCAAGAAATTGTTTGACACAGGCGATATGTCCCAGGATCTCGTTTTGAGCCCTGGCGACGTTGTGGTGGTGCCTGATTCTAAGAAATTCGATTGGAATAGAGTTTCCCAGTTGGTTAGCACTGTTGTCAACCTCAGCTACCTGCGACGGGTAGGTTTCTAGGTCTTGCCGGCAAACAGGAGGATGTGCCCGTGGAATTTTGGCGTTATTATAGAGTAGTACGCAGGAGGCGTTGGCTGATTTTACTTGGCACGCTGGCTGCGCTGATTGCCGTTGCGTTCTGGAACTACAACTCAGAACCTCTATATACCGGCCGCACTACAGTGATGGAATCCAAGAGCATTAGACAGATTGGAGTTCCATTGTACCAATCCCAGATGCTGGGTAGTTCAGTTGATTTGCAACTGCAAATATCAAACCTGGGCAACCTTGCCACAAGCCAGAGAGTGCTGCAAAACTCAGCACAGACACTGGCTGACCTGGGTATGAACTATACCCCGCAGCAGATTTTGTCGGCCACGGCTGTTACCCCGGTGAGAGACACTAATATACTTGCTATCGAAGTGACACTCACCAATGCGGAGGCAGCCAAAGTCGCCGCTGACGTCATTGCCGCGGAGTTCAAGAAGGTATACGCCGACCTCAACAACGCATCTGTCAGTCAGAGCAGGGAGTTCATCGAAGCCCAGATCGAGGCCACAAGAACGGCAATGGTGCGTGCACAGGATGCGGTTAAGCGCTACAAAGAAGAGAGCGGGCTTATCCAGATAGACCAGCAGGCCGCTGCCGCCATACAAAGAATCAGCCGCGCTGAAGAAACCGCGGCGTCGGCGCAAATCGCTCATCAGACCGCCGCAGCAAGAGTAACACAGGTGGTCAAAGAACTAGAAGGTATGAAAGAATGGGAAGATAGCGGAAAGACTGTGGCTCGGAATCCCATTTGGCAGAGGCTGACCGAACAATTGGTTGATTTGGAGACGCGAAAGGCCAGCATGCTCAACGGCGGCCCCGGTCAGTCACGCAGAGGGTCTAATCACCCTGAGGTTTTGGCCGTTCAAGCGCAGATCGATAACGTCAAGCGGCAGCTTCTGGAGACCAAAGAAGACTATACTGCAAGCACAACGGAGTCGAAAAACCCGATATATCAAAACTCCACCAATGCTTACGTCAATGCGCGGGTCGAGGATACGGCGACTGCGGCGCAGCTGACAGCGGCTCAGAATGTGTCGAATGAAGCTAAGACCGAGATAGCCCAAATGCCTGAAAAGGAAGCCCGAATGGCGGAGCTTGTGGTCGACCTCAGAACCGCGACCGAAACCTACTCCCTGATGAAAAACAAACTCGACGAGGCCAAAATCCTCGAGCAGCAGAACAGGAATGACGTGGCGCTCAAGACCATCGATGCGGCGTTCGTCAGGCCTGTTGATCAAAAGCATGGGCTTAAAATTATACTCGCTTTGCTGTTGGCTCCGTTGATGGGGGTCGGTGTTGCGTTTCTTCTGCATTATACCGACAACACGGTCAAGACAGTGGGTGATGCCGAGAAACTGCTTGGCCTGCCTGTGTTGACTGCGGTTCCGACAGCCAGAGCGCACTCGCTGCCAAGGCAGAGCTGCCCGGAGATTATGGAAGTGGCATACCAGATGCTTACCTCCAACCTCTGGATTGCTACTCAGGAAAGCGAGAGCAATTCCATTGTTATGGTGAGCGCCGAGCCGGATGCTGGCCGCAGTGTGACTGCATCCAACCTTGCGGCATCTTTGGCCAGAGAAGGCGCCAGGGTGATTCTGGTTGATTCAGACTTGCGCAAACCCACCCAGCATCTAATCTTCGGGGTCGATAACCGTGCAGGGTTGACTAATATTCTCAGTGGAGCTGCCACTCTCGAGGATGCACTGGTTCCAACTCGTGTGCAGGGTCTGTTGTTGGTGCCGTCCGGGCCTGTACCGGACAACCCGGTCAAGTTGCTTCGCTCTCCGGAGATGAGAGATTTCGCTGCGCAGATAGCCGAGTTGGCGGATTTCGTAATCTACGATACTCCTGCCGGGATTGCGTTCCCAGACCCTGTTCTTGTGGCCAGCATAATCGGCAGCGCCGTGGTCGTGCACTCGGCCGGGAGAGTGCCAAGAGGCAGCGAGGCCGAACTGCGGGCCAGAATGGATAGCAGCGGCATCAGAATCCTTGGTGCCGTGCTGAATAAGGTCCGACGCGAGGATTCCAGCAGCTACTTCCATTATCATCGCTCCTACGAAGGAGTGGGGATGCCTCAACTGGCGAGCGGCGGAAGGATTTCCAGCAAGGGTGTGTAAGAGCGTGTTCGCCCTCAAGAGTGGGTGAAGTTGATATTAGTGTCCGGCGGATGGGTTATGCCGACCGCCGGACAGCGCCCGCTTAATATATCAGGAGGAATCGCGGGAATGTCTGAGTGCCCAAAATGTAGCGCCCCAATTGAAGAAGGCGCAGAAACGTGCCCGAACTGCTGCAAAGATCTGGACACTAAGCCAGGTAATAAGCCAAAAATCGACATACCATCTTATGTAATGAAAGCCCTCAAAACCTATTGGCCGATGCTTGTGGCAGGGGTGTTGTTTATAGTTATGCAATGGGGCTTTCCGTTCATTGACTGGTGGAAGTCGTGGAATAAGCCCAACTCCTACTATTCGCACGGCCCACTTGTGCCGCTTATCGCTCTGTTCATGGTTTGGGCGAACAGAAAACGACTGGCTCTTGTGAAAATACAGCCTTCGTGGCTGGGCTTGGCGTTGATTATCCCGTCCATATTTCTATACGTCTTTGGGCGTTGGACAGGCTCCGGAAACCTTTGCGCGATCACATTTCTCACGTTTTTGATCGGTGGGGTGTTGATGTTCACCGGCGCTCGGATGACGCGGTTGCTTTTGTTCCCGATGCTCTACCTGGTGTTTATGGTTCCTGCGCCATCGACTCTGCTTGATACGGCTTCGTCCCCTGTGCAGCGAATGTCGACCACATTGGCCGCTAAGGTCCTGCATTATTCGGGGAAAATATTCAGTGACTCAGACGACGGGTGGGGGATACGGCAGGCTGGTAACTTGATCTATTCTCCCAGACTGCCGGCAGCCTCAGGAGAATCCGAAGGTGTGCTGAGAGTGGAGGGGGAATGCAGCGGCTTTCGGATGTTGATTTCGCTTATCACATTTACGGCATTCTTCGTGTATATGCTGAATACGGCTTGGTGGAAGAAAGTCCTGCTGGTAGGCATCTCATTACCGCTGAGCTTGTTTGTAAACGGCTTACGAATCGCGGTGATTGGCTATGTGGGCATTTGGACGGACAACGCGGAGAAGATGTTCAAATTTCATGATTCATGGGCGATGGTTTTTGAACTGGTGTTGTCGTTTGCCATTTTGTTCGGAATTGCACGCTTAATCAATGCAGTAGATTTTGGCATTCCAGATCCGGTGGTTGATCCAGAGACGGCTGCAAAGGGTGAATCTGCCAGGCAAGCCAGGGTCTGGAGCCGCCCCGGGCTTGTTGTTATGCTTTTGTTTTGCGTGGTCGTTCTCACCAACTTCGGCATCAAGCCGCTCGAAGCCACAGCTAAAGGCGAGTTGGACAGAGCTAACTTCCCTGAACGATTTGGCACTTGGGAATCGCTGGATAGGGAGATTGACACCCTCACCGAAACTGAGCTGAAGACGGCGGACATGCTCAGCCGGGTCTATATCAACCGCGCTCACGACGTAGAGAGTGCGGCCGTGTTGGTCCAGGCGGCACGCGATACTGATGCATTTCACGATCCGCATAGTTGTATCCCTGGTGGGGGAGCCGCAATCGAAGAAGATCGCGTAGTCACGATCAACTTCGACAAACCCAGGCCTTTCAGCGTAAAAGCATCCTGCCTGAGAATCGCCAGCCCTCAAACCGGGGATAGTTCGCTGCTGGTCTATTGGTATAGCACCGACGGCCAGACCTACCCCAGAACCAGCCAGGTTAGACTTGTGATGAGAAAGGCTCAACTGAACGATCTCCAGACGATAGCCAAGAGCTGGTTTGGAATAGGCAGCGCGGAAAATGCCGAAGCCAGCTACGCTACCCGGCAATCATATTGCTACAGATTCCAGGCTCCGACTTATTATGAGGACACCAACGATGCTCTTAAACGGTTGACGAGGTTCATCCGGGAGTTTGTTGCCAGTTCGCCGCAGTTCGAGTAGCAAGCGCGGCTAGAGGATGTTTATGAGGTTGCTTCGAGACAGTCTACGGGCGGTATTAAAGCCGGTTGCGATCATATGGGATTGGCTGCAGGGTAGATCAACAGCCGTATCGGGGGGAGATGTTGGGGTTATCGCCCAGGCCGGATATGGGTTGGGCTTCCTGCGCACTCGCACCGCTCCCGGATGGCGCAAGCTCGTTCGTTGGGGGGTGGTCGCGCTAGGATTCGCCGCCTACTTTGGACTGCAGTTGGTCTTGGCTTATCTGTGCAATCAACTGATGTGGGTCTACATAATCGCGTTTATGATTATGATAGCCTGCCTGGTTTTTGCTGCGGCCAAGCCGGCGGCGACTTTTATATTTTGGCTGGCGTTTTCACCACTGGGGTTTATTTTTCTGAGGATGGACTTTGGCGCAGGGTTACCAGCCATCACTTTCGACCGTGTAACCCTGGCGGCTTTATCGTTTTTTCTGATTCTTAGAACCTTACTCAACCGGCATCGCATCAAAAGGCCGATCGCCGGGGAGTGGTTTGCTCTGATCCAGATAGCTTATATTATCCTAGCGCTATTTGTGATGAAGCCGGGCAATTTGCCTAGCATTCTGCGCACTTTGTCGGAGAAATTCGACCATATCGCGCTTGCTTTGGTGGCGTATTTTATCGCCAAATCTGTTCTTCGCACCAGGAAACAACTTGTCGGGGCGCTTATCGCGCTGCTGGTAGCCGGGGTTTATTCTGCTCTGTCTGCGTTTTATGAACACTACACTGGTCTGAGATGGTTCAGTTCGTTTCTGCCGGTGGAATTTGGCCTTGCATATGCAGACATCGGCCGGGCAAGCGGCCCGTTGATTAACCCTTCCGCACTGGGGACATTTCTAGGATTGACGGCATTTTTGTCTTATCACTTCTATGTTACCGCCCAGCGCAAATCGCTCAAGGGTTTTCTTCTTGTCTTAATGCTCTTGCAACTCATTGGTTGTTATTTTACCTATACCAGAGGCGCCTACGTCGGCCCCGCGCTTCTTTTAGTCGGGATGCCGTTCGCGGCTATAGGATATAGAAAACAATACGTGGGTTTGTTTTTAGTCGCTGTGGTCTCGATGATTATTGCTGCTCCAATCGTTATGTCCAACAGGAATGTGCATTCAAGGTTGACAAAAGAGAGCACGGTATTATTTCGTGTCGCCGTTACAGCCAGCACGTTCAACATTATAAAACATCACCCTTTATTTGGTATTGGTCTGGGCGAAATAGACAACGGCCTGGAAAAATATATGACCAATGCCGGCGCTCTCAGTGGCTGGTATGCCAGAGGAATAGAGCCTAGCAAGGTCTATCCGCAGCGAAAACTCTGGAAAATTGTCACATCGCACAATTCACTTCTGACCATCTTTGCGGAAGAAGGCATAGTGGGTGGAGTGTTATATGTAGGCTGTTTCGTCGCATTTCTGGTCCACTTGATAAAGGTTCGCGCTCGATTGCCTGACAAGGGCGTGCTAAACAAGGATCTGGTTTCGCTTCTCATTCTTGCTTGTGTTGGGCATTTCCTGGCGTGCTTGACCTATGATATTCGTTTCTTCAAATATCCCAATTACGTGTTGTGGGCTACCTATGCCATTGTCATACGGTTAGGTGAGATATTAAACGAAGAGGCGCACGCACAAAAAAGCCAAGCAAAGGATCAGGAGACACCAGTTCTGACGCATACTTAGGCGGGGATGGGGAGACTAGAGAATGGACAAGCTGCGGGTGGCTCTTGTGGGACCATACCCCACAACCGAAGGCAGTGTATTCGGAGGAGTGGAAGCTGTGACCTCATCGCTGGCGGATGGGCTGGCTGAGGTCGAAGGGATCGAAGTCCACACTGTCACCGCCGTAAAAGGGCTTCGTCGCCCGACGGATCGGATATCCTCCAGTGGTGTTCACATCCATTCAGTCCCTCTGTTTGGCACACTGGGCTGCTTGACTGGGTTTGCGATTGACCGAGCGAGGGTTGCAAAAAAGCTCAGGGAAATCAACCCCGACATTCTTCATGTCCACACGCAGGTTATGTATGCTCATACAGGAATAGGCCGCGAGTGGCCCTCAGTTTTGACGATACACGGCATATTGGAACGCGAAACAGCATCCAGGCGAGGGTTAGGCCGACTTCAAGCCAATCTTGCATTGCGTTATGAGGCCGCCAATATAGGCAGAGCTCGTCACCTGATCGCGATCAATCGCTACTCGATCAATGCTTACGGTTCGATCATCCGCGGCGACGTGCGTTACATTGACAATTCAATCAAAGATTTCTGGTTTGATGTGCCTGACCGAGCCGAACCTGGGCGCATCTTATTCGGCGGATTCATATATGACTTGAAGAACGTACTCTATTTGGTGCAGGCGATAGCTTATTTGGCGAAAAAATACCCGCATATCCGGCTTCGAGTGGCTGGAGGGGTGCGGGATCGAGAATATTACAATCGCTGCGTCTCTTTTGTAGCTGAACAAGGAATCAGCAAGAACGTCGATTTTTTAGGAGCGATGTCGGTCGATGAGATGGCGGAGGAGCAATCAAAGGCATCCATTGTTGCCCTAACCTCAAAACAAGAGAACGCGCCGGTCATAATTTCAGAGGGCATGGCGGCTGGAAACCCGGTAGTGGCCACAAATGTCGGCGGGGTCGCGGAGATGGTGGCTGATGGAGAGAGCGGGTTTGTGGTGGAGTTGGACGACGTAGGAGCGCTCGCGGGCAGAATCGATCAGCTTTTATGTGATGAAGACTTGAGAAAGCGAATGGGCGAAGCCGGAAAAGCGATTGCTATGCAGCGTTTCAGACGTTCGGTTGTAGTCGGCAAAAGCGTGGATTATTACCGAGAAATTGTCGAACGTGAGAAAAGCTGCAATACCGACTCCAAAGACCTTATGGGAGACAAATGATTAGAATCGCGCTTGCACAACAATATCCTTTCGAGACTGATACATTTCCCGGAGGCGTTCACACGGCGGGATACTATCTGGCGCGTGGATTGCAGGCCAGAGACGATGTCGATGTTCGGGTATTGACGGTCAGCGGCCAGGCTCCTGGCGATATGGATCGTGTCGACGACGGGCTTCGAGTGCGATTTTTGTCTGAACCAAGAGTGCGCATAATCCCAAATATGAGCCGCAACATAATTTGCTTGACGCAAGAACTACGCGAGATGAACCCGGATATAGTGAACGGAAACCTGGTGATATATGCGGTCGCATCACTGCGCGCGGGTCTGCCGACGGTGTTTACTGTTCACGGAGTCATTCATAAGGAAGCCCAGGTCTGGACACATCCGCTAGATCGTCTTCGTTATAAACTCTATATGAAATACGACCGCGAAGCTATGTCCAAAGTGAAGCACGTAATCGCGACCAGTCCTTATGTAGTCAAAGAATATGAGGGCCGCACCGACGCGAAGTTTCATGTTATCGACAACTGCATTGACGAGCGATTCTTCAGCGTTTCTAACAAAGAAGAGCCTGACAGGCTCCTTTACGGCGGATTGGTTTACGATCGTAAAAACGTGCTCGGGCTTCTGGAAATTTCCCGCAGGTTAATCGAAACCCGTCCCGGCCTCAAGCTGAGAATCGCCGGTAAGATTGCCGACCAGGAATACTATGAGCGATGTCTCGCATTTGTCAAAGAGAATGGAATGCAAGGCAACGTCGACTTTTTAGGGCAAACTACTGTAGAGATAATGATGGAGGAACTCTCACGGGCGACAATGCTGCTTTTGCCTTCCAAACAGGAAACCGCTCCCCTTGTAATCAGCGAAGCTCTTGGCGCAGGCAAGCCTGTCGTTGCGTCCACAGCCGGAGGAATTGCAAATCTAGTGCGTGATGGCGAAACCGGCTATGTCGCGGATTGGAGAGATAATGATCGATTTACGGAGTGCATAGATAGACTTCTCGGCGACGATTATCTACGTGCAAAAATGGGCGAGGCTGCACGCGAAGAAGCCATTGAGCGATTCTCGAAAGAATCCGTCGCCGCTCAGACAGTCAAAGTGTACAGGGAAGCATTGTCTGGAAAGTGATTGCGGGATAGAATAGCGTTTTGATATCAAACGAGACAACAATGGATACTGGGGCATGCAGAGATGCGGCTCTGCGCTTACACGAATATCTCAGCGATCGTTTCGTGCAAGATGACGGTAGTATTGCCGGGCCGGACCCCGGGGTAAGCCTCAATCTACGCTTGACCCGTTTTGTCAAATCATATCTGCGAGCGATTCCCTGGCGAGACCGCCTCTATTATCTGCAGGCGCAGGCGTATTGGATCTGGAACAACGCTGTGTTAGCGGATATTACTACTGACAGGAATTATGCGGACGCAGCTCTGCGATGCGCAAGCGTGGTCGCTTCAAGACAAACCGACGAAGGTTGGTGGCATTATCCGCAGGCGGAGTGGAAGAATCGAGTGGCAACAGTTGAAGGCTGCTTCGGTGCGCTCTGTTTGCTAATGGGATTTAACTTGTCTTTGGATCAGCGCCTCCTTGATGGTGCAATAAAATGGCACGACTACATGGTTGAAAAAGTCGGGTTTCAGGACTACGACTCCAACTCCAAAGCGATCAACTATTTTTCCAATGTCGGAAGGGGGCTTGTTCCCAATAACTCTACTCTTGCAGTTTGGTTCGGCGCTGCTCTGGCGAAAGCTGCTGATGAGGAGAAGTATCTCGAGCATTGCCCCGCAATGGTGAGGTTTTTGGCACGGTGTCAGACCGACGAGGGTGAGTTACCCTATGTTCTGAAAAGCGAGCATGGCCCTGGTCGTGTGCATTACCTTTGTTTTCAATACAACGCTTTTCAGTTTCTCGATTTATATGAATATTATCTTATATCAAAGGACGATTTGGCCTGGCAGGTGATGCAGGGGCTGGCTGGGTTCCTTAGCAGTGGATTGACCGAAGCAGGCGATGCCCGACACGATTGCGAGGTGGATAATCCGGTTATCCATTATTTCACGGCGGCGGTTTCGGCGGCTCTGACTCGCGCTTCGCAGATCGGCCTGGGGGATTACAGATCTGTTGCCGCGCGAGGATACGATCGCTTATTAGGCGTGCAAAAGGCGGATGGAGGGTTTGATTATTCTCTGGGGGACTATGGCATACTCTCCGACCGCCGTTCATATCCAAGAAATCAGGCTATGATTTTGCGGCATTTGCTGGTGGGCGCTTCCGAGGAGTGGCAATGAGCAAAAAAGTCGCCTACATAATCAGCATGGTCAAAGCAGGAATCCCTGCTTTCACCTATCGCGAAATCGATATTTTATGTAAAAACGGCTTCGAGATAGCGATTTTCCCACTTACATATCGCACCGGCCCATACATGCCTAAGCCCGATTGGCCCCTCTTCAGGCCGTCGAAAAGCGCTATGTTGGGCGCACAATTCGTTAGTTTGATTACTAAACCCGCACTGTATTTTTCATTGTTATCGACTGCGATCAGGACACACACCCTGCGCGAATTCGTGTTAGGAATGCAATTTGCCGGTCAGATGCGTCGTTG
>LSQX01108298.1_pt3 | contig 22333 bp, 14 predicted proteins | sample 654561 | NCBI WGS metagenome assembly LSQX01 (sample SAMN04489861, study PRJNA283612) | anaerobic digester metagenome | isolation source: 4 biogas reactors fed with cattle manure at either 37C or 55C with and... | place: Denmark: Kongens Lyngby | collected 2014
GTGTCGACGCCGCCGCCCCAGAAGGTGATCTTATCCCCAAAACGCTCCTTGAGCGTCTCTGGGTCCATCCCCACAGCGGAACACTGGACTGGATTGAGGATGTCAAATCCTGCGTCGATAAAGTCCGGGATAAAGTCCACTATCGCACCACAGGAATGGATAAAGGTCTTCCAATTGGTGTTCGTATGGACCCAATCATTGATCCGGCGATGGAAGGGTTGATACAGATCCCGATAGGCTGCGGGTGAAATGAACGGGCCAGTCTGCATACCGAAGTCGGTACCGGTAATAAACACAACACTGATCTTATCCCCCACAACTTTGTGGATCTTTTTCAGGTTGTTCAGGGCGATCTCGCACTGCCTCTCAAAGACTTCCCTCACATATTCCTTGCGGGTCACAGTGCTCATATACCATTCTTCAATGTCTCGGATACCCTTGGGATGCTTCAGCTGGGGAGCTGGCACAAAGGCTATATCGCCGAAACTGGTCCCGCCGAAGCTGCCGACAATGGCCTTGTCGGTCTCATTATACAGCCGGTCTACTTCGTTCTTTATATATTCCAGTTCCCAATCAGAAATGGGCTTAAATTCCTCAACATTATCCTCAGGATTAAGCTTATCATCATCGATGGGCTCCTGCCGGACGATGGCATCAAAGTAGAACCCGCCTTTGGGCATTCTACCGCTGGGCGGTGCCGATTTGTCGCCCTCAGGATACATCAGGATATCTCCATTTGGCTCAGGGTCTGTATTGAAGTCGCCGGGCACTAGGACAGGGGTGCCGTCCCAGAAGGTCCAGGGCTTCCAGTCCTTGTTCTCAAACCCAAACATGTTCTTGGGCATGCCCACTCCCACAACATCAATGCCCAATGCCTCCATCAAGTCGGGCTTGATCTCGCCCAGCATCTGGAAAGGCTCAACAACCTTAACCGGGGTTCCCGGCTCATCTAAGCCCAGGGCCTGCCGCAGTGCATACACACTGCTCACATGCATGCCGGTGACGCTGGTAGCGCCGAGATCCAGCGGCACCCGGTCAGGCTGCTTATGATTCAAAGCTAGGTGTACCCGTTCCCGTGAAGTCATAATTCTGGCCCCCTCACATTTTCTTGATTAGCTCGTTCAGATCAACCTATGCTTTCTGGCGTTTCTTCCCGCCGATGACGTCAACGGCCACAGCCAACAGCAAAGTGGCTCCGATGACAAACTCGTTCCAGTACACGTCCACTCCCAGAAGGGTGAGAGCATTGGTGATGATTGCCATGAGCAGAGCACCTAAGAAGGAACCAATGACTGTACCTTCTCCACCGCTCAGACTGGCCCCGCCGATAATGACAGCCGAAATTACCTTGAGCTCAAGGCCAGTACCAGCTGTTACCGAAGCAGCACCCAACCGAGCAGTCATAATCAAGCCGGCCAGAGCCGCCAAGAAACCGGTTAGGACATAGTTGAAAATCGTGATCCCGTCTACGTTTATACCAGACAATCTAGCTGCCTGACGGTTGCCGCCAATATAGTAGTTCTGGCGGAAGAATCTCGATTTCCTCAAAAGGATATCTCCAATAATGAGGAACACTATTGCATAAATGATAGGATACTGGATGCCCAGTACATTCCCTTGTCCAATGATTCTAAATGAAGCCGGCAGACCGCTGATATTCCGCCCCTGAGTGATGACCAGCAGGATACCCCTCAGGACGCTCATCATACCCAGGGTAGTAATAAAGGGATTGATCCCCACTTTAGCGATGAACAACCCGTTGATGAGTCCAACCAGGATTCCTACCGCCAAAGCGATCAGCATCGCTGGAAAGACCGGCACCCCTGCCTTCATGGCCATGGCTCCAACAGCACCGCAAAGTGCCACGGTGGAACCCACCGACATGTCAAAACCGCCGGATACCATGAGCACAGTCATGCCCACGGCAACGATGGATTCAATGGAAACACTCAAGAGATTCGCCAGGATATTCATTCTGGTCAAGAAATACGGAGATGCAATACTCATGAATATGCTGGCGACGATGATGACCATTAGGATCATGAACTCGCGAAAATCAGTGATCCTTGCCAGCCCGCGGCTTTTCGCCCCTTCACCATTAACAGTCGCTGTCCTCATACTTACACTTCCCTTTCTGCAGCATTAGACAAACAAGAGCAGAATATATAATGGTTTGAAACTAGCAAGCCATAGCCACACCGGTTGCGCAGGCGACAACTTTCTCTTCGGTGGCTTCCTCGGCGCTGAACTCGCCTGCAATCCTTCCTTCCCGCATGACCAAGATCCGATCGCTCAAGCCTAGTACCTCTGGTAAGTCAGATGAAATCATGATAATACCGACTCCTGTAGCAGCCAATTGCCTTAACAAGCGATAGATCTCACTTTTTGCTCCAACATCGACACCTCTGGTGGGCTCATCAACGATGAGCACCTCGGGTTTGATTCCCATCCACATGGATAGCAGGACCTTCTGCTGGTTGCCGCCGGACAGATTGCGAACCTGCTGCTTGATGCTGGGTGTCACGATATTAAAGTTGCGGCGGCACTTGTGCGCAAAATCGGTGATGGCATTTTCATCCATCATTCTCAATTGGTTGGCGAAATCTGCTAAGTGCGGCGCTATACAGTTGTCCCGGATTGCCATATCTAAGAACAAACCCTGGGCTTTGCGATCTTCTGTCAAGTACCCAATTCCTGCCTCGATAGCATCCTTGGGGCTGGCTATAGACAGGGTTTTTCCCTCTAGAACTATCTGACCTCGCTCCAAAGGCTCCGCTCCGAAAATGGCTCGGCCCAACTCAGTACGCCCTGAGCCGACCAAACCCGCCAAACCCAAGATCTCTCCCCGGCGCAGTGAAAAACTCACATCGGCAAAATCTTTGCCCCTCCCGGCACCCTTGACATTGAAATAAACCTCGCCGATGTCGTAGTCCCGGCGGCCGTACATGTCAACCAGCTCTCGGCCAACCATCATCTGAACCAGCTGTTCTTCAGTGACGTCGCTGACCTCCCGAGTGCCCACATAACAGCCGTCCCGAAGCACTGTAACCCTGTCGGCTATCTCAAAGATCTCCTTCAGGTGGTGGGAAATATAGATGAAAGAGATGCCCTCTTCCTTCAGCCGTCTGATGTTCTTGAACAGGTGCTCTACCTCAACGGAGGTCAATGACGAGGTAGGCTCATCCAAAATGAGGACCTTAGGCCGAGTGGACATAGCCTTCAGGATCTCTACCACCTGCTGCTGGGCTACCGGCAGATTCTTAACCAGTGTCCTAGGATCCATATCGAGCTCAAAGAACTTGAGAATCTCTCTGGTATCGCCGTAGAGTTTGTCATAATCTATCATGCCAAAGGCCCGGACAGGCTGGCGATTGGCGAAAATATTCTCAGCCACAGATAGGTTGGGAGATAAGCTCAATTCTTGAAACACTACACTGATGCCGTGCTGGGCAGCATCGTAGGCGCTGTCAAACTGTACAGACTTGCCGTCAATGATGATCCTGCCTGAATCAGGCTTATGAATACCGCCCAATACATGCATAAGGGTGCTCTTTCCAGCACCGTTCTCCCCTACTACCGCGTGTACTTCCCCTGCCCGCAGCTCCAGCTGGACTCCGTCCAGTGCCCGAACGCCGGGGAAAGTCTTAACAATATCCCGAACTTCTAAGACAATACGGTCGTTCATTGACACCAACCTTCCTTAACAGTTCCCACAAGTGGGAAGGGGTGGGGTGCGGGATTTTACCCGCCCCCCTTAATAAACTACCTCATAAAGTACTGGTAGTTGGTCTCATCGACAATAACAACTCCCGTATCGATAACGGTTGGAGTTCCGGTGATGCCGGCTTTGGCATTGTCGGTGCTGATAGGAATATCAAAGTTGTACAGGTTGTACAGAATCTGAGTTGCATAGAAAGGCATCAAGGCAGTCTGCTGTGCTACAGAGGCGGAAATAACGCCTGCCTCGATCTCCTGCAGCACGTCGTTGCCGCGGTCCATGGAGATGATCTTCACCTTGCCGGCCAAACCAGCTTCTCTCACTGCCATGGCTGCACCTGCTCCGCCGGCAGCCTCAACACATGCGATTCCAGCCAGATCTGGGAATTTCATCAGCAGAGTGGCAGCTGCCTGGGCAGCAACGTTGGGATCAGACTGGGTGTCAGCAATCTGGACGATTTCGATGTCAGGGAACTGGGCCAGTGCTGCACGATAGCCGTCTACCCGCTCCTCCAAGTTGGACTGACCCGGCTTGGTCATGATGGCAACTTTGCCCTTGCCGTTGATCAGAGAGGCCAACTTCATACCGCCTTCCCAACCAGCCTGGAAGTTACCGGTACCGACGAAGGCCAGCCGCTGGGACTCAGGCAGGTCTGCGTCTACAGTGACCACGGGGATACCAGCATCAACAGCCTTGTCCACAATGGCGTTCAAAGACGGCTCAAAGCCAACAACTACTATACCCTGAGGCCGCTTGGCAATAGCCTGCTCAAAAGCAGTAACCATGGCAGCCATATCATAATCAGCAGGTCCTACATACTCGGTGCGAACGCCCAAGTGCTTGCCTGCCAACTCCATACCCAATTTGTGATCGTAGAAATAATCCAAAGCTCCAAGGGCAGATACCTGGATGTAAAGCTGTTCCTCCGGGGGCAGCTTTGCCGCACCGGCGCTGAGTGCCATTCCTAGTACCATTGTCAAGACTACACCGATGATTGTCAGTCTTTTCATATTCTAGATTACCCTCCTCTGTTTTTTCTCCGTCTACACTTGCCTACTACTCCTACAGCTCTTGCCGCCTATCCCAAACTACTTCCTGGGACCACCCCCTCTTCATAGTCTCCCGGTTTAGCTATAGCACCGGTAATAATGAATGTTATGCTTAGTAACGATGGACGGCCGAACGAAATTCGTTGGGCCGTATCGGGTACCGTTTGTCAGTACATCAAAGAGGATCTTAATGGCTCTATACCCCTGCATAAAAGGATCTTGGAAAATTACCGCCCGCAGGACCCCTTCCTCTATAAAGGGAATGCCGTCCCGTAAGAGGTCTGTACCCACAAGCTTGACCTCCCGATACTTGCCGGTGTCCCGCAGGGCTGCAGCCCCGCCTACAGTGGCGGTGGCAGTATTTATATAGATGCCGTCACAGCCTTTGGCTGCACAGTCTTTCACCAGTCGATAAGCCCTGTCGGCATCCTCCCTGGTTTCCAATACATCGACTTCAATCTCACCGCCGTTGGAAGCGATGGCGTCTAAGAAACCCCGTACCTTTTCCTCATGGTCTGTAACATCGGCAAAACCGGTTAGGACTGCAACTTTTCCCTTGTAATTCAGCAAATTGACCATTAGGTCTCCAGCAATCTGGCCATTGTTGAAAGAGTCAGTACTCACACATGTCAAGCGCCGGCTTTCCGGCGCATCGGTAGCTATGGTTACAACCGGAATCCCTGCTTCCATCAGTTGGTTAATGGTCTCATTGATTTGGCTCCGGTGTCCGGGACAGACTGCCAAGGCATGAATGCCGATATCCAAGAGTTTAGCAATCGAACCCGCTTCCTGACCATCCCTCAGCTTACCGGTCTTTTTCACTATTACTTGGACATTATGGTCGAGCAGCTCTTCTGCTGCCGCGTTGATTCCCGCTTCAATGTCCGGGTAGAACCGATATTCCGCCGGGAACACACAGCCGATCTTCAGCTGATGTCTGCGGGCTAAAGATCTAGCCACCTGGTTTGTTTCATAGCCCATCAGCTTGGCCTGCCTCAGTACCCGTTCCCGGGTTTCCCTCTTAATACCCGGTCTGTTATGTAGAGCTCTGTCTACTGTACCAATGGATACATCGAGGGCTGCTGCTATGTCCTTAATTGTGACTCGCTTGGCCATGTAGGTCACCGCCGTATTTGGTTGTCAAGTTACGTTAACGTTAACGGACAATGTCTTTATTCAGCACGCCCCTTTGGAAATCCTTCTGGAAACAGCCCACTAAAAAACAGGCAGTCTTTTCTCAGTCATTCTCTACTAGCCAAAAATATGCCCAATTGGTGCCAAAGAACGATATCACATACAATACCACTCTTGGGCCATATATTCAGGTGAGCAGATCTTCCGGGCTGCTCATAAATCAGCGGCTAAAGGCGTACTGTTTCCCCTGTCTCGGCTGCCTTCCGGACAGCATCAATTACCAGCATGTTGCGGTAGCTCATCTCCGGATCCACCGGCAAGGGCTGCTTCCCCTCTATGGCTCGGCAGAAGGCCTCAATCTGCAGCTCGTAAGCGGAAACAGCCGGTGTGGTTTCTACCTCAAAACTGGAGCAGTCCACATCGCCTAGACCCGGCCCAATTAGGAGCTTCGCCTCCAACCCTTCCGCCTTCCACGGCCGTTCCACCAAGATTACACCTTTAGTCCCCACAATCTCCATCAACTGACGGCGGGCCGTGGCAAAGCTGACATCGAACAAGGCCATTCTCCCACCTCGGAAATTCAAGATGCCGGTCAAGGTAGAATCGACACCGTTTTCCATAATGGCAGAGGCGGACACTGAAACCGGCTCCTCGCCGAAGAGGAGACGGGCACTGTGGATGCAGTAGCATCCCACATCCATCAAACTTCCACCTGCTAGAACTTTGCTGTAGCGAATATCCTGGCGATTAGGCAGAGGGAAGGTGAAAGCAGAACGGATGAGGCGCACTTCACCAATGCGGCCGGAAGCTAGAATTTCTCGAATCCGCTGATACTGGGGGTGGAACTGGTACATGAAAGCTTCCATAAAAACGATACCTTCATTCTTGCAGAAGTCGATAGTATAACGTGCCTGTTGGGCATCGATGGCCATCGGTTTCTCGCAGAGAACGTGCTTCTTTGCTTTTGCCGCCTTTATGGTCCATTCAGCATGCATACTGTTGGGCAGTGGTATATAGACTGCATCAATATCGGGATCGTCCAACAAAGCTTCATACGAATCATAAATCTTAACATCATCAAGTGGGTGGCCGGTATTCTTGCTCAGGGTATTTACACACTCATTCGCTTTTTGCGGCGTCCGGCTGGCAACCGCTGCCAGACGGGCTTGGGGAGTCGCCAAGATGGCTGGCGCCACCGCGTCAAGACCAATTCGGGCAGTGCTGAGAATCCCCCAAGATATCATGCCATCACTCTCCCTTACGTGGTTGTCCTGCAGCCTTCCGAATGCACTTCAACTTGAATTGACTATTCCCTGCTGCCCCACATGTTCCTGCCCACCATCTAAAGCCTAACGCCTGCTAAATCTTATACAGTCTGCGGGCGTTATCGCAGAAAATCTGACGGGCAAGCTCCAGAGCCCTCTGGCGGCTAAAATATCCTTCCTGGACCTTTTCTGCCAGGACTTTGGCCGCCACCCAGCGAAGGGCCAATACCGCTCCATAGGTCTCTTCTGGTGTCCAGCAGTCTCCACCCCAAGTGATTTTCTCTGAAGTTCTAGCTGTTTCTATCCATTCATGGAGGGCTTGCACTGCTGCAGTGGGTGAAATCAAAGGAAGCCAGACAAGGTCTGCATAAACGTTGGGATAATTATGCAGCAGACCACCGATTTCCCTAGTCCAGGGATAGCCGCCGTGGAACAAGACAAACTGGGTAGACTGATATTTCTCAATCAGAGGCACCAAATGCATTGGATTAGAACCGTGGATCTTGCCTAAACCTACGTGGCACTGAAGGGGCAAGTCCAAGACCCCCGCCCGTTCTGCAATGAAATGGAAGACGTAATCCTGAAAAGCCTTAACTTTCTCAGAAGGAGCATCCTTGATCCCAAAGGCTGCCTCCGCGTCTTCCCTTGCCGCCTCAGCGAATGCCATGCTCCGGTCATAGGCCAGAGCACACTTCAGGGCAGCACATCCCTCCTGCTTCTTAACAGCCAAGAGGGCATCCACAGCCTCCAGGTACTCAGCAAAGCTTGACGGTACCATCCCGTAAGGGGCAAACAGCTGCCAGGCATTATTGCCGTTGTGATCCTCAACTTGCCGATTGTGGCTCATCACCAGAGCATTGATGCGAAAGGTTGGACAGTAGAATTCGGGATGACCGTTGTCGCTGCCGGGATTCCAATAGGCATCGAGAACAGCCTTCTCGATACCTGCATGTTTCTGCAAAACTGTGAAATACCATTCAGGCAACTTATGTTTCTCAGCAATACGCTCTGAGACCATCTCCCAATTATCTGCACTGAGCTCCTCGTCAAACCCATAAAGTCTCTGCAGAGCTGCAAGGAGCCACCGATAATAGGAATTGGTGCCGACCTGCCTAATAAAAGATTCTCTCTCCTTCCGGCTACTGCCAACTTCTACGCCGCACCAACTCACATAGGAGTTCTCAAATATATAATCCAGAGTCACCCGCTCACCCTGTCCTGGGATGAGATGATGTTCGTGACAGCTGATAATGCTCAGTTGTTCCAGCTCCCTCTCTAGACTCTGCCGAAGGTCTCTAGGGTGCAAGATATCACCATCCTCTCTGGTAATGGGACTGTCCAACCAGCTCTACTCCGGCCTCACCGCCCCCATCTTGTACCCTGGAGCCAGGGTATAAAGGCGTTTGACCGACGGGGCGTCATTCACGTGGGACGCCACAATTCTCCCGACATACAACATGTGGTCTCCTGTCACCAGCTTAGCTTCCAGTTTGCATTCAAAGTTGGCAACAGCATCGGTTAAGAGCAGTGAATCAATTTCGACGGCAGGTTCTGTAGCAATGGGGTGTTCCTTGAATTTGTCAATATCCCGGCCTGATTTGGTCCCATAGAAAAGTGCCGCCTCCGCCATGGAGCTAGACGGAAATGCGATGACAAATTCCCCAGCTCCTTCAATGGCTTCTCTAGAATAGCGCTTGTGACCGACGGCGATGGCCATCATCGGGGGCTGATGGGAAGTAATCATTGTCCACCCTAGGGTGATGGGATTGTACTTACCCTGCTGGTCCTTGGCGATGGCAATCACCACTGCCTCGGGATACTTGCGGGTTATTACCTCTGTGTACCTTTTTTGAACCTGCACTACGCACACCCCCCTTAGTTAGAGTTAACTCTCTAGGTCTAATGTTTCCTCTCAAACGCAGGGGGTTCCTCCTATGTGGGTCTTATCCCCTAAGCCTGGCCTCCTGCAAGCAAGAGCTTCGCTCCATTAGCTGCCCTATCAGACAAGGGGTCGAAACACGGTGAAGGTCGTCCATAAAAAAGCTCCCCACCACCGCGGGTGGAGAGCAGAATCGGATATACAACTAATTGACTTTTCTTTAGCGCTGCCAAAATGTCGGGACCAACAGAACCAGTATGGTGAAAATCTCAAGCCTGCCCAGGATCATGGCACCAGCAAGGACAAGTTTGCTTATGCTGGTAAGGCCGGCATAGGTTGCGGTAGGGGCAACCATCCCGAAGCCTATATCTACATTGCTCAAGGCTGCAGCCGCCGCCGATGAGCTGCTGAGCAAATCCATCCCCTGGGTGGAAAGAATGAGGGTCACCAGGACAAAGAGCAGTCCGTATGCCACAAGAAACCCCAAGACACTCTGCACCACTTCCTCAGAGACAGGACGGTGATTAACCCGAAGGGGAATCACCGCCTGGGGGTGAATCAGCCGGTGAAGGGTACGCCTCAAATACTTAAGTACAATTAGCAACCGGATGTGCTTGATCCCTCCGCTGGTGGAACCGGCACATGCACCGAGGATGCTCAAGAGGAAAATTATCGTCCTGCTTAGTTCCGGCCACCTTTGGTAATCATCGGCGACAAATGCTGTACTGGACACAAATGACACAACATGGAACACCCCATTTTCCAGAGCTTCACCCGCTGATCCATACAAACCCCTGATATTTACAGTCACAACCAGAATTGAGATAACGACAACGGCAAGAAACAGCCTCAACTCTCCATCCCTTGCTGCAGACTTGGCGTTGCCCATTAGGAGCTCGTAGTACAGAGAAAAGTTGATGGAGGCCAGCAGCATGAACACACATATCACCCACTGAACCGCTGGATTAGCAAAGGCACCGATGCTGGCATTCTTGGTAGAAAAGCCTCCTGTGCCCATGGTGGCCAAGGCATGGGTGACGGAATTGAACCAATCCATACCCGCAAGTCTCAAGGCAATGATCTGCGCCAGGGTGAGCACGATGTAGATGGTGTAAAGAATCTGAGCTGTGCGACCCATCCTGGGAACCAGCTTCCCCGGTGTTGGACCGGAACTTTCTGATTTGAAAATCTGAAAGGTCCCAAGACCTACTGCCGGCAGAATAGCCAGCGCCAACACCAACATTCCCATGCCTCCCAGCCATTGGGTCATTGCCCTCCAAAAGAGGATCCCGTGGGGTTGGCTTTCAATATCCCGCAGTACTGTGGCACCGGTGGTGGTAAACCCTGAAACAGTTTCGAAAAAGGCATCTATAACAGAACCACAGGCCCCAGAAAGCAGAAAAGGCACCATGCCGAAGAAGGAAGCTAAAACCCAACCCAGACCCACAATCATGAAGTCTTCCCGGTAGCGGACAAAGCCGCCTTTTCGGGTCTGCCAATACCCGATCAAGCCCAGAAGTAGGGTAACTGCAATGGAAATGATCCAAGCAGTTATATCATGTTCCCCATGATAAACTGCGACCCCAAGGGATGGGGTCATAGCAGCAGCTTCAACGATGAGGAGTAAACTTAGTACCCTTAAGACGACGCCAAAATCCACCGCCGGACTTCCTTTCTTCGGACCCAAAGAGCTTCTTTACTGCCGGTACTTCCTCCATCTTGCAGATGACAATTAGTCGGTCGTTGGCCCTGATTACCGTATCACCCCGTGGGACAATGATATCATTGTCCCGCACGATAGTTGTAACCAGTGCTTCCTTGGGAAGGGCCAAATCCTTAAGCGAGCTATTAACCACCGGCGATGTCGACCGGATCAAGAATTCGATGATTTCAGCCTGGCCGCCCAAGAGCATGAATAGAGACATCACCGGACCGCCCCGTACCAACCGCAGGATTTCGCCGGCAGTAATGAGGCTGGGAGTGACGGTTGCGTCAACGCCGATTGCCTGGGCCAAAGACAGATAATTCGGGCGGCTGACTTTGGCGATGCCTTTACCAGCCCCCAGCTGTTTGGCCAGTAGAGTAAGCAATATGTTGTCTTCATCCCGGCCGGTCAATGCCACAAAGGCATCCATTCCAGCGATATTTTCTGCTTTGAGGAGTCTAGGATCAGTCCCATCTCCCCAGATAACCAAGGCATGGGGCAGCAGCTCTGAAAGTATTTCGCATCTTCGCTGCTCACTCTCAATGAGCTTCACCGACATACCGTGATGGTACAAATTTTCCGCCAGGTAGTAGGATATCCTGCTTCCACCCACGATCATCACATGTTTAAATCGCTTAGGAATTAAGCCCACGGCATCGCAGAAACTGGTGATCTCGGAACGCTTGGCGGTAATGAAGATATCATCACCGGCTTCAATTATGTCAGAACCCCGGGGTATTATGAGCCGCCCGCCCCGGGAAATGGCCGCCACTAGAATATGGGCTATCTGACCGCACTCTTGAACAGTAATCCCGCTGAGTTTCCTTCTGGGATCTACCGGCAGTTGTACCATCTGCACCCTGCCTCCGGCAAAATCCCCCATCTGGCCTGCCGGCGAAAAGGTGAGCAGCCGGGCGATTTCATTGGCTGTGGATTTCTCGGGATTAATCACATAGTCCACGGCTACATCAGTCTTGGAGACCGCGAGGTCCTTGCTGTATTCAGGGCTGCGGATCCGGGCAATGGTGCGGCCGACACCTAGATTCTTAGCTGAAAGACAGGCTATCATATTGCCTTCATCGCTGTCGGTAACGGCAATCAGCACATCGTCGCCGTTAACGCCAAGCTCCATTAGGGGCTGTTTGAGCAGCCCGTTGGCATAGACGGCCAGCACATCCAGGTTGTCACTGACCTGGTCTATCACTTGGGGATTGCGGTCAATGACAACCACATCATATTCTTCCTCTACAAGGGTCTCGGCAATTTGATATCCCACTTTGCCGGCACCGACAATGATTACCCGCATTTAGACCTCACCCTTCATATTCTTTCAACGGCCCTTTGAGAATACCCCGCATCAATTCTAGTGCAGCCATTGACAGAAACCTACATAGTCGAAATCTGGCGGCCGCCAAAGCGCAATTCTGCGAGCAGATGCCTCCTTGTTTAAGCTCTATAATAGTTCCGCGGATATAGTTTGTCTAGCATCCTGAGGAGGAACATTAGCCTCTTTCTATTACATCGTCCCCTGATATGCCAGTATACAGACTTGTTGGCCACACCACGGTTTTCCAGTTGTCTAGAAAGGCTGAGTCCCATATATTTCCTGACTTAGCTATAGACCTGGAGCTAGTCTTCCAGTGATTTCCACTCCCTTGATTGGCCTTAAGTAAAGCGCTTCTGCTTAGATCGAGATTTCATCAAGAATATAGAAGCAACTCCAATAGGACAGCCAACTAGAGTTTGTTTTTTTCAACTAAAGTCTCGGAAGTTATGTCCCGAGGGTCGCAAAATATCGTATAATGGAATTATTCCAGTATCTTCCTTCGTTGCAGCTCCGCCAGGGAGGGATATTGACATGCAATCCCTTGCACAGTATGTGATGTCTGTCCAAGATAAGCGGCTTCTAGCCTTTTTCTCCCTCTACCCGCCGCTGTGTGAATATATCGCACAGCGCCACCGCCGTGGAGATGTGGTAACCGCCCTCAGCCCCGACACCATCTACATTGATTTAGAAACGGGAGAGGTTGAGATTGTACCGGTCCAAGGGGATCTAGACCAGTTCCTGCCATATATGTCCCCCGAGCAGACTGGAAGACTGAGCCGCGGTGTGGATCACCGAAGTGATCTATACTCCCTCGGTGTCATTTTCTATGAAATATTGACCCAGACTCTGCCGTTCCAGGCCGAAGATGCCCTGGGTTGGATCTATGCCCATCTGTCATCGACGCCCCAGCCGCCCCACGTAGTCAACCCAGAGATCCCAGAGGCATTGTCAGAGATTGTGATGAAGCTTTTGGCCAAATCTCCCGATGACCGCTACCACAGCATCAGCGCTCTGCAGGCTGACTTGGCCAGGTGTCATCGCGAATGGGAGAGAACTGGGAGTGTTCACCCATTTGCCCTCGGCCAAGCCGATTTATACCAACATCTCCTGGAGCAAGAGGAGCTCTTCGGCCGGGATCGGGAGATAGCTGTACTGGCAGCAGCATACAGGGAAGCAAAGCAAGGGCAATGCCAGGCAGTCCTGGTTTCCGGCTACCCGGGTGTAGGCAAGACTGCCCTGGTCAACACATTCAGAAACGGCATCAACAGCAGCAAGGGATACTTCCTATACGGTAAATGCCCCCAGATTATGGGTGAAGTCCCCTACACTCCTGTTCTGGAAGCTGTAAATGCTCTAGTCCGCCAGATACTGGTCAGGGGCCAGAGGGAACTCGATTTTTGGAAACGCCGGGTGCGGCAGGCTCTGGGGCGGCAGGGCGGTGTCCTCACCCAGATCATCCCGGAACTGGCCTCCCTCACCGGACAATTTCCCGCTGTGCCGGCTGCACCGCCTAAGGAGGCGGAACGCCGTTTCCGGTCAGCCTTCACTGCCCTGCTGGACGTTTTTGCCCATGGCGAAGAGCCTTTGGTCCTATTTATAGACGATCTTCAGTGGATAGACCCAGCCTCCCTGGAGCTGGTAACATCCTTGGTCCGGGAGATTGAAGGATCTTTGCTTTTCATCGGAGCCTACCGTTCAAACACAGACTGGGCTGTACAGGTAGCAGCCCACTTGGCCCAGACTCTGACCGATGGCGGAGCCGCAGTGCGGAAGCTGCATCTGGAAGCCCTAAGGCCCCAGGACACAGAGGAAATGGTCAGCAGCATCCTCGGGGGCCAGACCAGCGGAATCGAGGAATTGGTTGCTGAAGTCTCCCGCAGATCCGGAGGTGTTCCCCTATACATAAAGCAGTTTCTCCTCAATCTTTACAGCACCGGTGCCCTCACTTTTTCCCCTGACCAGCTGGCGTGGCAGTATACTCTCAGCGGTGAAGAGCCGGTGAATTGGGGAGAAGACGTGGTGCACCTTATCTTGGAAAGGATAAAGCAGGTACCTGCCATGACCCTGGAGATACTCAGGTTTGCTGCCTGCCTAGGCCGCTGGTTCCCGCTGGATACCCTGTCGGCTGCTTTGAAACAACCTACCGGATCCATAAGGGAACACCTGCAGCCTGCGTTGGAGCTGGGGATAATAGTCAAGAACTCATACGCCGGTACTGATCCGGATTCAAGTACCTATGAATTTGCCCACGACCGGGTGGCAGAGGCAGTCTTCTCGCTGCTTTCGGACGAAGAGAAAAAACAGGCCCACCTAAAGGCAGGCCGGGCCATGCTGGACTCCAAAAGCTCAACCCTCGACGATACAGAGTTATTCGCTGCTGTTGACCACTTAAATCACGCGGTAGGTCTGATGGAAGGTCCAGAACAGCGGCTGCTCTTGGCTGAATACAACCTTAGGGCAGCAGTGAGGGCGAGGGCTTCCGTAGCCTTTAAGGCTGCCCTTTTGTACGCGGAAATGGGTATCAAGCTGCTGCCGCCGAATCATTGGGATTCACATTATGAGCTCTCCTTTAACCTGTACTCCCAGTACTACTGGTGCAAATTCCTGCTGGAGGGCTTTGAAGCCGCCGAACCCATCTTCCAGCTCTTAATTGAAAAAGCCCGCACCAGTGAGGATAAAATAACGCTCTACAACGACAAAGCAACCCTGGTCACCGGCTACTACGCCGATGATGAGGAAGCGGTTAGGTCAGGACTTGCGGCACTTAGGCTCCTCGGATTGAATATCCCTATGCGGCCCAGCAAAGCCTATCTGGTTAAGGAGCTGCTCCACACCCAGTGGCTGCTTAGAGGCAGGACACCCGATTCTGTTTTGGACCTGCCGCCCATGACAGACCGGTGGGCGCTTAAGACAATCGCTACCCTTGCCAACCTCGTACCGCCGTCCAATGTTTTCGATCCTGGGCTTTTCGTCTCCATTGCGCTGCATATGACCCAGGTCACTCTGCGATACGGCAATTCAGCCTACTCTGCCTTTACCTTTGCAACCTACGGCTTTATCTGCGCTACCCAGCTCAATACCTTCAAGCTAGCCGCCGGTTTCCAGCGGGCCGCTCTGGTTCTAGCAAGCCAGTACGGAGACAACGTAGACTATGTGGCCTATTTTACCATCGCGAACTATCTCAACCACTGGCACAAGCCGCTGTGGGAAAGCCTGGATTACGCAGAACGGTCCTATCAGCTGGCGGACAAAAACGGCGATGTCCTGTTTGCAGGCGCCGCTCAGGCGGAGATGGTCCTCATCCGATATGTATTGGGAGATTCTCTGGAAACACTGAGCCGACAGATTCAGGTTGCACTGACCGTCAATACTCGCTACGGAATGTCTTACCTATTGGATATCCTGCAAACAGCCCAGCAGTACATTGCGAATCTGCAAGGAAAAACCGTAAGTCCCACATCCTTCACCGGCGGAGAGTACGATGAGGACGCGGTCAGCCAGCGCATGCTCGATACCGGTTCCGGCATGATCGTTCCCTTCTACTACCTGATGAAAATCCGTTCCTCATACCTTCACGGTGCTTATAAAGAATCGTGGGACTTGGTACTTACCCTCTACCCCCAACGGGATGCCATGATCGGCAAGATCAGCCAGCCCGAGTATGCCTATTGGGTCTGTTTGGCAGGAGCTGCCGTCCTTCCCCAGCTTACAGGGGCTCAAAGGCGGCAGGCAAGAACACTTATGAAGCGGGAACTCAAGAACCTCCGCCGATGGTCAAGGGCTTGTGAGGACAACTTCCTCCACAAATACAGACTAGCCTTAGCAGAACGCCACCGACTCTACGGCAAGGTGCAGAAGGCCCTCACAGCCTATGAAGAAGCAATAACATCGGCACTGGTCCAAGGCTGTACGCTAGATGCCGCCATTGCCTGTGAGTTGGCAGCCAAACTCTATCTGGAGATGGGCTTTGAACAAAACAAGCAGGCCCATTTGGACAGTGCTTACCGCCTTTATGAGAAATATGGAGCTGTACTCAAAGCCAAAGAGATACAGGAACAGTACGGTGCGGTGTATGAAAGACTCGAGACTCCATCCCCCGCCGATGAAACAGCCAAGTTCCCAGGGGCTGAAGAAACCACCGGAATGGGTCAGCAATATAGCGGCCCATACAGTCTAAGAGCGGCAGAGGTTGCCGAACGCATCGCCGAAAAGGCTGATCTTCTTGCCCTTACCGAGGCTTTGGAAAGTCTCTCCAGCGAGCAGGATCTTTATGGAGTGGTTGAGCGGCTGATGGAGATCATAGCAGAAAGGACTGGAGCAGAGCGGGCTTACCTTATTGCCGCCTTTGGTGAAGATCTTTCCGTCATCGCCTCTAGAGAAAGCGACGCCAGAGCCAGGGTTTTTCCCTCCAGCCCATGGTTCGACCAGAAAGCTTCCCAGAGGACATCGGCTGCCATTAGAGGTTATGCCGAGGGTATTATTCGCTACGCACTCCATTCAGGTACCCCCGTCATCGTAGATGATGCCGAAAAGGATCCGCTGTTCTCTGACTACAATTTTGATGACGGCTACATACCTAGATCGGTACTCTGCCTGGCGCTCCCTGCCCATGGCGGCCCAACACCGGTGCTGTATCTAGACAACAACCTTACAGCCCATGGCTTTTCTGAAGAACTCATCGGTCTCGTGCGAAGGCTTGCAAGCCTCATTCTGCAAGTACTGACTATGGACAAAGAAACCATTCTCTCCTCCCAGAAGAGCACAATCGCAGCGACGAAGGAGGCTAACACCATTTCACTTACAGATAAAGAAGCCCAGATCCTCAATTTGATCGGCGCCGGGCTCTCCAATGCAGAGATTGCCCAGCGCCTGCACATAGCAGAAGGAACTGTAAAGTGGCATACCAGTAAGCTGTTTAAGAAACTGGGAGTGGAAACCAGAACCCAGGCAGTGATCCGGGCTGCCGAGCTGGGACTACTGCAGCTGGATTAGCCCCATAACCCCATTAGTACGCGGGCTCATAGGCAACCTCCCGATCCACCGCCACTGCTCCGCCGGTTTTTACTGCTTCTAGAATAGCAAAGATGGTTAAGGCGTCACCGTATTCCAGCTCAGGAGTCACGGCAAGGGGCTCCTGGCCAATGGCTGCCTTGTAGAAATTGACTAATTCGTTGTAGAAGCCCATTTCCGGCTGATACGGAATTTGTCTGCTCCGGCCGTCATTGTAGGCGACATTCACTACCCCGCACTTGGGTTCCTCCAGGTAGATCATCCCCTTCGTGCCGAATATCCGCAGCCCGATGAGGGGTCTTTGCATCTCTTTACCGGCACAGAAGAAGGAAAAACTGCCGGTAACTCCGCTCTTGAAGCGAAGGTTCGCCTGGATCACTACATAGGGGGCAAAATCCGCTGCCTGCTCAATCCCTACGGCCTGGACCATATCCACCGCACCAAATATGTGCCTCAGCGCGGCAACATCATGGACACCGGTATCGTAGAAGACTCCTCCCGGATACTCGGGGTGCTGGCGCCACTCTGTTCTCGCGAAGCCGTCCTTGGTCATATCAGTAGGGAAATCTACTACCCTGTTATGGATGAAGTACAAGACCTCTCCAATTTCCCCTAGACGCACCAGATCCCTGATGATGTTGTTTTCTTCGTTATAGCGGTAGTTTTCCGCAATCATCACCGGCACATTAAACCGTTTGGGAATACCCTTTGCTGCCAGTGCCTCTTCTTTGGTAGGCGCAAGGGTTTTTTCGCAGATGATGGGTTTTCCCGCTTGAGCCACAGCCTCAGTCACTTCGAAGTTCAGTTCAATGGGAAGCATGATATCAAAGGCATCAAGGTCCTGCCTGGTCAGCATCTCCCGGAAATCCTCATAGATATCGCCGGGGCTGAGCCCCAGGATGTGTCGCCATCTTTCCAATTTATACCCATCGATATCGCAAATGGCCCTGATCTCATACTTATCCTGCAGCCGTTGATAGGCAGGATAGTGAAGTTTTTCAAAAGCAAGTCCCACACCGATAATTCCCATTCGCAGCCTTTTCACCATCAGCACCTCTTTCCATCCCCCTAAACCGCAGCCAAAGGTGCGGTCAGGGTAATCTGCTTTCCATAGGATAGCCAGCAGAAATGTAAAGGATACAAGCAAGGTGTGATGGTTAGTAAATAACAAATGGAGCGGTACATTATTTTAGCAGCTATAACTTGCCCTATAGCTTGCCCCATCGACCAGAACCAGGGCAGAACGGGACGGTACCGATACTATATCTCCCTCAAACTGCCGCAGCATATCACTGCCTGCCCTGTGCCCATCGACTACAACAACCCAGTCGTGGCCCGGTAGAGACACCTTTCTCTCCTGGGAGTCGGCATTGAATATCACCACGATTGTCTCCCAAGGATCGCCGTTGGCGTGGTCCCGGAGCATGTAAGCCACAAGGCCTGGGGCCGTCGGCAAGAAACGCAGGTGATGCCTGATTTCATCGGCAGTACCCATGCGGAATGCCGGATGGGCTTTGCGCAAAGCGATTAACCCCCGGTAGTATTCAAATACCTCCCGGTAGCGGTATTTCCGCTCCCAATCCATCCAATTGACCTCATCCGGCGACTGATAGGAATTGTGATCTCCATATTTGGTCCGGAGAAATTCCATACCGCCATGGAGAAAAGGAATACCTTGGAATGTCAGCACTAAAGCGCCGCAGAGTTTGTGCATGGCAATGAGGGTTTCTTCATCGGCGCCGGGACACGATGCCTGCAGCTTGTCCCAAAGGGTGAGGTTGTCATGGGCTTCGGCGTAGTTAATGGATTGGGCAGGTTCTGCAGCCCAAGGCCCTTTGCTGTATGCTACCCGCTGGTAGTCCACCTGGTCATGATAGCCTGCTCCCACTATGCCGAACTTTACGCTTTCTTCCCTCCCGGGACCGCCGCTTGCGAAACCGGGATCCCCGGCGTGGAAGACATGCCCCCTTAGGCCGTCCCGCAGATCATCATTGAAGACCCCTGTACCCGGCAGCTGCCGGACGTTGCACTTTAGGGACTTAAGATGATCCGGCAAAGGCGAAGAGCCGCCGGTCCAGCCCTCACCGTACATCATGATGCTGGTGTCTATCTCATTAAGTGCCATGCGGATCTCATTTATCGTCGGAATATCTATCAGACCCATGAGGTCAAAGCGAAAGCCGTCGATCTTATACTCTCGAGCCCAGTAGCGGACCGAATCGATGATGAGCTTCCGCACCATGGAACGTTCAGTGGCCAGCTCATTGCCGCAGCCGGAGCCGTTGCTGAAGTTGCCCCAGCAATCCTGCCGGTAGTAGTACCCTGGAACTAATTTATTCAAATTGGAATTCACAGTGTAGTAAGTGTGGTTATACACCACGTCCATGTTGACCCTAATCCCGGCTTCCTTTAGGGCCTTAATCATCTGCTTGAATTCCAAAATCCGAACCTCGCCCCGGAACGGGTCCGTGGAATACGAACCTTCGGGGATGTTGTAGTTGAGGGGATCATAGCCCCAGTTGTACTCCTTAGACGGCGAATGAGATTCATCAATGGTGGCAAAATCGTAGCAAGGCATGAGCTGGATATGGGTAACCCCAAGCTCAACCAGATGGCTCAGGCCTGTCCATATCCCTCCAGGTCCCCGGGTGTACCTTTCTGCCAGACCGAGGTACTTGCCAGGGTACATAACCCCAGATCGGGGATGGCTGGACATGTCCCGCACGCTGATCTCATATATGACGGCATCGGCAAAGCGGGCTAACGGAGGCCTCTCAAGCTTTTCCCAACCGGGAGGATTGGTCCTGGCTAGGTCCACCACCATCCCCCGCAGACCGTTGACACCGCAGGCCTTAGCATAGGGGTCCACAGCTTCCTGGATGATGCCGTTGACCTGCACCTTGTAGTTGTAATAGAGCCCGTGGCGGTCTCCCTCAAGCTCTGCTGTCCAGGTACCCTGAACGTCCTTGGCCATGGGAATTTCAATTCCTGAGCCTTCTGAACCCGATGGATATATCACCAGCCATACTTGGCAAGCAGTGGGAGCCCACACTCTAAATACCGTGCCGTCGGGATGGTAGACGGCCCCCAGCTCTCCATCATAATGATATCTTTGATAAAATTCCTGACTGGAAAAGTCCGGATATCTCACCACAGCATCTTTCCTTTTCAGTTGCAGACTAGTCTACATAGCTAGATCTATTTCCTTATCAAATCCAGAAAAACGAGGGTTATAATTGCGTAACGGCCGCCGGTAAGTTCCGGCGAATAGAAAAGTCCTGTCTATTACTCAGTATACAATAGTTCGAGGCCAGGAGCTGTGGCAAGACCTTCCCTTATCAGAGGATTAGAAGATGTGTCATTTTTTTAGCCCGCGGCTAGGTCCATACGACCCCCACCTAACTTTCGCACCGTCTAAATCCCGTCCGTTTGTCACAAAATACCGATAGGTCCCCAGCCGGCGGCAGGAAAAGCTTGCATTTTCACAGTATTGTAAAGGTGAGCGCCAAACGGCTCAACTTGCATACAAACACGCCGCCCTCGGCGCGGCGCAAGAGCGGTGACAGCCATTGACTGACATCTTTGATATCATTGGGCCAGTAATGATCGGTCCCTCCAGCTCCCATACTGCAGGAGCCGTCCGCTTGGGGATGATCGCAAGAAGGCTCCTGGGAGAACAACCGGCTTCGGCGGTTATTAAACTCCACGGTTCATTTGCCCGCACCTATAAAGGGCATGGTACCGATAAAGCTCTCATAGCTGGGCTCTTGGGCTTCACCCCAGATGATCTTAGAATCAGAAACAGCCTGGAGATAGCTAAAGCAGAGGGCTTGGCCTATGAATTCCACCCTGCTGACCTCGGCGATCTACACCCCAATACGGCCCTCATTGAGCTTCAGGGCGTTTCCGGCAAGACCCTCTCCCTGCTGGGTTCCTCCATCGGCGGCGGAAAGGTGCAGATTCACAGCATTAACAATTTCCCTGCTGACTGTACAGCTGAATACGATACCTTAATTGTCTATCATCGGGATACACCGGGTGTCATCGCCGCGGTAACCAGCATCCTGGCCCGGCGCAACATGAATATTGCTCAGATGAAAGTACACCGCTCACACCGAGGAGGCCGCAGTGTCATCATCCTGGAGACAGATGAAGAGATCAACGAAGATCTCTGTGAGGAAGTTAGAGCTGTAGCTAATGTAACTGGAGTTACCTTCCTCCATGCAGTGTGAAGACAAACAGCGGAATTCCTCCGTAAAGATAACTAGTGGAATTCCTTTTGATAACCGCAAAGTCGTCTGATGCTAGGAGAATAAGAAGATGCTAAGCTATCGCTCCATCAACGAACTGGTCCAGGCTGCCCTTTCAGCCAACACCAGTATCGGCACTGTAGTCATCCGCCAGCAGGCTCTAGAACAAGGACGCTCTACCGATGAGCTTTACCAGCAAATGAAAGACAACCTGCAAGTGATGCGGCAATCTATAGAAGCCGGGCTAAGGTGCAAACATCGGTCTCCCTCGGGCTTAAGCGGAGGGGATGCCTGTAAGCTTCTGGAGGCTGTCGAGAAAGGCAGTACCGTTGGAGGTACATTGCTGGGAAAAGCCGTAGCCCGAGCCATCGCAGTAGCGGAAGTAAATGCTTCCATGGGCAGGATTGTTGCCGCCCCCACCGCAGGTTCCTGCGGTATCCTGCCGGCAGCCCTTCTCACCGTTATGGAAGAAAGAAATATCCCTGAAGAACAGGCAATTCTGGGACTTTTTACCGCCGGCGGCATTGGGCTGGTGATTTCCAAGCAGGCAACTATCTCCGGTGCCCAAGGCGGCTGTCAGGCTGAATGCGGCAGTGCCGCCGCCATGGCTGCAGCGGCAATTGTGGAAATGGTAGAAGGCTCTCCCCAGCAGGCAGCACATGCCTGTGCCATTGCGCTGAAGAACGTATTGGGACTGGTATGTGACCCGGTGGCCGGTCTAGTGGAGGTGCCGTGCATCAAACGCAATGCCATGGGTGTCACCAATGCATTGGTTGCTGCCGACTTAGCCCTGGCGGGTATCGAGAGCGTTATTCCCGCAGATGAGGTCATCGAGGCCATGCGCTCTGTGGGTTCTTTAATGCCCGGCGCTTTGAAAGAGACAGCAGAAGGCGGCCTAGCGACAACTCCCACCGGCAGGAGGTTGGCGAAGGAGCTCTTGAGTACTTGATTCAACCTTGTACCTGTCTCTTATACGCGTCTCAGAGCCCACGAGAC
>LSQX01251117.1_pt3 | contig 22333 bp, 19 predicted proteins | sample 654561 | NCBI WGS metagenome assembly LSQX01 (sample SAMN04489861, study PRJNA283612) | anaerobic digester metagenome | isolation source: 4 biogas reactors fed with cattle manure at either 37C or 55C with and... | place: Denmark: Kongens Lyngby | collected 2014
CGGTGCGGGCGCGATGAACACAGATTGCGTCCAAACCCGCGATTATTGATTGGAGCTTGATCGTTCGCGAACCAAGTTGCCTCGAGTCTGTGAAGAGTGCGAGTTGGGCAGTCACTCGGGAGTTGAGAAGCAAAACACAAAAGAGAGTAAGGAGGCTTGTGCGATGAAGAAAGTTCTATTGGTGGGCGAGAGTTGGGAGACTTTTTCCATTCACCTTAAGGGATTTGATGCGTTTTTCACCACCAAGTATGGTGAAGGGGCGCAGTGGCTGGTGGAGGCATTGACAAAAGGCGGATATCAGGTAGATTACATTCCAAATCATCATGCCCCTAGCAGAGTTCCAACTGATCTAGCTGAGCTTAAGAAGTATGATGTGGTAATGCTGAGCGACATTGGTGCCAACACATTGTTGTTACATCCAGACACATTTGAACGGTCCATGGCCACTCCAAATCGGCTCAAGTTGTTCAGGGATTACGTGAGCGAAGGCGGAGCGTTCGTGATGATCGGCGGGTATCTGTCTTTTACCGGCATAGATGCGAAGGGGAAGTACAAGGATTCACCTGTAGAAGAGATTCTGCCGGTCAGACTACTCGCACACGATGACCGAGTGGAAATCCCTGAGGGAGTCAAACCAGTAGTAGTCAAGCCTGATCATCCCGTAGTTCAAGGGTTGGATCGTGAATGGCCGATGCTTCTTGGTTATAACCAACTGATTGCCAAAGAAGATGCTGAGGTTCTTGCTGTGGCCAACGACGACCCCATGTTGGTGGTTGGTTTTTATGGTAAAGGGAAGACTGCAGCCTTTGCTTCCGACTGTGCGCCTCATTGGGGTTCACCTGAGTTCGTAGCATGGCCTCAGTACAAGAAGCTTTGGAAGCAGTTGGTTGATTGGTTGACCAGCTAAGGTCAGCGATCGATAGTACAACACAACGGAGGTGATTCGAACACCAACGGAGCGTGTCGGGTCGAGGTTGGAGTGTTTTTTGTTTCTTGTTACAGCCCGCGAACGTTTCAGAAACTGAATGAAAGGAGAATGGCGAATGGTGCGCGCTTTGCGGAGCAAACAGACAACCATAATCATGAGTCTGGCTTTGGCTTTGGTACTGTTTTTTGGGTCCATTTCTGTCAGTGCCCAGGCCGAACGGGAATACAAGATTGCTTTTGTTCCCATGCTCATCGGTATTCCCTACTTCACGGCTATGGAACAGGGCGGAAATGATGCGGCACGTGAGTTCGGGGTGCAGTTCATCTACACCGGTGATACGGAAGTAAGTGCGCTGCGGCAAGTACAAATCATCGACAATCTGATTCGGCAAGAAGTAGATGCAATCGCAGTCGCTGTGGTGGACTCTGCCTCCATTAACCCAGTGATCAAGCGAGGCAGAGACCGCGGTGTAGTTATGATGACCTCGGACAGTGATAGCCCCACAAGTGAACGGGATGTGTTTGTATGCCAGGCCTTGGACCAAGAACTCGGATTCTTGATTATTGATCGTCTCGCAGCCCAGATTGGCTACAAAGGCAGAATCGGTATCGTATCTGGCGAGTCCACCGCCACAAACCTCAACTCCTGGATTTCCTACATGCAGAAGAGGGTAGAAGAGTATCCGGATGTTGAGATAGTGGATGTTCGCTATACTGCAGGTGGTAGCAGTGAGGAAGCTTTGAGGCAGGCCCAAGAGTTGATGACCAGGTATCCTGATCTGAAAGGCCTAATCGCGGTCGCTTCCACAACCATCCCTGGTGTTGCCCAAGCAGTACAGCAAGCTGGAAAAGCTGGACAAGTCGCTGTTATTGGCTACGGCTCGCCCAACACGGTCCGCCCCTACATCAAGAGCGGAGTGATGAAGGAGTCTATTCTGTGGAACCCCAGGGATCTCGGTTATCTAACGGTATGGGCAGCTATTCAGTTAATTGAAGGAAAAGGGTTCGAGGAAGTCAACCACGTGCCTGGCCTGGAGCAACCTATTCGCTACTTCGAAGATACAAAGATTCTTCTGTTAGGAGATCCTTTAATTATCGATGCCGACAATGTGGATGACTTCGACTTCTAGAGCTAACAAATAGCTAGGGGTCCGGGTTTCCGGGCCCCGCGCTTACATGAGAACGAACTCCCCTACAGCCCTGCGCTAGTTGTTGGCTCTACGCATTGCGCAGGCGGCAGACTATGGGATGTAGATGATTTGATGTCGCAAGGGGGCGTCTTTATGAGTGTGGCTGGGCCGCGTGATTTGGGAAAGTATCATAACATCATTGAACTCAAGGGGATCAGTAAGTCATTTGGTGGAGTACGGGCCCTAGTAAACGTGGACCTTACACTAGCTGCGGGCGAGATTAGAGCCGTGATTGGAGAGAATGGAGCCGGAAAGTCCACTTTAATGAAAATCATCGCTGGCTCTCTCACTCCTGATAGCGGTCGAATTATGGTTAACGGTGAAACGGTGAATTTTACCAACCCCCGTATGGCTGCTGATGCGGGGATTGCTATGGTGTATCAGGAGCCAGTTTTCTACCCGGATCTAACTGTTCTAGAGAACTTTTTCAGTGGTGTCGAGATTGTAGGGCCCGGGCGAAGAATTCTCTGGGAGGAGATGGCGCAACAGGCGAGTGGTCAGCTCAGGCGTATAGGTCTTCCCGACACAGTACTTAACCAACGCATGTCTGAACTCTCGATTGGGCGTCAGCAACTGGTACTGATTGCGCGGGCTTTGCACCGTGATGCAAAAGTACTCATCCTAGACGAACCCACTTCTATTCTGAGCCACGCCGAATCTGAGACGTTGTTTCGTATTATCAGGGAGTTAAAAGGACAAGGCAAATCTGTTCTTTACATCAGCCACAGAATGGATGAGATTCTTCGTTTAGCGGATACCATTACTGTGTTGCGCGACGGGCATGTTACTGCCGACTTGGCGGCAGCTGAGGCTACTAAAGAGAAGATCATCAATCTCATGTCGGGTCGGGAGATCCACCAAGACATTTATAAAGAACGGATGATAGATAGGCAACAGCCCTTACTGCGGGTAACGAATCTGACTCGTCAGGGGTATTACGAGAGCATCAGTTTCGAAGTGTATCCAGGAGAAATCGTTGGCCTGTACGGGTTGGTTGGATCGGGGCGTACTGAAGTCGCACTATCGATTTTTGGGGAATTCCCTCCAGACAGTGGGACGATTCTACTCTACGGCAAGCCGATCACCCCTCGATCCAGCAGTCAAGCCATTCAACTCGGTATAAGTTACTCACCGGAGGATCGCCGCACTCAAGGTCTGTATTTATCAAGGGCCATTTCTGATAACCTGACTTCTTCGATCCTGGGTAAGTTGGCTGGGCTCTTTGGGCGCATTAACAAGTCTCAAGAGATGTCTGTCGTCCAAACGCAGATGCAGGCGCTGGACATAAAGGCGGATGGTCCATTTGTACCTGTTTCCAGTTTGAGCGGGGGCAACCAGCAGAAGGTGCTGTTGGGGCGCTGGCTCATCGATAGGCCTTCACTCCTCGTTTTGGATGAGCCCACACGAGGGATTGACATTGGCACCAAAACAGAAATCCACCGACTTATTGTCCAACTGGCCGAACAAGGAATGGGGGTTCTGTTTATCTCTTCAGAACTCCCGGAGATTTTGGGCCTAGTGGATCGGGTCATCGTTATGTACGAAGGGCGGATAAATGCGGAGTTACCGAGGACTGAAGCCACGGAGGCCAATGTGCTCCGTTACGCTCTCGGTGATATTTACAGTGCAGAAATGGGGGTCAAGTGATGGATATGCAGGTGTTAAGGCAGCGCGTGCTTGACTACATTGATGAACACAGGGAAGATGTCATTGAGTATCTGCGGCAACTGATCCGGGTTCCGAGCGTTAACCCCTGGTTCCATGACGATCCTGGGCCATCTAATGAAGACCTTGTGCAGGACTTAATCGCAGCAAGGTTAACGCCTCTGGGTGCGACGGTGGATCGCTGGGAACCCGATGCCCTCCATTTGGCCAAGTACGAAGGAAAACCAGGCTACTATCCGGGACGTGACTTCACGGGCCGACCTAACCAAGCTGTTGTTCTCAAGGGTACCGGTCGCGGCCGGTCTATGTTACTTACCGGGCACGTTGATGTCGTGAAAGCGGGAAGTGGCTGGACTGTAGACCCATTCGACGGCGTAAGAAAAGACGGTTTCATCTATGGACGTGGGGCTGTAGATATGAAAGGCGGCATAGCTGCCATGGTGTGTGCGGTGGAAGCCGTTGCAGAGAGCGTTGGTCCTCTGGCGGGTGATGTTATTGTCGGAACCGTTGTAGACGAAGAGGCCGGTGGCATGGGGACCTTGGCCTTTATAGATCGCGGATATCGGGCTGACGGGTGTATTCTTACAGAATCCACAGGTTTGGATGTAGCCACCTTATGCCGGGGTATTCTGTGGGGTAAGCTTACGGTTTTCGGACGAAGTGGTCATATCGAAAACCCGCAAGGAGATTGGAGGAAAGGTGGAGCAGTCGATGCTATCCAAATGGCTAGATTGTTCCTAAATCACTTCGATCACCTTAATCTAGAGTGGGCCAGGACCAAGGTCCATCCGTTGATTCCCATTCCCTGCCAGGTCAAGGTGGCGCAGTTTAACGCTGGCGAGTACCCCACGGCCTACGCGAACAAGGCCGAAATTGTTATCAACGTTCAGTATTTACCCAGGGAGAAAGATGAGAACTTCCTAGGGGGCAGGGTAAAGGCTGAGATCGAAGCATTGGTGCAAAGGGTCGCTCAGACTGATCCGTGGTTGGTAGAGAATCCTCCGAAGCTTGAATGGATGATTGACGCCGATTGTGGAGAAACGCCGGCGGACCATCCTTTTGTAGAATGTCTGTCCGCGAGTCTGAAAGAGTTGGGCTGCAAACCAAAGCTTTTCGGTATTGGATCCCACACGGACATGGGCTGGTTCGTGAACGTTGGTATTCCAACAGTGAACTTTGGACCTGGTGATGCCCGATTGGCCCACCAGAACGACGAGCGTGTCCCTGAAGATGAGCTGATCACTGCAACAAAAGCCATTGCCCTCACCTTGCTGTCATGGTGCGGGGTAGGAGAAAGAAGTGTGGAGTCGTGAGTCGTAGGGTACACAGTATCGGACGTCGAGAGGTCTTGACCATAGCCCTTCTCGTAGTGGAGATTATCATCTTCTCGTTTTTGTCGCGCAATTTCCTTACACGGAGCAATGTTTTCAGTGTTCTGCGGAACGCTTCTGAGGTTGCCTTGGTGGCCATCGGTATGAGTATGGTCATGATCATTGGTGGCATCGATATCTCGGTAGGTTCAACTCTGGGTGTGGCCGCAATTCTTATCTCGAGAACAATCCTAGCGGGATATCATCCGTTCTTGGCTGTGTTGGTGGGCGTGGTTGTAGGGCTGGTCATTGGTGCTATCAACGGGGTCCTCATTGCCAAAGCCCGAATTGTACCCATCATAGCCACTTTGGGTATGAGTAACATACTTCGGGCATCGGTATTTGCCCTCTTGGGCGGGCAGTGGATTACCGGTTTGCAGCCAATACTGCCGGCGATAACGATGGGTAGTATTGCTGGTGTGCCTTCAACCGTCGTATTGGTGGTCGCCTTTTACATCATATTTTGGTATGTGCTCACATACACGCGCTTCGGTCGTTACATTCATCAAGCAGGAAACAATGCAGAAGCTGCCAAACTTGCTGGGATCGATGCAGATGTTATTAGGCTTTTGTCACATGCCATTCTCGGAATGCTTACCGGCTTTGCTGCGGTATTGTATGTAAGCCGAATGGGAGGTGCTGAAATAACGGTCGGTGACACCCTTCCAATCCGAGCTATAGCGGCCAGCGTTGTAGGTGGCGTGTCAGTCACGGGCGGAAGGGGTTCACTAGTGGGTACTCTGGCTGGTGTTCTCTTCATCGACTTCCTACGCAATGGAATTGTCTTGTTAGGGGTACCATCGCTCTGGGAACAGTTTGTCGTTGGAGTGATGATTGTTATCTCGGTTGCCTTGGATCTTGGATTTGAGAAGCGTGAAGAGCGCAAGAGGATCCTAGAGCGCTTTAGTCTGCGGACCAGAAAGGCTGGTGAGTCGATGTGAGCAGAGTTAACTGGCGTAGCCTCTTCGTCAATCGTGTTGCGTTTCTGCTACTCATGGTTCCCATTGTGGCGCTGATTCTAGGCCGCATGAGCCCTTGGTTTTTGACGCTGGACAACCTGCTCGGCATGACTCAATTTGGGGCTGTCCTGGCGCTTCTGGGAATGGGTCAGACGCTGGTCATTTTGGGTGGAGGGGCCGGCATCGATCTCTCCTTGGGGTCTACGTTGAGCTTCACAGGCGTGATCCTAGGGCTATTGGTGCGGGCTGGAGTAAACGTCTGGCTCGCCTGTCTAATTGCCCTGGCAGTCGCCGCATCTTGTGGTGCAGTGAATGGATTGATAGTTACCCAGTTGCGCTTGCCTCCCTTTATCGCGACTCTAGGTACAATGTATGCGTATGGAGCCATCTCACTGGTTATAACGAGAGGTTTTCCCGTCTCGGGGTTCCCCGAAAACTTTGCTTTCCTTGGTCAGGAATACCTGTTTGGAGTGCCGGTTCAGGTGTTGCTCGTGGTGATGCCTGTTTTCCTGCTGCTCACCTGGGTCATGAAACGAACCAAGTTTGGCAGGGAAGTGTATCTCGTAGGCAACAATGAGCGGGCAGCCGCGTTGTCTGGTATTAACGTAAAGAAGGTCAGGATTTGGCTTTACGTCATTGCTGGAACACTAGCGGGAGTAGGAGCCATAATCAACTCGGCTTGGTTGTTCTCGGCTAGGCCAGATGTCGGCAAGAACATGGAGATGCAGGCCATTACTGTTGCAGTACTTGGAGGAACTAGCATGACGGGAGGCGAAGGTTCACTTACAGGAACGATGCTTGGAGTCCTAATTCTGACCATGGTATCGTCGGGTCTGCAGTTGGCTAATGTCCCTATCATATGGCAGCTTGCAATTCAGGGAACCATTCTTTTGTTAGCGATCGCTGTAAACCAAGCTTTGGCCAGACGAGCCGCTTTGAAACAAGGATTGCGTGTCTAGGTACGTCGTACAATTGTGGCACAACAGCAAAGACGAAGATCTGAAGGGTAGGGTGCATACGTGTTCAGTGGTGTGTCAAACGAACGTTTAGAGGCGATCATAGGAAGGATTATGCCTCTAGTTGTGGAAATCAGGCGCAGGCTTCACTCCAATCCTGAACTGGGCTTTGCGGAGTATCAGACAAGTGCCGTGGTACGCCAGTATCTGGTTGAACTTGAATTGGACGTCAGGGTTCCGGGGGACAAAACGGGTGCAATAGCTCTGTTGACAGGCGGAAAACCCGGACCGGTCATAGGGTTACGTGCGGACATTGATGCTCTTCCTATCCAGGAGGCTACACGTCTTCCTTTCGAGTCTAGGAATCCTGGGGTTATGCATGCCTGCGGGCATGATGGTCACATGGCTATGCTTCTAGGTACCGCCATGGTGCTGCGAGAGTTGACTCAGGAAGTCCCAGGCACCGTCGCGTTCATTTTCCAGCCTGCCGAAGAACTCCTGAAAGGCGCCAAGATGATGATTGAGGGGCACATCCTCGAGTATGCACCTTTCAACTTCATCTATGCGTTCCATCTATGGCCCGCGCTGCCCTTGGGCCACGTGGGTGTCAAACCGGGCGTGGCCATGGCCAGCGCGGCCAAGTTCAGAGCCAGCTTTTCCGGTAGCGGTGGGCATGGGGCCAATCCCCACTTGGCCAGCGATGCCGTTGTGGCCGCGGCCAACTGGATCACGCTGCTCCAGAATATTGTCAGCCGCAAGGTGGATCCCACAGAACCCGCAGTGGTGAGTGTGGGCAGAATCGAGGGCGGAAGCTCTTACAATACCATCGCCAGGTCGGTTGCTGTGGAAGGTACTGTGCGCACCGTCTCCCCAAGGACTCGGGAACGCATGCCGCAGTGGTTGGAGGAACTGCTGGAGAGTGTGGCCAGCCCAGCTGGCCTCTCCTATGAGCTCCATTACGAAGAACTCTGTCCTCCCCTGATGAACGATCCCCAGCAAAGCGAGCTCGTCTTGCGCCTGGCGGAGAATCTGTTCGGCCCAGAACGTGTCCATCAGCTCACCCAACCTTCAATGGTTGCCGAGGACTTCGCCTATTTCCTAGAACAAGCGCCAGGCTGTATGATCTTCCTAGGGATTGGCGAGCCTGAACGGGCCAATGCGCTGCATACCGATACCTTTACCTTTGATGAAGAAGTGCTCTTCCAGGGGATCAAGCTCATGGTCAGTTTGGTCCTCTCCAAAGGCTGAAAACAGAGACTCCCTGGCCAGATCAGCCAGGGAGTCTGCTTAACTAAACCCATACCGAGATCGTAACGCCTCCAGTGATTTGAGGTGTTCCAGGCGCTCAGGCTCCAGTTTTGCCACTGTCACCAGGAGGGCATCGGCTATGATCACAGGGATGGCCATGGAGGCAAACTCGCCAATCTTGCCCCGTGCGGTGCGCAGAACCACATCGGCGTACTGCACAGCGTTGGTCAGCGCGCGATCGGTGACCAAGATAGTGCGCCCGCCGCGCTCGCGGATTTCTTTGAGCAAGATGTCCACCTCTTGGTTCTTGGAGCGGTACCCGAAGGCCAGCGCCGCGTCGTTTTTGGTCAGGTGCACAATCTTCTCAAAGAAGTTGCGCCCCGTATCACTGATATCCACCACGTCGATACCCAGGCGGCGCAGCCAAAAGGAGAGCTCCAAGACCGGCGCGCGGGCACTCCCTTCTCCAAATACGTACAGAGTGTCCGCGGACACAATCAGTTCGGCGGCTTGTTTCAATAATTCAAGGGTGATGGTGCTTTCCAGTTGATCCAGCGCTTGGCGGTGATCTTGGATCAGTTCGGAAAAGAACGTATCCTGGTCCGCAAATTGCCTCAAGGTGGCACTCAGTTTCTGCGATGACGAGTAGGCATTTTTCAAATCGCGCTGGATTTCCTGTTTCATATCTAGATAGCCGGGGTAACCCAGGGTTTGCGCGAATCTGATCACGGTGGATTCGCTAACCCCGCACTGGGCAGCCAGCTCCTGGGCAGACATGACGCCCAAAACGTTGGGATTATCAAAGAGATACCTGGCGACTTTCTTTTGGCTGCTGGTCAGCTTAGGGTAAATCGCTTGTAGTTTCTCTTTGAAAGACGGTGTTTCCATGGAACTCCTCCACAAGAGAATCTCTAGCCGACATGGCCCTCCAAAACGGCGTTGGCTATGCTGAGGGAGAGTCTGTTTCCAGACTTCTGCTCAAAAACGCGAACCAAATCCAAATCGAACGTGACCTTTACCAGTTCATCGCTCTTCAGATCGGTCAAACCGTCAATGCGCACAGTGAGGTAGAGGTTATCCCGGACAATCCTCACGTAGGTTTCTGCGCCGGCAGGAAGGATAGAGAAAACTTGGAATGTTGAGGGCGAGGCCTGGCTTACTCTAGATAATTTGATGTGCTCCGGGCGAATTCCTGCCACGATGTTCTCCACGCCGGGATAGGGGTTGTCCTGAACCCGCAGGCGCAAGAAGCCCATATCGATGTGAGTTTGACCATCCTGTGCCTGCAGTTTTGCCGGGATCAAGTTGATTTTGGGATTACCCACAAAGTCGGCCACAAAGGTGTCCGCGGGGTTGAAGTAAATGTCGAGGGGCGGGGCGTACTGACGCACGATGCCCTCGTTCATCACCGCGACCATGGTGGACATGGTCAGGGCCTCCAGTTGATCGTGGGTTACGTAAATCACCGTTGCACCAGTTTCATGATGCAGACGCTTCAGCTCGGCGCGCATATCCATGCGCAGCTTCGCATCCAGATTGGACAGGGGTTCATCGAGGAGGAGAATCTCTGGCTTGGACGCCAGAACTCTAGCCAGAGCCACCCTCTGCTGTTGGCCGCCAGAGAGCTCGCTGGGGTATCTTTGCAGCAGCTGTTCTATTTGGAGTAGTTCAGAGATGTGGGTGATGGTCTTTTTTATGCTGCCAGGATCCATCTTTTTGACTTTCAAGCCAAAGGCTATGTTGTCCCACACGGTCATGTGCGGCCACAAGGCATAACTCTGAAACACCAAACCGAGATTGCGCTTGCCCGGCGGCAGAAAGAGACCATCCTGCGAGGAATAGAAGACCTGGTGGTCAGTCTTGATGGTACCACTGGTGGGCTCTTCCAGGCCGGCGATCATCCTCAGGGTAGTGGTCTTGCCGCAGCCGGATGGTCCAAGCAGGGTTGTAAAGCTCCCATCCTTGATTTCCAGGGAAAGGTTGTCCACTGCCAGAACATCTCCGTAGCGCTTAACAACGTTTTCTAAGTAAATAGTCGCCATAGTCTAGCCTCCTATACCTTTCGCCAGGTCGGTTTTCATAAGCTTGTTCATGAGTAGGGTAGAAGCCACCACTACGAAAACAATCACCAGCATGATCGCATTGGAGTACTGATACCAACCCCGTTCCGTGTAGCGAATCGTCAGGGTTGTGGCCACTGGAGTCGCAGGGGTGACCAAAAGCACCAAGAGACTAAGTTCCCGCATGGCTGAAATAAAGGGCAGAAGGATACCTGTACCCACTGCGCTCTTCTGCAGAGGCAGGATGATCCTGGTCATCCGGCGGAACCAGCCTGCACCCGTCATCTCCGCCGCTTCCTCTAGTTCCCGTCCCAACTGGAGCATGGCCGTGGTGCCTGCCCGGGAGGCATAGGGAAGATACTTCACCACACAGACCAAAACGAGGATAGTGAAGGTTCCGTACAGGGCTGGGATGGGCCCCCGTGCGCGGCCAAACAGCGATAGGTAGATGGCTCCAAAGGCAATGCTGGGGAAGAGATAGGGAGCAAAGGAGAGCTGGTCCAGGGTTTTGCTGATAAACCGCCCCCGATAGCGCACAACCACATAGCCGATGAGGATGCCCAAAATACTGCAGATCACCCCTGTGGTCAATCCCAGCTTGAGACTGTTCCACAGACCGGTCACGGTTTGGGGGTTGCGCAAAATGCCGGCATCTCCTGCTCCTCCCGCAAGGTCGTATCTGCGCTCGCCAATCCAATACTGCAGGGTTAGGTTATCCCAGGTGTAACGGCCTGAGAGCAGTACCAGGCTGTCGAGGGTAAGGATGAGCAAGGGGACGCAAGTAACGAGGAGCACGAAAATCAGGACCAGGTAGCTGATGGGCATTCTCCATTTGCCCAAGCTCTGCAGGCGGGCCATTTGACCTTTACCTGTGATGGTGGTGTAGGAACGCCTGCGGCCGATAACCCTTTGGTTAAGGAACAAGATGATGGCACCGAGGGCCATGAGTACCAGTCCAATGAGGTAAGCTGTACCGTAGCGACCCGCACTGAGTTCTGCCCACATAATAGTAGAAAGGACCCGCACCCGCACTGGTCCCCCCAAAAAGTGCGGGGTTCCGAACGTCCCCAGCCCGCGGGCAAAGGTCAAGAGCATGGCCGACAGAACCGCAGGCATCATGAGGGGTATCACGATCTTCCTGACAACTAATCCCCGGGAAGCCCCTTGTAAGAAGGCTGCTTCCTCCAACTGGGCATCCAAGCTTTTCAGTGCGCTGCCAATGAGCAGAAAAGCAAAGGGAAAGTAGTGGAGACCGAGGGTGATAATCATGGGCACCAGGCCGTAGCTGAGCCAGTTGGGGACGTTGATGCCGAAGAACGCCTGCAAGAAGCCGGGGGCGCCGCCTAGACGTTGGTTTTTGAAGAGGGCGATCCAGGCCAGGGCTAAAGCGTAGGAGGGCATAACGTAAGGTAAGATGGCCAGGTTGGAAATCACTTTCTTGAAGGCCAGGTCAGTGCGGGTAACCAGCCAAGCTAGTGTACCTCCAATGGTGAGCCCCAACGCGGATACTCCCAGGGAAAGGATGAGGGTGTTCTTGAGCGGTTCCCAGAACTTGTTTGTGGCCGTTCTGCCCTTGAAAAGCGACTGGTAGTGGTGCAGGGTCCAATCGCCGACATTGTGATCCCACAGTACCGCCAAATCCTCGGGGTGCACTTTCAAGGTCTCAGTAATCATCGTGATCAGCGGGATTAGGACAAGATAAAGCATGGCGATGGCCAGAAGGCCTGCTAAAGCAAACTGGGGGCGCCTGATCAGCAACTTAAGCCGGTTGATTCTCCTTTTCAAGGGGGATACTCCTTTTCAAGGGGGATACTCCTTTCAAGGGGCGGATACTCATCCGCCCCTTTTAGTAGTTCCTAGTTGGCAATACTCTGCCAGAAGTCGAGCACTTCGCCGCGATTTCTAATGGCAAAGTCGTAATCATAGGTCCACAGTTTGTCTTCCCAGTAAGACCAAGGCTCATCCCCTGGCCAGATCACTTCGATGTTGGGGTTGGTGGAGTAGAAGCCGGGAGAATCTTGGAAGGGCTTAAAGCCTTCTTCGGTGAGCAGGAACTCGGTAAAGAGTTTCGCTGCGTTCACGTTCCTTGCTTGGGAAGCGATTTGGATCAAGACTTTGTAGTAGTAACCCAGGAAAGGCTGGATGTTACGGGATTCTTGCAGGGCAAGGTCCTGGGCGGGGATGTCCCTATGTTTGGAGTATACATAGAACATGCCCACGGGCGGCTCGGTCTGGCCGCGCGTACCGATGGCTTCGGCAATTCTGGTGTCGGAGGTCATGATCACCAGATCGTTTTGCACCAGCCTTCTCAGGAATTCGTAGGCAGCGTTTTCTTCCCGCAGCTCCAAAGGGTTACCAAAGCGGCGCTCGTACTCTTGCTCTAACACATCGCTGCGGCGGACCAACTCGGTGAAGAAGTTGATATGGTCTCCCGTTAAGGCAGGATCCCTCAGCATCACTTTGCCTTGCCACTCAGGCAGGGTCAGATCCCAAATGCTCTCAAAGGGATCCTCTGCGTACACCTCGGTGTTATAACCGAACACGCGGCTTACAAAAGCCATGACCAGGGGATCTTGGTGTTCCTCTGGGATAACATCCTTCATGGTGGGTGGCATGTAATTGTACATGTAACCCGGGCGGACCAGCTGGGTGATGATCGCGGGCACGTTTTCGATCACCGCTAAGTCCACGTTGTAGATCTGGGAGCGGTACTCTTGGGCTATACGGTGTACGATCTCAAAGTCCCGCAGATTGTACACCTCAACTTCGATCCCGTACTTCTCCTGGAAAGCTTCGGCTGACTGGGCAATGCGACCAACACTGGTGTATACTACCAGACGGCCCTCCTGCTTGGCCAGCTCAATGACTTCATCCCAATTCTCGGCGGAGACAATACCTACCGCCAGAAGCAGCATCAGCAACAACACAAAACCAGTTGCCATAAGTCTTCTCATGACGAGACCTCCTTGATGTTGTGATTCTCAAGCCGACCTTGCAGCTGCACAAGTCGGTCCATAATGACTTTTCTGTCCTGAGGATCCAGGTTCTGATGGGGCAGATACATGCCCTCGAAAGGATAGGAGCCAAATACTGAAGCAGCTAACTTGTACACTTGGAGATCGGGTCCTAGAGATTTGAGCACCGAACGCACCTCGGCCACGGTGTCTTGAAGTTGGTGGGCTGTGTCGAGTTTTCCTGCTGTGAAACTTTCATAGATTCCCGTCACCATCTCAGGAAGGACATTGGCCAAGGTGGCCACGGCGCCAACGCAACCCAGGCTTAAGGCGTCCAAGATTAGTGCGTTGGTTCCTGCAAAAACAGCCACATCTGGGTTTTCGGTGACCAAACTGGAAAAGCGCTCCAAGCTTTCACTGGACTCTTTGATGGCAACGATCTGTTCAACGTGGGATTTGCACTGCTTAAGGAGTGCAGGGTGAATGTCGTTCCGAGTGCGGCTGGCAAAGTTGTACACGCAGAACGGCACATTGGGAAGGCGTTTGCTGAGATACCGGTAATACCCCACCAATTCCCACTCCTGCAGCGAGTAATAATAGGGAGTAATTACGCTCAACACCTCGATGCCCTGATCCAAGGCGTACTTCGACAGCTCAATGGTCTCGCTTAGCACGTTGCTGCCGGTCTGCACTATTATGGGAGTCCGCCCCCGCACAGTGCGGACAATGTGCTGGAGGATCTCCTTTTTGGTGTTGAGGGGTAGGAAAAAGGCTTCAGATGTGCTGCCCAAGGCAAAAATCCCGTGCACGCCTGCAGCGATCAGTCTTTCAATGTGCGCTTCGAGGTTGGTCCAGTTAACGGTCTGATCCTCGTTGAATGGTGTTAATAGTGGAACATAAATCCCTGCCAGTTGAAGCAACGGATCACCCTTCCTTAGCGTAAAGTTAAGATATGCCTCCTTTCCCTTAAATTTGATTATTGTATTAGGCGCGTTTGCAGGAAATCCTGCAAAGGGATCAAAAAAAGAAGAAAAAGCGTCAGAGCCGAGAGCCTCTGATCAGCAAAGGCCACACTCCATACGCAGTGTGGCCTTGACTTCCACTTCACAAGACAGGTTCTAGCCTAAGAGCAGCTTCCTCAGTTCGTCAATGGAATCTACAATCACAGTGGGTTTGTGGGCTTCGATTTCTTCCCGATCACCGAAACCGTAGGTTACAGCAATCACATCGAGGCCGTTGGCTTTGGCCCCTAGAATGTCGAACTTGCGATCCCCCACCATAACCTTCTCTGCTGTTCCCCCTCCCAAGCGCTCCAGGACGGTGGCAATCACCTCTGCTTTGTTGGAGCGGGTGCCGTCCAGATAGGCACCTACCACTAATTCCTTGGGAAAGAATCTGTCAATCCCCAGATACTCCAGGGTTTTATGCGCGTAGTACTCCGCTTTGGTAGTGGCTACGGCCAGCGTTTTGCCTGCCTGGGCAAGATCCCCAAGCAGTTCTAGAATACCGGGGTAGAGCCTGTTTTGGAAAAAGCCGTGCTCGTCGTAGAACTGGCGGTAAATGCGGATGGCCTCATTGATCTGCTCATCGTTAAAACCAAAGTGGTTGCGGAAGGAGTCTTTCAGCGGCGGGCCAATAAACGTCCGCAAGACCCTGGAGTCTGCTTCCAGGCCGAAATGCCCCAGAGCGTACCGCACGGAGTTCATGATCCCTTCCCCGGAATCGCTGAGGGTGCCGTCCAAATCAAAGAGAATGCAGTTACGATCCTTCATGTAAGCCTCCTAGCTCCTGTGTTCTTACGCTGCTCAGTATCAGGCCGCCTCCCCAAGGAAGCGGCCCTTGCTTACCTGTTATAGGCTCTACGCCATTTAGATGGGAAATCCTCCCCCGAAGGTGCCTCTGCCCCTCTGCAGGGCCAGAACCAAGCTGTGGGCAAGGAAGCCGGCACAGGTGGCAAAGGCGGCGCCCGTTTTGGCGCTGCCCGTTTCCGGGTCAATGGTTTCGCAGGCTAGATCGTTGTCCAACTCCGCGGAGATCAGCTGTTCCAGGGCCCGAGAACTATCCCCATTGATCAGCTCATAGCAGAGACTTGACACCCAGGGATAAGGCGCGTGCTCGCAGGCGGGGGCACCGAAGCGGCCTGGGATGTAGTGGGGATTGTGCGGGGAGTGGATCCAGGCCACCGTATTGCGGTAAACGGGATCCCCTGGCGGGCAGAATCCGTAATAGGCTAAAAGCTGCAGACTGCCCGGGGGTTGGTCCAGGAGCTGCACTTCTCCCAAGTCGTTCACCGCCCAGGCGTACATGGGCCCCAGAGGTCCCATGGTGATGCACAGCTCTTGGATGTTCCGCTTGAGCTCAAAGCTTCTGGCCAATGCTTCTTCTGCCTGCTCTAACTGGCCTGCCCGCTGTAGGACGCCGGCGATCACTTCCAAAGACCTGCAGAGCAGCGCGTTGTCGTAGGTGAGGTAAGGATACTCCACCGGATCGTCGGTGGGGGAGAGGAAGGTTTTGAATAGGCCTAGGCTGCCCCGCCAGGGCGCGATTTTGGCTAGGAAGTCTTGACAAGCCGCCACCACCCGCTCATCCACAAAGTCCCAAGCGTTGGTGACTTTGAGGTACTGGGCTAGGGCCAAAAACCAGGAGCACAGCTCATCTAGTTCGAAACCGGGGTAGAGATTTGTGCCATCTATATACAAAGCGTGATTGGGGAGATTGGACCAATAGCGGGTCAGGCCCAAGGTTAGGCATTCCCTAGCGGCTGCCGGGTCGATGTGCAGTATGCCAGGAAAACTCCACAGGTATGCGTCCCGAGCCCAAAAAGCGGCGCTCACGTAGTAGCGGGGGCTGCGGGTTGTCATCAGCACGGTGTTTTCCGTATCCAGGCACTTCGCGCGGGCGAAGAAATAGCTGAAGAATCCGTTGAGGTTGCAGAGATAGCCAGCCCGCCCCCGATCCTCCTTGACGGGACGGTGCTCTTCCAGCCAGTTGGTGTGCTTCTTAAGCAGCTTCGGCCACCCCTGCCGCTGCAGGTCAACGAGGCAAGTACTGGCCCCGTCCGCTTCCCGGTTTGCCGCCAAGTACAGGGCAAGCTCGTAGGAGGTTCCCGGCTTGAGTTTGACCGTTTTGCCCATGCTGAAGGGCAGAGATGCACCGGCCGCCGCGATCAGTTCTCCTTCCCCCTGACTGCCGCCCAGTTCCCATGCGCATTCAGCCAGGGGTTCGGAAAGCCCCACAGCCCAGCCCACCACCGGCAGGCCGGCGCGGTGCTCAAAGGTTAAGGTCCTGGTCCAGCGGTTGTACCAGCCGATGTTGCTGCCCAGGGACTTTCTAGTGCTGAAGACGGTAAAGGCTGTGCTCTGCCAGTTCCCCCGCCAACCCAAGGTGATGCTGCGCGTCTCTGAACCTGTGTTGGTGATCCGTAAGAGATAGACAAAGCCGCGCCAGCCGTTGGGGCAGAAAACAGTCCCCTGCAGCTGCCAGTTTGGTGCCCGGAGCTGAAAGCGGGGGATCCAGTCTACCAACCGGGTCCACTGGAAATGGGTGAGCTCCTGCTCCCTTCCATCCACAGCTAGAAAAGGTGCCAGGATAGGCTGCTGGGGAGCACCACGAAACTCGATCATCCCCTTGTGGAGTTCACTAATAATGTTGAAACTCTCCACCTGCCCCAACTCGTTTAGCTCAGGTAAGGCGATCCATTCGTTACCAACGGGGTAATACTTGGTTTTGTCCTTCAGGGTCTCGGGTACCGTGAGGATTTGCTGGGCCATACTTTCCGTCCTCCCTTCCTTGGTTTATGTTCTCAATGGGCCGCCCAACTCCTGTTGGTAGGTGGCAGGAGGTGATCGGCAGTGGGAAGAGAAGTTAGAGGGCAACTCAAGTCGAGTGGAGGTGGATGAGGATGCGCGTGCCCTTTGAGGAAGTGCAGAGAGTGCTGAAAAGGGTGCTGCTGTCCCGGGAAGTTCCGGAAGATGTGGCCGAACAGGTGGCCACAGAAATGGCCATCAACTCCCTGGAAGGGGTGTATACCCACGGGATCAACCGCTTTTACAGCCTCATTAGGGGTATTGATCGCGGTGCCATTAACGTTAAGGGTAGGCCGGTCCTGGTGCAGAGTTTTGCTGCCCTCGAGCGCTATGATGGCGAGCTGGGGCTGGGGGTGTCTAACGCCCTGTTCTGCCTGGATCGGGCTGTGGAATTGGCTGGGCAATACGGGATTGGACTGGTGGCCCTGCGCAACACCAACCACTGGATGCGTGCCGCAACCTATGCCCTCAGGGCCTGTGCAAGGGGTATGGCAGCCATCTGCTGGACTAACACCATGCCCAACATGCCCACTTGGGGGGCGGTGGACCCTCGCCTGGGTAATAACCCCATTACACTTGGCTTTCCCAGGGCCCAAGGGCACGTGGTTGTGGATCTGGCCATGAGCCAGTTTTCTTACGGGGCCTTGGAGCTGGCCAAACTGGACGGACGGGAAATGCCGTTTCCCGCGGGTTACGACGAACACGGGGAACTTACCACCGACCCGCTGCAGGTGATGAAGACACTGCGCATTCTGCCCATGGGTTACTGGAAAGGAGCGGCTCTGTCCATTGTCCTGGATGTGTTGGCCGCGGCCTTGTCTGAAGGCAACTCCGTGGCGGCACTGCGCCAGAAGGGGGAGGGCAGTGATTTCGCCGTCTCTCAGGTGTTTGTAGTGATCGATTACGCCAAGTTTGTGGATCCCAAGCGGGCCGCGGAAATCGCCGACCAGGTGGTGGAGGATGTACTGGGCTCCCAGCAGGCCCAGGAAGGCGGTCGGATTGCCTATCCGGGCCAGCGCAGGCTGGAAGTGAGGGAGGAAAACCTGAGGCTGGGTATACCCGTTCACGAGCGGGTGTGGCGGAAAATCCTCAGTCTCTAAGGATAAGGGTGCACCCAAGATTGCCTGGAGCAGGGGATCTCCCGCTTGATGGTGAATTCTGATTTGAGGTAGCGCTGGCGTGCCAAGCCAACACAACGGTAAGTGGGGAAGTGCCAATGCTCAAGGAACTGACGCTGAAGAACTTTAAGGCCTTTAGACAGCAGGCGGTGGTGCCCCTGGCCCCCATTACGCTGATCTTTGGGGAGAACAGTGCCGGCAAAAGCACAATTGTCCAAACTTTGTGTTTGATGAAGCAGTCCATGGAACAGGCGCGGCGGGGGCCGTACCTCCTGTTTAAACCCCGCCAGGCCCTCGTTAATCTGGGGACATATGCTGATGCAGTTTATGGGTGTGATGCCGGCCTGCCGATCACCCTGGGGGCCGCGGTGGCGGAAGGGGGACAGCTGCACCGCTTGGAATTTGAATTTGCCTATGATCTTTTTACCGGCAACGGCCTTTTGGAGAGGATCTCCCTCTTCTGTGAAGACCGCTCCTTCTTGGCGCGCCTAGAACGGGTGGATGAGGTGCCCAAGCAGCGGCTGCAGAGGGTGGACCACAGCTGGCTGGATTACCCACAGTTTGGCCGCGGAGTCCCGTTCCGGGGCACTAGACTTTCAGGCTCCGAACAGTACTGGCGCGATTCTTGTGAAGCCATTAAAGGGAGTTTGGTTGTGCTGGAAGATGCGTCCCTCGGTGGGGGAATGGGCGGACCCCTCGCCCTGGATCCGGAAACGGGACGCTTGACCTCGCCCTGGGATGGACCCTTCACTGTCATAGAATCCATCCCCCAGGAGATGCGAGATGGGAGGTTCAGTGTTGGGCAGTTCATCGACTGGCTGACCCGTTCTTTTTTAGACAGCTATTTCGACTTCAGGGAACCTTTTAGGCCCGCGGCCATGCTGTGCGCACTGCCTGTGCCTGAGGCCAAGAACCCCGCCGTTCGTCTGCGGGAAGGCTGTGAAGCTTTATGTGCTGTGCTGGCGCGGCTAGTGCCTTTAGGCCCAGTGCGTTCCGGGCCCAGGCGGTGGTATGAACACTATGATCTATCCGCCGAGCATGTGGGTTATGAGGGCGGTTACGCCCTTCAACTGCTCCTTGCCGCACCAGAAGAGCTGGAGCAGGTAAACTACTGGTTGGATCATCTGGGTATAGGCTATAAGCTGGTAGTACAGCCCTTTGGGGCTGATCTGCTTGCTGTGAAGCTTGTGGATACCAGAAGCGGCGGGAGAATTGCAGTGAGCATGGCCGATGTGGGCTATGGGGTAAGCCAAGTACTGCCCATCATCGCCCAGAGCGTAATTTCTAAGGATGCGCTGATCACCATCGAACAGCCCGAACTGCACATTCACCCCAGGCTCCAGGCCGAGCTCGGCGACCTTTTTGCCGCGGCCGTCAAAGCTCCTTACCGCAATCAATTTATCATCGAAACCCACAGCGAGCATCTCATCCTGCGGCTGCAGCGCCTGGTGAGGACCGGTGTGCTTACTCCAGAGGACATCTCCGTGCTCTATGTGCTGCGGGGTGAGGGAGAGAGGGGTTCGGAAGTCATCCAGCTCCACTTGGACCCCGAGGGTGATTTCATCGACGAGTGGCCAGGCGGCTTTTTCCCAGAACGTCTGCAAGAACTGTTGTAGGTGATTGGGCCATGATCATATCGCTAATCCTAGATCCTTCGGTCATGAATGGGGAGTCTTTCCAGACCATCAGCGGCTATCGGGAAAACGTGCACACGTTGTTCAAGGGTCTGGCGGCCAACGGTGTTCTGCTGGATGATTCCCACGGTACTCTCCAGAGGGAACTGCGCCAGTCCATTGAAAGCCTGCCGCCAAAATACCGGCAGCGGCTCCAGGGCTGTTTCGAGGAACTTGTGAAGAACAAGAAACAGCGCATCATCAAGATGCCAGCCCAAGCCACCCGGGGCGGTGTGCGGGGTACCATGACCCGCCTCAATGAACTCCACCCTGTGGATGCCCTGTGTGTGAGTGAGGAAACGCTGCAGAGCCTAGGTGAACCGCCCCCGAATGCCCTGCCTGTGGTGGAATATGCCTACAGCGAGGTGGAATCCCTCCGGGAAAGGTACCTGGCGGAGATGCCCTCCCTGCACGAGCTTTCCATGCGGGAAGTGGTGGACCTGTGGGCCCGGGCCGTGCGTTACTGCAAGTGGCTGCGCTTTTACGACAAGCAAAGTGGCAAAGGCAAGAACCTGAAACGCTTCTTCCAAGGAATCGCCTTTATCCTGGGCATCTGGGAAAGGTATGGGGTGGTGCCCAAGGAAAAGCCCGAAGTGCAGATTATCACCTCCACTGCCCATTACATCAGGGAAGACTCTAGCGACTACGTAGCGCAGCAGTACATTAAAGAAAACAAGCAGGCCGCTGAGGATATTCATCGACTGCTCATTCGCCCTCTGCAGAAAAGATACAAGCACTGGGAGATTGGACTGCGGATTAAGAACGTGCAGCCAGATCTCTTCCACGCGCGCTACCTCCACGGCCAGTTTTTGATCCTCAATGTGGAACGGGGGTTTGATTTTATCCGGGGCAGCGAATACCGGGAATGTCTGTGGTGTGAGCGGAGAATTAGCTGTAGCGACTGCTCCGTTGACGTGGGCTGTGCTGCCTGCCTCATCAGCCTGAGAAAGACCGATGATGCGCATCTGGCCAGACTGTGGCAGCTGCCCGATTATCCCTTGCCATAATTTTGGGGAATGGTGAAAAATATCCCTTGCATTCGGTTGGCGGGGTGTGGTATATTATAGTCGTTGTGCACCTGTCAACGCAGCAACCATCGGACTAAACATAACCTAGGAAAACAGCACAAAAACGAGCTTTTCTACTACGAGAAAAGTTCGTTTTCTGTTCTCTAGCTTGCGGGGACAAGCATCCGCACCTTGACAGCTGAATAAGGAAAGAGAGAACCCCATCATCTGCTTACCGGGAGGTGAACGGTGTTCGGGAGGATCTAGCACAGATGCGTCGGTGTTCCTCAGGGTGACCAACAATCCAGGTAAAGGGGTGTTCCGTTGAACCGAAAATACTGGCGAGTTGTGCTTCGCTACGGCCATGTGGGTACAGGCCGGGAGATCAGTGTGGCGAGGCATCTGGAAACTGGCTTGGACTTTCGGTGTATCGATGTTATGAACCTGGCTAAGGAGATGCCTGGAGTGAAGGCCAACGGTGTGCGGGAAGTGAGGCAGATCACGGAAGAGCAGTGGCTGGCGGGAAAAGAAGCGGAGGAGTACAACTTCTATCTGCAGCAGCTGAAAAACCACCGCCGGGCTGCCGGGTGAGCTGCCCAGCAAAGACAGCGGCGTACAAAGCTCGTAAGTCCATGCCCATAGGAAGGAGAGGTACCTAGCGAGTATGGAGAAGGCGAACTTAACCCCTTGGTTGGACTACTTAGAACACCTGGAGCGACTGGAAAACCAGCGGCTGAGCCGCAGCAGGTATTGCCCCTATGATGAGGATGGGTACTGCGACCCCGATGAAGAGTGGGCTGAGGATTGGGACCTCTGCTCCGACGAAGAGTGGGATGACTGTGGGGAACCGGTTAATGTGCCTATGGTGGTTGATCTAAGGGACTACTTAGATGCCGTGGAGCGGCTGAACATCTTCGCCGATGAAGATGGGCACTGATCCTTTATGCTGAAGCGGAATAGAGCCCCCAAGCGGAGCCGCAAGCTCCGCTTGGGGCACTTTCAGAGGTACTGAGCTGAGCAATTTTGGAAGGAGTGTTGACCATCAGCAACCGGAAAGGCCGCGCTGTTTCCAGTCAAGAGGTTCCAGAGGTTACCTGGGCTGAGATCAAGGGCAATATCGACTCCTTAGTGGGATTGGCAGAGGTAAAGGAGCAGCTTTTCCAAATTGCCCGTACCCTGTATAAACGCTAATATAAAACTGATCCATTTGAATGACAAACGCTAACGTAAAAGTGATCCACTTTAATCAAACTCCTGTATATTGGAGGTACCAACCACTTCATGTACAGGAGGTAAGGAGATGATCAAAGTGGATCAGTACCAGCTTATCAGAAAACTCTATGCCGTAGAAGGGCTTTCTCAACGGGAAATAGCCAGAAGGTTAGGGATTGCACGGAACA
>LSQX01012168.1_pt1 | contig 22331 bp, 20 predicted proteins | sample 654561 | NCBI WGS metagenome assembly LSQX01 (sample SAMN04489861, study PRJNA283612) | anaerobic digester metagenome | isolation source: 4 biogas reactors fed with cattle manure at either 37C or 55C with and... | place: Denmark: Kongens Lyngby | collected 2014
GACGAGAGAACAGAGCGTGAACATGCACTTTTGGCTCGTGCCGTAAATTATGTTTCACACATGATTCCATGGGATTTGAACTTGGATTACAATGATGATGGGCTTGTGGATAATATAAGTTTTGTAGTTAAAGGTGGTGTGGGCGACTGGGCAGACTTGCTTTGGCCACATCGGTGGGCACTCTACAATGAAGAGGCATACATAAATGGAATTAGAGTTTGGGACTTTAATTTCTTATTGTTAAATACACCCTATTTTGAGGTTGGAACACTGTCGCATGAATTGATGCACACCTTTGGTTTCCCTGATTTGTATAACTATTACATTTATGAAGAGCCCGTTGGATCATGGGACGTAATGGCTGGAACTTCCACGCCACCACAGCAAGCAACTATGCATACTAAGTGGAAATATGGTAAATGGATTGATGAAATTCCTTTGCTGACAGAAGCTGGGTACTACTCTCTTAAAACAAATCAATTCAACAAAACAGGCTCGGCTTATGGCATTGCATCAACAAACCCATTTGAATATTTTGTTTTAGAATATCGAAAAAAACAATCACCATTTGATAGTGGTGTGCCACGTACTGGAATTATTATAACTAGAATAAATAGTGAGTTTGATGGAAATGCAGATACCGATTATGAATATTTTTTTGATGAAGTTTATGTATATAGAATTGGCGGAACAGTAACAGGAGGTGGAAATGTAGGTAATGCTGCCTTTAATGGGATGCCCGTATCCTCACTCACAGAGTTTGGACCACACACCGACCCAAGCCCATTTCTGTCAGACGGAACTGTGTGTAACTTTATTTTAAATGAGTTTTCAAGAACTAATTCCGACTCATTGACTTTCTACTTTAATCCCAATCCAACAAGTATTTCGGAGTTTAGTATATTGAAAAATAATATTGCAATTTATCCCAATCCTGCCAATGATATTTTGCAAGTGGATATTCCTGTTGTGCCTTCGACTGCTTTGGGTTATAAGCTTTATGACACACAAATGAGAATTGTAAAGAGGGGAGTGCTGAACAGATTAAATAATACCCTTGATATATCTGCTTTGAAATCGGGTTTATATTTCTTGCATATCCCTGATTATGAAGACTTAGGATTATATAAAATAATAAAGCACAAGAATTAAACTTGTGCTTTATTATCTGTATTAAACTTAAATTTTATTCAATACCGCTAAAGTATTTCATAAATTGAACTCTAAAGAATGAGTCGGGTTTTTGAGTTTTTTCAAAACTCATTTCACCTCTAAAATCGTCCAAGTTTTTATAGTTATTTTCTTCCATCCACTTTTCAAGCTCTTCTAAGATTTGTCTTATTACATCTATACCATTTTTATAAACGGTGGAAACAATTTGTACAGCCTTTGCTCCAACCAAGAGTTGTTTTATAACGCCTTTGGCATCGTGAATTCCAGTAGAGGCACACAAATCACAATCAATATTGTTCGACAAAAGTCCTATCCATCTAAGGGATAATCCGATTTCATCATGACGACTATATGCGTGTGATGGAATAATTGTTTTTTTATCAATATCAATATCAAGGGAGTAGAATCTGTTGAAAAGAACCAATCCGTCGGCACCAGCCCAAGAGAATTTTTTGAAAGTGTGAGCCAAAGATGAAAAGAATGTAGATGTCTTTACCGAAACAGGTATGCTAACATTTTTCTTAACCTCTTGAATTATTTTAATATAATTATTCTCATACTCCTTAGAGTCGGTGTCTAATCCCACTGGTAGAGTGAAAATATTCAATTCTATGGCATCGGCACCAGCCTTTTCAATCTCTTTGGCAAAGCTAACCCATTCGCCTGAAGAGGTGCAGTTTATACTTGCAATAATGGGAATATTGATGCTTTTTTTAGCCTCTCTAATGTTGTCTAGGTAGCTCTCCAATCTGTGAGTTTTTGTGTACTCACTTATATAGTCTTCCGCTTCGGGATAATAAAAAGAATCGTCTTGTGAAGAGACACTTTTGGCAACTTCGCTCATTATTTGTTCCTCGAAAATAGATTTGAGAACAACAGCTGCAGCTCCTTTTTTCTCAATTTCTTTAAGACTATTGGTGTTGTTTGTTAAGCCACAACTTCCAACTATAATTGGGTTTTTTAATTTTAGCCCAAGATATTCTGTTGATAAATCTATCATATTCAATCTTTTATAGTTCTAATAAATGTGAAATATCTGTGTAGGGAGCAAGCTCCTCAACTTTTTGATTGTGTTTTAAAATAATCAATGGTCTTCCGCCTCTGAGTGTCATTTTTTTGCCTTCCACTAATAATGAACAACCCTCGCGTAGCCCCACAACAGTGATGTCTTGGTGCAAGGTGGTAAACTCCTCAATTCTGTCAGCTCTTGTTTCGCCACCATGTTTCATCATCTCATCCATGGCAGGATTTGGATCCAAAAAGTGTGGGTTTATTTGAAAAGGTACCAAGTTTAAAGTGTCAAAACTTTCGGGCATAATAATGGGCATGTCATTGGTGGTTCTCAGTGTTGGACAGGTTAGGTTTGACCCCGCACTCCAGCCTACATATGGTGTTCCTTGCTCAACAACTTCTCTTACGGCTTCCATAAGATTTAGTTTATGCATCATATAGGCTAAGTGGAATGTGTTACCACCGCCAACCATAATGCACTCTGCTTCTTTAACCGCTTTTACTGGGTCTTCAAAATGATGAATTGACTTTATTTCAATTCCGATTTTTGATAAAGCATTGGAAACTTTAAATTCATATTCATCATAACTGAAGCTAACTCCAGCGTAAGGTATAAAAAGAGCTTTAGAAAACTTGTTTCTCAAAGCAAAAAGTTCAATTTCTGGAATAGACCATCCTAAATAATTTTCACCGTAATTTGTAGAATTACTAATAAGCAACATTTTTTTCATAGTAGTATTGTTTTAAATATTTGCTAACAAAGAAAACTAATTTTTGCCAATAATAAAAATAAAACTGCTATTATTTTATTTTCTGCACCAAAAAAAGGCTTATAAAATAAAAAAGAAGCCTTTTTGTGTTCAATTGCAAAATTTGACAAAATAAAAGCGGAACATTATCCGTCCCGCTTTGTACATTATTAATAAGGATTATTATGAGATTTTTATTTCTCTTGATTTTAGAACAGCTTCTTCTTTCTTAGGAAGTTTTATAATCAAAATTCCCTTTTCGTAGGCTGCTTCAATTTTTTCTACATCAATGGTCTCTGGAATGTTGAATCCTCGACTAAATGAAGTGTAGCTAAATTCTCTTTTTGTGTAATTAGACTCGTTTTCTTCTTGATTTTGCTCTTTTTCTACCGAAATATTCAAAACTAATTTATCCATTTTTATTTTGAAATCATCCTTTTTCAATCCCGGTGCTGCTATTTCAATAAGGAATTGTTGTTCCTCTTCTATAATGTTTGCTGCTGGCGTTTTGGCCATAATACTGTTTTTATATATGTCGTTCATAGAAAAGAAATCATCAAATAAACGATTTAATACTGGTTTGTTTTCGTAACGTACTAACATGATATTTTCTCCTTTCAATTATTTATTTATGATATTTTAATCTCTTTATTTTTAATCAAAGCTTCTTCGCGCTTTTCGATGCTGATAATAAGAATCCCATCTTTATATTCTGCCTTAATTTTGTTCATATCAGCCTCTTTTGGCAATACAAATCTACGGTTGAAGTTCTCGTAACAAAACTCTTGATGGGTATATTGGGCATCGTCTAAGCCATTTTCGCCTTCAATATTTAATACGTTTTTCTCCAAATTGATTTTGAAATTTTCTTTCTCCATTCCGGGAGCTGCTAATTCAATAATGTAGCTCTTTTCGGTTTCAAGAATATTAGCCCTTGGCATAGTGCCACAATGACTCTCTTTGTGAAAAGGATTTTTTGTCTCTTGAAGATTTTGATTGAAAATTTCGTCCATCAAACTATAAGGGTTTCTTCTAATTAATTTATTCATGATTTATTCCTCCGTTATTTTATTTTTTAATTTATAATTCTACGGAGCCATAAGTCAATCTCTGTGCCAGAAGAAAATAAAAATTGTTATATGTCTGGTTATCAGAGCTTTGCTTGTTTTGGGTGTGATGACAAAATGTCGCAAGTCGGAGCTTAATGGTGTCATATTGTCATTTTTTGTTATTGATTTGACAGAAATAAACTTTTATGAGGCACAAAAAAAGCTGCCTTCAAAAGACAGCTTTTTTTGTGCTAAGTATTTTATTTTCTATTCTTTTTTGAATTTTTGAGCACCGATTCCGTCTATGGCACCAAATAAGTCAACTGCTTTTTTATAAGGATATGAATTTGCATACATAGTAGCAAAATTGCTTTCAGTACCTCTTAAGTTCATTCCCATTGCCGATCGGAATTGATTTTCAGACGAATTGGGATTATGTGTTGTAGAGGTTGATCCTTCCATATTCATAAAGTTTTTCAAATATGGACCATCAACTACTTGTGTCATTATTTTTATTTCTTCTTCATTCATTTCTCTGTTGTTGTCGGCAACGTGAAGTTGGTCAACGTCTTCGAACATATCTGCAAAAATTCTTAAAAATTTACCGCCTCCAGTTGAGGGGAGGGTGATATCTGCTTCAATATTACCAAAAAACAAGTTGTTGGATGCTGAAGTTTTTCTAACAGCTTCTTTGGTTCTGTCAGAATCTACGTATGTTCTGTCAAGGGCTGAAAAATCGTTACAACCAAGAATGTTATTATAAACATTGGCATCAACTCTGGTCATATATCTAAATCCATATCCCATATCTTTATCTGCCATGGGCCAATCTCTTCTCCAGGAGAATAATATAGTGTTGTGGTGAAAATTAACCACTGCTTCGCCCGGTGTATTGGTCATGCCTCTAACTTCGCAAGAAGCCATTCTGTTGGCAAGGAAAACATTATTGTAAATTTCCCATTCGCCACCAATATTTCCCATTTGTATTCCAAAGTGGGCACCATTTAATAGCATACAATTTCTGATTATAACCCTTCCTTCAACATCACCATGTATAAGTTGATTAGATACACTTCTGTCGCCACGCATACTGGGTTGGTTAATTCTGTTGGCAGGAGCGTTCAGAAAGCCTGTTTCCATTCCTTCAGGTACTACAAATTTACCAGTGGCATTAAGACCCACGTAGCTATTCATTTGTCCTTTATCAAGTAAGAAGCCGTCAATAAGAACTACTGCATCTTTTTTACCACGAACATAAATGTCAAAAAGACCAAAATTGCCACTGGTTCCGGCTTGAGCTGGAGTAGGCTGAATACTTGTAATATATTTGAATGGATCACGTTCCGAAAAATCTTCCGAATATCCACCTTCAACCATTATATACTTCTTGATGGAAATATATCCAGTATTTAATTTGCCAAGATAGTTTCCTTCGGCAACACAAATTAATGCACCTTCGGGGGCATCGTCTATGGCTTTTTGAATATCCTTGAAAGGTGCACCTTTGCTACCATCGTTTCTGTTATTACCTTTTGTGGATACGTAAAATGTTGCAGTAGGTTTGAGGCTTTTTTTGCTACTTGTGCTACTTGAAGATGCTTTGTCGGGCTGCGAATCTTTGCTCTTTACAGCATCTTTGGCTTTGTTTATGGCATCCCTAAAGCCTTGAGCTTGAGAGCTTGATAAACTCCCAATCAATAAAAATGTTAAAATGTAAACTGCTCTTTTCATAATAAAATGATTTTGTTAATTAATACTTTAAATTCGCTTTTATATATGCAAGTTCTATGCCATAGAGGGTTTTTATAAGAAATTAATTTAAAAACAGTTAATATCTTACAAATCTATATGGGTGGATTGGAATATAAGCCGTTTGCAAATAGATGATTTGTACTTACAATATTATCTAAATCTATTGCAAATATATAGTAGATATTTAGTAAATATGGATTTATATTATCTCTACATTTTCTTCTTCAATCCAGCCTTTATCGCCATTGGGAAGTTTTATTTCAATCCAGTTGCCAATCTTTTCAACTATCTGAACTTTTAGTCCTTCGTGGATAATAAAAAGTTTTTTGCTTTGGCTATCTGGCGAACTTCTGACTTCTATAAATTCGGAGAAAATTATTCCTTCATCCGCTCTTTGCATTTGCCTTTTTTGGAAATAACCAAAATTAAAACTGACAAGAAATATTATAATTGATAAAATTCCTACATAAAAAGAGCTTTTACGTAGTGCGAAAATTGAAGTTGTTAGGAAAATAGCTATCAAAATTAATGTAAAAATGAAACTTATAATTGAGATTATCGACCAAGTTTTTTCATTAAAAAGGTTTCTGAAATCTTTTATCCAGCGAATTAGAAATAGTTCGGGCACAGCCTCTATTTTATCTGTGATTTTGTATTTAGTAACTTCAATATTGAATTTTGTATTTTCGTCGTTGGGTTTCAGTCGCAAGGCTCTTTCGAACCACAAAGCTGCTTGTGCGAAATTTTCGTTTTTGAATTGCGCCACACCCAAATTGTAGTAGAGTGGGTGAGACGAAAAACCTTCATCAATAAGCTCTTCATAAATAGAAATAGCTTTGTCAATTTCGCCATTGGAAAAGTTTTTATTTGCTTCCTGAAACTTTTCAGTACTGGCTGTTGCCAAATTGCTGAGAAGTAATAGACAAAATCCTAAAATTGAAATATATCTTTTTTTCATCTCTATATATTTATTTCGTTGTCGATTTTTACAATTATATCAAATGCTTTGTCAAAATTGGTTTTCATTAAAGCATTTTTGTCAACTTTTGGAGCAAAACGGGCAAATTCGCAACTTTCTAAAACCTCTTTTAGTTGGTCAATTAATTCAGTTTTGAACTCCTTTTCTTGCATAGTTTCTATAATTTTCTCAGTGGACAAATCGGATGTGGAAATATTGAATTTATGTGCTGCAAAATTCCACAATGCTTTGGAAAGTTCTTCAAAAAACTGTTCATCATTTTGCTCTTCCATAAGTTTTTTTGCAGTACGCAATCTTTTACGAGCCACTTTACCAGCTTTCCTATGACGGATATTTGATACATCAGCGAGTTGCTTGATACGTTTTTTGTATATAAAAATGAATAAAATGAGTAGGAGTAGGGGGGCAAGTAAAAATGAGAAAAATATTGTAGAACCCCAAAATGCTTTTCGGTTTTTTATCAGTCCCGAACTGTCTATTTTTATATATCTCACATCGCTTCCGATATATTGCAATTCTTTTTGATTTATGTTCGTGGCAACACTTTCCCCACCAACACCTTTGGAAACGTGAACGGCAAAATCGGGAAGTTTTACGCTTTCATATTTTCCACTTTGTGGATTGAAAAATACGAAGTTGCCAGTTTCAATTTTGTAACGTCCTTCGCTTCGTGGAATGGCAATATATTCAAATGTGATAGAGCCAGCAACGCCAGATTCTGAGATTTTTGTGTTGTCAATAATCTTAACATCGTAGGTCTCAAAATTGCTGGGGAATTTAATGTCTTGAATATCAAGTAGTTTTAGATTTCCTTTGCCTGAAACTATAATTTCAACTTTTAGAGCTTCGTTGGCAGGCAAATTGTCTCTGTCGATTTTTGCTTCAACTTTGTAGTTTCCAACGGCACCCATAAATTCAGCTGGGGCATTATCAGGTAGTTTTTTTACATTCAAATTTATGGCATTCGACTGTATGGTTTTCTTCACATTTTGAACTCCACCGCCAAAAAATGAATCATCGAAAAATGAGTCCCAAAATCCTCTTCTTTGCTGTTGCTGTTGTCGCCTTATTTGTCCAACAACATCGATGGAGAGTGGCTCAACTCTTATATTTCCGCTTTGCTGCGGATAAACAAAAGCTCTTCGAACTTCTACTGTGGTGTAGTTTCTACCATCTATAAACTCTTGTCGCTGTTGGGGCTGTTTGTTTCTGTTGTTATATTCGGTAGTCCACAAACCACGACTGGAGGGAATTTTACTAATTCCATATTGCACAATGGGAATGGCTGTGAAAAGTTTGTAAGTTAGAATTACCTCTTCGCCTTCGTAAATTGTGCTTTTGTTGGCACTTGCTCTAACAAAAACATCTTTGGAGCTAATTTCAGGTTCAGCTTGTGTTTGCTGTTGCTGACGTTGGGGTTGTTGCTGCTGTCGGTTTTGTGCTGGAGCATTTCCAGCTACAACTTCAATGACGAGTTTGTTGGATTTATATGTGTTGCCATCAACAATAATAGTGGCTTCATCAATTTCATATCTGCCTGTGTTAACGGCTTGTAGGGTGTATGTATAAGTGTATTGGACAGATTGGCTTATTTGTCCGTTGATAAATTGTGTGCTACTTGAAGATGATTGGCTGGGACCACCCAAAAAATTGAAACCCCTGAAATTGGGTGCTCTCAGGCTTGAACCTTGGGCGTTAATGGTGTAAGAAATTCTAAACTGAGAACCTTGTGCCACTCTGCCAGGTCCAGATGCAATAAAGCTAATATCTTGTGCCACGGCAGTTTGCTGAGCCAATATTAAAGCTATTGCAAAAATGCTAAAATATAATTTTTTGTATAGATTTTTTACCATACTACCAATCTTTCTCTATTTGTATTTTAGTGCCTGTTTTATCTTTTTGTAACTTATCTAATGTCTCTTTTTCGTTCTGATTCAGTGCATCTAACTGACGCTCCTGATTACGTTGCTCTCTTTTTTGTTGCTGCTTTTGTTGCTGTTTCTGCTGTTCTTGTTCTTCGTCTTGCTCTTGGTTATCACTGTTTTGATTTTGCTCCTGTTCATCTTCGTTTTGCTCTTGTTCCTGATCTTGATTATCTTGATTTTGTTGCTGCTGCTGTTGCATCATCCTTCTTCGGGCATATTCGTAGTTGTAACGGGCGTCTTCATCTTTAGGATTTAATTTTAGAGAGTTTTTATAAGCCTCTAAACTCTCTTGATATTTTTCTTGCGAAAGAAACGAATTTCCTAAATTATACCACATTGTGGAAGCAAGTTTTTTGTCATTTTCGGGTGGTGTAAGTTCCGAGAAAATTTTATTTGCTTCCTCATATCTACCTTGTTTATATAGAGATGTACCCAGATTGAATTGAGCTTTTTGATAATCTGGACTTTTGTCCATCCCCTTGCGATACTCAATTTCGGCTTCTTTATATTTTTTATCTTTATAAAGTTTGTTCCCAGCTCGCACATCTTTTATAGTGGATTTTGATTGTGCAAACGATATGTTGTTACAACATAAAATCAATATTGTAAATATAAAACCAGCAAAATAGACTATCCTTTTCATCTTTAAATATGTTTGTTTTTGAACAGTTTGATGCTACCCGAAAATCTATTTTTTCGGGCTAATAGCAACTGATCTATTATTAATAAGACAAATGCGACTATCAAAAAGTACATAAAAATATCTTCATAATCGGTATAGGATACTTCGTCATAATCTTTTTTCTCCATTTTGTCTATCTCTTCCATAATTTTATCTAAGCCCATATCGGCGTTGGTGGCACGAACGTAGGCACCTTTTCCGGCAGCTATTACTTTTTGTAGATAAGTTTCATCAAGTTTTGTAACCACAACATTTCCTTGTCTGTCGCGGTGATAGTCGATGTTGCCGCTTCTTGTTAAAACAGGAATTGTGGTTCCCGTAGTTGTTCCCACTCCAATGGCATGAACTCTAACTCCATTTTCAACGGCATTTTTGGCAGATGCCACGGCGTCGTCTTCAAAGTTTTCGCCATCGGTTATGGCTATTATAGCCCGTGTATTTAAACTTTGTTCTTCCAAGTCGAAAGAGGTCAATGCAAGGTCTATTGCAGAACCCAATGCTGTTCCCTGTTGCCCAATTAAGTTCGTAGATATATTATCAATAAACATTTTGGCAGCTCCAAAGTCGTTGGTAATTGGCAGTTGAATAAAGGATTTTCCTGCAAAAACTACTATTCCAATTCTATCGTTCTCAAGTTTGTTAACTAATTGATTTAGAGCCTGTTTAGCTCGCTCCATTCTGTTGGGACTGATGTCGTTGGCAAGCATACTCCTTGAAACGTCCATACAAATCATCAAATCAACACCACGGCGACTGGCTTTCTCCACTTTAGAACCCAATTGTGGGCGAGCAAGGGCAAGTATTACAAATAATATTGCCACTATCCAAATCCAGAATTTAATATGTAGTCGCTTTTTGGAAAATGAGGGTGATAATTTTTTTATCAATTCTAAATCTCCAATTTTTTCACTCTGTCTCTTTTGAAAATAGCGATATAGGTAGTGTACTAATACCAAAACTGGTATTAAAAGTAGCAAATATAAGTATGTGTCGTTGGCAAATCTAAACATATATCAATATTTTACAGTACAGTTTTAAATATGGTTTTTCTTAAAATAAATTCTGCAAGTAAACAAATCAATGCAATCATAAGCAGTGGAAAATACTCTTCGGAACGCCTGTCATATATCATAACATTAATTATAGTTTTTTCCATTGCGTCAATCTCTTTATATATCTCTTCAAGTTTGTTTTTGTCGGTAGCTCTAAAATATTTGGCACCGGTATATTCAGAAATTTCTTTCAATAATTCTTCATCAATTTCCACATCCACTTGCTGATATTGTATTCCCATGGGAGTTTTGAAAGGGTAGGGTGCTTTGCCCATTTTGCCTACACCAATGGTGTAAACCCTGATGCCCATATCTTTAGCAATTTCGGCTGCCGACATCGGATCCATAAATCCCATATTGTTTACGCCATCGGTGAGCAGAATTACAACTTTACTTTTGGACTTGCTATATCTAAGTCTATTGATGGCTGTTCCAAGACCGTCTCCAATGGCTGTTCCATCTTCAATCATTCCGCTATAAACTTCATCTATAAGCCCCGAAAGTACTTTGTGGTCGCTGGTGAGTGGACATTGTGTGAAAGATTCACCACTGAAAATAACTAATCCAATTCTATCTTGTGGACGATTTTCGATAAATGATTTTGCCACCTCTTTGGAGGCTTCCAAACGATTGGGCTTAAAGTCTTCGGAGAGCATACTGCCCGAAATATCCAATGAAATAATAATATCAATACCTTCGGTGAAAACATTTCTTTTACTGCTTTTGGACTGTGGTCGAGCGATAGCTAAAATGATAAATGCCAATGCCATCATTCGCAATGCGAATAGAGTCCAGTAGAATTTGCCCCTGCCTGAAAGTGACAATTTTTCTGTCCGATTGTTGAGCGACATGCGTAAAACAGGCAGTAGAGAACGGTTTCGCAGAATATAGAGTGTTACAAATATTGGAATTAAAATCAATAAGAGTAGCACCCATGGGTGTTGAAAACTAATATCTCCAAAATTAAACATCGCTTTCCTCCTCCGCTTGATTATTCAGTTTTTCTTTTTCTTTTTCACTGTCGATAAACTCTTGACTCATTTGAATTATTTCCACAGATAGGTCTAAAGAGTTTTCATTGTCTAAAGCCTGAGGCTGAGTTTTGGCAAATTTTGCCATATCGGCATGAGAAAATATTGTTACCAATTTATCAACAATATAGCTGTTATCAGTTATCTCGCTAATATTTGTAATAATTTCGCTACTGGTCATTTCCATGGCATTGAAGTCGAACTCTTCGCTATAATATCGTCTAATAATTTCTGTGAGTTCAACATAATATTCTTTAACAAAACCTTGTTGCCACAGTTTTTTACTTTTAAGTTTTATAAGTCTATCCAAAGCCCAAACCGAAGTTTGAATAGCTTGAAAATCTTTACTTTTGAAAAGTGGATCTTTTCGCTTATATTTTTTGAAAAGATAAATTATTATCAATGCAATAATTATTGCCAAAAACAGCGTAATTATATATGGTAAAACTTCCGAAAAACGTATAGGTTCGCCCAGTGGGTCTTTAATATCTTTGAATGCCTGTGTTGTGTCCACTTCCACAGTTGTAACAACAAGCATAAGCGAATCGGTTGTTCTCCAAAACTCTGGAATACCATTGTTGTTTTTTAAAATTTCGAATGCTGGAATGTGATAAATGGCAGAATCGAAGGCGGTGAAAATAAGTTTTTGTTTGATACCTTTAACATTATTATCTTCGTCAAGAATATTCTCTTGATTCTGATTTTCAATAATATCGAAGCCTGCCTGCGACATTATTTCTGTTAAAGGTGGCATTATGACGCTTTGAAAATTTTCGCCACTAACACTTAGCTCAATTTCGTTGTGCTCGCCAATTCGCATCTGCTTATTTTCGAGCACAACGTTCACATCTTGAGCCACTAATGTGTTCAAAATCAATAGTGTGGAAATTAAAATAAACCCAATTCGTTTCATAAAATCAATATTTCGATTCTCTTTTCTTGAAAAGTTTTATTAATGGTTTTACAAAGTCATCACCAGTGCGGAGTTTCATCTCGTCGGTACCAGTTTTTAGGAAAAAATCTTCTGTTTTAGTGTTGAAGTTTTGCCAATGATATTTATATTTTTCTCTCAGTTTTTTAGAAGAGGTGTCTATCCACGAAACTTTTTGATTTTCAAGGTCATAAGCTCTAATGAGTCCAACATTTGGCAAATTTTCTTCTAATTTGTCTATAAGTCTGATGGCAACTAAGTCGTGGCGTCTTTTGCAAATTCTGAAAGACTCTTCATAGTCTGCCGATTGAAAATCGGAAATAACAAAAGCTGTACATCTTTTCTTAACCACATTGGTCAAAAATCGCATTGCCACAGATAAGTCAGTGCCGTTGCTTTCTGGTTCAAAAACCAACAACTCTCTGATAATCCGTAAGATGTGAGAACGGCCTTTTTGGGGAGGGATAAATTTCTCGACCTTGTCGCTAAAAAGTATCACCCCAACTTTGTCATTATTGAAAATTGCCGAAAAGGACAAAACGCCAGCCAATTCTGTTATAACATCAGACTTGAAAGCGGCTTCAGTTCCAAATTTATTGGATTTGCTCACATCAATTAATAGCATCACAGTGAGTTCGCGTTCCTCTTCAAAAATCTTCACAAAAGGATGGTTAAATCGGGCAGTTACATTCCAATCAATGGAGCGAACATCATCGCCATATTGATACTCTCTAACCTCCGAAAAAGCCATACCTTTCCCCTTAAAAGCACTATGGTATTGCCCTGCAAATACTTGCTTTGACAATCCGCGAGCTTTTATTTCGATGCGTCTGACTTTACTGAGAATATCTTTTGCTTCCATCTTTGTTTAGGGAACTTCAACTACGTTTAAAATATCATTAATTATATCGCTGGTGCTGATATTTTCAGCTTCGGCTTCGTATGTCAATCCGATGCGATGACGTAAAACGTCATGTGCCACAGCACGAATGTCTTCGGGAAGTACATATCCACGACGTTTGATAAAAGCATAGGCTTTTGCTGCCAGAGCTAAATTTATACTGGCACGTGGCGATGCACCGAAACTAATCATGTTTTTGTATTTCTCCAAGCGATGTTTTTCGGGGTAGCGAGTTGCAAAAACGATGTCGGTGATATAGTCTTCAACTTTTTCGTCTAAATAAACCTGTCTAACAAGCTCTCTTGCTCTAAGGATTTCTTCCACTTTTACAAGCTTAGAAATTTCTTGATAAGCTTTGCCAGAGTTGCTTCTAAGGATAATTTTTTCTTCTTCTTTGGTGGGATAGCCAATAATTACCTTTAGCATAAATCTATCCACTTGAGCTTCGGGTAGAGGGTAAGTTCCCTCTTGCTCGATGGGGTTTTGAGTAGCTAAGACTAAAAAAGGCTCTTGCAATTTGTAAGTCTCTTCGCCAATGGTAACTTGACGCTCTTGCATGGCTTCCAAAAGGGCACTCTGAACCTTTGCTGGTGCACGATTTACTTCGTCAGCAAGTATGAAGTTGGCAAAAATAGGTCCTTTTCGCACCTTGAAAGTTTCATCTTTTTGACTGTAAATAAGCGTTCCAATTAGGTCGGCAGGAAGTAGGTCGGGAGTGAACTGAATCCTGCTAAAGTCAGCATCTATCACCTCCGAAAGAGATTTTATAGCCAATGTTTTAGCCAAACCTGGAACTCCTTCCAAGAGTATATGACCGTTGGACAAAAGTCCAATCATAAGTCGCTCAATCATCTGTTTTTGACCCACAATAACTTTGCTCATTTCGTGGGTAATAACATCAACAAAGGCACTTTCCCTTTGGATAAGCTCGTTAAATTCACGAATGTCTGTGTACGAATCCATAATTTTATAAAAATTGTTTCTGCAAAAATATTGAGATAGCTAGCTATAAGCCATATTATGCAGTTAAAAAAAGTTAAGCATATTGTTAAGAAAGTTTAACCGTAAGCAAGAAAGTTACTAGAAATCTATTTGCAAAATAGCCTGAATAATTTTGAATAACTTTAGATGTTTTCAAGATTTATTTAACCAAAAAAGGCTTATAAAATAAAATATAAGCCTTTTTTGTATTGATAAATTTGACTTTACAAGAAAATCAATTGAATAATTATATAAACTGGAAGTAGTACTATTAAAGAGAATTTAAACATATATCCGAAGAAGCTTGGCATGGGTATTTTGTTTTCTTCGGCGATGGCTTTTACCATAAAGTTTGGTCCATTTCCGATATATGTCATAGAGCCAAATAGCACAGAACCCAATGAGATTGCAGTTAGAATGTTTTCGGGTATTCCGGCAACAAGATTAGCACCTTCGCCAAAATCAAGTCCCATTGCTAGGTTATGAAATGCCACCGCTGTGGGTGCATTGTCCAAGAAGGCACTTAAACTTCCCGTTGCATAGTAGAATTGAGCTGCTGAATTTATGCCAAAGTTTGCTGCATTTTCGCTCAAGTAAATTAGAGCTGGCACCATGGTTATAAAAATTCCCAAGAATAGGAAAGCTACTTCAATTATAGGTCCATAGGTGAAGCTGTTGGCAGTACGAACTTCTTTTTTTGTGAAGTATAGCGATAGTCCAACCATTGATAAAATGGCTATTTCGCGGATAAATGAAAACGCTGGTGTGGTTTCAATTGCAGAAATATATTGTTGGTTAAGGAATGCAACTGATAGCACAACGCCTAGTAAAAATAGGAAATTGATATTTCCGGTAAGACGAATTGGTTCCACCTCTTCTTTATCACTAAGGATGTTTTCTTTGGGTTCTTTTTTATAGTAGTATGAGTCGAAAATAAAGTATAGACCCAGAAGGATAATATTTGCTGTTGCCCACTCTGGAATCATATGCATAAACCATGTGAAGTCGGCACCTTTAAGGTAAAGCAAAAATAGGGGTGGGTCGCCAAGTGGGGTTAAAAGTCCACCACAGTTTGCCACAATGGCAATAAAGAAAAGTACAGTGTGAACTTTGAATTTTCTTTGCGAGTTTGTTTTGATAATAGGACGAATAAGAAGCATTGCAGCGCCTGTTGTCCCCATAAATGAAGCCAATATTCCACCAATAGCTAAAAACAGTGTGTTAATTGCAGGCTTTGCTTGAATATCACCACTTAAATGAATACCACCTGTGATAACGAAAAGTGCACCTAACAATACAATAAAAGGTATGTATTCAAAAATTAACTGATGTGTTAATTCTCCTGTCCATTCTGAACCGCCAACTACAATAAGATAAATAGCAGTTGGAATACCTAACACTAATGAGGTAATTAATTTGTTTTTGTTGCTTTCCCACCATTCTTCGAAAAATAGTGGTCCGAGGGCAATCATTAGCAACATCACAGCAAATGGGATGGATGCCCACAATGGAATAGATTGAATAGATGTTTCCATATAGTTTAAGTTTTTAAAATTTTCAGCTGCAAAGATAAAAAATATTGCTTGTTTATGCTTTGTTGAATATTATATTATGACTAATTTAAGGAAAATTAAGGGCGATGAATATTCATCGCCCTTAATTTTAAAGATATGAAAATTAGAAATTTTATTGGTAGTCTCTAATCAAATCTTTTAGGTCTTTTACCTGTTTGCGAAGCAATATTTGACATTTTTGGAAACTGTTTGTTGGCCAACCGTACCAAAGCACATAATTTCCGTAATTATCTTTTGTGTTATAAACAGCAGAGGTTTGCTCGTCTATGGTCCAAATCATAGAGTTGTAATCGTCGTAAAATTCCACCGAAATATCGTGAAACTTGTGATACACTACCACATCAAGATAGTCGTTCCCAATTCCAATCATTTCCAACAATGTGGTTAATGCTTTTTGTCCGGGAAGCCCTTCAAGTTTCATCTCTAAGGTAAAGTTTTTTTGCACTCCACCACCTATAAAAAATTCTCCTCCGTTGAAATCTAAAGTTGTATAATTGAACACTTGATCAATTTTAGATGCTATTTCGGTATATTTATTTTCTCCATATACAATATACATAATTAGCGGTCCTGCGGTGGAAATAATTGTTCTGTCGCTGCTAAGGTGAAAACCAACAATAGGGAAAGCCACCTTGTTGGTGATATCTTGTCCTTCTTCATTCACAACTTTTTCAACCATCCAAACTCCCTCCATGCTACTTTTGGTAGGTTGTTCATCTTCAAATAGCTTGTCGCACGATGAGCCAAATATAGCCAAAGCGATTAGTATTAAAAATATTCTCCAAGTTTTCATAATTTTATTTTTTGAATTATTTTGTACAAATATAAGAATTGTAGTAATACAAAGTTATATATAAGCATTTATATTTCAATTAAATCTAAAAAACAATTTGATTCTACAAGGTTTCCAAGTTTCTATGTTTCAAGATTTCCATGCCAAGTGTTCAGCCGAACCGCCATCATTGAAACCACAAAGGCACAAAGTAGGCACGAAGGGCACAGAGAATTTTGTGATAACTTTGAGTTTTACGAATTGTATTGAATACAATTCGTAAAATCGATGGGAAAATATAATAGAACAGCTCGTCTCTTACCAAATATTTGTATTATATTTTTCCCAAAGGTATTGTTTTGTCTGTGAAAAGAAATCCCAAAAACGTATATTTAGCATGTCTCTGTGTTTTTTGTCAGAGACAAAAAAATAATTGGCATAGACAGCTCCTCCGTGTCCTCTGTGTAATATCAATTATAATAATAAAATAGTCCAAACTGTTTTATTATTTTCCAATCGGTGTATTCTCTGTGTCTCCGTGGTTAAAAAAAAACAAGTTTCAAGGTTTCTAAGTTTAGTGGTCAGCCAAAGCACCACCGCACTGGCTCTGCTATTCTACAGACTACGAACTAAAAGCATGACAAAGTAAAAGTTTCACCCTCCTAGCAAAGCTACTTTAGTTTAAACCAAAAAAGGCTTTCCCGAAGAAAAGCCTCTTTTGATTTATTTGGTCTGAAATTACTTTTTAAGTATTTTTTCCATAACCTCTTCTTTTGCAATTTTTTTAGTACAGAAGAACCAGTCTTTACAGTCGATGTCTTTGTCGTCCATTCTGCTTTGAGCAGTACCGCATGAACCTGCAGTGGGAACAATAACGTCATCACCAGGTCTCCAGTCGGCTGGCATAGCAACGCCAAACTCGTCTGCAGCTTTCAATCCTTGAAGGATACGCTTAAGTTCGTCAAAATTACGTCCTAATGAAAGTGGGTAATAAACTATAGTTCTGATAATTCCTTTTGGGTCGATGAAAAATACCGCTCTAACGGCTTGTGTTGCACTCTCGTTGGGTGAAATCATTCCGTATTTGTTTGCAACATTCATTGAAATATCTTCAATTAGTGGGAAGTTAACTTCAACGTTTTTCATTCCTTTATATTCAATCTTTTCTTTGATAGTTCTCAACCATGCAATGTGGCTAAATAAACCGTCAACCGAAAGACCAACTAATTCACAATTCAGCTCTTTAAACTCTTGCTCCATTGTTGCAAAAGTCATAAATTCTGATGTACAAACTGGTGTAAAGTCAGCTGGATGGCTAAATAAAATTACCCATTTACCTTCATAATCCTTTGGGAAATCGATATCACCTTGTGTGGTTTTTGCTGTAAATGCTGGTGCTTTTTCGCCAATTCTTGGCATGGGATAAGTTTCTTGTTTTTCAATGTTTTCCATAATGAATTTTAATTTTTAAGTTTATGTTTTGTTTTTACTATATTAACTCTTAACACAACACTAACGCAAATTGTAATAATATGTTCAATATATATAATACAAATTTTCTATTAATGCATAGATAATATCTATTTTGAGCTTTTTAGCCTAAAATTAAAGAAATAAGACAAGAAAATGGGTTTTGAAAGCTATTTTCCTCTTCCTTGGAAAACTATTATAACAGTGTGGATTAATATTTTTAAGTCCATTTGCAATGACATATTTTCCAAATAAACCAAGTCGTATGTCAAGCGTTCAACCATCTCTTCTACATTTTCGGCGTAGCCATATTTAACCTGCCCCCAGGAAGTGATACCAGGTTTTATTCTGTGAAGAAGTTTGTAATGGGGTGCATGTTTAACAATTTGGTCTATATAGAATTGTCGTTCGGGACGTGGACCCACCAGCGACATTTCACCCTTAATAACATTGAAAAATTGTGGAAGTTCGTCCAGCCTCATTTTTCGCATAAACTTTCCGAAATTTGTAATCCTCGAATCCTCTTTAGATGAGAGTTGTGGACCATCTTTTTCGGAACCAGTGTACATGGAGCGAAATTTGTAAATCATAAATGGCTTGCCTTTTAGTCCAATTCTCTCTTGTTTGTACAAAATTGGTCCTTTGGACGAGCGTTTTACGCCAATGGCTAAAAAAATGTAAATTGGTATTAAAAGTATTATGGCGATAGCCGAAAGAACAACGTCTGCAATGCGTTTTAAGTGAACTTGCCATTCGGGCATTAAATCTTGGAAAATCTGAATAAATGGCTCTTGCATTACAGAGGTCATTTTTACAGAACTGAGCAAAATATCTTGAGTTTGAGGAATGATTTTTATTACAATATCGCTATTTTCTATTATGCTGAAAATATATTCCAAATATTTTCTTTTGCCGTTGTGTACGGCAATAATTAACTCTTCAATTTCATATTTTGAAATAATATCTTTTAAATCGTCAATATTTCCCAAATTTGGCAGATATGAAGCTAATTCTTTGTTTTCTTCTCCATCAATATAGATAAAACCCACAAATTTATTTCCAGATTGTACGCCTGTTTTTCTAACTTTATTATAAATTTCTACAGCCAATTCATCATTGCCAATGAGTAATGTGTTGAAGCTGATAACTCCACTTCTAATTCTCTTAATTGTTCTGGAAGTGATTATAAATCGGGGTAGGTAGGTTAAAATAAAATGTGTGGAGAGCAAGAAAAGGTAGTAGTGCAAATAGTCTTTATAGGAGTGAATTACGTCATCTAAAATTATTGCAAAAAATATTATGAGTGTTCCCAAAAGTGTGATTAGGAATGTTTGTTCAAGTTCCTTTAGTCTAGATTTTCGATATGCTTTTCTGTAATATCCTGAAAATACGTACATTATCAACCAAAATATGGGAATAATAACAATTCCGATATAGAGGTTTTTGTCCATCAAAATTTGCTCATTGAAATTGTCAAAAACATCTGGATTAAAAGAGTGTTTACGAAACACAAAAAACAAACACCATGTAACGATTGCAGTTAGGTAGTCAAAGAAAACATATTTAGCATTTTGCCTTTTTCGGTTCATTCTTTTAGTTTGTTTTAGTGTGAATAAGTTTAATGTTGTCAAATAGATATTTTTCTTCTGTACTGCCTTCTTCCATTCCTCCGCTAAAATATATTCTGAAATCTCGGGCATTTCCTTCCCTGCTGACAACCTGAGTGAGATTTATGTATATCTTCTTCCATGTTTCTGTGGGGTTGAGTATTACAACGGGTTTTTTGCTAATGCTTTGATTATAATTGGCAACAATACCCACTGTGGTGGCTGCCGAAACTTTGTAGTTTAGTTCCAAAAATACATATGTTCCCATTTTGGGCAAATCAAAAGCATCAATGGTTTGAATTTCGAATGTGCGATATCCCTCTCTGAGGTGCACAAGTCCCGAATATTTGTTAGATTCAGTGTAATCTTGAGTGTTTCTAAAAATCAAGTCGGCATCGCTGCACTCGTTTATTGTGGTGTCGCTGATTAAGGTTTTTTCCAATGATATTCCTGCCGATTCAAAATCTTCTATCCATGCAAAATGCACCGAATTATCGTAATAAAAAATAGGATTAACGGTATAAATTCCGCCCTCTTGCAACATCACAGTATCTATATATGCTTTGTAGAAAGGGTAGGAGACTCTGGTTTCCGAAACGCCGTTTAGTTTAATTCCGGCTTGGGTGTTTAAAATTACATTTCCGGTTATCAAACTTGGTATCCTTGATGGGATTGAAAAACAGCCCAGTGGATGCCCATCTATGTAGTGCCAAACATTGGTAATATTGTGCGAACTGCTACCTTCAACACTATAATTGCTGACAAATTTAACGGAGTCAACTTTTATAAAAGCAGCAAGTTTTTCGTCAGGATTGATAATTTCACAAGAGTTGAAAATTATTAATAATAGAAACAGTATTGTGAAGTGTGATGTGATTTTTCCTTTTTTCATAGGCTGAAAACTGCAATTTATCTTTGAAACGATAAATATTATGAATTATTATTTTTATTTAAAATTTATTTTTCAATCTTTTCCATAATCATATATGCCAACTCCAGTGCGTTGCAACCATCTTGCAGCGAAACAATGGGCGATGTGTTGTTTTTTATGCTTTTGGCAAATGATTCCAACTCATCTTTGATGGCGTTGTTGGGCTTGATTTCGGGATTTTGAAAATATATCTGCTTTTGACCCTTTTCGCCCAAATCTATTAGCATGGCAAAAGGATTGTCTTTGCTGGGATCGTATTCTCGCATTTGAATTATTTCAGATTTTTTGTCTAAATAATCCACAGAGATATAAGCGTTTTGTTGAAAAAATCGAGTCTTACGCATATTTTTCATGGAAATTCTACTGGCAGTAAAATTGGCAACGCAGCCATTATGAAATTCTACTCGTGCATTGGCAATATCGGGGGTGTCGTTGACGATGCTAACACCATTGGCACTAACTCGTTTTACCTCCGATTTTACAATACTCAGCACTATGTCAATATCGTGAATCATCAAGTCTAAAACCACTGGAACATCATTTCCACGGACATTAAAAGTGGCCAAACGATGTGTTTCAATAAACATTGGGTTTTTTATAAATGGCAATGCCGCCACATAGGCTGGATTAAATCTTTCCACATGTCCCACCTGAACTTGCACCGATGCCTCCGTTGCCAATAACATTAGTTTATTCGCCTCTTCTGGCGTAGCCACAACTGGTTTTTCGATAAAAACATGTTTGCCAAGTTTGATGGATTTTTCGGCAAGTTGAAAATGCTCCAAAGTGGGCGTAACAATGTCCACAATTTCAATGTCGTTAATCAGCTCTTCGGCAGATTTGTACGATTGTATATTGTACTCATTTTCAACAAAATCGACCACTTCTGGGTCGGGGTCGTAGAAGCCTTTTAAGTTGAATAATTCGCTCTCTAAAATACACTTGATATGTATTTTGCCCAAATGTCCTGCACCAAAAACTCCAATATTAATCATAGAGAATTAAATCTTATTTTTATATATTTGCAAAAGTATAAATAATTTTCAATTTTTAGGCAATTTATAATGGATAGATTTGTTGATTCATACAGACATCAAGGTCTCAGAAAAAAATTAGTTGATGAAGTTAGAAGAAAAGGAATAGAAGATGAGAGGGTGTTAGATGCCATCAATACCCTGCCCAGACACTATTTTATGGACTCCTCTTTTTTAGAACACGCCTACGAAGACAAGGCTTTTCCCATAGGGCAAGGACAAACCATTTCGCAGCCATACACAGTAGCTTTTCAGACCCAATTGTTGGAAGTTGAAAAAAATGATAAAATCCTTGAAATAGGAACAGGTTCGGGCTATCAAGCTGCAGTTCTGTATCTTATGGGTGCCAAAGTCTTTAGCATTGAGCGACAAAGAGAGCTGTTTTTGAAGTCGAAAGAGTTTTTTAGAAAATTCAAATATAAAATCACCTCCTTTTATGGTGATGGCTACAAAGGATTGCCCGTTTATGCTCCTTTTGATAAAATAATTGTAACCTGCGGTGCTCCATTTATCCCAGAAGATTTATTATCCCAGCTAAAAATTGGCGGTAAAATGGTGATACCTGTGGGAGATAATGTCCAGAAAATGTTAGTTGTGGAGAAAATCAGCGAAAATGAAATCAAAAAAACAGAGTATGGCGATTTTAGATTTGTCCCCATGCTGGAAGATAAAGAGAGGTAGTTTGAAAGTAGAAAGATAAAAGTTATAAAGTGGAGAGGTTTTGGTT
>LSQX01118715.1_pt1 | contig 22323 bp, 24 predicted proteins | sample 654561 | NCBI WGS metagenome assembly LSQX01 (sample SAMN04489861, study PRJNA283612) | anaerobic digester metagenome | isolation source: 4 biogas reactors fed with cattle manure at either 37C or 55C with and... | place: Denmark: Kongens Lyngby | collected 2014
CCCAATTTTATGTTGACATATACACAGATAATATGATAAAAATATAAAAATCATTCAGAAGATATTGCTAAAAAGGAAAAAATGGTGTAAATTAGAAAGCGAATTTAGGAGGTGGATAATATTGGAAACTTTAAAAGTCATCATTTCTGACGACGGGAAAGACTTTGTACAAACACTGCAAGAGTTTTTCCGCGACAAAAAGGAAATCGAAGTTGTAGGGGTGCACACCGACGGCGTAACGCTTCTTAACACTCTGCGGGTCGTGCAGGTTGACCTGCTGATTCTGGATCTGTTCATGCCGAACTGCGACGGCATTAAAGTATTGCAGGAATTGAGAACGAAGAGGGATAAGTACAAAGTTCCGAAAAGCATCATCGCAATCACCGCATTCTCAAATGAGAAAATCATGAACAGCGTTGCGGAACTCGGCGCGGATTATTTTGTGGTGAAACCGGTGAATTTGCAGCATTTGATGGACATCATCAATGAGTTAAGGGTGCAGAAGAGCTCGCCCGCAAAAACTTCCAGTTTCAGCCTCGCAAATTACAAAACCGATTTGGAAACGGAAATCACGACGCTCCTGCATGAAATCGGTGTTCCCGCCCACATTCGCGGCTATCTCTATATCAGAGAAGCCATCGCCATGGTTTACCACAACATTGAAATTTTGGGCAACATCACTAAAGTATTGTATCCGGGAATTGCAAGGAAATTCAACACCACCTCATCGCGGGTTGAGCGGGCAATCCGGCATGCGATCGAAGTCGCTTGGGTGCGCGGGAATATCGACGCCATCAGCGACATCTTCAGTTACACGATTTCCTATCACAAATCAAAGCCAACGAATTCCGAATTCATCGCCATGATAGCGGACAGGCTCCGGTTGATTCATAAACGGGAGCGCCGCGAATTGCTCACTAAAGCGGTGTGATGAAAAAAAAAGCATTTCGTCCCTTGGAAATGCTTTTTATTTTTCTTATGAAAAAAACATACTATTACTACATGGCTTGAATCATCAGGTAAATTAAACTGAAAAGCGTGAAGACGGTCATGCCCGCAACGATGATGATGATGAGAACTTTCCCCAATGTGGATTTGGTCGGGCTCTTTAATTCTACTTCAATTGATTGGTCCCGTCTGACTCTCGTTTTGATCATCGGTTCTTTTTTCTTATTTTGGGTTTTATTTTTTTTCACTTCATTCACCTCGGAAACTATGTTATAATAAATACTGAATCTATTATAACACAAACAGGGGTAAAAGGAAAGAAAATTTTTATGAAAGCGCCGAAAATAATCTTTCATATCGACATGAATTGTTTCTTCGCTTCTGTGGAAAGGGCAGAAAACAAGGATTTGATGGGAAAACCAATCGCGGTCGCCCACAAGGATCCCCTCTACCGGGGGATGATTCTCTCTCCCAGTTATGAGGCCAGGAAATACGGCATCAAAACCACGATGCTCGTCCGCGATGCCCTCCTTCTCTGCCATGACCTCATCATCGTTGAGCCAAAGATGCATTTGTATCAGGAATATTCACGGCGTTTCATGGCTTATTTTGAGAAAATCACTCCCCTGATCGAACAAGCGTCCATCGACGAAGCATATCTCGACGTGACCGAGAGAAGCAAAACCGAACATCCCTTGGAACTTGCGAAGCGGATTCAACGAGAGCTTTTGGAAGAACTAGGGTTACCCTGTTCCATCGGCATCGGACCGAATAAATTCCTTGCCAAGATGGCCTCGAACATGAAAAAGCCCCTCGGGATCACGGTTTTAAGAAAAAGGGAAGTCGACAAATATCTTTGGCCGCTGCCGATTGAAGAAATGTACGGCATCGGTAAGAAAACAGCCCCCAAACTCCGGGCCATCGGCATCAACAAGATCGGGGACCTTCTGCGAGTCGATTTTTCCGAATTAAAAACCGTCGTCGGCGAAGCCTATGCCAGAGCCCTAGTCGCCAGGGCCCAGGGCCAGGGGAGCGCGGAAGTAGTCACCGGGGAAGCAGAAAATCTTTCCGTAAGCAATATGCACACTTTTGATAATCCCGTCTTTGACATCTCCCTTCTGAAACAAACGTTGAAAGTGATTGCGAACACCGTGAGTCACCGTCTCGAAAAACAGGAAAAGGAGGCGCAGACTATCGGGATTATCATCAAGTATCCAAATTTCCATCAAATCACGCGCAGCAAGGCCCTTGCGAGTCCCTCGTCCGAAGCCGGTGTGATTTATGATGTTGCGGAAGAAATTTTGGAAGAAATGTTTGAGCCGGGCGATCAAATCCGTCTCATCGGCATTTCCGCAACCCGCCTTGTGAAAATGAAAGAAGCGGCCCGGCAAATCACCATCTTTGACGATTTATCAGAAATTGAAAAAGAAGAAGAAATAAGGAAACTTTTGAAATCATTAAAAAAGCATTTCGGTGAAGAGTGCATCAACCGTGGCTATTACAGAGGAAGAGAAAATGAATGATTTGGGAAGAATAAAAAAATTTAAAGTAACAAGAACCACAAAATTGGGTTATATGCTAACGGACGGGGAAAAAGAATATTTCCTCCACCGGAACGAAAGCAATTACCGGGATTTGCAAGAAGGGGATGGGGTTGAAGCCTTCATCTATGCGGACAAAAAGGGCCGCTTGGCAGCGACCCTTTATCTCCCGACGGCAACCGTTGAAAGGGTCGGATTCGGAACCGTCGCGGATGTCAGTGCGGAATACGGGGCATTTCTAAACATCGGCATCTCCAAGGACGTTTTACTTTCCGCGGATGATTTGCCTGGAGATCTATCCGTCTGGCCCAAGCAAGGCGACCGCATTGCCTGCATATTGAAGGTGCGGCGAGGCAGGCTGCTTGCAAAACCGGCGACGAAAAAGGATTTCCTGGGTCTTGCAAAAAAAACCTTGGAACTCGGCTCCGTCCAAGCTGCTTTCGTCTACCGGATTACCGCTAGCGGCATCAATCTTGTGACCCCCTGTTTTAATGTGATTTTCGTTCATCGCGGGCAACTCAGAAAAGAATACCGGCTTGGCGAAAAAGTCGAAGTCAGGATCACCGCGCGCAATGAGGATGACCATTCCGGAATCATTCATTTCGACAGGGACAAACAAATCGCTGCGGACCGGGAAAAGATTATCGCTTATCTAAAGAATAAGGACGGGGCGGCAGCGATAAACGAAAAAACCTCCCCCTTGGTGATCAGAAAACTTTTCGGCTTAAGCAAACGCGCTTTTAAAACTGCCTTAAAAAGCCTGGAAGAGGAAGGCATTATAGAAATCCAGGAAGACAAAATCATTTTGTTGATCTAGCTCCCATCGGGGGCTTTTTATAAATCCAAGCCGATCGTGAGCGTGGCGATGTATCTTTCTCCGAAATTGCTCAGCTTCGGCCAACACCCCCGGCAGCCGTTGAATCCTTGGATGACGGGATCCTCGTAATTTGTCACGCCACCCGGGTTTTGATTGTAGGGAGGAAGCGTCGCAACAAAATCATTCACGTTCTGGGGAAAGAAGATTTGCGTGTTGAGGATTTTGTTTTGGTAGCTCACCCGCAAATGAATGTGGTTGGTACGGTTTCCGTATTTCCCCGGGTAGATTGTCTTAAATTCCAAAAACCCCAAATTGTCGCTTTCCTGCCAGCCCCTGAGCCATCTTTCGGTTGTTGAGGGTTCATCGGGGAAACTTCCTAAAGGAAAACCCGAATACCTTCCTTGGGCATTCGCCTGCCAGATTTCGACTCTAGCCCTGTGGATTTTCTCGCAGTTCTTGGCATTCACGATTTTCAGACCAATGAAGAGACCCAGGCCCTCTTCACCCTCTGTGACATCAATCCGATAGGGGCAGTCGGGAAGATAATAGGGACCAGGTCCCGTTTCGGTCGTCGCCAGGCAGAGGGGGCTGTTTTCAAAACTATAGCTCAGGGTGCTGAATTCGGTTTGTTTCCGAAATCTGTTTTTGTTCATATTTCTCTCCGCTACATTCTATGCGGAGGAAGGGGGAAGTTTGCTAAATGTTGTATTCAAGTTGTTTTTCTTCGGCTTTGACGTTTTTTTTCCTCAGGAAGGAAATGATGACGATGAGAATGGGGATGAAGACCTCAAAGACCGATTTTACATAGGGGATGAAAACTTTGTATCTGAGGTTGATCAGTTCCGTATAATCGGGAACGAAGACCATTAAAAGGATGATGAAGGTGACGGCAATCACGGAATAGAACAGAAATTTATTCTTTTTGGTTTCCTTGATCCCATCTGCCATGGCTTTCGTCGCGATTAACAGCACGGAGGTTTTGATGATGAGGTTCATGATTAGGATGTTGATGACGATGATGTCAAGTCTTTGGATGAAGTCTTCCACATCTATCCTTCTCCAGAGGCGGATGATGGGGGTGTATCCCAGAATCAAAACTTCTGGTTCCAAAAAGATGATGTTCGTGAGGGAGATGAGAAGCATCATCGCCCCCATGGAGGCGATTCCTATATAAGCCGTTTTAAAGTCTTTCTTTTTTTGTTCGGGTCGGACATGTTGGAAAATGACGAGCATGCCAAAGAGTTCGCCCAGGGGCACGCTGTAAGCCATTTTCAGAGCTGGATTGACATAATGGAGGAAGCCATCCGGCATGAAGGGAAGCAGATTGCCATAATCGGGTTCGTTCACCAAGAAAAGCAGGATGTAGAAGAGGATGAAAGACGTGAAGGTGATGAAAAAGACGATTCCCGAATAGCGGGCAATGACTTCGATTCCCTTGATTGCGCAATAAACCGCAGCAAAGAGATAAAATCCATAAATCATCAAGAAAGAGCTTTCCTGCATGATGTAGATTTGGACCAACTCCCCAACATCCCGCAATTTTAAAATGATTATGAAGAGAAAATAGAAAAAGTAAATCCCGAAAAAAATCTTGGCGAAAAATTTCCCGAGCACCTTTTCGATTGCCGTTTTGAAATCAGTACTGCCGCTGTTCTTGTAAATGAAACTGTAAATGAAAAACAGCAGGCAGGAAAGGGGAACTGCCAGCAAAATAGGTATCCAGGAGGAATGCCGGTAATAATATATGTAAGCTCCCCTCGTCAACTCATGGCTTAAGATGTAGGCATAAATGAGCGTGAAGAATTGCCATTTTGAAATATATTTTTTTTCCATAAATCACTCCTAGGGTTTTACGCGGGTGATTTTCCCCTGAACAACAATCTCCGTTTCCAGTTCGGGAAAAATTTCTTCTTCAAAGCGATCCTTTATTTCCAGCCAGAGTTTATATTTTTTGCGATAAAGCAGTCTGCCGAAACCGAAAATGTCCGCTTTGATTGTTTGCGCTTTTTGAATTGCTTTCTCGCAGAGAAGCCTGATTTCATAATTCGTTCTTTCCAATATGTCTCTAACATATGCATTGTCATGGCTCGTCTCCCCCGAAAGATCCTCGGTGATTTCTGCCAGGAAACTGATCGAGATTTTGAACTTGATTTTTCCGTTTTCTAAAATCGGTTTCGTTTTCGAGTTTACTTTCATCACTTGGACGGAAGCAAAGGTGCCGTCTCCTTTCGTGACCACGATGTAAGAGTTCTTTATCTTTCCGCTTATGTAGTTATATCCCAAGGATTCTTCCTCATCCATCCAGTCAATGAGCTTATCCTTTTTGAAGACGGCAATCGTGGATGCTTTCGTATAGGCTTCAAGGTCGGTTTTCTTTCTGTTTTCAAGATCGCTACCTTTTTCCGGATCGCCAATGATTTGGATGCTTCCGAGCGAGAGGCTGATGCCTTCGCTTCTGATGTCACTCAAGACTTCATCGTTTGTATAGTATTTGCCGATTCCGTAATATTTTGTCGCTTCGAGCAGTTTACCTTCTGCCGACATCGAAGGAACGTGTGCCGCGACTGACACGATTTTCAGAATGTCCTTGCCTTTGCATCCGCGGGCGACGGCAATGTTGAAACGGTGCAGGGCGTCTTGGTTGATGGCAAAAAAAGTCACGTAAGGAAGAATCCCTTCCCTTGCCAGTTCTTCCCCAATGACCAGGAGCACGAAATGAGAGAAGAAGAGCTTTTCGGGAATAATCGTGGAAATCTTTCTCAACACTTCCTGAACCGTCCTCCCCGTTTCGGCGATGACGACGACGGGGGCGGCATCCATGGGGCGGTTTCCGACGGAATGGACGTTCAAAATCTGGATGGATAGTTCAAGGCTACCTTCCTCGTTCAGATCCAGTGCGATTGCCGTCGCGATTATCAGGTCATCGACTTCCTTTTTGTCTGTGCAGCCGGTGAAAACAAGCGATGTGATGAATAGGGCAATGATGATTATTCTTTTCATTGTTCACCTCAATGCGGATACTGCTTTTTTTGGCGCCATTTGTTTCGGAGGTTTTCCAAATGCACGCGGATTAAGGAGTCTTTCAGGCCTTCTTTGCTGAAGGGGGCAAAGGGGGCGAAATAATCGACTCCGAAGCTTCTGAGACTTGAAAGATGGACAAGGAGCATGACTAACGCAAGTGTGAACCCGAAAGAACCGAAGGCGACTGAGATGATTGCAAGAATGTATTTGGTAATCGTCGTCGCTAAATTTAATTTGTAATTGGGAATGGCGAGCGCGCCGATCCCGGTCAAGGCGACGATGATGACGATGATCGGGCTGATAAGTCCCGCATCGACGGAGGACTGGCCGATGATGATTGCGCCGACGAAGGAAAGCGAGGTTCCAATGGCGGTCGGCATTCGCGTCCCCGCTTCCCGGAGCAGGTCAAAAGCAACCATGACCGTGAAGAGTTCCAAATAGGCGGGCAGGGGCGTCTGGATCCGCTGACCGGCGACGCTGAAAAGCAAATTGACTGGAAGGAGTTCCGAATGGTGGAAAATCAGAAGGATGTAAAGAGAAGGGACGAAAAGCGACAGTAAGAATCCCATAGTCCTGAGAAGTCTGAAGAAGGATGCGATGAAGGCTTTTTGATGAAAATCCTCTGTCGAATGCAGGAATTGGATGAAAACCGAAGGCGCGATTAATGCTTCCGGGCTGCTGTCGCAGAGGATGGCGATCCTTCCTTCCAGAATGTTGTTGGCGACGGTATCCGGCCTCTCAGAATAAAAGATTTTGGGAAAGATCGAAAACTGTTTTTCCCGGAGCGCCACTTCCAAATAGCTGGCATCGGTCACTTCCGGTAACTCAGCCTTTTGTATCCTTTTTTCGACTTCCTGAAGCACGTTTTCGTCCACCAATCCCTTGATGTAAGCCAGGACGACATTGGTGTTCGATTCTTTACCGAGGATGTAATTTTTGAAAATCAGATTTGGATTTTTGATCCTCTTTCTGAGCAAGGAAAGATTAGTCAGCAGGTTTTCGTTGAAAGAATCGTTGCTGCCCATGACCGTTATCTGCGTTGTTGGTTTTTCGACCGCCCTTTCCTGGTACATGCGCGCGCCGACAATCAGGCATTTATTGCACCCTTCCAAAAACACTATCATGTCCCCGCTCAGGAGCGCGTTGAAGAGTTTCCCGAAGCTTTCCGCTTCGTCGATTCCGATCGCGATCAGGACTTTGCTTTTGAAAAAGCGGAAACGTTCCTCCCCTTCCGGAAGCTCTTTTTTTGCCTTCAGAAAATTCCGGTTCAGGGCGTCGATTACGGTTTTGTTTAAGAGTTTTTGGTCGACAAGGCCCGCAAGATAGGCGAGCCCGACGTCTATTTCCTGATGGTTGTTTTCCAAAGTGAATTCGACGGTTACGAAATCCCAGCATTCGCCCTGGTAGATTTTCAAATAATCAATGTTTTCCCTGACGGTCGCGTATAATTCCTTTTTCAGATAATCATCATTCGAAACCGGAAACTGCGTTTTTTGGCCCTGCTGGTTTTTCTGTTTTTTGTTTTCTTTTCCCTTCTTAAAAATCGCCATTTTTTTCACCTTATCTATTATTATGCGGAGTTTGCTGACTTTTAAACAAAAATTTCTTCCATGGGCAGCCGGGATTTTCATTGACTTTAACGGGAAGTTATTTTATAATTATATATATAATTTTGCAGATTGTTCCGAAACAATTAATCAGGGTTTGCTGGACGTATATTCTCGCTATAAACAAGATACACGGATAAATTCGTCCTTAGAAGCTTTCTTTTAAGGATTTTATTTTTTAGGAGGTCAGCATGTATCGAAAAGTAAAGGGCACCCAAGACTTCTTTGGCATTGAGGCGAAAAAGCTCCGCCATCTTGAAGGCATAATCAGAGCGGTCATCGAAAAATTTGGTTATGAGGAAATCATCACCCCGATTTTTGAAAACACGGAAGTCTTTGTCAGGAGTTCGGGCGAAGAATCGGACATCGTTTCCAAAGAGATGTATACTTTCGATGACAAAGGGGGCCGGAGTTTGACTTTGAGGCCGGAAGGGACGGCTCCCGTCGTAAGAGCATTCTTGGAAAACAAACTCTATGCCCGCCGGGCATTGAATAAATACTATTATTTTGGACCCATGTTCAGGTACGAACGTCCCCAAGCAGGAAGATACCGCGAATTCAACCAGTTCGGTATCGAGGCCTTCGGCGCGTCCTCTCCCTATCTGGATGCGGACGTCATCATTTCCGCGGCGGAAATCTTTAAAGCCCTGGGAATCGAAAACATCAAACTGAAAATAAACACGATCGGGGATTTTGCTTCCCGCGCGGCTTATAGCGCGTTGTTGAAAGAACATTTCGGAAAGGGCATTTCTTCTTTATGCGATGATTGCGCGCGGCGCCTGGATAGAAATCCCCTGCGGATTTTGGATTGCAAAATCGACCGCGACAATCCCCTCCTCAAGAATGCCCCGAAAATAGAAGCGGTTCTCTCAGCAGAGGCGAAAGCCTATTTCCAAAAAGTTTTAAAGATTCTGGATGCTTCGGGCATTAGTTACGAAGTCGATCCCAATCTGGTCCGCGGGCTTGATTATTATACGGACACGGTCTTTGAATTCATTCTCGAAAGCGATGATGAACTCGGAGGCCTTGCGGTCTGCGCGGGCGGGAAATATTCCGATTTGGTACGTTCCTTTAACGGTCCGGACATCCCCGGCATCGGCTATGCCTTCGGAATTGAAAGAATCATCGCGATCATGGACAAGCAAAACCTCTTTCCCGACCTGGCAAGCCGCGCAGACATCGTTTTGATCAGCCTTGACGAGGAAGCAAAAGAAAAAGCCCTGCTCCTGGCGCGCGCTTTGCGGGGCGCAGGGTTCTATGCGGAATTGGATTATCAGAATTTCAATTTGAAACCGCAGTTCCGGCTCTCCGAGCAGGTTGATGCGAAGTTTTTGGTCATCATCGGCGAGGAAGAGTTGAAGAATAAACAGCTCGCGGTCAAGAATGCTTTGACAAAGGAGCAGGAATTAATACCGGAAACGAAGATTTTAGAGTATTTTAAGGAGAACCTGAAATGAGAACGCATAATAACGGTGAACTAAGAATCCAGGACGTCGGTAAAGAAGTGACGCTCGTCGGTTGGGCAGCAAAAAGGCGCAACCTCGGCGGCATCATTTTCATTGACCTCAGGGACCGCTACGGAATCACGCAAATCGTCTGCAAACCCGACAATCCGATGTATGGGGTTTTGGAAGAAGTGAAGAACGAATATGTGGTCCAGGTTAGGGGCAGGGTCTTGGAAAGGGAAAGCAAGAACAAAAAACTTCCCACCGGGGACATCGAAGTCGAAGCTGTTTCCGTAAAAATATTGAACAGGGCCGAAAACCCGCCCATGATCATTGCGGATGAGACCGATGCCCTGGAGGAATTGCGGATGAAGTACCGCTACCTGGACCTGCGCAGGCCGGTGATGCAGAAGAACCTCATCATCAGGCATAAAATCGCGCAGGCTGTCAGGGAATACCTGAACAAGCATGATTTCATCGAAGTCGAGACCCCCGTCTTCGGAAAATCCACGCCGGAAGGTGCAAGGGATTATCTGGTTCCTTCGCGCCTCCATCCGGGCAAGTTCTATGCCCTGGCCCAGTCACCGCAGATTTATAAACAGCTTTTGATGATTGCGGGAATTGAGCGCTATTATCAGATTGTAAAATGTTTTCGGGACGAGGATTTCCGTGCCGACAGGCAGATGGAATTCACGCAGATTGACCTGGAAATGAGTTTTGTTGATGAGGAAGACATCTATGGGCTTGTGGAAGGGCTGGTTCAAAAAATTATGCGGGAAGCGAAAGGAATCGAAATCAAACTTCCGCTTCCGCGCCTGAGTTTCCAGGAAGCGCTCGACCGTTTCGGGACCGACAAACCCGACACCCGTTTTGGAATGGAACTCGTTGATCTGAGCGAACTGTTCCGGGATACTGAATTTGGAGTTTTCCGGAAAGTGTTGGAAGCAGGGGGCGTAATCAAGGGCATCAATGCCAAGGGCGCAGCCGGCAATTATTCCCGGAGAGAAATTGAACGCCTTGAAGAAGAAGCGAAAAAATTCAAAGTCAAGGGTTTAAGTTGGCTGAAATATGAAAATGATAATTTCAGCGGCTCGCTGGCAAGGTTTCTTGAAGGAAGCGGCGCAGCTTTGCGCGAAAAATTGGGTATTGAAAACGGTGATTTGTTCCTGATCGTTGCCGACAAGCTGAAACATGCAAATTTGGCGCTCGGTCATTTGAGAAACATCCTGGGCCGCGAACTTGGGTTGATTGACAATTCCCGCTTTGACTTCCTGTGGGTGAAGGACTGGCCGGCCTTCGAATATGACGAAGAGGCGGGCCGTTATGACTCCACCCATCATCCCTTCACTTCCTTGAGGGAGGAAGGCATGGATCTGCTGCTTTCGGAACCGGAAAAATGCCATTCGAAGAGCTATGACCTGGTGCTGAACGGCTATGAGCTCGGAAGCGGGTCGATCAGAATCCACGACCAGGATTTGCAAAGGAAAGTTTTTGCTGTGCTCGGACTTTCGGAAGAAGAAGTGTTGGAAAAATTCGGCTTTTTGATTGAAGCTTTGAAATACGGCACCCCGCCCCACGGCGGCATCGCCCTCGGCCTCGACCGTTTGGCGATGATCCTCTGCGGAGCGCAATCGCTCAGGGACGTAATCGCCTTTCCGAAGAGCGCGAGCGGCATCGACCCGATGAGCGGCGCGCCGAGTTACCCCGCTCCCGAACAACTGCGGGAATTGAAATTGGAAGTAAAAAATGAAGAATCTTGAAAGGCTTGAATATTTAATCGGTTCCGAAAATGTCAAAAAATTAAAACGCGCCCAAGTCGCCGTCATCGGTTTGGGAGGCGTCGGAAGCGTCGCCGCCCTGGCTCTCGCCCGCTCCGGCATCGGCGCTTTGATCATCCAGGACCATGACGTCGTCCAGGAAAGCAATATTAACCGCCAATTGATCGCCAATTACGAAACGCTCGGGCGACCAAAAGTGGGCGTCATGGAAGAAGAAATTTTGAAAGTAAATCCCGATTGTCGGGTGACGAAACTATTTGAAAGGTTTTCCGCGGAAAGCAAATTATTCGAGCATGATTTTCAATATTTGATTGACGCAATCGATTCCGTCGAAGACAAATTTCTTCTGATCAAAGAAGCTTTAAAGCGGGAGCTATCCTTCATTTCCGCAATGGGCGCGGCCAAAAAAACCGATCCTTCGCAGCTTGAGGTCACCAGCATAAACAAAACCACCCACGATCCGCTCGCAAGGATACTCAGGAGAAAACTCAGGGAAGAAAATCTAAAAGCAGATTTCATGGTCGTCTCCTCCACGGAGGCGCCTGCGAAGATTCCCGCTTTGGGGTCCTACATGCCGGTCACCGCAACTGCGGGGCTGTTGCTTGCGGATTACATCATAAAACTAATCACCGGAGGTATGCCTTGATTCTAAATATATACATTCAAGCGGCGATTGTGATCGCCGTCATTGCCATCTTTTTTCTTTCTTTGTTTCTGAATTGGAAGACGAAAGCGCCCAAGGAGGCCGAGCTTCCCGAACAATGCAGGTTCTGCCCATCGGACACCTGCATCATCAAAATCGGGGATGCCGAAAAGAAGAAAGAAGAACTGCGAGCAGTTTTGGAAAAATGCGAGGAGAGCGATGAAAAAACGGACTGATTACATCAATTGGGACCGTTACTTCATGGGCGTCGCCCTCCTTTCCGCCATGCGCAGCAAGGATCCGAACACGCAGGTCGGAGCCTGCATCGTCAATCAAAGGAACAGAATCGTCGGCATCGGCTATAATGGGCTTCCCTTTGGCTGCGATGACGATCTGTTTCCTTGGGCGAGCGAAGGGGAATTCCTGGATACGAAATACCCCTACATCGTCCATGCGGAACCGAATGCGATTTTGAATTCCGATGCTGACCTGGAAGGCTGCCGGATTTATGTGACGCTTTTTCCCTGCCATGAATGCGTCAAACTGATCATCCAAAGCGGCATCAAGGAAATCATTTATCTTTCTGACAAATACAACAACACATTATCCGACCAAGCAGCAAAAAGAATGCTTGCTGGGAGCGGAATCAGTTATCGGAAAATTGGTGCCTTTCGGATTAAAATTGAGGAGGAATGAGAATGAAAGCCATCCTGCTTGACTTATTCTCAAGCTTTAAAAAAGCAAAACCGTGGAAAAAGGTTTTGCTCGTTTTCTTGCTGCTTATGAATCTTTTCTTTTTTACAACCGCCGTCATCAAAGTGAATTATGAAGTGCTCACGCCCGGTTCAATTAATTCCATCGTGAACACGAATGCGGAAGCAAATGATTATTGGGTTCTAAAAATAGATACGGATAATTCTCCCGGGAATGTGAACACGGTCGGTGTTTACCACCATAAAAAGATTTCCTATTTTCAGTATTTGATTTCCAAACTATCGGATAAAATCGATCTCGCGCCCTTTGACCCGAAGACCGACACTACCAAGGAAGAAGACATCATCCGGGGTGATTTACAGAAGGATTACAGCATCGACTATGCATTGATCGTCGCCTATGAGGCGGCGAAAGAAATAGATCCTAACATCCACATCGAGTATTCCTTCCAAGGGTTGCGGGTGCTTGCGGTGAACAGGGATTCCCGGTCCGGACTCAAGCCCGGGGACTTGATCACCAAGATAGATGGGCGTTCTTTTGAAAAGGCGGATGAATTCAGGGTCATTCTTGAAGAATTTTCGGGTGATGATGTCATCAAACTTGAGATTTTAAGAAACGGCGAAACGCTTGAGCTTGATTCGCAAATGATGGAAACCGAGGACGGTTATAAGCTCGGCATTCAGATCCACGAAAAGATGACAATCGATCCCAACAAGACCAAGCCAAAGTTTGAAAGAAACAACAAACTCCAATCCCGCGGACCTTCCGGAGGCGCGATGATGGCGCTTGCCATCTATAACGCTTTGACGGATAAGGACATCACCAAGGGTAAGGTCATCATCGGCACGGGCGAGATCGCCCTGGACGGGACCGTCGGCGCGATCGGCGGCGTTCCCCAGAAGATTGCCACAGCGGCGCTCTACGGCGCGGACATTTTCTTCATCGGCGAAGACAATTATGAGGAAGCGCTCGCGGCCTATCAGGAAATGAAGGCTCTCTTCAAGCCGGGATTCAGACTGATTAAAGTAAAAGAATTCAAGGACATCATTTCTGAATTGGAGGCGCTGCCATGAAAAACTGGAAAAAAGGCAGGGAAGAACAGAGAAAGTTTTACGGCGTGAAGCTCGGTTCGAAGCAGAGCATCATCAGCACCCTTGCCTCTCTCTTCCTGAGCTTTCTAGTCTTTCTTCCCTTGGCGATGGTTTTGTACCAGTTTGTTTTCATCTACGGTTATGAACGCCAACTTGTTTATGTTTTCATAGTTCTTGTTTGGATTTCTCTCCAGGGATTCAATGCCCTGATGAATTATGGGGCAGTGAGATTCGCGAAGGTGCTGGATAAAAACAACGAAGCCCTGCAGAGCATTGAAGAAAAACATGTCATAATTTATCAGTTTTTGAATCCGGGCTTTGCTTTTGCTTCCTTGGCCTTCATTTTATTCATTGCCTACCAATTGGGGGCATTCTCATGAAAACGCGGCACATCATCATCGGCATCATTTTGGTTGCAATCGGCATCATCATCGACCAAGTGACTAAATATGTCGCTTTCCGGAATTTCGAACTGAACAGGGATTATAAATGCATCCCCGGCCTGTTCCGTTTTTCCTTGGTGAAAAACGACGGGAGCGCTTGGGGCATGTTTTCCGGAAAACTCTGGTTTCTGATTTTGATCACGGTCGTCGCTCTCGGTTTCTTCATTTGGATGGCTAAGGATTTCGATTTCAAGGAAAACGCAATTTTCAGCGCTTCCTTCGTGCTGATATTGAGCGGCACGCTCGGAAATTTCATTGACCGCATCGTCCTGGGCTATGTCCGCGATTTCGTCACTTTTGATTTCGTTTCTTTTCCGAGTTTTAATTTTGCGGACATGTGCCTGACCATCGGCGTCATCTTCCTCTGCATTGACATTCTTTTCGGAGAAACGGGCAAGCGATGGAGTTAAACATCTTGATTGAAACCGATGAAAACCAGCGGCTCGACAAATACCTTGCCGCCAAACTTGAGTGGATGACGCGGACGCAAATCAAGGCTTTGATTGAGGACGGATTGATTCTTGTAAACGGGAGGATTGTAAAAGCGAGCTACCCCGTGAAAAGGGGGGATTTGGTTGAAGTGACTGTCCCCGATCCTGAAGATAGCTGGCTTGAACCCGAAAACATCCCCCTCGATGTTTATTATGAGGATTCCGATTTATTGGTAATCAACAAACCGGCCGGCATGGTCGTCCATCCCGCGGCCGGGAATCGGAGCGGCACGCTCGTCAATGCTCTCCTCCATCACTGCAAGGATCTTTCGGGCATCGGCGGTATCCACCGTCCCGGAATCGTGCACAGACTCGACAAAGGCACTTCGGGGCTGCTTGTCGCCTGCAAGAACGATTTTGCCCACCGCTCCTTAAGCAAGTCCTTTGCCAGGCGGCAGGTCACGAGGAAGTACCATGCAGTGGTTCACGGCTTGATCCCCCATAACTACGGCCGCATAGAAGCTCCCATCGGCAGGAGTCCCCAGGACAGGAAGCTGATGGCGGTTATGGAAGGGGGGAGGGACGCGGCGACTAATTTCCGCGTGCTTGAGCGTTTTTCCGAACACAGTTATTTGGAACTCTCCCTGGAGACGGGGAGAACGCACCAAATCAGAGTCCACATGCAATACATCGGCCATCCAGTCGTCGGCGACCCGCAATACGGCAGAAAAAAAGACTCGGTGCGGCAGGTGCTCCTGCACGCGCAGGCGCTCGGGTTCAATCATCCCCGGACGGGCAAATATCTGGAATGGAGCGCGCCCTTACCGGATTATTTCGAAACACATCTCAATCAACTCAGAAAAAAAGACAGCATCTAGCTGTCTTTTCGTTTGAATTTTTCAAAGTTTTTGAAATTCGTTTTTGCGATCACGTCAAAATACCTTTCGCATTGCATTTTCATTATTTTGCTGATCGCAAGGTCAACCTTGCTTCCCGCTCCCTTGGGAAGTTCCAAACCGACTTTTTTGGAGAGCTTGTCGAACTCATGGATGAAACCATAGCGGGCGATGATGCTTGCCGCGGCGACCGCAAGGAACTTGCTCTCCGCCTTTTCAACAAGCTCAACGTTTTCGATCCTTATCTTTTCGTCCTTGATGTAATCGAAATATTTCTCTTTGGTCGTGAAGGCATCAATGATGATGCGGTCATAATCCTTTACATTCTGGAGTATGTTGTAGACGACGTTGTTATGCAGCAATGCCTTCAGCTTGTTCATGTTGCAGTTTCGGATTCTGGTCAGGTAATTGTACTTGACATTGTCCAGAATGAGCATGCTGTATTGCAGATCCTTCATCAGAATCGGCCCCAGATTCCGCACTTTTTCGTCGGAGACCTTTTTTGAATCCTTGATTCCCAAACGGAGCAGCATGGGAATTTTGTTTTTCGGAACAAAGACGCCGGCGACGACAATCGGCCCGAAAAAATCACCGGTTCCGACCTCGTCGGTTCCGATAATCGAATGGAGCTCGCTTCCGACTTGTGCTTTTTCTTCCTTCGCCGGAACCTCCAATCCCAGAAGTGAGCAGATTTCACCGTAAGCTTTTTCGGCGCCTGCGCCCTGGACAAGCAAGGTCAGGGTTTTGAAAATCGTCAGCGTTGCCGACTTGAATTTTGCCCGAAATAGTGTATAATTATTGGTGTGCTCGACCTGATAATCATTATATTTGTTGATTATCGCGGTCGCCTGTTCGTTTGATAAATCCAATGTGTAATTCATAATATTTCAATCATCCTTACACATATTATATCATAAAATCACCAAAAAAGAAAGCATTAATTATGGAAAAATCACTGAAAATTCTGGAATTTAATATTATCTTAGAAAAAATCCGCGCGAAAACGCATTTGGACGCAAGCAAAGAAGAACTTAAGAAACTCAAGATGATGAATGATCCGGAAGAAATTGAAAAGGCGCTCAGCGAAACGGACGAAGCCGCGGTTTTATTGCAAAGGATGCACCGTTTCCCGCTCTATTTTTCTTCCGACGTCGGCGTTTTAATCGCCCGCTGCTCCAAGGGGGGGATTGTGACTGCCGAGGAATTGCTTGAGGTTGGGAAATTCCTTGACTCAATCAAGGCCAACTTCCTTTATCTAAAAACCTTGGAAGAAAACCAGCTTGCGGCTCCTCATTTTCAGGAACGCGTGAAGACTTTCTTTTATCCCCTTGAATTAAACAAAAGAATCAAGGAAGTGATTGATCCTGAAGGGGAAATCAAGGACACGGCTTCCCGCGCTCTGCGGGACATCAGGAGAGCGATCCGGGATTGTGAACGCCAAATCAGAAGCAAGCTTCAGGAGATTTTGCATAAGGAAAGCGCGAAACTCACTTCCAATCTGATTTCCATCAGGAATGAACGCTACGTCATCCCCGTGCGAAACGACCAAAAACATCAGGTCCCGGGCATCATCCACGGCCAAAGCGCCTCTGGAGAAACGGTCTTCGTCGAGCCTTTGGCTGTGAACCAGCTCAACAACAGACTCAATGGGCTGCTGGAAGAAGAAGAACGCGAAATCGCACGGATATTGCGGGAAATCTCCGCGCGGATTGCTTCCTGCTCCGAAGAATTGCTCTCCGCTTACAAAACGCTCATCCATCTCGACATCGTTTTCGGTAAAGCGGAATACGCCCTTGAAATCGATGCCAAGAAGCCCCGCATAAACACAGAGGGCATATTGGAATTATATAATTGCCGGCATCCGCTTTTGAATGTCGAAAGGGTCGTGCCGAACAATGTCTTCATCGGCAGGGATTACCAGGGCATCATCATCACCGGTCCGAACACGGGCGGGAAGACGGTGCTTTTGAAAACTGTCGGCCTGCTTTCCCTGATGGTCAAATACGGTTTGCTCGTTCCTTGCGATGAAGAAAGCCAAATCATGATTTTCGATAAAGTGCTCGCCGACATCGGCGACGAACAAAGCATCGACCAGAACCTTTCGACCTTTTCCGCGCATCTGAAAAATGTCATTTCCATCATCAATGCGGCGAGCGAAGAATCCCTGGTTTTGCTTGACGAACTCGGTTCCGGCACCGATCCCGCGGAAGGCTCCGCGCTTGCAATCGCGATTTTTGAGCATTTGCTTTCGAAAAAATGCCTTGTTATCGCCACTTCCCATTATTCCGAGTTGAAACTCTATGCCTACCGTTCGGAAAACGTGATCAATGCGAGCGTCGAATTTGACGTGAACACGCTGCAGCCGACCTACAAACTCCTTTTGGGAATCCCCGGTCAAAGCAATGCCTTGAAAATTTCGCGGATGCTGGGCCTTTCGGAGGAAATCATCCAAAAGGCGGAAAGCTATGCCTATGAACGAAGCGATGATTTCGGTCGCGCTTTGGACAAATTATTGAAACAAACCCGGGAACTTGAAAGGCTGCAGAAGCAAACAAAAGAAAAAGAAAAGAACCTCTCCGTACGCCTGGCAGAGCTGGATTTTGAAAGGGAAGAGCTGCGCTTGCAGAAGAATGAAATTTTGAAGCAGGCGGAGGAAGAGGCGCGGGCTTTGATCAGCGAGAGCGAAGCGAAGCTCAACAAGCTTTTTGATGATCTGGAAGCGATGAAAGAGCGGGCCGTGAAAGGCCATGAGGTTGCGGAAACGAAGCACCGTTTTCGCATGCTCAAGGCCGAGGCAAAAGCCGAGCGGGAAAGCGCTCCGGAAGAAACCGAATTCAAAGCAGGAGAAAGCGTATTTCTTGAAAGATTCGGCGCTTATGGTATAATTTTAAGTGAAAAGAAAAACAATAAATTCGATGTTCAGATCGGAAACGCGACGGTGACCGTCTCAAAGAAAGAAATCCGCCATGCGGAGGCTGGCGATGCGAAAACGTCGCTTTCGCCGAGGACAAATCGCGCGCTTGCGGTAAAAAAAGATGTTTCCATGACCCTCGATCTCAGAGGCAAGCGTTATGAAGAAGCGAAGATTGCTTTGGAGAAATTCATCGATGATGCGCTCTTCGGCGCTCTGGCCCAGGTCAACATCATTCATGGTTTCGGAACCGGCATCATCAGGGAAATGGTCCATAATTACTTGAAAAAAAGTGAGTTTGTGGAATCATTCCGCTTCGGCGGTGCGAATGAGGGCGGTCGTGGCGTTACGGTCGTGAACCTAAAAAAATAATCTAGGAGGAAAAAATGGTTAAAAAGATCACTGGAGAAGAATTCATGAGGGAGGCTACAGGAACTGTTCTGGTTGACTTCTATGCAGATTGGTGCGGGCCCTGCAGAATGGTGAGCCCGATTGTGGAAGAATTGGCGAACGACAATGCCGACATGGGATTCAAAAAGGTCAATGTTGACGAGGAACCAGATTTGGCAATGCGCTACAATGTCCGCAGCATACCGACTTTGATACTCTTTAAAGACGGAAAAGAAGTGGACAGGGTCATCGGTTTCGCTCCGAAACAGCGCCTCCAAACTTGGCTTGACTCCCATAAATAAGCATTTCCCCGCAGGAATGCTTTTTTATTTCCGGATATTTTTCTTGTACAAATCAGCGGAATTTTGTTATAATTTACACAAGAGAGAAGTGAGAAGATGGAAGTTATCGATATTATCAGTTATAAGCATGACGGCGAACTCCACCGGGTTTGGAAGGATGTCGTCGTTCTATCCAAAACGGAAGAAGAAATCGTCATTTTAAACGACAAAGTTTATGTCATCGACGGTGACGGCAGGCGCTGGAAGACGCGCGAACCTGCAATCTGTTTTTTCTATAAGCAGCATTGGTTCAACATCATCTGCATGCTCAGAGACGATGACATCTATTATTACTGCAATTTGAGTTCCCCCTACGTTCTGGATCAGGAAGGGATTAAATACATCGATTATGATTTGGATGTAAAAATCTTCCCTGACGGCGAGGTAATGCTCCTTGACCGGGACGAATACGATTTTAACATCAAACACAAACACTATTCCCAGGAACTCAGGGAAATCATCAGGTACAATCTGGAACTGCTTCTCGGATTCATCAAGGATAAACGGGCCCCCTTCAACCGCGAAAGCGTGCTTAAATGGTATGAGCATTACCTGAAGCTTGCCGAAAAAAGGAGGAATAATGATTATCCCCGTCACCGAAGCAAATGAAGAAGCTTGGGCGGAGCTCTGCGCGGCTCTCTGGCCGGAAGTCGGAAAAGAACATTTCCTTCAGGAAAGAGCTTCCGGAAATTTGCAAAATGGATATTTGTATGTGGTCGATGGCGAAGCCGTTGCCTTCATCAGCCTGTCATTGAGGCATGATTATGTGGAAGGGACCGCATCCAGCCCCGTGGCCTATCTGGAAGGGATATTTGTTAAACCTGCATTCCGAAAACAGGGAATCGCCCGTAAACTGATTGAATTTTCAAAAAACTGGGCGCTGGAACGGGGTTGTTCCGAACTTGCTTCTGATTGCGAACTTGAAAACAAAACCAGCGAAATTTTCCATAAAAAACTTGGTTTTGAAGAAGCTAACCGCCTTATCTGTTTTAAAATGAACCTAAAGGAATAAAAAAACCATTGCCTGCACGGTAATGGTTTTTTTCGTAAGGAGAGAAAGACAAATGTACTTAAACTATAGGGTTGTTGTAGAGTTCTTCGGCTTTGTTCCAGTCGATGACATTGAACCAATTGTCAATGTATTCGGCTCTCCGGTTCTGATATTTGAGGTAATAAGCGTGCTCCCAAACGTCGATTTCAAGAATCGGGTTCACTCTCAGATTCATGGGCACGTCCTGGTTTGCCGTGGAGACGATTTTGAGGTTGCCGTTTTCGTCGCTCACGAGCCAGGCCCAGCCGGATCCGAAACGTCCCAGAGCGGCTTTTTTGAAGGTTTCCTTGAAGTTTTCAAAGGAACCGAAATCGCGGTTGATCGCTTCCGCAAGCCTCCCCACGGGGGCTTTTGAGGAGGCGGGAGTCATGCCGTCGAAGAAGAGGTTGTGGTTGAGGACGCCGCCGCCGTTATTGCGGACTGCTGTTTGGATTGCTTCCGGCAGATTTTCCAGATTCTGCAGAAGCCAAATCAAAGTTTTGTCATGTAGTTCAGGATAATTCTCCAAAGCTTTGTTCAAGTTGTTGACATAGGCCAGATGATGTTTGTCATGGTGATAATGCATGGTTTCTTTGTCAATGAAAGGTTCCAAAGCATCATAATCATAGGGTAAAGATTTCAATTTGAAGGGATAAGTTTCTTTCATAATACCTCCTTATAAAGTATATTCTTTTAATCCATTTATGTGAGAAAGCTTACTTTCTGCTTCTATTATATCATTCTGTGACATAATTTCCATTGATATGCTTGCGGATGCTTATCATTTGCTTTAAACTATGTTATAATCTCCTTGGGTGAAGAACATGAAAATCGATAACGGTTGGGATTATTATTTACAGGAAGAATTTCAGAAAGAATATTACCTCAATTTAAGGCGCTTTTTGGTTGAAGAATACAGCACCCAGACAATTTATCCGAAAGCGGAAGACATTTTCAATGCTCTCCGCTACACGGATTATGGGAATGTAAAAGCGGTGATTTTGGGACAGGATCCCTATCCCAATCCCGGGCAGGCCCATGGGCTCTGCTTTTCGGTACCTGAAGGTGTGAGGCTCCCGCCTTCTTTGGTCAATATTTTTAAAGAGTTGGAAAGCGATCTCGGCTTTTCTTTTCCGAAAAGCGGCAACCTAAGCAAATGGGCAAGGGAAGGGGTATTATTGCTTAATGCGGTGCTGACCGTCCGGGCAGGGCAGCCAGGAAGCCACCGCGGCAAGGGTTGGGAAATCCTCACCCAAAGAATCATTGAAATCGTCAATCAAAAGGATACTCCGGTGGTCTTCATTCTTTGGGGAAACGACGCGAAAAAAAGCAAGCCCCTGATTACCAATCCCCGGCATTTAATTTTGGAAGGCTCCCATCCTTCGCCCCTGTCTTCCTGGAGCGGCTTTTTTGGGAAAAAGTACTTTTCGAAAACCAATAAATTCTTGCTCATGAACGGCATCGAACCCATCGATTGGAATCTTTCCTGACAAATCCCTTGCATTAGCCTCCGTAATGTGTTATGATAAGGTGACAATTCAAAGGGGAGCTTCGGCTGAGAGGTTGCGTAATGGCAACGACCCTTGGAACCTGATCTAGGTAATGCTAGCGGAGGGAGAGATATGAAAAACAAAAGCATTAGATTCATTACCGAGATCGGAATATTTTCCGCTCTCGGTTTAATTTTGGACTTCATTGCCGGCCTTTATTCGGATTTCATTTTTCCGGGCGGAGGTTCGATCTCGATCACGATGGTGACGATTTTCATCGTTGCTTTCCGTTGGGGTCTGAAAGGCGGTCTGACGGTGGGCTTATTGATCGGCCTGTTGCAGTTGCCCTACAGCGATGCCTTTAAGTACGGGCTGCATTGGAGCGTGGTTCTTGGAATTGTTTTCCTTGATTATATTTTTGCTTACACTGCCTGCGGGCTTGCGGGGGCGTATGCGAAAAAGGCGAGGGAAACCGATCTTCACGGCAAGCTCGGTTATGTCACAAGCGGGATTCTTTTGGCTGCGGGAGTGCGCACCCTCCTGCACATCACTTCCGGCTGGATATTCTTTAGGCAGTGGGTTCCCGAGTTCATTCGTGAAGAATATGCCTGGTATTATTGGTCAATCATCTATAACCTTGGCTATATGGTCCCTTCCACAATCCTCTGCATTCTGATCACAAGGGGCATTGTGAGAAGATACCATGAGAAGCTGTTCAATGTGGAAACATTCATGTTTGGCTGAAAACGAAAAACCCCTTACGGGGTTTCAGAGCGTTGACAAAGT
>LSQX01012096.1_pt2 | contig 22319 bp, 18 predicted proteins | sample 654561 | NCBI WGS metagenome assembly LSQX01 (sample SAMN04489861, study PRJNA283612) | anaerobic digester metagenome | isolation source: 4 biogas reactors fed with cattle manure at either 37C or 55C with and... | place: Denmark: Kongens Lyngby | collected 2014
CCACCAACAGGACGCCTTTGGGCAGCGCAGCGCCTATTTCGGAGTATTTTTTGGGGTTATGCAGGAAATCAACTATCTCACTTAACGACTCTTTGGCCTCTTCCTGTCCCGTCACATCGGCAAACGTAGTTTTAATCTCATCTTCGGCATAGATCTTCTCCTTGTTCTGTCCGAAACTCATGTAGTTTCCGCCCAATTTTCCACCCACCGACTTCATTGCACTTCTCCAAATAAAATAGAAGATTGCTCCCGGCAATACCCAGAAGAGCAGGAAATTTAAAATGGGAGAATTTTCGCGGGGAATGGTCTCTGTAAATTCAATCTTACCGTTTTCATTTGGGCTCTCGGCCATTAACAGACGGTCAACCAAATTGGCATCACTCATTTTCCCTGTTTGAAAAAGAGCGTCTATCGGATTGCCGTTTCGGTCAACAGTGCCGTTTGGCGTTGTAAAATATATGTAGTTCCCGTCAATATTTACCTTCTTGACCAATCCCGAATCGACTATATTGATAAAGGCGCTGTATGTGGTCGGAACAATTCTCTGTTTAAAAATGTTGGGAAAAACCAGTGAATTGAGTATCAGCAAAATTGCAAATGTCCAAAAGAAACTGTTCCAATTTATATTGGGTTTTTGAGACGGGTTGTCGGCAGGATTGTCTTTCTTCATTTTCAGATGTTTGTTAAATTCATATTTACACGGCATCACTTACTACTATAATGCACAATATAAGATGTAAAATTAACAAATCCTGTTGAAAATATTCTTGCCCAAAATTCACATAAACTTGCCCGAAATTCGCCTTTTAAAGCTGCTCTCTGAATTGAGAGGGTGACAAACCGGTCTGCTTTTTAAAAAACTTGCTGAACGATGATGTTTCTGAAAATCCCAGCTTCTCTGAAATGTGACTGATAGAAAGCCGATTGTCTGCCAGCAACAATTTGGCGTCATCGGATATCTTCTCATTGATAAAGACTCCCGGGGATTTTCCCGTAGTCAATTTAACTGCCTGAATCAAGTGTTTTGTTGATACATTCAATCGGTCGGCATAAAATGTCGTTTTGTTGCTTATTTTTATCGGTCGCAAAAGTAAATTGAAAAAAGCATCGGTAATCTCTTCATTTCTTGTCGTGTGGACTTCGACCTTGCTGCTTTTCAGAAAAATCTCGGCTGCTTCACATACAAAAACCAATAACAGATTGCGCAAAATCTCCTTTTGAAAAGGCGATTCTTTAGACTCTTTTTTTCTGTAAATCAACTTGTAAATATCGATAAAATGTTTCTGCTCTGTTTTTGTAAGCGCAGACAGCGTATATTGATATTTCGAGACTTGGCGAAAAGGTTTTACAAGTTCGGCGTTTACCACATGTTTAGCCAAAAAATCACGCGCTATAAACAGGAGAATACCATTGTATTGGTTTCTTGAACGGACAATATGTACAATAGACGAAGGATGTGCAATAAGCAGGGTCGATGCCGTCAGATTGTAATCTATCCGGTTGATATTTATATCTATATCGCCATCGGTACAGAGCAGGATACCTACATACTCCTGAATATCGGCAATTGTATTATCAACTGTCGGGAAAACGCCGTGACAGAAAAAATAATCTTTCTCCGGCCATTCATAACCAAGGTTAATAATGGCTTCCTGTAAAGTAGAATAGCTATTGTTCGTGGAATTTGCCATATTGATAAACAGTCTGTTTTCGGATTATCGGAGCTTCAGAACCATACCCGTGGCAAGCGGATTGGACGGACCGATGTTATTGCGGGCGATCAGCGTTTTCATACGGACTCCATACTGCTGTGAAATAGACCACATGCTGTCGCCGCTCCTGACCGTATGGGTGGCATTCTCTCTGCCGGTGCGGTGTCTCTTCCTCTCCAGATAGACCGGAGTGCCGGCAGGAGGCGTGAAGTGACGGTTGACATCATTGAAACGTCTTAGCAGGCTCAGAGACATTTGATACTCCCTGGCTATATCTCTGAGCGATTCACCCTCAGCCAGACGCACACACTTGACACCGTTAATTTCGAATCGGACATGCGGCACAATTCCTTTTGGCAGTCTGCGTGATGAACGGACATCATATCTGTCAAGACCGTATCTCTCAATTAGTTCTATAAGTTTTTCAGCATAATACGGGTTTGTAGCATATCCCGCTGCTTTAAGCCCTTTAGCCCACCCCTCATAATCTCCGGGGTCTAAAAGGAACAGGCTGCCGTAACGGGCGCCGTTGACCAGAAAGAGAGAGTGATCCCTGAACGAATGCTCGGCGCTGCCGTAACAGCGAAAACATTCGTTACGCGCATCGTCATCATGACGCATTGTCCTGCCTCTCCAATCATTATGGCACTTTATACCAAAATGGTTATTACACCTGACAGCCAGCGTACTGCGCCCGGCATCGGATTCCAAAAGTCCCTGTGCCAAAATAATACTGGCAGGTATGCCGTGTTTCTTCATCTGAGTTACAGCCAGATTACTGTATCTAGCAATATAATTCAGATAAGGATCTTTGGAACTATCCGTGACAGACAGCCCTTTACGGGTTACCGAACATGAGGTCGCACCCAATAGTGTTACGACTATGCAGACCGCTGTGAGGAGTTTTTTCATTGTGTGCGAAGATAATTCAAAATGACGGAAAGACAAGAGGTTAAAATGAGAATTACATGACTTATTCTCGGAATTTCAAAAACAGATTCTTAAATTCGCGGTCAAATATACGCTTTTATGAAGAATTACAATCTGACTCTCTCCTGGAGCGTCTTCAAAAACAATGAATTGGAGAAGAGTGACAGGATGCTGGTTGAGGCTGCAAAAAAAGCAACCGATGGAAGCTACTCACCCTATTCGGAATTCCGTGTAGGCGCAGCGCTCCTGCTTGATGACGGGACGGTAGTAACGGGGAGCAACCAGGAAAATGCAGCGTACCCTTCAGGACTGTGCGCCGAAAGGACTGCCCTTTTTGCCGCAGGGCACAATTATCCGGGAAAAGTCGTTATCGCCATTGCGATAGCTGCCCGTAACACCGACGGATGGACCGAGAAACCCATAACTCCTTGCGGAGCTTGCAGGCAGGTTATGGCTGAAACGGAAGCACTTTCAGGCAGGCCGATAAAGACTATATTGTACGGAGAAGAAGAGACAATGATAATCCCGGATGGAACCGCAATGCTGCTGCCTTTTTGCTTCGAAACGGAATCAATGGTGTAACTAAATATTATAGTGTATTTTGGCTGCCACTGTGTCACATTGTCGGTATGGCAAGTTTTTTGCCGTATTATATATTGAATAAATATTTACGACTTAAAATAATTAAGATATAAATTAGAATATGTCACACAACAAAGAATCCGGGAAGAAGGAAAAAGAGAAGAAAGAGATAAAAAACAGTAAGATTAATGAGAAAGACAGAGGTTTGGAGACCGGAACCGAAAAGCAGAATTCCGAACAGATAGAGACTGAGGAAAAATCCGTTGAAGATAGGCTTGCAGAGGCACAAACCGAGATTAAAGAGTTGAAAGACCGTCTTCTCAGGCAGATGGCCGAATTTGACAATTATCGTAAGCGCACAGTAAAAGAGAAGGCCGAAATAATAAAGAACGGTTCGGCTGATGTCATAACCGACATTCTTCCCATAATAGACGATATGGAAAGAGCTATAACCAGTTCAGGCGAATCCGAGGATTTTTACGCCCTCAAGGACGGAATCGAAATAATATACAACAAAATGATGCATACTCTTGAGCAAAAGGGTCTGCAGAAGATTTCTCCTAAAAATGAACCGTTTGACACGGATTACCATGAAGCTATAGCCTTGATCCCATCGACTGACGAGAATTTAATAAAAGGGCATGTAATTGACTGCGCCATTGACGGTTATAAATTCAATGACAAAGTACTTCGTCATGCTAAAGTGACAGTTGCACAATAAGGAATATGGCAAAAAAGAGAGACTACTACGAGGTGCTGGAGGTTGCGAAAACCGCCACAGCAGACGAGATAAAGAAGGCTTACCGTAAAAAAGCCATACAATACCACCCCGATAAAAACCCCGGTAACAAAGAGGCCGAAGAGAAGTTCAAGGAGGCGGCCGAGGCATACAGTGTCCTGAGCGATCCCGACAAGCGTGCCAAATACGACCAGTTCGGCTTTGAAGGGTTGAGCGGAACAGCCGGTTTCGAAGGCGGATTCGGCGGGGGAATGTCCATGGATGATATATTCTCCATGTTCGGCGATATTTTCGGCGGAGGCGGAGGAGGATTCGGCGGGTTCAGCAGCTTCGGCGGAGGCGGATTTGGCGGATTCAGCGGACGTACACGCCAGCGGGAATATCGCTCCCAGGGTTCGGATATCAGAATACAGGTTTCACTCACTCTGGAAGAGATCAATACCGGAGTCACGAAAAAATTCAAGGTCAAAAAACTTGTACCCTGCACTCACTGTAAAGGCTCAGGAGCACAGGGCGGCTCAGGTTCCGAAACATGTCCCGACTGTAAGGGAACAGGTTCGGTCTTGCGTACCCAGCAGAGTTTCTTCGGTATGGTACAGACCCAGACCGTATGTCCGAATTGCGAAGGTAAAGGCAAGGTAATAAAGAACCGTTGTCAGCACTGCAGCGGTGACGGTGTAGTTTACGGCGAGGAGATAGTTGAAGTAAACATACCTGCCGGAGTGGCCGAAGGTATGCAACTCTCTGTCGAGGGCAAGGGAAATGCCGGAAAGAACAATGGATACAACGGCAACCTGCTCATCCTGATCAAAGAACGGCCGCACAAAAACCTGATACGGGATGAAAACGATCTGGTTTATAACCTGTTGCTATCGGTCCCACAGGCTGCATTGGGAGGCGCTGTTGAAGTTCCCACTCTGGACGGTGCGGTAAGAGTCAAGATAGAGTCCGGCACCCAGCCCGGCAAAATGTTAAGGCTGCGCGGGAAAGGACTTCCGATGCTTCACAGCAACCAGCGTGGAGACATGATAGTCAATGTAAGTGTCTATATTCCCGAAAAACTGTCAAAAGATGAAAAGCAGACTTTGGAGAAATTTGATACATCCAATAATTTCCAGCCTTCGGCTTCAGTCAAAGAAAAGATATTCAAAAAGTTCAGAAGCTATTTCAGCTAAATTAACGTGGACTACAACAAATCCGTCGAATGGCTCTTAACACAGACTCCGGTATTCCAAAAGATCGGTGCAAAAGCATATAAGGAGGGACTTGGAAACTCTCTGCTTTTTGATGCCCATGCAGGATTTCCCCACCGTCAGTTTGCCACAATTCACATAGCCGGTACCAACGGTAAGGGGAGTGTGGCACATACCCTGGCGGCCATACTTCAAGCCTCGGGACTTAAAACCGGGTTATACACCTCACCACATCTGGTGGATTTCAGAGAAAGGATAAAGATCAACGGCCGTTCCGTGACAAAATCGTTTGTCATAAAATTTATAAAGGAGAACAGAGCTTTTATGGAGCCCTGTTCTCCCTCTTTTTTTGAGGTAACCACCACAATGGCCTTCAAATGGTTTGCTGAAAAAAAGGTTGATGTCGCTGTAATAGAGACAGGACTGGGAGGCAGACTCGACTGCACCAATATCATCACCCCAAAGCTCTCCGTCATCACAAACATCGGCTTTGACCATATGAAGCAACTTGGTGACACTTTGGAAAAAATTGCGACCGAAAAGGCCGGGATCATCAAACCGGGAGTACCGGTTGTCATAGGGGAACACACTGCCGGAACACGGGCAGTATTTGTAAGAAAAGCTGCCGAAGTCGGTGCACCTGTTCTGTTTGCTCAAGATAAAAACAGAATACATTCAAAAAGATATAAAGATCCCTCTCTTGTCGTCTATGATGCCGAAGGATACCCCGAACTCGAGAGTTGCCTTGGAGGATCCTGTCAGGGGAAAAACGCCAATACGATACTTGCCGCCGTTGAGGAATTAAAAAAAAGAGGTTTTGTTATATCCGAACAGGATGTTAGAAAAGGATTCAAAGATGTCTGCCGTATGACCGGACTGATGGGCCGGTGGCAAAAGATCTCGGAAAAACCTCTGATGATTTGCGACACCGGACATAACGGTCATGGATTCCAATATATAGCACAGCAACTCAAAGAGATAGCCCAAACTTCCCAAGCCGGGAAACTGCGCATAGTGATAGGCATGGCAGAAGACAAGAATATTACTGAAGTACTGAATATGATCCCACGCAACTCTATCTGCTACTTTACCCGGGCGTCGGTACAACGGGCTATGGATAGCAACGTACTAAAAGAGGCGGGGGCGGCTGCCGGACTTAAAGGTGAAGCTTTCGACACTGTAGAAAAAGCAGTAAATAGAGCATTGGCAGACTCATCCGAAAAAGACATTATTTTCATAGGTGGCAGTACTTTCGTGGTAGCAGACCTTATGGCTACCGTAAAAAAAACAATTCCTAACTGATTTTTCCTGTTTTTGTTTGCATTGATACACGATTTTGCGTTAATTTGCGATGTTAATTACAAAACCTAAATTAATGCAGCAACAATGCTTATGAGTGATTTTTTTATAAAGGACAATCTGGCCGGTCTTAAAAGAGAGGATTTTCAGGCTACGGTGCAGGGGAAAAAGACTGACCTTTTCATTCTAAAGAACAAAAAAGGGAGTGAAATAGCAGTAACAAACTATGCCGGAGCTCTACTGGCAGTCATGATGCCGGACAGAAACGGCAAGATGGAGAGCGTAGTATGGGGCCATGACAGTCTTGATAACCTGATGAACAGCGAGGAGGCTTATCTGAGCGTTCTTATCGGACGTTACGGCAACCGTATAGCAGCCGGAAAATTCACACTTGACGGCAAACAGTACAATCTTGCTATCAATAATGATCCGAACAGTCTGCATGGAGGACCTACCGGTTTCCATAAACGCGTATTCGACGCTGAACAGATAGATGCATGCACACTCCATTTGCACTATCTTTGCAAGGATGGCGAGGAGGGATTCCCCGGTAATCTGGAGGTGAATGTGATATACCGTCTGACCGATGACAATGAACTGGTGATTGATTATGAGGCCACAACCGATAAGAAGACTGTTGTCTGTCTGACACACCATGCTTACTTCAACCTGAACGGAACGAAAAGAGAACCGGATACCGTTCTAAACTACGACATGACCATCAATGCCGACCATTATATTCCTATTGATCCTACAGCCATCCCTTTAGGCAGTATCGACAAAGTGGCAGGCACCCCGTTCTGCTTCCGCACCCCGCGCAAGATAGGTGAACGTATTGAAGAGGGGGTTCAGACAAAGAACGGCAACGGTTACGACCACTGTTGGGTACTAAACAAGCGCGAACCTGGTGAACTGAGTTTTGCCGTGAAATGCGTCGATCCCGTCAGCGGTCGTACACTGGAGTGCTACACCACCGAACCCGGCGTTCAGTGTTATACCGGTAACTACTGTAACGGCAGCACATGCGCTCACGGCTCAAAGCTTCACAAACGTTGTGCAGTATGCTTTGAAGCCGAACACTTTCCGGACAGCCCAAATCATCCATATTTCCCCAGCACGGTACTAAGTCCCGGGGAAGTTTACACCCAGACCACCGTCTATCGTTTCGGGGTCGAGTAATTTTTTTTTTATGGATACCACTATTCTGCGAAACAGATTCAGGGAGCAGTTTGGACATACCGGAGACCTTTTCTTTTCACCAGGACGTATAAATCTGATAGGTGAACATACCGATTATAACGGCGGATTTGTCTTTCCCGGTGCCATAGACAAAGGCATCGCGGCTGAAATTTGTATAAACGCTTCACGTAAGGTACGACTGCTGGCTATAGACTTGAAGAGTGACAATTACGTCGAATATGATATTGACGAAAATGAAAAGCCTACACAGCACTGGGCATGTTATATCTTCGGGGTATGCAAAGAGATGCAAAAACGCGGAGTCACACTTGGCGGTTTCAATTCGGCTTTTTCCGGAGATATTCCGTTGGGAGCCGGCATGTCGTCATCGGCGGCTCTGGAATGTGTATTTGCCTTCGCCCTCAACACCATATTCGCAGACGGGCGCGTTGATATGTTTGAGCTTGCAAAGATAGGACAGGCAGCCGAACACAACTACTGTGGTGTAAAATGTGGCATCATGGACCAGTTCGCATCGATTTTCGGCAAACAAGGCTGTCTGATAAGACTTGATTGCCGGTCATTGGAGTATGAATATTTCCCCTTCAATCCTCAAGAATATAGTCTGGTGCTGATTGATTCATGCGTCAAGCATTCTCTTGGTACCGAATACAATGAACGCCGTGAAAGCTGTGAAAGAGCTGTAGCTCTGGCGAACCGTAAATTTCAAAACGTCGAAACTCTGCGCGACATAGACTATGCCATGCTGGATGCCGTCAAGAGCGGACTGTCCGATACCGACTACCGTCGCTCCAGATATGTTCTCGATGAAAAAGAGAGGGTTATGGCTGTAAGCGACGCCCTGAACAGGGGGGATTATGAAACGGTAGGCAAGAAGATGTACGAGACCCATTGGGGACTCAGCCGGGATTATAAGGTCAGTTCTGAAGAGGTGGACTTCCTTGTCGGGATAGCTGAGGAATGCGGCGTTACAGGGAGCCGCATCATGGGTGGAGGATTCGGAGGATGTACCATTAATCTTGTACGCAAGACCCTTTATGACAAATTCACATCGAAAGCCGTCAGGGAATATTCGAAAAAATTCGGCATAACACCAAAAGTTTATCCTGTAGTCATAGGTGACGGCACACGGAAACTGCAATAAATCATCAACAAAATAACAACAATCAAATGAGAATGAAAAAAAGTATTTTTATCCTGCTGAGCGGACTTCTGACTTTGGGAGCCTGTTCGCAAAAGGAAGCACCGCCGGTTCTTAACAGAGCCGACTTCCAGACTGAATTTACAGGCAAGCAGACTGACCTGTACAAGATTACCAACAGTAACGGCTGCGAGGTCTGGGTTACCAACTTCGGTGCACGTATCGTTGCCATTATGGTCCCGGATCGCGATGGCAAGATGCAGGATGCCGTTATCGGATTCAGCAACATCACGGATTACACTACCCTGGCCAGCGATTTCGGCGCATCGGTGGGGCGTTATGCCAACCGTATCGATCAGGGCCGCATCACTCTGGACGGCGTAACCTATCAGTTGCCGCAAAACAACTTCGGACACTGCCTGCACGGAGGATGCACGCTCGTACCTGAGCCTATGGGCTGGCAGAATCTGGTTTATGATGTAAAAGAGGTGAAGGACAACAGTATCACCTTGGTTTTGAACTCGCCCGATGGTGAGGCAGGTTTCCCCGGCAATGTCGTGGCTACGGTAACTTACACGTTGACCGACAATAACGCCATTGATATTGTTTGGAAAGCAACTACCGACAAGAAGACAGTCATCAATATGACTAACCACAGCTACTTCAACCTCAACGGCGACCATTCAATTCCCATTACCAATCACATCCTGACCCTCAATGCCGACAACTTTACTCCCTGCGACGAAACTTACATGACCACAGGCGAGATACTTCCGGTTGCCGGTACTCCTATGGATTTCACCAAAGGTAAGGAGATTGGTAAGGAGATCAATAATTACGATTATGCACAGCTGAAGAACGGTAACGGATATGACCACAACTGGGTATTGAACACCAGGTGCGACGATACCAAATGCGCCGCCAAGCTATACAGCCCCATAACCGGTATTTTTGTCGAAGTCTATACAAACGAACCGGGAATACAGTTCTATTCAGGCAACTTCCTGGACGGAACGGGGATCGATAAGCAGGGATGTAAGATGGAACAGCGCACAGGCTGCTGTTTGGAGACCCAAAAGTACCCCGACAGCCCCAACAAGTCTGATCTTCCCGGATGGTACAGTGCAGTACTTGAGCCGGGACAGGAGTACTACAGCCGCTGCATTTACAAATTTGGCGTTGAATAAAATAACTATTAACCTAACAATATTATAAGATGAATAACAGCATTTTAGAAGGTTTAAGTAATAATGGTTTTCATGCGATAGACTATATTATTTTCCTTGTTTATTTAGTGATTCTGGTTTTTCTGGGGTTCTTCGTTTCGAGAAAAAAAGACGGACAGGAGAAGACTTCCAAAGACTATTTCTTAGCAGGTAACACACTGACTTGGTGGGCTGTAGGCGCCTCGCTCATTGCGGCCAACATCAGTGCTGAACAGTTTATCGGCATGAGCGGCTCCGCTTATGCATCGGGTATTGCAATTGCAGCTTACGAGTTGATGGCTGCCCTGACTTTGGTTGTTGTAGCTAAATTCATCCTTCCTGTAATGATTAAGAATAAGGTGTTTACTATACCTCAATTCCTGACCAATCGTTACAACCAGGGTGTAGGTCTGGCTTTCTCAATTTTCTGGCTTTTCCTCTATGTATTTATCAATCTGACCTCTGTGGCATGGCTTGGTGCCTTAGCTATTGAGCAGATTTTAGGTGTGAAAGGCGCTGTTTTGATGATTGGTGAAACCAGCATCTCGGTACGTCTGCTGATTATCATATTCCTATATATGATAGCAGGTCTATACTCTATCTATGGCGGTCTGGCATCTGTTGCATGGACTGATGTCATGCAGGTTGTATTCCTGGTTGGCGGCGGACTTGTCACTGCCTGGTTTGCTCTGGCGACTATTGCTCCTCACCTAGGTGTACAAGGTGCTATTCCTGCTTTAGGAGAGGTAATGAGCCGATTGGGTGATATACCCGGAGACAGGCACTTCAGCCTGGTGGTAGAACGTCAGGCTGAAGTGTACCCGAATATCAAAAATGACCCATACTTCACTCTGCCAGGTATCGTTCTTATCATTGGTGCTTTATGGCTTACCAATCTGGGTTACTGGGGTTTCAACCAGTATATCATCCAGAAGGGTCTTGCCGCAAAGAATATCGATGAAGCTAAGAAAGGTTTGGTATTTGCAGGTTTCCTGAAGATTTTGATCCCGTTTATCGTATGTATCCCCGGCGTTTGCGCTTATCTGATTTGGAATGACGCTGATCTGCATACCAGTCTGATGAACCAGGGTTTGCTGAACGGTTCGATCAATGTATCCGATGATGCCTATCCTTTCCTTATCAGAAACTTTACTCCGGTCGTTGTTAAGGGTCTCTCTTTCGCTGCCCTGACTGCTGCCGTCATTTCATCTCTGGCTTCGATGTTCAACTCTACATCTACCATCTTCACTATAGATATCTACAAACAGTTCATGAATAAAAATGCTTCTGAGAGAAGGCTTGTAGCTGTAGGCCGTCTGACTGCCCTTGCTGCTCTTGTAATTGCTCTGATTGCCGTATATCCTATCATGGGTGGCGCTGACCAGGCATTCCAGATCATTCAGGAGTATTCGGGATTTGTATATCCGGGTATCGTTGTCATCTTCAGCCTTGGTTTGCTCTGGAAGCGTTCAAGCGGTCTGGCTGCTATTGTAACGGCTATCGGTACATTCCTGTTCTCGGTACTGTTCAAGCTGATCATGCCGAATACTCCGTTCCTGATCCGTATGGGTTATGTGTTTATCGTACTGGTCATTCTGTTCGTCGGCCTCACGCTTCTCAGTAAGAATACTGTTCCAGCCAAGCCGCTCGATGAACATACTATCAAGACTCAGCTCAAGTGGAGCAGCGTCCTCTTTGCGAGTTCAGTTGTATGCTATATGCTTGGTATAATTGTTATGCTTTGCAATGCAAATTGGTGTCTGACTCTGCAAAAACTTGGTTTCGAAGGAATATTCTTCCTCGCTACCATGTTCCTGGTACTCAGCATCTATCTGAAATCGAATGCTAAGGATAAGGTACAGGATCCGAAAGCCATCGAGATCGATCTTTCACTCTTCCGTACCAACACGCAGTTCAACATCGGTGCTTTCGGTATCATTGCTCTGCTGGCTATACTTTATATTACACTCTGGTAATAAGATGCTTAAAGAACTTAAAGAGAAGGTATTCCGGGCCAATCTCGACCTTGTAAAACAGGGTCTGGTCATCTTCACATGGGGCAATGTTTCGGGCATAGACCGCGAAAAGGGAGTTGTCGTAATAAAGCCCAGCGGTGTAAGTTATGACGAGATGAAGGCCGATGATATGGTTGTAGTCTCCCTCCAAAACGGTAAGGTTTTGGAGGGGGATCTCAACCCTTCATCAGATACCCCGACTCACCTTGTTCTATATAGAGCGTTCCCCAATATCCGGGGAGTCGTCCACACCCACTCCACATATGCCACAGCATGGGCACAGGCCGGCATGGATATACCCAGCATAGGTACAACACATGCCGATTACTTTTACAATGATATCCCATGTACCGGCGATATGACCGAAGATGAAGTCAAGGGTGAATATGAGATTGAAACAGGTAACGTTATTGTACGCCGTTTTGAGGGCATCAACCCTGACCACACTCCGGGTGTTCTGGTTAAGAACCACGGTCCGTTCTCGTGGGGTAACAGTCCCGCCAATGCGGTTTACAATGCCAAGGTGATGGAAGAGTGCGCCAAAATGGCCTATATTTCGCTGACCCTTAATCCTGAAACCACTATGAATCCGCTTCTCATCGAGAAGCATTTTATGCGTAAACATGGTCCGAATGCTTATTACGGACAGAAAAAGTAACATCTGACTAAATTAAAAAGACCATTATGAAAAAACCTTTTGATAATTATGAGATATGGTGGGTAACCGGTGCACAGCTCCTTTACGGAGGTGATGCAGTAGTACAGGTTGACAAACACTCCAAAGAGATGGTTGCCGGTCTGAACGATTCGGGCAACATACCCATCCAGATAGTGTATAAAGGCACTGCTAACAGCAGCAAAGAGGTTGAAGCCGTAATGAAGGCCGCCAATAATGACGACAAATGCGTTGGCATTATTACCTGGATGCACACTTTCAGCCCTGCCAAGATGTGGATACATGGTCTGCAGCAGCTTAACAAGCCCCTGCTCCATTTCCACACACAATACAATGAAAAAATCCCATGGAGTACCATGGATATGGATTTCATGAATCTGAACCAGAGCGCTCATGGCGACCGTGAATTCGGACATATCTGCGCCCGTATGAGACTTCGCCGCAAAGTAGTGGTAGGCTACTGGAAAGATAAGAAGATCCAGGAAAAGATAGCTGTCTGGGCGCGTGTGTCAGCCGCCTGGGCAGACTCACAGGATATGCTGATCCTACGCTTCGGCGACCAGATGAACAACGTTGCCGTGACCGACGGCGATAAGGTTGCTGCCGAGCAGGTTCTGGGTTACCATGTTGACTATATGCCTTTCAGCGATCTGCTTCCATACTTTTATGATGTAAAAGATGCCGATGTTGACGCACTCGTAGCCGAATACTTCAAAGAGTATGCTCACGACAAGTCTCTTGAGGACAAGAGTACCGTTGAGTACAAGAAGGTATGGAACAGCGCCAAAGCCGAGCTTACGCTCCGTGCCGTATTGAAGGCCAAAGGCGCCAAGGGATTTACCACCAACTTCGATGACCTGGGCGATGTTGACGTAGAGAAGACCGGTCACGGATTCGACCAGATCCCGGGTCTTGCCTCACAGCGCCTCATGGCCGAAGGTTACGGATTCGGCGCCGAAGGCGACTGGAAATCGGCCGCTCTCTACCGGACTGTATGGTTCATGACCCAGGGACTGCCTAAGGGCTGCTCCTTCCTTGAAGACTACACTCTGCACTTCGACGGCAAGCGCAGCGCCATACTGCAGGCGCACATGCTGGAGATTTGTCCTTTGATTGCCGCCGAAAAGCCGCGTCTGGAGGTTCACCATCTCGGCATAGGCATCCGCAAGACTCCCACCGCACGCCTTGTATTCACAAGCAAGGAGGGTAAGGGCGTTACCGCCACAGTCGTTGATATGGGCAACCGCTTCCGTCTTATCGTAAACGATGTAGATTGTATCAAACCTCAGCCGCTACCCAAACTGCCGGTTGCATCGGCTCTCTGGATCCCTGCTCCCGACTTTGAGACAGGCGCAGCCGCCTGGATTCTGGCCGGCGGAACCCACCATAGCTGCTTCAGCTACGACATCACTCCCGAATACTGGGAGGATTACGCCGAGATAGCAGGCATAGAGATGCTCCACATTAACGAGCGTACCACTATCGAGAGTTTCAAACGCGAACTTCGTATAAACGAGATCTATTACATGCTCAATAAAGCCCTGACCTGATATGGCATACGATCCTAAATCCGTTATTGAAAACGGCCGGGCCGTACTCGGAATAGAGTTAGGCTCGACCCGCATTAAGGCTGCACTGATAGACCCGGATCACAATCCTATTGCCCAGGGCAGTCATACCTGGGAGAATCAGCTTAAGGACGGGCTGTGGACCTACAGTATCGAAAGCATCTGGTCGGGACTACAGGACTGTTATCAGAGCTTGTGCAACAACGTAAGGGCAGAGTATGGCATAGAGATAGAGAATCTGGCTGCGATTGGCGTAAGCGCCATGATGCACGGCTATATGCCTTACGACAAAAATGGCAACATACTGGTGCCGTTCCGTACATGGCGCAACACCAACACCGCAAAAGCTGCCGCCGAACTCTCGGAGCTGTTCGTTTTCAACATCCCTCTGCGTTGGAGCATATCTCATCTCTATCAGGCTATCCTCGACAATGAGAAACATGTTAGGGATATAGACTTCCTAACCACTTTGGCCGGTTACATTCACTGGCAGCTTACGGATAAAAAGGTCCTTGGCGTAGGCGATGCATCGGGTATGATCCCTGTTGACCCTGCCACCAAAACCTACAATGCCACGATGGTGAAGAAGTTTGATAAGCTTATTGCCGCAAAGGGCTATCCCTGGAAACTGCTTGATATTCTGCCTGAATCGCTTGATGCCGGTCAAAATGCCGGCGTGCTTACCGAAAAGGGTGCACGCAAGCTGGATATAAAAGGACACCTGAAAGCCGGTGTTCCTCTCTGTCCTCCCGAAGGCGATGCCGGTACCGGTATGGTGGCCACCAATGCTGTCCGTCCGCGTACGGGCAATGTCTCGGCCGGCACATCCTCATTCTCCATGATCGTGCTTGAAAAAGACCTTAAGAAGCCGCATGAAGTTGTTGACATTGTCACCACCCCCGACGGAAGTCCTGTGGCCATGGTACACTGTAACAACTGTACATCGGACATAAATAACTGGGTAAGTCTATTCAATGAGTTTAATGAGATTATGGGTGTTAATGCCGATATGAACAAGATCTTTACAAACCTGTTCAACGTTGCACTCAAAGGTGATCCTGACTGTGGCGGACTAATAAGCTTCAACTACATTTCAGGCGAACCCGTAACCGGTTTTGCCGAAGGCCGTCCGCTTTTCGTACGCTCGGCTACCGACAAGTTTAATCTGGCCAACTTTATGCGTACCCTGATAAACGGCGCTGTAGGAGTACTCAAGATCGGTAACGATGTTCTGTTCGAGGAAGAGAAGATCAAAGTGGACCGAATTACCTGCCACGGCGGTCTTTTCACCACACCCGGTGTGGGACAGCGTATTCTTGCCGCAGCACTTAACTCACCTATCTCCTCTATGGATACTGTCGGTGAGGGAGGTCCGTGGGGTATGGCCATCCTGGCATCATACATGGTTAACAACAAGAAAAAACAGTCTCTTGCCGAATTCCTTGATGATGTCGTCTTTGCCGGCAATACCGGAACATCAATATCCCCCACTCCCGAAGAAGTGGCCGGATTCAATGCCTATATTGAAAACTACAAGCAGTGTCTTCCCATTGAAGAGGCTGCCGTAAAGTTCAAAAGTTGAATCTGCAAGCTGTTGATACTAAGGTAAATCATCTGCAATACCACCGTTTTTTAACACGGTGGTATTGTTTTTTACCCTACGGATATGGGCTAAATTCATTAAATTCGTGAACCAAAATAGAAACCGATGAACAGATATATTCTGCTGACCATATTGGGTCTGGTACTCTGCCTGAACATTTACATTTGCTGGCGATTGTGGAGAATAACTCCCGGAATATGGGCAGTAAAGGCAGCTGTTGTCTTTATATATATAATGTGGATGACGCTAATGTTTGTAAGCTTTATCCATATAGAAAAAATGCCGCTGCGTATGGCACGTATAGCTTACAGCGTTGGAAATACATGGCTGATAGCGTTTCTCTATCTCCTTCTGGCCTTTATAACAACACGGATTGTCGTACTGTTCCGGCTATTGCCCGCATCATTCCTCAAGGATAGTCCCCTTGGGTTTTTCATAATAACGGGAGGTGTTGCCCTGCTTATGGTCGCAGGTCACATTAACTATCACCGCACAGACCGCAAAGAGCTTACAATAATCACAGACAAGCCACTTGAAAGAGAGTTGAAGATAGTGCTGATAAGCGATTTGCATTTAGGTTACCACAGCCGCACGGCCGAACTTAAGCGGTGGATTGAGACAATAAATGCGGAAAATCCCGACCTTGTACTTACCGCCGGTGACTTTGTGGACCGAAGTATGCGACCTCTCATTGAGGGCGGTTATGCCGAATATTTCCACCGTCTTAAAGCTCCCATCTGGACGGTTTTCGGAAATCATGAATACTACAGCAACGCTCACCAGGCCAAACAGTTCTTTGAAAAAGCGGGCATACGTCTGCTGCGCGATGAGAAAGCCGAATTCGCTGGCATAACGGTTGTCGGCCGCGATGACCGCACCAATCCTGCCCGCAAGCCTCTCAGCGCCATTGCCGATAATATTAAGGGATTCAGCATCCTGCTGGACCACCAACCCTACCATCTGGAGGAGGCTCAGAATGCGGGCATTGATTTCCAGTTCAGCGGCCATACCCACCGGGGTCAGGTCTGGCCTGTTTCGTGGATAACCGATGTCATGTACGAAAAATCATGGGGCCATCACAGGCGCGGCAACACAGAGTATTATATCACATCCGGTCTGGGAATATGGGGAGCACGTATTCGAATCGGCACCCGCTCGGAATATCTCGTCCTGAATATAAAGAACCCGTAACCTGTCCAACTTTGGGGGGGCACATCATTTAACGGGAATACCATCCACGCGGCTCTGATGACGGCCTCCTTCGAAGGGAGTGGAGAGATATTCGTCCATTATCTTACGGGCAGTATCGGTGTCTATAAAACGGCCGGGCATAACCAACACATTGGCATCGTTATGCTGACGAATAAGATGAGCCATCTCAGGGATCCAGCAGAGACCGGCACGGATACCCTGATGCTTGTTTAGGGTCATTGAGATACCCTGACCGCTGCCGCACATAGCTATCCCCTTCTCCACCTCGCCGCTCTCCATGCCGCGGGCCAGTTTATGGCCGAACTCGGAATAACTGCAGCTCTCCGGAGTGTAAGTTCCGTAGTCCTTATAATCCAGCCCCTTTTCCTCGAGATACTTTATAACGAACTGTTTTAGTTGGAAGCCGGCATGATCACATGCTATTCCTATCATATTTTGTTATGTTACTTAATTTCAGTTATAGTCAGTCGCCGGCTGTAACTTTTTTGACAGCCGACATCTGACATATTGTTATTTCAACATCGATTTTACCTGATTGTAAACATTTTCGGCCGTGAATCCCAGCTTCTCGTCCAATACTTTGTAAGGCGCCGAGAAACCGAATGAGTTTAGTCCCCAGACCTTACCATTGGAACCTGTCAGCCCCTCAAGTGTTACGGGCAGACCGACGGTCAGACCGAACTTGCGTCTGTTACCCGGTAAAATACTGCGCTGATATGCCTTGGATTGGCTGCGGAACAGTCCCTCGGAAGGAACACTAACTATACGGCATTTGATACCGTCGGCACGCAGAAGCTCGGCTCCGGCCACAAGGGTTGAAACCTCCGAACCCGATGCAAGCAGAATCACATCAAACTCATCATCGGAACCGGCCACAACGTATGCGCCTCTGGCTGCCTGACTGTAGTCATTGCCGGCAGGAAGCGTCTTGATGTTCTGACGGCTGAAGATAAGTCCGGTGGGCGTAGCGGTATTCTCCATTGCCAGCTTCCATGCCTGAGTCGTCTCATAACTGTCGGCGGGACGCAGGACCAGCATTGAGTTCTTACCCTTATGGTTCCTGAGTTTCTCCATAAGACGAATCTGTGCCTCCTGCTCAACCGGCTCATGGGTAGGACCATCCTCACCTACGCGGAACGAGTCATGTGTCCAGATGAACTTGACCGGAAGCTCCATCAGAGCTGCCATACGTACTGCGGGTTTCATATAGTCTGAGAATACGAAGAATGTGCCGCAGGCAGGGATCACACCACCGTGCAGGGCCATACCCATGCAGCAACAGGCCATTGTGAACTCAGAGACTCCCGCCTGGAAGAATGCACCTGAGAAATCGCCCTTGACCATATTCTTGGTATGTTTCAAGAATCCGTCGGTCTTATCGGAGTTGCTGAGGTCGGCGCTGGCGCAGATCATATTGGGAACCTGCTGAGCCAGCTGGCTCAGAACTGCTGCCGATGCAGAGCGTGTAGAGTCGTCGGCTTTCTGCTCAACCTTGCTCCAGTCAACCCTGGGAGCCTTGCCGCTGAACCATTCCTTAAGCAGCGCAGCCTTTTCGGGATTGGCTGCTTCCCAGGCGGCATTGCGGGCATACTTGGCATCCATGATTTTGCGGAGTTGCCTGGCACGGGCTGAATAGAGTTTCTGAACCTCGGGGAATATCTGGAAAGGATTCTCGGGATCACCGCCCAGAGCCTTTACAGTGTTTACATAGGCATCGCCGCCCAGAGGCGCGCCGTGAGTCTTGCAGCTACGCTCATAGCTGGTACAATCGGCCTTGAGAGCGCCCTTACCCATAATGCACTTACCTATAATAAGGGTAGGCTTGCCATTGGCTATCTGCGCCATTGACAGAGCAGCGCGTATCTGATCAACATCGTTACCGTCTATCTCATATACATTCCAATCCCAGGCGCGGTATTTTGCTGCCGTATCCTCGGATGTGACAACACTGGTCTCGGTTGAGAGCTGTATATCATTGGAATCGTAGAACATTATAAGGTTGTCAAGTCCCAATGTGCCTGCTATACGGCCTGCACCCTGGCTGATCTCTTCCTGTATGCCTCCGTCCGATATATAGGTGTATATCTTGTGGTCCATGATCTCCTCACCCAAAATGGCTGCAAGACGTTTCGCGGCAATGGCTGCGCCTACTGCATAGACATGTCCCTGTCCCAGCGGGCCCGATGTGTTCTCCACACCGCGAGCAACATCCAACTCCGGATGGCCGGTTACGGGTGAATCCCACTGACGCAGTGTAGCTAGTTCCTCCATGCTGTACTTACCTATAATCGCAAGTTGCGCATAGAGCATGGGAGCCATATGACCGGGATCCAGAAAGAAACGATCGCGACCAAAGAACTTCATATTGCGGGGATCATACTCCAAAAACTCGCTGTAAAGCACATTTATAAAATCGGCACCGCCCATAGCACCGCCGGGGTGACCTGATTTAGCCTTCTCGACCATTGATGCAACCAGAATACGGATATTATCGGCTGCCTTGTTCATCAATTCTTTACTGTTCATATTTATAATTGTTTAATTGAATTCTTACGGATATGCAAAATTAGCAAATAAAATGGCATTACACAGAGCCCATAACCTTTTTATAATGACAATTTGACATGAGCATCCAACTTCGGTATCAGATTGACACTCTTACTATGTCAGCTTATAGATATGGTTGTTCAAAAATCAACATTATTTGATTACTTTTGCGTGAAACCACAGTAACCAATCTGAAATGAAAAAATATCCGTTTGCCGCCTTATTGTTGATAATTCCGCTGTTCATCAGTTCACAAGTCATTAAGAAAGAGGATATCAACGCTGACAATCTTTACAATTTCAGCGGCAGTATGACCGAATATTTTGACCCGCAAGTCAGATATACTAAGGCTCCCAAAGGGTTCAAACCCTTCTATCTCAGCCACTACGGCCGCCACGGTTCACGCTATCTGCTGAATGCCTCACAATACAATGAACCCTACAATATTTTAAAACAGGCTTCCGATGAGGGCAAGCTGACGGAATTCGGCAAGTCCGTTATGGACCGTCTCGAAATAATGAAGAACGATGCCGACGGCCGTCTTGGTGACCTGACCCAAAAAGGTCAGACACAGCACAGAGGCATTGCACGCCGTATGGTGAAAAACTTTCCTGAGATATTCAACAGCAGATCGACCATAGCAGCCCGCTCCACCACATCGCACAGGGTTATGGCCAGCATGACATCGGCCTTGATGGAGTTTTCAGTCCTGCTGCCAAAGATGAACATTGACTTTGACAACAGCGACTACGACAGAGGATATATGAATTATGAGGATATGGCAATAAGCCGTGCCAAGAACAGCCGTGAAAAGAGTATTGCAGTAGCGGAGTTCAACGCCCGCCACACCCATCCCGAACGTCTTATGGCTGCTCTTTTCACTGACACCACATTTATAACCAGATATGAAAGGAGCACCGCTGCCACACTTTCAGGAAGATTTGACGGAGGTCAGGAGATCAGAACAACCGTATTAAGCACGCAAAATCGTTCAGTCAATCTCTATAACCAAATTTATGAGGTTGCCGCCAATATGGGGAGCCATGACGCAGGTTTCAATCTGGACGATGTTTTTACATACGAAGAGTGGTATGATAATTTCCTGCAGAACAATATCTACTGGTATTCGGTATCGGCTTTCAGCCCCTTCACCCAAAACATTGTCCCCTACGGCCATGCCACCCTGCTGCAGGACTTTTTGGACAAGGCAGACCGGGCCATCACTGCCGACACCCCGAACGCCAATCTGCGTTACGGACATGATACTGCTCTGTTCCCCCTGCTCTGCTTGATGGAGGTTAACGACTGCGCATGGGCCCCCGATGATCTTGAGAAAGTTGCCGACAAGTGGGTGGCATACAACATTGTATATATGGGAAGCAATCTGCAATTGGTGTTCTTCAAAGATAAGAAGGGAACGATTCTGGTCAAGGCTCTGCTTAACGAAAAGGAGGCAAGACTGCCGGTAGATTGCTACAGGGATAAAAAAGGCAGGGAGTTCCCCTATTTCTACGAATGGAATAAAGTTGAAAAATACTATCGCGCCAAACTTGATTACTGGGAGACTAAAAAGGAAGAACTCTCAAACAACATATAATTTATGGAAAAGAGACTTGTAATAGGTATAGACATAGGCGGTCAGTCAACAAAATGCGGTGTAGTCAACGAGAACGGCACAATTCTGGAGCAATGTACAATCACATCGCTTCTGACAGACCTTGACGGGTACATTGCTCTGCTGGCCGATACGGTCCGTACACTTGTCGGCAAAACGGTATCAAAGGGTACCGTAATCAAAATAGGTGCAGGCGCTCCAAACGCCAATTTCTACAAAGGAACCATAGAGTATGCCCCAAACCTCAGGTGGGCAAGAGATCCCGACGGAGAGCCGGCTGTCATTCCTTTTGCCGATATGCTGTCAAATGCAACCGGGCTGCCTGTTGTCCTGACAAACGATGCCAATGCTGCCGCTCTGGGCGAAAAGACTTACGGTGCAGCCCGCGGCCTAAACAATTTCATAATGATAACGTTGGGCACAGGCGTAGGAAGCGGCATAGTGATTGACGGCAAACTTGTGTACGGCCATGACGGTTTTGCCGGCGAACTGGGTCATGTATGCGTGGTGCCCGATGGAAGAGAGTGCGGCTGCGGACTGAAGGGCTGTCTGGAGACCTATGCAAGCGCTATCGGTGTGGCAAGAACAGCCGTACAACTGCTCAATGAGGATTCCCGCCCAAGTCTGCTACGGTCAATCAAAAAGGAGACCCTATCCTCAAAGAGTGTCTATGACGCAGCCGTCAAAGGTGATATCATAGCAAAAGAGATTTTTACTCAAACAGGCCGTATTCTAGGTCACGCCTTCGCCGATTTTGTTAAGTTCAGCTCGCCTCAGGCCATAGTGCTGTTCGGAGGCCTGACCAAATCGAGAGAGTTCTTTCACGATGAGATGGTCAGGGCTATGAACAAGAACCTGATGCCGATTTGGAAGAACAAAATCGAGATACTCTATTCAACACTGAACGAATCCGATGCCGCTATTTTGGGAGCATCATCTCTGGCCTGGTAAAATGAAGATAGGTTTTGACGCCAAAAGGCTTTACAACAACTTTACCGGACTCGGCAACTACAGCCGTACCGCTATTGACATTCTCACGGAATCATTCCCTGAGAACGAATACCTGCTGTACACACCCAAGA
>LSQX01331173.1_pt1 | contig 22317 bp, 17 predicted proteins | sample 654561 | NCBI WGS metagenome assembly LSQX01 (sample SAMN04489861, study PRJNA283612) | anaerobic digester metagenome | isolation source: 4 biogas reactors fed with cattle manure at either 37C or 55C with and... | place: Denmark: Kongens Lyngby | collected 2014
ATAACTGTGTTATCAGTTCAACTTCAGCTGCTGTGCTTTGATTGGGATGCCATTTAGGCTTCCTTGAGTATTCTTCCAACGAGCTCCTTGTGCCGTCATATCTTTTAAGCCACCTATCTATGCTGGGGCGGCTGGCGCCATACATTTCGTGTGCTTTTGTTTTTCCATGTTTTTGTGCGTAATCACAAATCTTCTTGCGCTTTGATGATGTGTATGTTACACTCATTTTGCAACAACCTTTCTTTTTGTGGATGATGTTTTGTCATGAAATCATTTTACCACAAATTATCGGTTGTTGCTTTTTTATTTGTAACATATGTATTTTAACAGGACAACCATGAAACATTCTTTAAGAAATTATTTGCAAATCTTAACTTATTCTTAACCATTGTATTTCCGATTTCTTAACTTTTTGGTGGTTTAATATTGATATCGGGTTTGAAAAGTCCCTGAAATCTGATATACTCTATAAAGAAAGGAGATGCCGCATATGTACCGTGTACTTGTCTGTGACGACGACACAGCCATCCTTGACTCAATCGAGACATTTTTGAAGCTTGAGGGCTATGACGTTTTGAAAGCAAAAGACGGGGCGGAAGCTGTCAGGCTTGTCGGTGAAAACGAGATTCATTGTGTCATACTTGACATAATGATGCCGAAGCTTGACGGGCTCGGCGCGACGCTTAAGATGAGAGAAGGCTCAAATCTCCCCATCATCCTGCTTTCAGCCAAAAGCGAGGACACCGACAAAATAGCAGGCTTGAGCTTCGGCGCAGACGACTACGTTACAAAGCCGTACAATCCGCTTGAGCTGATGGCAAGGGTAAAATCACAAATACGCAGATATGTGTCACTCGGGAGTATGCCGGCAAGCGAAACGCTCATTTCTACCGGCGGTTTGTCGCTCGACACGGAGTCAAAGGAGGTCACTCTTGACGGCGAACCTGTCAGGCTGACAGCGAGGGAATACGGCATCCTTGAATACCTCATGATAAATATGGGCAAGGTGTTTTCCACCTCACGCATTTATGAGGCTGTTTGGAACGAACCTTCGTTTACGACTGAAAAAACGGTGACTGTGCATATCACGAAAATCAGGGAAAAAATCGAAATCAACACCAAAGACCCGAAATATCTTAAGGTGGTATGGGGAATTGGATATAAAATCGAAAAAATTTAGACATTCTTTATTTGTTAAGTTTTTGTGCGTTATAGCTTCTTCCGCGCTGATATTTCAAAGCGCATATTTTGCCGTGGCTGTAATAATGGATTTCAATTTTTACGGCTCACTTGACACAATCGGCAAAAAGGATTTAAAATTTGAGGATACACAGGCTTTTAACAACATCGCGCGGCAGGACATATCCTATGCCGCGTCGCTCGCGTGTGCGTCATATGTTGATATTGACGCGATTGACAAGGAAATATCAGCCCATAAAGGCAAAGAAGTCGGAGTAGCGCATGAAAAATATCTGTTAAAAAAAGCTTCGATTATCGAGGGCGAGCTTTATTATGTCGCGACACATTACGACTCCTACGACGACGACAGATATAACGAGGATTACAGCCGTTATGTCGCCGAGCCGAACACGAACACAACAGCTGCCTCCGGAGATGCCGCCACCACGTTTTCCGTGCCGGATACGAACACAGCAACTGCCTCCAAAGATGCTGCCACCACGTTTTCCGAGCTGTACACCGCGGAGCAGCACGTGTCGGAAACGTCCGGCACACAAACCTATCAATCCATCGAGGTGGACAGCTTTGCTCCAAAAAACGTACAGATTGCGCAAAGCATTTTAAAGAAAACGTCGGGTATCGGTTTCCTTGAGTATGAGGGACTTGTGCGCAATCAGGCTTTTGTGGAGCAGTATTTCAGATTTGACAGCAGCTTTGAGCTTTCAAACGGCGACACATTTTACTGGGGCATGAACGGCAGCATAACTTATGACAAAAGCGAATCCGGATCGCTTAATGCTATTGCCGCATACTACGACCAAGGCAGGGATAACTTCACTTCCTCTATCCGTGACCAAAAAAATTATGCTCTTTTTTACCTTGAAAAAAGCGTCAACTTTAAATATGCCGCTTTTGGCGCTTCGGGAAGTGTTTTGGCGTCAAACATTGACGATGCTGAAAAAGCTTTGTCAGACATTAAAAATCGCGAATGCTTCATGCTTTACGAGGGCGGCGAATTAGAGACAAACGGCTTTGCCGACAAAGATTCAACAGACGGCTACAGCATTAAAAACATTTTGTCGTCATCCATAGGCAGCAAAGAGATTACTTTGATGGCATACATTGAAAACCCGCTTGCAGAAGGCGATATGTATTATTCCCTCAGCCGTTACCACAGCGGCAACACAGGCGGAAACGCAAGCAGGAAAATCATCACAGCCGCCATATCCCTTGCTGCCGCCGTCTTGCTTCTTATCGTCCTCCTTTGCCTTTGCGGACACAAAAACGGGATCGAGGGACATTCTTTGTCATTTATTGACAGGGTGCCGGGCGATGCTCACCTTATCGTTTCAGCAATATTAAGCGTGCTGCTCGCTATCCTTGCTGTATATGTCGCGGAGATGACAGTTTCTTTTGCGAGAGGCTACTCATGGAACGCACATATTTATATTGAGCGGCTTTGGTCCGAGCTTGAAGTCTCCAAATGGCCGCTTGTCGGCGTAGCCGCACTTATTGCGGCAGTTTGGATGATTATAACCGAGTGGCTTGCGTCTGTTGTCCGCACGGTTAAGGCGGGCAAACCATACTTTAAAGGCTTCGTTGTCGTAAAGCTGGTGTTGTTATTATTTCGTGCCTTTAAAAGGTGCTTTCGCCTGTTGTCGGCCGCGTTTAAAAAGCTTCGGTATGTTTTGTCGCGCGACTCAAAAAAGACAAGGCGGACTGTCATTGCTTTCTTTGTCTTATATTTGCTTGTCAACATCATATCCGCCTTGATGCTTGCCGCGGGCCACGGGGTTTTCATGCTCGGCTTTTTGTTAATCGCGTCAGTTAACGCTTTCGCGCTTTGGAAAAGCCTGCGGTATTACAAATATCTTGATGAAATAATAAAGGCGGCGGGCTTGGAAAGCTCAAAAATCCCCAATGACCCAAAGATGCCCGAATCGTTAAAGTCACTTGCGGGCAATATAGAGCTTAAGCAAGACGAGCTTAAAGCCGCAATAGAAAAAGCTGTGAAGGATGAGCGGACAAAGACGGAGCTTATCACGAATGTTTCTCATGACTTAAAGACGCCGCTTACTGCCGTTATCTCATATGTTGACCTGCTTAAAAAATGCGATATTTCAGATAAAACGGCAATTGGTTATATTAATGTTCTTGAAGAAAAGTCAACAAAGCTGAAGCTTTTGATTGAAGACCTTATAGAGGCGTCAAAAATCTCGACCGGGAATGTGTCGCTCAATCCCGTCAGCGTAAATCTTACGGAGCTTGCTGTTCAGGCAATCGGCGAAATGAACGAGCTGTTTGAGGAAAACGAACTTGAAATACGCCTAAGCGAGCCAAAAGAACCGCCTGTAATTTTTGCCGACAGTCAAAAGACTTTCCGCATAATTGACAATCTGCTTAATAACGCGGGTAAATATTCGGTGCATGGCAGCAGAGTTTATATCACGGTTTCGAGCAGCGGAGATTACGGTCTTTTCGAGGTTAAAAACATTTCAAGAGAGCCGCTCAATATATCGCCTGAGGAGCTTCTCGAAAGGTTTGTCAGGGGCGACAAGTCAAGGACAAACGACGGCAACGGGCTTGGGCTGTCGATAGCTGAAAATTTATGCAGCCTGCAAAACGGCAAGCTTGTCATATCCATAGACGGCGACTTGTTCAAGGCTTCCGTATATTTGCCGCTTGAAAACAAGTTTGGTTTCAACTGATTAACACGACAAAAACACAGGAATTTTTAAGGCGGCGCCGCGTTTTTACTTCGCGGCGCCGCCATTATATTTTATAAGCTTTTCTCAAAACGGCTGCCCTTGACAGCCGCTCCTAAAGACCGTTCCTAACTCCCGTTCTCAATATATTTTAAAATGTTTTCGGCGCTTGTAAACGCGCTGTAAAGCTTGTTGTACTCGTTTTTCATAAACTTTTGATTAACCGCCGTTTCCATCATTTTAAGCATATCGTCAAAATATCCGTCGATGTTGAAAAGAGCTATAAGCTTTTTGTGCCTGCCGAGCTGCTTCAGCGTCAGCACCTCAAAAAACTCCTCAAACGTGCCTATCCCGCCCGGGACGGCAATAAACGCGTCAGCGCCGTCCTCCATCGCCTGCTTTCGCTCACGCATTGTTTCTGTAAAAATAAAGTCGGTGCATTTGTCATAAAGTATTCCGTCCACATTAAAAAAAGACGGCGCGACTCCGATAATCTCTCCCCCGAATTTCGCCATTCCCCTTGCCGCGGCGCCCATCAAGCCGTCGGCGCCGCCGCCGAAAATAAGGCTGTGCCCTCTTTGCGCCATCTTTTCGCCCAAAAGCTCGACTTCTTTAATATATCCTTTGTTTATCTCATTGCTTGACGCGCCGAAAACGCAAATTCTCATAATTTCCGCTCCTAAGGTCTTATTGATTTTCCGAGAGTGTAGACTTCACCAAGCCGCTCAGACTTTTTGACGCCGCCTTTTTCTCTGATGCCGCCGATTGTTATTATGCCCGCGATTCCCCAATTAAGGTGTTCGCATATTCTTATGTATTGCCCGACGGCAGGCTCAAAAGCGTCCTCGTCGTAAGCATTCATCAGAAGCGCGGACGAACTTACCTTGAAGCTTTTTCGCTCTTTGGCATAAAGCCTGTCGATTATCAGCTTTAACGGCGCCGGAAACCCCCACCAATAAACAGGGGAAGCAATCACAAGCATGTCGGTGTCGTCAATCAGGCGCATCAGCCCGCCTGACATGTCGTCGCGGTGTATGCATGAGCCTATTTTATCCTTGCAGCGGCCGCAGTCTATACATGGCGCGACTTTTGCATCATATGCCTTTATAACAGCTATTTTATTTCCGCGCTCCTCGGCTCCCCTTCTGAATGTGTTCGCCATGACTTCTGTGCTGCCGTTTGCGCGCGGACTGCCTATTAAAATAAGAATATTCATATAAACTCACATAACCTCCGAATTAAGTATTGACTAAGGCGGTTTGGACGATATAATATTATATATAGCGATTAAGGAAAACTTTAACTGTTAAGGGGGAGTTTGTATGTTAAAGGTCGGTATAGTGGGCGGCAGAGGATTGAGCACAATCGCGGGGTTTCAAAACAGGCCTGAGCTTTGTGAGGTTTCGGCAATCTGCGACATTGACGGCGGCGTCCTTGACGATGCCGTCAAGAAACACGGCATACCCCGCAGCTACAGGATATTTGACGACATGCTTGACAGCGACATTGACGCGGTCGTCATCGCCACGCCTATGCATTGTCATGTGCCGATGGCGATACAAGCGCTTGAGAGAGGGCTGCACGTCCTGTCGGAGGTCACGGCGGGTGTGACGATTGACGAGCTTTGGTGGCTGATCGAGGCTGTCGAAAAATCTAAAAAGACATATATGTTTGCCGAGAACTATTGCTATATACCTCAAAACGCTGTCATCAAGGCAATGGTTAATGACGGGCTTTTCGGCAAGGTGTATTTTGGAGAAGGCGAATATATCCACAACGTGTTAAGCTTAGTCAGCCGCTCCGGCTTTGGAATGCCCACATGGCGAAAATATTGGCAGCTTGGCAAAAGAGGCTGTTTTTATCCGACACACAGCGTGGGGCCTGTCGCTCAATGGTTTGAGGGCGACAGCATAAAGTCTGTTATGACCTGCTCAAGCGGTCAAAATGTGGCGGAAATCGAAGGTTTGAGACAGGACGACACAACTCTCACGATGTGTCGGCTTGAAAGCGGTGGGCTTGTGAAAATTCGCGTCGACTGCATGTCTCCGCGCCCGCACAACATGTCATATTACAGCTTGCAGGGAACAAAAGGCTGTTACGAGGCGCCGCGCGGGCTCGGTGACGAACATAAAATTTGGCTTGAAGCCTCCGGAGACGGCGACAATCGAAAATGGGCGCCGCTGTCTGATTATTATGACAAATATCTGCCTGAGCGCTATAAAAACGCGACGGAAAAGCAAAAACAATCGGGGCACTGGGGCGGCGACTTTTTCCTTGTCGATGATTTCCTTGACGCGGTCATTAACGGCAAAAAACCGGCGATAGATGTTTATGACGCCTGCGAGTGGACGGCAGTCGGGCTTCTTTCGGAGCTGTCTGTAACAAACGGCGGCAGAGCCATTGATATGCCGCGTTTTCGCCCCGGCACTCCTTTGAGCGAGCAGATAATAAAGCTTTGACAGTCTCTTTGCGATTGTTGGATTATCTTTGAGCAAACACTGTCACGGTCTGTAAAATATCTGCACGCAAAAGACTGTCCCGCCTGACGACACGGCACAGCCAACGCCTATTTTTGTGTAATCCTCATTGAGTATGTTTGCCTTGTGTCCTTTTGAATTAAGCCACACTTCCATCATATATTCCGGCGTGTCACATCCTTGACCAGTGTTTTCGCCGTAATTGTAATTTTCGCTCACACCTAAAACAGTGTACCACTCGGACCCGTCAGGTCTTTTGTGCGAAGCGCCGTTCACCCTTATGCTGTCTATCGAGGCACATTCCTCCGCTCTCGTTTGCGCCGCGTTCATGAGCTTGGCATCTGTCCGCAGCTTTTCCGCGCCCGCGTCTCTCCTGTTGTCGTTCGTCAGCTTTACGACACTGTTTATATATGCCCCTTTGCTGAATTGTGATGTCAGCGTAAATCTTTTTGGCGGCGCCGCGGCTGTTGTTGTCGCGGGAGCCGCCGTTTTTGTTTCTTTTTTCTCCGTCGCCTTGTCAGCGGCTTTGGAGGTTTGTTCATCCGCGGCTGTTTCAAAGTCAAGGCTTTCGCTTTCCTCTGAACTTGATAAATCAGTTTCAGCCGCCGATTCGCCCGCCTCCTGCGCGTCAATGATTAAGGAGTCCCGGTTTCCGCAATAAATTGACACCGCAAAAACAATAATAACTATAAAAAAGACCGAAAGAATCAGTCTTAAAAATTTCAAAGCTTTACCGGTAACTTTTTTCATGCATTATTTCTCCGAGTTTTGCCGCCGATTAAATAAGCGCTTGCCGCTTTCGCGCGGCGCCCACAAGAGCGTTTTAACAAAATGCTGCTAAAACGGCGGCGAATATTTGTTAAAGGTTTTCTTTATACCAATTTATCGCAAGCTCAAGACCCTTATCAAAATCATATTCGGGTTCATAGCCGAGCATTTCACGCGCCTTGGCGATGTCGGCGTTTGAATGCCTTATATCGCCTTTTCTGGTCGGCTCAAATGTCGGTTCCACGCCGTCTATGCCGAGCGCTTTTGAGATTGAACGGTAAATGTCAACAAGACTTTCTCTTCCGCCGTAAGCAATGTTAAAAGACTGCCCGGCCGCCTCCTTTGGCGCAAGGCACGCCTTGAGGTTTGCCTCGACGACATTTTCAACATATGTGAAGTCCCTTGACTGCTTCCCGTCCCCGTAAATTACGGGTGTCTCCCCTCTTAAAAGCTGCTTGATAAACTTTGGTATGACCGCGGCATAAACACCCTCCGGGTCCTGACGTTTTCCGAAAACATTAAAGTATCTTAATCCGTATGTTTCAAGCCCGTAAAGCTTAAAATACAGCTTCCCGTATTCTTCGCACACGCGCTTTGTCAGCGCGTAAGGCGAAAGCAAATCGCCCTCGCGCCCTTCTCTTTTCGGCAGCTCCGCGCTGTCGCCGTAAACGGACGAGCTTGAGGCGTAAACAAACCTTTTGACGCCTTGTGTCTTTGCCGCCTCCATCATATTAAGCGTGCCGCCTATGTTCACGCGCTCGTAATACACAGGCATTTCAATGCTCCTCGGCACACTCCCCCACGCCGCTTGATTCAAGACAAAATCAACGCCCTCGCAAGCGGCTTTGCACGTTTCAATGTCTGTTATATCGCCTTTTATAAATGTGTATGAAGGGTTGTCGGCAAACATATCCACATTTTCACGCTTGCCCGTCGAGAGGTCGTCAAGGCAGCGCACAGTGTGTCCCATTGAGAGCAGGCGCTCGCAAATGTTGGAGCCTATGAATCCTGCTCCGCCCGTCACAAGGAAAACGCTGTCCTCCCTGAAAGGCAAATTTTGATATCCCATTGTCTTGTCGGCGCCCTTTCTTAGCTGTCTTCCGGTTTGTTAAGCCCTAACTTTTCGATTGCCGCTTCACGCATTTTATACTTTAAAATCTTTCCCGCGACATTCATCGGGAACGAGCTGACAAACTCGACATATTTGGGAATCTTGTGGCGCGCCATATGATCCCTGACAAACTTTTTAAGCTCGTCCTCGCTTAAGCATTCGCCCTCTTTGAGGATTACGCACGCCATAATTTCCTCGCCGTATTGTTCGTCCGGCACACCGATTACCTGGACGTCGGAAACCTTCGGATGAGTGTATATAAATTCCTCTATCTCCTTCGGGTATATGTTTTCGCCGCCGCGAATTATCATATCCCTTAATCTGCCTGTTATGCGGTAATATCCGTCGGGTGTGCGGCAGGCTATGTCGCCTGTGTGCAGCCATCCGTCGCTGTCAATCGCCGCTTCTGTCGCCTGCGGCATTTTGTAATAGCCCTTCATGATGTTGTAGCCGCGCACGACAAGCTCGCCGTTTTCTCCGTCCGGCAAATCCTTGCCTGTTTCGGGGTCAATAATTTTGCATTCGACATTCGGAAAAACGCGCCCGACTGTCCCGACACGCAAGTCAAGCGGATCCTCCCAGTCGCTCATTGTGCAGCCGGGAGACGCCTCTGTCTGCCCGTAAACGCTTGTGATTCCGTACATATTAAGCTTTTCGACTACATCACGCATGAGCGGCTCGGGACAAACACTGCCTGCCATTATGCCTGTTCGGAGATATGAAAAATCGGTTTTTACATAGTCCTCATGCTCAAGCATCGCAATAAACATCGTGGGAACGCCGTGACAAGCGGTTATACGCTCCAGATTGACACAGGCAAGAGATGTCTTTGCCGAAAAATAAGGTATCGGGCACATGGTCGTGCCATGTGTCACGGCGGCGGTCATGGCAAGAACCATCCCGAAGCAGTGGAACATCGGAACTTGAATCAGCAATCTGTCCGCCGTTGAAAAATCCATCCTGTCTCCGATGCACTTTCCGTTGTTGACGACATTGTAATGTGTGAGCATGACGCCTTTCGGAAAACCTGTGGTTCCGGAAGTGTATTGCATATTGCACACATCATTTTTGTCGACTGCGGACGCGCGGCGGTAAACCTCCTCAATCGGGACATTATAAGCGAGCGCCATGGCGTCGTCCCATGTGAGGCAGCCGTCGCGGCGCGATTGGATTGTTATGACATTGCGCAGGAAAGGAAGCCTTCTGCAATGGAGCGGCTGTCCGGCGACAGAGCTTTTCAGCTCCGGGCAAATCTCATTTATGATGGCAATGTAATCGGAATCAACGGCGCTGTCGATAAGAATCAGCGTGTGAGTGTCCGACTGTCGGAGAAGGTACTCGGCCTCGTGTATTTTGTATGCTGTGTTGACAGTGACGAGAACGGCGCCTATTTTTGTTGTTGCCCAAAAAGCTATGAACCATTGCGGCACATTTGTCGCCCACACCGCGACATGGTCGCCCGGCTTGACGCCGAGAGCGATGAGCGAGCGGCTGAAAGTGTCGACATCGTCGCGAAACTCCGCATAAGTCCGTGTGTAATCAAGCGTCGTATATTTGAAGGCGTACTGGTCGGGGAATTCGCTTGCAATCCTGTCAAGCACCTGTGAAAATGTGCTGTCTATAAGCGTGTCCTTTTTCCAAATGTATTTTCCCGAGCCGTCCTTGTTTGAAAAGGTCTTGCCGCTGTCCTTTTCTTCTGAAATGTATCGGCTCATATAATTTAAAAAGTGCGGGAAAACAATGGCGCTGTCGCTTAATTCCTCAAGCCAAAGGGGTTTCCATTCAAAGGAGATGAATCCGTCGTAATTAACGGAGCGCAGCGCGCTCATCATCTCGTCAAACGGGATGTCCCCCTCCCCCATCAGCCTGAACCGTACTTTGCCGTCGATAACAACAGAATCCTTAACATGGACGTGCCTTATGTACGCGCCAAGGTTCTGGATTGTCTTTTCCGCGCTTTCTCCAAAGCGCCTGTATGGGTGGTGCATGTCCCATAAAGCCGCAAGGTTATCCGAAGCGAAAAAGTTGAGGATGTCGCAGAGCCTTGATGTGTCGGCATAAATCCCGACTGTTTCAATTAAAAGCACGACGTCCGCTTTTTCGGCAATCGGTATCATTTTTTTCAGATATTCGACGACGGCGTCGTCCTCCTCCTCAGGCGTCTTTCCCTCCTGCTGTGAGGCGTAAATCCTTATGTATGGCGTGCCGAGGCTTGAGGCGATATAGATATAATCTTCTGTATCTATACAGTTTTCCGTGAGCTTTGACGCGTCGGCTATGTTGCAAACAGCGTCAAAACACGGCACCGAAAGCCCCAGCTCGCGAAGCTTTCGTGATGTCTTAGGCAGTTCGCTTTTTATAAACGGCGCGTTTCTGCCTTCAAAAAGACCTTCGCTTATGTTGTGAACCTCAATGCCGCTGAAACCCAAATCCTTTGCCATTGAGTAAAAATCACGCCAAGTGAATTCGTTCCAGCCGTTTGTTGAAAATGAAAGCTTCATATAAAATCAAATCCTTTCGGTGTGGCACAGCGTTTTTACGCGTTATCAGCGTCATAAACAATTTTGTTTAAGGCGCTGATATAAGCCCTGATGCTTGCGCCTATGATGTCGGTCGAAATGCCCTTGCCGGAATAAAGCTCACCGTCGGAGCGAAGCTTAACAAGCGCGTCGCCCATTGCCTCACGTCCCTCGGTGACAGACTGAATTTGAAAGTCGTCAAGCTCGTAATGATGCCCTGTAATCTTTTCAATGGCAAGGAAAGCGGCGTCGATTGGCCCGTCGCCCGTGCTAAGACCGTTTTGCCGCACTCCGTCTTTTTCAAGCGTGATGTTTGCCGTCGGCGTCAGCACATTGCCGCTGTTGATGACATAGCTTATAAGCTTGTAGACCGGCGGAACTTGAAGCGCGGAGCTTGCAATGATTGCTTCAAGCTCCTTGACACCGATAAAGTCCTTTTTTCCGACGACGCTTAAAAAGGACTCATATACCTTTGCGTTGTCCTCTTGTGTGAGGTTGTATCCAAGCTTTGATATCACGCCTATGAGCGCCGTTATGTCTGTGTTTTCGTCAAGCGTGAAATCTTCCGTCTGCTCGGCGACACCGTTGATGAAAGGAGTGCTTTCACCGCGTTTTGTCTTTATCTGCGGTATCAGCTGCTTTAAAAAGGACGAAAGCGCCGTTATGTTTACGTTTGACCTTATTTTAAGCGAATCGCCTCTTAATCTTATTGTGTGCGCTACGGCATCAAGAGTCGGCGTCAGCGAGTCGCAGACAGTTGTTTTTATTGTCGAAACACCTGCGTTCACAGAAGCGAACGCGCACGCCGCCGCCATTTTTATTTCATTGCTGCACTGCATCGCGTACTCGACTGTTTTAAGCTCGTCTATGCGGCATACAGCGTCGTTTAAAAAATCCTCTATCTCGTTTGGAAACAGCGTGCCGATTGAATCGCAGAACGTGATTGTTTTAGCTCCCGCCTTAACGGCAGTTGAAACAGCCTTTGCCAAAAAGTCCTTTTCGCTTCTTGTGGCGTCGGCGGCGGAAAACTCAACATCGGGGCAAAGCGAAGCGCAGCGGGACACAAGAGATTCTATAAGCTTTAAGACCATCGGCGGCTTTTTCTTGCACATATATTCCATCTGAACAGCCGAAACAGGCACAACAACGTTGAGCCTCGGACGTGCCGCACCTGACAGCGCGTTCCAAGCGTTGAGGGCGCTTTCCTCCGTCAATCCCGATTCGACTGAGAGAATGCTGTTTTTGAGGACGGACGCAATGGATTTGACAAGAAGCTCGTCTGCCTTGTTGCCCGACAGCGCCGGCATCTCTATGATATCGACATTTAACCTATCAAGCTGCTTTGCGATATCAATTTTTTCTCGGAATCCGAGAAGCATTTCCCGATTTTCGGCTGCTCTGCGAAGAGTCATGTCTGCAATCTTGATTGTTTTCATGTAAATGTCTCCTTCTTAATGAAAAAAATAAATCCCCAAAGCCAACACTTCAGGGACGATAACTTAATACCGCGGTACCACCCAAATTACCGTCTGTAAACGGTCTCTTTGCAGGACTGAAAAGTCCGATGTCATGGTAACGGGACAAACCGTGATTCCTTACGCAGCCAAACGGCCTTCCGAAATCCTGCTCGGGAGTGAGACTGCCTTGTTCGCGCAGTATCGGCTTTCACCGTCCGCCGACTCTCTGAAAAGCGCTGAAAAAGGCATAATTCCGTCATAGCATTTCAAGTGTTTTTAAATTGTAAGGTCATTTTATCAACAACCGAATAAAATGTCAAGTTTTTGTTTTTTGTGTTCTGCACTTCTCATCTTTCTCTAAAAGCCTTTTCTTTTCTTCGCTCCCTATAAAGGCGTTCTTCCTTCTTCTTGCCCTTTAAGGATTTGCCCTTTAAGGAGATTTCTCCATTTCACCGCTTAATTTTAAAAAACTTCCCCGCGAGATTTGCTAAAAAACACCTTTTTCTATATCTTCAATCAGCTTAATTCTTCTTAAATGGCGCTCGCTTTCCGCCGCCGCGGTGTAAAGAAATATATCCGTCAGGCTGACAGCCAGCTCCGCGCTTATCACGCGCGCTCCGAGACAAAGGATGTTTGCGTCATTATGAGTCCGCGCGGCTTTTGCCGTGAATTCGTCGTTACAGCAAGCGGCGCGTATCCCGTCCACTTTGTTTGCCGCTATAGAAACTCCGATGCCTGTGCCGCAGCAAAGAATCCCTTTGTCGCAGCTTCCGTCCGCGACGGCTCGCGCGGCTTTTGCGGAAAAAATCGGGTAATCAACAGGCATTGCGTCAAAGCTGCCGAAATCCGTATATTCCTCGTTTTTAGCTTCAAGAAACTGCTTTATAATCTCCTTAAGCTCAAATCCCGCATGGTCACTTCCCAACGCAATCATTTTGAGTTCTCCTTTGATTTCAATTCTCTTTCCGCCTGTGACAGACGAAGATATTTGACGTCGAGCGCGTCGGGCGAAACTGCGTTCTCATACAGCTTTCGGTCAAAAACAGCGGCAGCCGCGCCTGTGGCTCTTTGAAATCTTCGGCTTTCGGGAGCGGCTTGCGCGTCTTTTAAGACACCTGACAGCGCATTGCGGCAAAGCAAGGCGCCGTCGCCGACAAAAACGATTTCTTCGTCATATCCGCAAAGCTTTTTCCCCAAATCTTCGATGCTGACGACAAAGTCTTCCGAAAGACGTTCAACGGCTCCTCCCGACGACCTGAACAAAGCGGCATAAACCTGGCTGCGGCGCGCGTCCATAACACAGCATATTACGCAGTCCCTGCCGACAATATTGTATGCCATTGAAAGCAGCGTTGAAACACCGATACATTTTTTGCCTGAAGGCGCCGCAAGACCTTTAACCGCGGCGACGCCTATCCTAACCCCGGTAAACGAACCGGGACCGTTTGTAACGGCGAAAAAGTCCACATCGTCAAGCTTTGTTTCGGCACACTCAAGCACCGACGCTATCAGGGGCATCAGCGTGCGGCTGTGTGTCAAGCCTGAATTCAGGTAAAATTCGCCGATTATCTTTCCGTCCTCAACTAACGCGGCGCTTGCGCAAACCGCCGAGGAATCAACCGCAAGAATTTTCATTGATTTTTATTATCCTGTCGTTGTCATTTCTGCCGTGTGAGATTTCTATCCTGATGCAGTCATCGGGCAAAAAGCTTTGTATGTTTTCGCTCCATTCCGCGGCAATGACGTTTTCGTTGCCGAGAAAATCAAAAAATCCTGTCGAATAAAGGTCGTCAAGGCAGGAGATGCGATACATATCAAAGTGAATCAGCGGCAATCGCCCCTCATATTCGTTCATAAGCGTAAAAGTCGGGCTGCTTACGTTTGATGTTATAGAAAGCCCTTTTGCAAGACCTTTTACGAACGCGGTTTTTCCGACGCCAAGCCCTCCGAAAAAGGCTAAAACCTCGCCGCCTTTAAGACAGGCGGCAAATTCTTCGGCAAATTTTTCTGTTTGTTCCGCTGAATGCGACTCAAAAACTGACATTCTTATGCCTTTCGTTTGTATTGTATCACATATTTTGTGACTATAAAAGCTTTTATCTTGAATTATTCAAAATAAGGCTGTATAATAAGCCATAGTGCCATTGTGAGGAAGGTTACGGAAGTTGAAATTTTTAAAAAGCGTCCGATATTTTATAAAAGAAACAGATTTAATGCTGCTGCTGACGTGCGTTTTTACGTCGGCGTTTGGCTTGCTGGTGGTTCACAGCGCGACCTTAAACAGGATTTCCGACGGCGCCCTAATCTCGCGCGACACAAAAGCAATGCTCATCGCCGTGGTTCTCGGCATAGTCGCTTGTGTCTTTATCTCGGCTATTGATTATGAAATCATCATCCATTTATGGCCGATTATAGCAATTTTCAGCCTTTTGCTGATGGGCACGCTTTTTATTTGGGGAGAAGGACCCGCGGCAAGACCGGACGTCAAGACATGGCTGCGTTTCGGCTCGTTTTATTTTCAGCCGTCAGAGCTTCTTAAGGTTGCGTTCATCGTCACATTCGCAATGCACGCCGACATGCTCAAGGACAAAATCAACAAGCCTTCAAGCATATTGCAGCTCGGAATACACGCCCTTGTGCCTGCCGGGCTTGTTTTTATAACGGGCGACCTTGGCTCGGCGCTTGTCTTTATCTGCATTTTTGGAGGCATAATGTTTGTGTCGGGCGTGTATATAAGATATTTTTTCGTGGTTGCGTCTTTTGCGGTCGCCGCAATCCCGATTTTGTGGCTGAACTTTTTTTCAGAGTTTCAAAAACAGCGCTTTTTAGCTGTTTATTACCCGCGGGGACTGACAGAATCAGCTTATAACGCCGTCATATATCAGCAGCAGCAGGGAATCAGCGCAATCGGCTCCGGCGGAATTAAGGGCAGCGGACTTTTTAACGGCGTGTTTACACAAAACGAGCTTGTCCCCGAAAGCAAAAATGACATGATTTTTACTGTCGTCGGCGAGGAGCTGGGGCTTTTGGGCGGCCTTGCCCTCCTTGCCGTCCTCTTTTTTATAGTGATAAAAATTGTCCTTGTCGCGAAAAACACAAACGACAACGTCTCAAGGCTGCTCTGCTACGGCTCCGCGTTCATGATAGCCGGTCAAATTGTCATAAATATCGGCGTGTGCTTAAAGCTGTTTCCCGTTATCGGGATAACTCTCCCGCTCGTCAGCTCGGGCGGCTCGTCAAATCTGTGTGTGTACCTCACCATAGGTATTGTTCTTAGTGTTTACAGGTTTAACAAGGAGCGCGCGCCTGTCAATTTTCGCCTTAGCGGGATAAACACGCCGTTTTCAGACGTTTAACCGCCTGTCTGCGGGTTTAAGACCTCAATTACGGCGGCCGCGGCGGCCGCCTCCGCTGTCGGCGTTAGTTTTCCGGTTTTATAATCAAACTCCATAAACTGCGGATAGCTGACTTCTGAAAAGACAGTCGGCTGTTTTTTTGTGCCCGCAAGCCACATAAGAAAATCTGCCCCCTGTGTCCCGTAAGGGTAATCAAGGTGCTTCATATCCTTTACAAACCAAGTGTATTCGGGAAACATGCACGTCGAGGCGTCAATAACATTGTCGGGCGAGACATGGTTATGCCCGCATGATGTCTTTTTCTGCACATATCCTTCGCCGAGAGTGCTTCCCAATTTGGCGCACACCGCGCCGCCGCTTGAATATTTTGTGTCGATAAGTATGTCGTTATTATTATGTCTTGTCGGAGTTATCGGGATGCCGTAATAATTGTAGTTTGAAAGAATCATTATGTTACAGCCGTTTGCTTTTGCTTTTTTCAAAAGCTTTTCAGCCTTTTGCTGAACTTCATAATGGTAAAAATCTATCTTTTTAATAAGCCGCGCGTTTTCTTTGCTGTCAAGAGCCGCCGCCTTTGCCTGCTCGTATGTATCGTCAGTCACAAGCGCCCAAATCCCCGGAAGGTTTGCAAAAACGGGATAAAGAACTTCACTGCTTAGCTGCCCTGATATTATTTCTATAAGATCCTCAACAGCGGGAATCAGCTTGTCGAAAACACCTGTCATTCTTAAAAAGCTGTCAAGAACATCACTTTTTACAAACTGGTAAATATAATTTAAAACGGCGTCGCTGTCAAACTCAAAATCAAGCATAAAGCACTCGCCAATAATCGACGTGCCTTGAAAAGCGGCGTTGTCTAATATAAAGTTGTGGATATCACCGGAGCCGAAAAGCCGAAGGTATGAAAGAGCGATGTTGCCGCCCATGCTGCACCCGATCAGCGTCACCTTGTCGTGGCGAGTTTCGTTTTTTACATTTTTGACAAAGTCCTTCAGCTCTTTCGCGATATCAGTCGGGTCAAGCCGCCAGTCATAATTAAAAAAGTAGATATGGTCGCCGCCGTATACGTCTATTGCCGTCTTAATGAAAGCCTGTTCGTCGTTTATGTCGTTGTTGTAAAAGTCGGGATAATTGTCGGCGGAGAGCGGGAACTCTCTGGCTTTGATGTTATGTATCGGAACGCCGCTGCCGTCGCAAAGTATCGGCTCGAATATTGACACCACACCGGGGTTTGTTTTGTCAAGAAACGTCTCCCAATTCTTGTCAAACATAAGGCGCGTGAGCGGCGGGATAACGCCCGCGACGCCGTTGAATATTCTTTTGTTTGACGGCGCCCAGGCGCGTTCTTCTTTGCCGTTTTCATCGACATAAGTCAACGGTACTGTCGCAAATCCGCTAATCACAACAATAGGCGGAGTGCCGCACTCGCATCTGTCGCGAGCGAACACAATCAATCCGCTTGAACCGAGCATCAAAACAAATGCTACGGCTATTGAAATAAAACGTTTCATAAAACTCCATCTCCTCAAATTTTTTTTATCCCGGCGAATTTCGCCATAATTTTTTTTGTGCCGGCTTTTTCAAAAGCTATTTCAAGCATACAGTCGTTTGCAATCTTTTTGGAAGTTATGACGACGCCTTTTCCGAAGCCTTTGTGAAGCACTGTGTCGCCAACGCTGAAATCATCAACAGCCGCCCTCGCCGGACGTGCCGCAGATGGAATGCCGGAAAAACCTCTTGAAGCCGCCCTTTTGGCGGCACTGTCTCCGAATCTTTTTTCAGCATACTCTGCGCGCCGTTCGCCCCGCCCCGCAAAACGCTTAAAATCGGAGTCCGCTTGCTCCAATAATTCTCGTGGAATTTCCCTTAAGAAGCGTGACGGAGGGTTGAATGTGGTCGAGCCGTACAGCTTCCTTGAGCGGGCATTTGTTAAATAAAGCCGATTTTTCGCCCTTGTTATGCCGACATACGCAAGCCTGCGTTCCTCCTCAAGCTCTGTCTGCGTAAGAGCAGAACGGATGCCGGGAAAGATATTTTCCTCCATCCCGACAAGAAAAACATTGTTAAATTCAAGACCCTTTGCCGCGTGTATTGTCATTAACACGACGTTGTCGGAGTCCGCGTTGTAGCTGTCAATGTCTGTCATCAGGGAGATTTCCTCAAGGAATCCGTTTAGCGTCGGGTCTTCGTTTTCTTCCGAATAGCGCACAATGTTGCCGTGCAGCTCGCCGAGGTTTGCCGCTCTGTCGGCGTATGTTTCCTTGTCTGCCTCAATACTTTTTATGTATCCGCTGTCATTCAAAATGAGAAGTAAAAGCTCGTGCAGCGGAACTTCGCCGGACGCTTTTATGAAGCTGTCTAACATTTTAACAAACGGGTCAATCCTTGACTTAGCCTTTAAAATGTCCGGAAATTCGTCGGCTGATTTAATCACTTCATAAATTGATATGCCAAGGTCGGCGGCAATCTCCGCGGCTCTGCCGACTGTCTTTTCGCCTATTCCCCTTTTGGGCTCGTTAATTATGCGGCGCAGCCTTACATTGTCGCTGGGGTTTGAGACAACAGCAAGGTATGCCATTGCGTCCTTAATCTCTTTGCGCTCGTAAAACCTGTAGCCGCCGATGATTCTGTATGGTATGCCCATGCGTGTGAGCGCCGTCTCGATTGAGTTTGACTGCGCGTTCATCCTGTAAAGCACCGCGTTATCTCTCAAAGCGCCGCCCTGTGACCTTAACGACATTATTTTTTCGGCGACATACCGGCCTTCGCTTATTTCGTCGTCCGATGTGCTAAGAGTGATTTTGTCGCCGTTTTTGTTTGCCGTCCAAAGCTCCTTGCCCTTGCGCTGCTCGTTGTTTGATATCACGGCGTTTGCGGCGTCAAGTATGTTTTGAGTTGAGCGGTAATTCTGCTCAAGCCTTATTGTCACGGCGTTTTTGTGTTGGTTTTCAAAGTTAAGTATATTTTCGATTGTAGCGCCCCTGAAGCGGTAAATGCTCTGGTCGTCGTCGCCGACGACACATATATTTTTGTGCTTTGCCGCCAAAAGGGCAATCAAGCGATATTGAGCGTGGTTTGTGTCCTGATACTCGTCAACCATGATGTATTTGAATTTGTTTTGATAATACTCAAGCACTTCGCTGTTTTTTTGGAGCAAAAGAATGGTGTTGACGATTAGATCGTCAAAGTCCATCGCGTCCGCGACTTTTAAAAGCCCTTGATAGCACTCGTAGGCATCGGCTATTTGCCTTTTTCTCATGTCTGTCGCACCGTCTTTGTAAAGCTCATCAGGTGAAACAAGTGAATCCTTTGCGCTGCTTATCTCCGCTAATATTGATTTGTGTGAAAGAAACTTTTCATCAATTCCCAATATGCGCTGACATTCTTTCATCACACGCCGTGAGTCGTCGGTGTCATAAATTGTGAAGCGCGATGAATATCCGAGCAAGGAGGCGTGCCGCCGAAGAATCCTCGCGCAGGCGCTGTGAAAGGTGCATGCCCAAATGTCGCCAATGTTTTCACACTCGCGCCCGAGTTTTTCGTCTATGCGCTCTTTAATCTCGTTTGCGGCCTTGTTTGTAAAGGTTATCGCAAGTATTTCCCATGGCCTGGGCGCGCCGACTGATAAAAAACGTCCAAGCTCCTGCGGGTAGCTTTCAGCTCTGCCCGCGGCATAGTCGGCAAGCGCCTTTAGCTCGGTTTCATCAGGAATGCCAAAAATCCTTTCGGAGCCGTAAGCTTTGCCGTATCTCATTAAATTTGCGATTCTGTTTATCAGGACTGTCGTTTTGCCGCTCCCCGCCCCCGCCAACACCAAAAGCGCCCCTTCTGTTAAAAGGACCGCTTTACGCTGCGTGTCGTTCATTTTACTGAAATCTTTTTCAATAACCTGTCTGCGCAGCTTAATAAAATTAGTTTGCATATTAATTTACCGTCAAATAGATATTTCGTGAGCCAAAGAATAAAGCTCATTGTCGATTGTTTTTTTCATGGAAAGCGCCTCGTAAATGTCAAAGTCGATTATCTGCTCGTGCTGCATTGCCACGACTCTGTTATCCTTGCCGTTTAAAAGAAGCTTGACGGCTCTGTAACCCATCTGGCTCGCGACGACCCTGTCACGGCAGGTGGGTGTTCCGCCCCTTTGCACATGACCTAAAATAACGGCTCTTGACTCAACCCCAAGCGCTTTTTCCACCTGGCGCGACAGCTCCTCAACACCGCCGATACCCTCGGCTACCATAATGATGAAGTGGCGCTTTCCTGTCTTTTGCGTCCTCCTCATCCTCTCAATGATGTCCTTTTCTATGTCATAGTCAAACTCCGGCACAAGAATCGCGGTGGCGCCGACAGCTATACCGGCGTTGAGCGCCAAATATCCCGCCTTGCGCCCCATTACCTCGACGATGCTGCAGCGGCCGTGAGACTCTGTTGTGTCGCGGACTCTGTCAACCATCTGCATTATTGTGTTCATGGATGTATCAAAGCCTATTGTATAGTCACAGCAGGCAATATCGTTGTCGATTGTCCCGGGAACACCTATGCAGGGGATGCCGCTGAGCGAAAGATCGCGCGCGCCTCTGAAAGAGCCGTCGCCGCCTATGACGACTATGCCCTCTATTCCGTGTTCGCGGCATGAATCCACGCCTTTTTGAATGCCCGCAACTTCTTTAAATTCGGGGCAGCGCGCGGAAAAAAGCATGGTTCCGCCCCTGTGTATAATATCTGAAACGCTTCGCAGGTCCAAACGCTCCATATCGCCGCTTATAAGACCTTGAAAGCCTCTTTTAATGCCGTAAACCTCCATGTCGTTTATACAGCCGGTACGAACGACAGCCCTGATTGCCGCGTTCATCCCCGGGGCGTCGCCCCCGCTTGTCAACACACCTATTCTTTTCAAACTATAACTCCTCCTTGAACAATAACAATGCAATGATTTTACACCCAACGGACGGCAAAGTCAAACATATTGACAGCTTTTCAGCCCTTTTTCTCTGTTTATCTCTGTTACAATCACCTTAAAACAACATTTTCTTCACCAAGAATACTGCGCAGTTCTCCCAAAAGCGCATCATTTACGCAGACGGAATCCGCAAGAGGAAGATAATCATACGCGTTTTTGTCACTGTAATAAAAAATCACCCTTGTGGAACCATCAAATATGCCCAAAAGATTTTTAACCTTTTCCCTTTGGGTACCGGTCTTTGACGGAAACCTGAGGAAAAGACCGCTCCTGCGGCTTTTGCGGCGTTCATTGTCAGACGCAGCGCCAACCGTTGCCGCCGCATGAAGCAATTTTTCTGAATATGGCTCTATCATCTCGACTACAATCTTGACGGGTTCATCCTCACGGATGCTTATCCTGCCGTAAACAAGTATGACGCTGCCCTCAAACAAGATGTGGGCGCACTCTGAAAGAGTTTTTGGAAAAACAATTGTCTCGATTGAGCCGTACATATCCTCAACTGTTAAAAACGCCATAACCGCATTGCTTTTTGTCGTCTTTTTCTTAACGGATGTTATTATGCCCAGTAACTTAATATGCTCGTTATCTTTATAAAGTGACGGCTCTCCGTCACCGCTCTTTCCCCCGTCTGATAAATCAGACGTCCTGGCGCTTTTAAGCTTTGCGGACGCTTCCGTGTAGCGCGACATGGGATGACCTGATATGTACAGGCCGGTTACTTCTTTTTCCTGTCGGAGCAGCTCGTCATAAGAAAATTCGGGGACGTCGGGAGGGGAAGGCTCGCTTTGTATCATGCCCTCCATTTCAAAAAAGCCTATCTGACCGTCCACAACGCTCCTTTGCTCGCTGTCAAGGCCTGAAATAATGTCCGGCAGCATCAGCATCATTTGGTTTCTGTTTGCGCCGAGATTGTCGAACGCTCCGCACTTTATAAGGCTTTCTACAGCTCTGCGATTAAAATCATGTCCGTAAAGGCGCTTGCAAAAATTGTAAAACGAAGAATATCCGCCGCCTTTTTCGCGCTCTGAAATGATTTCTCGTATAAAACCCTTGCCGATGTTTTTTACGGCAAGCAGTCCGAAACGTATGTTGCCGCCGACGACTGTAAAGTCCTCAAAGCTCTCGTCAACGCTCGGTGGAAGGACTTTTATGCCGAGCCTGTCGCACTCGGCGATATATCCCACGATTTTATCGGTTCTGTCAAGAACGCTGCTTAAAATCGCCGCCATAAACTCGCAGGGGTATTTGTTTTTCAGCCATGCTGTCTGATAAGCCACATATGCGTAAGCGGCAGCGTGCGACTTGTTGAAAGCATATGAGGCAAACAAAACCATCTCGTCAAAAATGCTGTCGGCTGTTTTTTTGTCAATGCCCTTTTTTAAAACGCCTTCACACTCGACGCTGCCGTCGTCATTTTTCAGTCCGTAAATAAAATATTCACGTTCGCGCTCCATCACGTCATGTTCTTTCTTTGACATTGCGCGGCGGACTATGTCGGCGCGGCCGTAAGAATATCCGGCAAGCTTTCTGAATATCTGCATGACTTGCTCTTGATAAACCATGCAGCCGTAAGTGACGTCAAGTATATCCTCAAGCAGCGGAGTTTTGTATGTTACAAGCTTCGGGTTGTGCCTGTTTCTGATATATGTCGGAATGGAGTCCATAGGCCCCGGGCGATAAAGCGAAATGACCGCGATGAGATCCTCAAGGCTTTCGGGCACAAGCCCCATCAATGTTGACCTCATACCCGGCGACTCAAACTGAAAAACTCCCTCCGTCATC
>LSQX01158422.1_pt1 | contig 22311 bp, 19 predicted proteins | sample 654561 | NCBI WGS metagenome assembly LSQX01 (sample SAMN04489861, study PRJNA283612) | anaerobic digester metagenome | isolation source: 4 biogas reactors fed with cattle manure at either 37C or 55C with and... | place: Denmark: Kongens Lyngby | collected 2014
TTCGTTTTCATAATCGCAGCCTACCATCCCCATAGCCTTTATAACCTAATTTAACCAGTTTCTAAGCCGAGACGCGGGCTAAAAGAGACGAGGGGCCGACCCTTTGGGACTGCCCCATTGATCCGCTTCCTATGTCTCCTGGAGCGGAGGCAAGGAGTCTCGGGGCTGTCCCAAAAGCAAGGCTGGGACGGCTCCATGGCTTCCGGTCGATCATCCTTTGGGATATGTAACAGACGCTCTAGCAAACGAAAACAGGGGCTGCTCCGGTTTCTACTTGGAGCAGCCCCAAATAATCGATAACTCATGTCTCAGTTGTCTCAGTGTGCGCTCTGGTCGATCAGCGTTTGAACTACCGGAGCCACTTCTTCCATGGCTGAAGCGGCTGATTTGACATTGTTGATCACGTCTGATACAGCCGGGACCATAACCGAGTTGATGTCATTGAAAGTCGTGACTTTTCGGATGTCGATGATGGCTCCGTGTTCGGCCACTTGCTGGACGAAGGCAAACGGATTCAGGCCGGGCTTTTGAGTTTGGATGGATTCTTGCCAGCGTCGGTAGGCCTGCGGAGTTCCGGGGAGGGAACCGGCGGCAGTGGCAAACAGGTAGTTCCCTTCGGGATCCAGGGTATGGAATTTTACAAACTCCCAAGCGGCCTCTTTGTTCGGGCTGGTCTCCAAGATGGCCAGGCCATTGGGATTGATTGGACCCTTGGGAGGATGCGTGCCGACGACGAACCAAGGTGCCATGCGCAGGTTCAAAGGACTGCGGATCATAGCCGGCAGATTCCAGGTGCCCCAACCGACCATGGCAGCGTGTCCCTCAAGCAAGCCGCCGCCCGTACCCATCACGCGGTAGTTCCAGCGCAGATCTTGCATAGCTTGCAAAGAGGCGACGGTTTCGGCGGAGGTGCCCATAAAGCGTTGCAACTTGGAGTCGATCCAGTCACCGCCCCACGTGTAAGGCAGCGTGATCCAGCTGTCCCAGGGCGGACCGCCCAATCCGTACTGCGTGATATTCCCGTCGGCATCGGTCTTTGTCAGTTTCCTCAACGTGTCGACAAAGGTCTCCCAGTTCCATTCCGGTCGACCCCAGACGTCCGGCGGATACGCGACGCCTGCTTCGTCAAAGAGCTGGACATTGTAGACCAGGGGAACGCCGGATGCTCCGTAGGGCATCATGTACTGTTTACCTCGCCATTGCAGGGCACTGACCAAGATGGGGATGATGGATCCGGTGTTGACTTTGTCTCTTTGAATAAAATCATCGACAGGTAGGATGAGGCCGTTTGCCGCGTATTGTACAAACTCTACGCTGACGGCTCCCACCACGTCAGGCGACACACCGCCCGCGATACGGGTGATGACCTGTTCCCACTTTTGGACTTGCGCACCGGGGGCCTGCATATGTTCAACGCCGATACCGGTCTTGGCTTTAAAGGCATCGAAAGCCTGCTGATACAACGGTACGCGGTCTTCACTGGAATAGACAACAAACTGCACATCCCTTGCGGTGCCACAAGCTATCATCGACAGAGTCAACCCGATCAGCACTGTGCAAGCCATAGCAAAGAGAGGTACGCCCTTGATCGTTCTCACAAGATACACTTCCTTTCTCTTGTCTTGTTATCCGCCGTACGGAGCCGAACCGGAAAAGCGGCTGGGAATCCGGTGTGCTCTGTTCGTGGCATCGGCGGACGGATCGATTGCCATAGCCTCTGCAGAACGTTCGAGATGCTAAGACGGTATAAGGGCCGTCCTTTTAGGACAGCCCATCGAAAGCGGATGTTTCATCTCAGTGTGCGCTTTGGCCAATCAGAGTCTGCACCACCGGAGCTACTTCCTCCATAGCCGAAGCAGGTGATTTGACGTTGTTGATCACCGCGGATACAGCCGGGCCCATGATGGCATTGATGTCGTTAAACGTAGTGGTCTTTCGGATATTGATCACGGCACCGTGTTCGGCCACTTGTTGCACGAAAGCAAACGGATTCAGGCCGGGCTTCTGAGTCTGTATGGATTCCTGCCAGCGCCGATATGCCTGCGGAGTTCCGGGAAGGGCACCGGCGGCAGTGGCAAACAGGTAGTTCCCTTCGGGATCCAGGGTGCTGAATTTCACGAATTCCCAAGCGGCCTCTTTGTTCGGGCTGGTGGACAAGATGGCCAGACCCATGGGATTGATCGGACCCTTTGGTGGATGCGTGCCGACCACAAACCAGGGTGCCAGACGCAAGTCGAGCGGGCTGCTGATCATAGCCGGCAGATTCCAGGTGCCCCAGCCAACCATGGCCGCGCGTCCCTCAAGCAGGCCGCCGCCCGTACCCATCACGCGGTAGTTCCAGCGCAGATCTTGCATAGCCTGCAAAGAGGCGATGGTTTCGGGAGAGGTACCCATGAAGCGCCTTAGCTCAGAGTCGATCCAGTCACCGCCCCACGTGTAAGGTAGTGTGATCCAGCCGTCCCAGGGCGGACCGCCCAACCCGTACTGCGTGGTATTCCCGTCGGCATCGGTCTTCGTCAGTTTTCTCAGCGTATCGACAAAGGTCTCCCAGTTCCATTCCGCTCGGCCCCAGACATCCGGAGGATGCGCTACCCCTGCTTCGTCAAAGAGCTGAACATTGTAAACCAACGGTATGCCCGAAGCTCCGTAAGGCATCATGTACTGCTTGCCGCGCCATTGAAGGGCGCTGACCAAGATGGGGATGATGGATCCGGTGTTGGCTTTGTCTCTTTGAATAAAATCATCGACAGGCAGGATGAGACCGTTTGCCGCGTACTGCACAAACTCCACGCTGACGGCCCCCACAACGTCCGGAGAAACTCCGCCGGCGACGCGGGTGATGACCTGTTCCCATTTTTGTACTTGCGAAGCAGGTGATTGCAGGTATTCGACACCGATGCCGGTCTTGGCTTTAAAGGCATCGAAGTTCTGCTGATACAGCGGTACGCGATCTTCACTGGAGTAGACAACGAATTGCACGTCTCTTGGGGCAGCGTAAGCAAACGTGGAAAGCACCAATCCAAAAACGAGAGTACATATGATCACACGCCAGAAGGAGTCTTTGGGAATCATCAAGTTACACGTCCTTTCTGTCTTGTTTTTCAGCCGCTCTGAACAGAGTCGGCGAGGATGCCCAACTCCATGAGCTTCGTTCGTGAAAGATCGAGTTTAAAAGGCGCTGATTACTGTCAGACTGGTAGGACTCCGCTATGAGAAAACCATGTTGCCCTCGGTGCCAGGCTGTTGGCATCTCTCTGCCAACAGCGCATCCGATGAGCCTTTGGATAATCATCGTCTGAAAAGAGTGTTCCGTTCGGCGATCCGACTGTTTGAGGGCGATGATTCGGGCCCCGCAAAAGCAGAGCCAGATGGATTCATGCGCATATCTCAGTGTTTACTTCGGTCGATCAGAGCCTGGATTACCGGAGCCACTTCTTCCATGGCTGAAGTGGGTGATTTGAGGTTGTTGATGACGGCCGAAACCGTAGGATTCATGATGGCATTGATCTCGTTAAACGTGGTGACCATTCGGATTCGGGATACATCACCGTGTTCGGCCACCTGTTGCACGAAGGCAAACGGATTCAACCCTGGCCTTTGAGTTTGGACTGACTCTTGCCAACGTCGATATCCCTGCGAAGTTCCGGGGAGGGCACCGGCGGCATTGGCAAATAGGTAGTTTCCGTCGGGATCCAGGGTGACGAACTTCACAAACTCCCAAGCGGCTTCTTTGTTCGAACTGGTTTCCAAGATAGTAAGACCCATGGGATTGATGGGACCCTTGGGGTGATGTGTGCCCACTTTGAACCACGGGGCTATGCGCAGGTTCAAAGGACTGGCGATTATAGTGGGAAGATTCCAGGTGCCCGTACCGGCTACGGCGGCGCTTCCTTGGAACAACAGATTGCCGCTCGTACCCATCACCTCGTACGTCCAGCGCATATCTTGCAAGGCTTGCAAAGAGGAAAGGGTTTCGGGAGAGGTACCCATAAAGCGCTTCAGCTCGTCATCGATCCAGTCACCGCCCCACGTATACGGCAATGTCACCCAGCTGTCCATGGGCGCAGTGGCCAATCCGTATTGAATGATGTTGCCGTCGGCATCCTTTTTCGTAAGCTTCTTCAACGACTCGACGAACGTCTCCCATGTCCATTCCGGTTGATCCCATACATCCGGGGGATGGGTGACACCCGCTTCATCAAATAGCTGAACGTTGTAGACCAGAGGCAGACCTGAAGCTCCGTAGGGCATCATGTATTGCCTGCCGCGCCATTGATGGGCGCTGACCAAAATAGGGATGACGTGGCCAGTGTCAACTTTGTCCCTTTTCATCAAGTCATCAACGGGCATGATCAGACCGTTCGCCGCGTACTGAACGAACTCCACGCTTACAGCCCCAACTACATCAGGAGATACTCCGCCGGCGATACGGGTGATGACCATTTCCCATTTCTGCACTTGCGCGGCTGGAGACGGTTGATGTTGGACACTGATGCCAGTCTTCGCCTGAAACGCATCGAAGCTCTGCTGATACAACGGGACGCGATCTTCGCTGGAGTAGACGACAAACTGCACGTCTCGTGTCGCCGCGAGCGCGGCTGTCGACAGCATAAATCCAAAAAGCGGAACGCACATCATCAGACTGAAGAGCATGCTCCTAGCAGGCCTCACGGTTGCACTTCCTTTCCGTTGTCTTATTCAACACTTTGAACGAATTGGTGAGATCAGCCAGTGCGCTTCGTCTGTAACACTAGTGGGAGCATTAATATCGACAACTTCATCGGTGTTTTGGTGCGGAGATGAGGAGTAAAGACGGTTGTCGTTGATGATATACAGTTTTTCAACATCAACTACTTGTTTCCTTCGAACCATCAAAAGAACTGAATTGACGAGGCGCCCTTTTCCATCGCTCGGTCTTTCACGTCAGCGCCGAGGGAAGCTCGACTCGGGATATCTGCCCTCGGTAAAAAGGGTCATTCGACGCCTCTTGGGGGCGAACAAGCGGCGGTCAGCGCATCAGGGTGTTTTTTCGGAATAGCGGATGCAAAAGAATTGTGAAGGAAGGCATGCCGCAGCAGGAGAAACAGAACTACCGACAAGCAGATTGGGGGGAGGGAGACTAGACTATGGAACAAAAGATCAGACGTCGAACTTGGTTACGTTATGTAGGCCTAATAGCTTTGGTTGTCTTGTTTGTCATCGATCTGCACTCGACGGTGGCCCACAACTCGACGAAAGGCTACCAGCTTTTTTATAAGGTGTCCGAAGTGCAGCGTCCGGCGCCGTGGGACAGAACCACGGTCGCTGTGGTGCGCACCAATACCGAGGGGATACCCGATCCGGTCGATCCGGATAAACTGGGCTTTAGAATCACGACGGAGCAGATTGAACAGATGGTCCGTTTGGCGGTCGAGTTGACCGGCGGAATGGAAAGCGTCATCACCCCCGAGGATAGGCTCGTGCTGATCAAGCCGAACTGGGTTACCGATGCTCCTTCCGGCAGCGGTTCTATTACCGACAATCGGGTGGTCCGGGCGGTCATCAAGTTGGTCTATGAGGCCAATCCTGATGCCGAAATCGTCGTGGCGGACGGATCCGGCGAGTGGATACAACCTGAGTTGGCGGCCAAGTACTCCGTGACCAGGGCTCAAATCCGCGACGGATTAGGGACCAACGGTTACCGTGAGATGGTGGAGGAGTTAAAGCGCGAGTTGCCGGGGCTAAAGGTACGTCTGGATGATCTCAACGTACCGCTGTCGGATACAGTCTTGGTGCATCTGCCGGAAGGCGGATGGTATCAAGATACGTATTGGACGCACCGGCTGGTAACGGAGGCGGATAAGATCATCTCCGTGCCGGTCATGAAGATCCACGGCACCCGGATCACGGTGAGTCTGAAGAACAACATCGGGGTGGCCCCCGGTTCGCGCTATGGATGGGCGAAAAACGGTCTCGATCACAATCCGGCGGTCATGGACAAGACCATCGTCGACATGGCCCGCGTCGCGGATATCGATTATGTGGTTGTGGATGCGGTCACGGCGCTGGAGAGGGCCTACACCAGGGCCAACGGTTCTCCTTTGTACCGCAACATGATCGTCGCCGGACGTGACAGCGTGGCCGTCGATACCGTCTGCGCCCGCTTGATGGGGTTCAACCCGGACGACATATCGCATGTGACCATGGCTGCGCTGTGCGGGATGGGCATCAACGATCTCGAGCGGATCGACATCGTCGGTGAAAGCATCGAGTCGGCCGCTTACCTGTTCCAGAAGAACATCGTGCACCAAAACTGGTTGGGACGCTCCAAAGAGGGACAGAGCGTGCGTTTTTGGACGCTCAACGTAGCCTCAGAGCCCATAGATCCCGACACAGTGCCGCTGCCGGGTCAGAACGGTTGGACTGAGCCGCTGTATGCTTCCGATGACTTCATCGACATCAGCAAGGCATTCCCGGGTCAATCCGGCCGTTACTACTATGCTTTCACGCACTTTTACGCCCCTCGAAACCAAAAGGCGGAACTGCGAGTGGGCTCCAGCACACCGATGCGGGTCTGGATCGACGGCGAACTGGTCTACGACTTCCGCGGCGTGAACCGTCGCCATGTGCTGCCCAATGACGTCATACCCATCGAATTGGTTGAGGGCAATCACACGCTGCTGGTGGAGACTCGCAAGGGCACCTTCAACTTGACCATTGCCGAGCCCGTGCCGGAAGATATTCCGGACCCGCGTTTTCCTGATCGCTATGCGGGAACGCGCGTACACGGATTGAAGTTCTTCCTGTAATCAGAAACCGAACAAAGCGAGTGCGTTGGCGGTTCTCATCAAGAGGCCGCCAACGCATTCTTGCCTTCAGTCGGTGGGAGATGAGTCTTTCTGACGCGCTTGGGTGATACGGCGCTGCAAATCATCCAGCGTAGCCCGAGCTTCCCGAAGATAGCCCGCATCGGGCGCACTGCTGCCGGGCAGAGGGATCACCTCAAGTTGGAGCGGCTTGTTGTAAGGGCTTTTGGCTATGCATTCCACCACGAGATCCCAATCGATCGTCCCGCGCTGGTCTTGCGGAAGCCAATGGCGATCGCGTTCACCGTCGTTGTCATTGAGGTGTAGGACCATGAGACGGTCGTGGCAATTGCGGCACAGCCACTCCAGATTGCCGGCAAGATTGGCATGGCCCGGATCGAGAGTCAAGCCGAGATAATCCGGCTCGAATCGTTCAAAACAGATCTCCAGGCTGCGATTGGTAAGCTCTGCGTCATAGTGGTTTTCCAGGGCGATACGGATGCCCAGATCGCGGGCAGTCTCCTCGGCGCGGGCCAAACCGTCGACCAGATATCTGTATACCTGTTCTGACGGCTCAATTGTGTTGGGGGCGTGGTAGACGATTGCGTCTCCACCGAGCCTGTGAGTGACCTCAAGGCGATGCAAAAGCAGCTCGAAGGCCAAAGCGCGTCGGTCGGGATCGTCAACCCACAGATTCACTTTGGGTGTCAGCGTGCCGTGTACGTCGAGGACCTTGATCCCCGTTTGAGCAAGTGCTTGTTCCCACAGTTTTATTTCGGCTTCTTCCATTGGCGCATCCTGAAACCAACGGGTGCTGAAATGGATGTACTCGAAGCCTGCGGCACGCAGAGCTTCCAAATCTGCGACCACATCGCCGCTGTTACAGATTTTATCCGAAATGGAGTAGGTTTGGGCGGTAGCATGGGGCATGTTTCATGTGCCTCGCTTTCGTATTCTGCAATCCGCTTTTGCATTACGTTGACAAAGAGCATTTCCCCTTCTTGACAGGCGCTCGCCCAAAGGAATGCCCGGGAGAGAAGGCGAACAAGAACGAAATAGACGTGCTCAGACAAGACGCGAGGAGTCAAAAGCCTTCATGGAATCGCTAACTGACGTCATTGTAACACTTATCTACTACGCCAGGATCATCGAGCAGACGCGCACTGGGCAGATCATACAAGGGGCTTGGATGCTCGGGGCCCGACTCTGGCTCTGGTTTGTCATCGGTTTGGCTATTACATCCGCTATTTCCACGTTTCTCTCCCCGGCTTCGCTGGCCAAGCAATTGCAACGCATGCCGGCTCTTGGAGTGCTGTTTGCCTCAGGGTTAGGGTTGATCTCTCCGCTGGCCACCTACAGCGTCATCCCCTTGGCCGTGATCATGTTGCGACAAGGCGCTCCCTTGGCTCCGATTATGGCTTTCATGATCAGTTCACCGTTAATCAATCCCGGGATCTTCGCCATGACCGCGGGCGGCATGGGCTTGAGGATGGCGGTGGCCCGAACCGTGGCCAGTTTTGTTCTGGCAGTCCTAGGCGGATGGTTTGCAGCGCGCTGTGAGCGACGTTGGGGCTCGCCGCAGAACTATCTGCGAGCGCAAGAAGGCTTGTCCATAGATGTGCCTTTGCGTCACTACCGTAAGTCGATCGACGGGCTGCGCAGCGGCAGGTATCAGCGTTTCTTGCAGGGAAAAGAGAGCGCTCGCTCCTGGCTTTTCAACTTCGGTATGCAGATCAAATTCGCCGGGCGCTTTTTTGTGTTAGCACTGCTGGTTTCAGCCGCGGTGCGTGTACTGGTGTCTCCGTCGTTGATTATGCAGATCTTCGGTGTTTCGTCGCGCTTTTCAGTCCTATTGGCGGCAGCCGCGGGGATTCCTTTGTATGCCTGTGGCGGAGCGGCCATCCCCTTGATACAGGTGCTGACGGAAATGGGCATGACTCCGGGAGCGGCTCTTGCTTTCTTTCTCACCGGACCGGCGACCAACATCTCCACGATTCTGGTTTTGGGAGCCTTGTTTCAAATCAACTTCCTGACCTTGTACTATGCAGTGACCCTGGGTGGAGCCGTCATCGTCGGATATATCTATCAATGGTTGGCGGCGATCATATAGCGGTCCGGGCAACTCAGTTTTTGGAGGGGACCCATAATGCGCGAGTTGTCGACCTATGAGCGCATGAAGCGCATGTATGATCATCAGGAAGCCGATCGGGTGCCGATTACGGACACCCCTTGGGAATCCACGGTGGAACGCTGGCGCCGGGAAGGCATGGGAGACGTAAGCTACGTAGATTATTTTGGCCTGGACAGATTCGCCGGCATATCGGTGGACAACAGCCCTCGCTATGAGGTCAAGACGCTTGAACAGACCGACACCTATCGGATATACACCACGAAGTGGGGAGTCACCGTGCGCACTTGGCGCCATGCCGGTGGAGTGCCCGAGTTCTTGGACTTCACCATCGTCGATCGCGCTACGTGGCAAGAGGCCAAAGCTCGCATGACACCCGATCCTGATCGTATCAACTGGCAGCATTTGAGGAGAAATTATCCCACGTGGCGCAAAGAAGGTTATTGGATCACCGCTAATTTGTGGTTTGGCTTTGATGTCACGCATTCCTGGGCGGTGGGCACGGAGCGTGTCCTGATGGCCATGGCCACGGACCCTGAGTGGCTGATAGATATATTCACTCATCAGTTGGAACTGGATTTGGCTTTGTATGAAATGATTTGGGATGCGGGTTACCACTTCGATGAGATCCGCTGGCCGGATGATATGGGATACAAAGGCACGCAGTTTTTCTCTTTAGACATGTATCGCGAGATACTCAAACCTGTCCATCGACGGGCTGTCGAGTGGGCCCATGCTCGGGGCGTGAAGGTCAAGTTGCATTCGTGCGGCAACATCAATCCGTTTGTCCCGGAATTGATTGAGATTGGGATTGATATGCTGAATCCGATCGAAGTCAAAGCGGGAATGGACCCGTTGGCCCTCAAGAAGCGTTACGGAGATCAGCTGGCCTTCCACGGAGGCCTTAACGCGGCTTTGTTTGATCACCCGGAGCTGTTGTGGGAGCATATGGAGCAAGTGATTCCCGTCATGAAGGTAGGCGGCGGCTACGTGATCGGTTCTGATCATTCGGTGCCCGAAAGCGTCAGTCTCGAACAGTTCCGTCACTTTGTGGAAATGGCCAAGAGGCTCGGCTCGTATGTGTGAGTACCAAGTCTCTCTATGCTATAATGCGACTCGAGATGCCGGTTTCGTTTGAGATCCTCCGGGTTCGGGGAAGGATATCATGAACGATTCTAGAATCGACAGGGGAACTGTCGACAACACCGCCTGTCGGAGTCGCTCGAAAACAACTTCGTGTGTGCAGCGTTTGAACAGGGCGTTAGGATGAGCCGGGGCGGTTTTACCCATCGGCATATCTGGCAACTTAACAAAATCATCCCCGCCGGATCATTCGGTGTCGGAACGTCGTCATCGCGTTCGGCGGGGTCGCACCGACCGTGGTGCTTCACGGAGGTACTGGTTGATGGCTCTGGAGACCCTACGGATCATTCGCGCGGCAGAGGCTGAGTTGATCGAGAAGGTGGAAGAGGCCAAACGTCAGGCAGCCGAAGCTCTTAATCAGGCTGAAAAGGAAGCTGCCGCGCTCGTGGCGGCTGCTCGTGAAGAGGCCCAGGCGGAAGCTCAGCGTCGGCTGGCCGATGCCAGAGCTGAGATTCAAAGGCGCATGGTTGAAATGCAAGAGCAGGCCCAAAAGCAGGCAGAAACCATGAAACAGCAGGCTGCAGCGCGAGTGAAAGAGGCCGCCTTGCTGGTTGTGGAGAGGGTTGTGGGCGACAATGGCAGTAGTTGAGATGCGTCGGGTGACCATTGTCGGTCACCAATCCATGTTGGACCAGGTCATGACCGTCCTGCAGCGTCTCGAGATCCTGCAAATCGATGACATCGATGAGAGTCTTCCCTCCGAGGACTTATCTTTTTCTTCGCGGTCCGTTACCGGCAGTGACGCGCTTTTGCAGTTGGAGGAGCAGGCGGCGCGCGTCCGCTCGGCTCTCGATGTTTTGGATAAGCATTTCCGTAAGCCTGCGGGGCTGATAGAGACTTTCGCGGGCACGCGTTTTGCCGTCAGTGAGAGCGACTATCGACGTTGGTCGGAAACCGAGGAGCATACGTTACCGGCGGTGTCTCAAGCCCAACAGCTCCGGGACAGGCTGTTGGAGCTTCAGGCGCAGCAGCGCTCCGTTTCGGAAGATATCGAACTCCTGCGTCCCTGGCGGGGGCTGGACGTGCCGGCCGATGAGATTCAAGACACCCGACTGTTTCGCATTCAGCTCGGTGAGGTCACCGGTCGGGCACTTGATCAGCTCAGTGAAGATCTCTCCGCTGTTTCGGGTGCGGCCGGATTTGCGGTCATCTCCCAAGCCAGTGACGTATGCAGCATTCTACTGTACTATCCGAAGAAACTGGAAGAGCAATTGCTCATACCGTTGCGTCGTGCTGAATGGAGACCTGCGGCGCTGCCGCCGGTCATCGGAACGGTGGCCCAAACCATTGATATGCTCGAAGAACGGTTAAAGGCGATTGCTGCTGAGCAAGATGAAGTGATACAAGCGATCGGAACCTTGGTGGACGAACGCTTGGCTCTTTATGCTCGGGAAGATGAACTGCGCAACAGAATTGAGCGTGAACAAGTGAAAGAGCTGTTGGGCTTCACGCAGCGCTTGTTCGTGATCCGGGGTTGGGCCAGACGGAAGGATGTGGAGACCTTAAATTCGGCGATGGCGGAGGTGTCCCCGGCCATCGTGGTGGAAGATGAGTCTCCGCGTCCCGGTGAACTGCATCCCGTGGATATCGAAAACCCGCCGGTGATTGAGCCCTTCGAGGTCGTTACTCGCGTCGCCGGTCTGCCCATGCCTCACTCTTTGGATCCGACTCCGTATCTGGCGCCTTTTTTCCTGATCTTCTTTGGCATGGCTCTCGGCGATGCAGGCTATGGGATCGTACTGAGCATAATCAGTCTTTGGCTGGTTAAGCGGGTCAACGCGGTCGGCCTGGGCCTAAAACTGTTGCATATGCTCGCCATCTGTGGGATAGGCGCCGTGGCCGCCGGAGTGCTGACCGGATCATGGTTCGGTGACCTTTTCGGTCTACCTCCGTTGTGGTTGAATCCGATGGAGAATCCCCTTCCCATGCTGATTCTTTCCGTTGCTTTAGGCATGATTCAGATACTGACGGGGCTGGCCATCAAAGGTTATGACAAGATTCGAAACGGACAGCTTGTTGATGCCATCTGTGACGAGCTCATGTGGATCATCTTCCTGATAGGCTTAGTCATGATGTTGGTGGCAGGTTCTATGTCCCAGTGGCCACAAGTGGCTGTTGTTGCCCGGTACTTGGCGATCGGAGGCGGTGCCGGCCTGATAATGACCCAAGGCCGACACCAGAAGAATCCGATCAAGAGGCTGTTTTCCGGCGTACTGTCTTTGTACGGATTGAGTGGCTATATGTCCGATGCGTTGTCGTACTCGCGCCTGTTGGCCCTGGGTATGTCGGGTGGAGTGATCGGTATGGTCATCAATGACATGGGGCGTCGATTGCTCGCCATACCGCTTGTGGGTTGGATCATAGCCATCGCCCTGTTGGTGGTGGGACATCTGCTGAATCTGCTTATCAACCTGATCAGTGCCTATGTGCACTCGAGCAGGTTGCAGTACGTGGAGTTTTTCACCAAATTCTTGGAGGCGGGAGGAAAGGCATTCAGGCCCTTGGCAGAGCGGCATAGATACCTGGTTGTCAAACCGGATACAGCATCTTCGGAGAAATGAATCGTTAAATGATCGTCTGAGCATGAAGGAGGCCATTGGGACATGGATCTAAGCAACTTGGGGACGTTTAGTGCGATTGTGGGAGCAGTGGTGTCTGTCATTTTTCCGGGTATCGCGTCGGCTACCGCCGTCGGTTGGGTCGGTCAGTCTGCCGCTGGTGTGGTTACGGAGGATCCTGACAAGTTCGGTCAGGTGCTTTTGCTACAGGCTTTGCCCGGAACACAGGGTATTTACGGTTTCTTGGCAGCATTCATGATCATGCTGCGCATTGGTGTTTTCGGTCAAATGCAAGTGCTGACTCTGCAGCAAGGGATCATGTTCTTGTTGGCCGCTCTTCCGATCACAATCGTCGGCTGGAAGAGTGCCTTGATGCAGGCCAAGGTATCGATGGCAGCCGTAAACATCGTGGTCGAGCGGCCGGAAGAGATCGGTAAGGCCCTTACCTTTCCGGCCATGGTTGAGACCTACGCCGTTTTGGCATTTTTGGCCAGTCTGCTCATGATCACTCGGATCCCACTTTGAAGCAGCGAAGTGAGAGGATAGGTCTATGTCTAGCCTGACGAGGTTGAAACAGACACTTCAGGAGGAGGCTGCTGCTGAGATCAAAGCCATTCAAACCTCTACGGAGGAGAGGGTGGCCGCCATAAAGGATGCGGCTCGCAGGGAGGCTGATGAGATCAAGGCAGAGATCCTTGCCGATGTGGCTCGAGAAATAGCCGATCTCAATCGTCGTGCGGAAGCTGAGGCCGCATTGGTGCAGCGCCGTATCATGATGAAAGCCAAGAATGAGCTTGTCGATGAAGTAATGAGGCAAGCCGCGGTCATGTTGGAAGAGTTGCCCGAGGATCGGTATCGGGAGTATCTGAGCAGGCTTTTGTTTACGGCGGTACCGCACGAGGGCGAGAGTCAAGTCGTGTTCAACGAGAGGGATCGATCCCGTTTCGGGTCCGGTCTGCTGCAAGAAGTGCAAAAAGCACTTGCTGCTAAGGGAATCAATGTTCAACTTCGTATGGCGTCCGAGACGGGGACCATGGCCGGCGGCTTTAAGCTCATCGGGGCGGACTTTGAGGTGGATGCCACGATAGAGCGCATGCTCGCCCGTACGGGGGAGCTGCTTGAACCCGAGATAGCGGCGATTCTTTTCGAAAACGAGCGTTAAGGCAGGCGTTCTTAGTACGTGCGAGGGGGCAGGTTTGTGCTTGCTGGCTCTCATGCTACACAGACGAGCAATAAGACGGATGTGCCGTTTGCCTATTCCAGTGCCAGAGTACGCATGCTGAAGCAGCGTATGCTTAGCAGAGCGGATGTGGAACGTCTGCTCACGGCGCCAAGTGTACAGGCAGGGATGCGTGTTCTTGCTGATACGGAGTATGCATCAGCGATAGCCGCCGTAGGGCGATCGGATGACTATGAACTTGTCCTTTCGGCTGAACTGCAGCGGGTCTACGACCTGGTGACTTCATTTGCTCCGCAGCAGGAGTTGCTGAAGATGTGGGCTGCGCGCCTGGCGTTTTTGGGCTTGAAGATGCTTCTTAAGGCGGGACTGCAGAAACAGGGACTACCCGACGAGCTTTTGCCGGCGTGGATGCCTGTGGAGCGCAGCCGACTGCGACAGACGGTTAAACTGGTGTTGGAAAAAGAGGCGGATTCCCCCGCCGACACGACGGGAATGCAGGGACTTGAGGAGTATCTGTATGAGGGCGCGGAGGCTGCGGTGAAGGCCTATCGGCAGTATGAGGATCCCGAGGAGATCGATCATTCGGTTGATGCGCATTTCCAGCAATACCTTATCGATCTGACTGAGTCCCCTGACGCGGAGTTTCTGCGGGGTTGGGTAGTGCATTTTGCCGATGTCACCAATCTCACCACGTTCGTTCGGTTCGCCGTGGCCAAGCGTCTCACGGAGAGTCTGGATCGCGCTCTTTTGCCGGGGGGCAGTATCCCTGCAGAACGTATCCTGGAGGCCTATGCCGCCTCCGAGGAGGCGCAAGAGCGTGTTGAAGCGCTTTCCAAAGCGTTGACGGATACACCCTACGCTTCTTTGCTGGCCCAAGGATGGCGCATCTATCAGGAAGAGGGATTACTCTACGGTATGGAACGCATGGCCAATCGGTTTCTCCGTGAGTATCTGGATTCCGTGCGGCACAAGCCTTTCGGAATGGCGGTCGTTTGGGCCTATCTCATGGCTAAGGAGCGTGAAGTGCGCCTCATTCGGCTTATTTTCGCGGGCAAATCGGCGGGATTGAGCGAAAGCCAGTTGAGGGAGCGCATCGAATATGTCTAAGAACAAGATCGCCGTCATCGGCGACAAAGCCTCCGTGATGGGCTTCAAGGTACTGGGATGTGAGGCGGTGGCCGTTTCGGACTCTGAACAGGCTCGTGTAGCGCTGCGGCGCCTGGTGCGCGAGGATTACGCTATCGTGTATGTGGCGGAGAATACGGCCGCGGACATTCTTGACACCATCAATGAGTATGCCGATCAACCCAGTCCTGCCATCGTCTTGATCCCGGGAAGTCAAGGCAGTCTGGGGATCGGTATGGAAAAGATGCGCCGGGCGGCGGAGAAAGCTGTTGGCGTCGACATTTTGCCTGGGAATGAGGAATGAACATGAGTGGCAGGATTGTGAAAGTCTCCGGACCTCTTGTCGTTGCTGAAGGCCTTCCCGAGGCGAGGATGTACGACGTGTGCCGCGTTAGCGAGGCGGGCCTGATCGGAGAGGTTATTGAAATTCGCGGGGATCAGGTGAGTATTCAGGTTTATGAAGAGACGGCGGGTTTGGGACCGGGCGCTCCGGTAGTCACTACAGGGGAGCCTTTGTCGGCTGAGCTGGGCCCGGGCCTTCTGGAGTCCATATTTGACGGTATTCAGCGACCGCTGTCGGCATTGAGGGATGAGTTCGGTGATCGCATCCGACCGGGCGTAACGGTGGAGCGGCTTGATCGGGAGCGGCGCTGGGGTTTTAAGCCCTGCGCTAAGCCCGGCGATGAGGTAATCGCCGGTGACATTCTCGGTACGGTGCAAGAGACCAGTGTGATCGAGCACCGGATTATGGTGCCCCATGGTATGCAGGGCAAGATCGTGGACATCCAAGAAGGCGAGTTTACCGTTACCGAGCCGATCGCAGAGCTCGAGCGTCCGGACGGCACCCGGGTACCCATCACCATGTTGCAGCGCTGGCCCGTGCGGCGCAGCCGTCCGGTGGCTGAAAAACTCGCACCGTCGGAACCGCTGATCACCGGTCAGAGGATCATCGACACCTTCTTCCCGGTAGCCAAGGGAGGAGCGGCGTGCGTACCGGGTCCTTTTGGTTCGGGTAAGACCGTAGTCCAGCATCAGCTGGCTAAGTGGGCCGATGCCGATATCGTTGTCTACGTCGGTTGCGGCGAGCGCGGTAATGAGATGACAGATGTCTTGTTGGAATTCCCACGCTTGGAGGACCCAAGATCTGGGGAGTCGTTGATGAAGCGTACGGTGCTTATCGCCAATACCTCGGACATGCCGGTGGCTGCTCGAGAAGCATCGGTCTACACGGGGATCACCATTGCTGAGTACTACCGCGACATGGGTTACTCGGTGGCCTTGATGGCTGATTCTACGTCTCGCTGGGCCGAGGCCTTGCGTGAGATGTCAGGGCGTCTGGAAGAGATGCCCGGCGAAGAGGGATATCCCGCCTATTTGGGCTCACGGTTGGCTGACTTCTACGAACGCGCGGGCAAGGTGCGGGTTGTAGGGGACCGGATCGGCGCGTTGACAGTGGTCGGTGCGGTTTCTCCTCCCGGTGGGGACCTATCGGAGCCGGTTACGCAGAATACCTTGCGGGTTGTGAAGGTCTTTTGGGGTCTTGACGATAAGCTGGCGGCGCGGCGCCATTTCCCGGCGATCAATTGGCTGAACAGTTACTCTCTGTACTTGGATCGCATCGATGGCTATTTGAGAGAGCGCTACGGAAGTGAGCCGATCGCTATGCGGCAGGAGAGCATGGCCCTATTGCAACAGGAGGCCTCTCTTGAGGAGATCGTGCGTCTGGTCGGTACCGACGCTCTTTCGCCCGAAGACAGACTGGTTCTGGAAGCGGCAAAATCGATTCGTGAAGACTTCTTGTATCAAAACGCCTTCCACGAAGCGGACACGTACACATCTTTGGACAAGCAGATCAAAATGCTCCAAGTGATCCTGAGTTGGTATCACGAGGCACGTGAGGCATTGAATGAAGGAGTACGTCTGGAGAGACTGTTGAACCTACCGGTGCGAGAGGATATCGCCAGGGCGAAATACCTGGACGAGAACGATGAGGCTGCCTTTGCCACCCTTCTTACCGACATCAAACAGCAGGTGGCAGCCCTGAAGGGAGAAGGCGGAGAGGTTGCTTAAAGAGTATAGAAATGTTCGTGAAGTCGCCGGTCCGCTTATGTTGGTAGAGGGAGTCGAAGGTGCCACCTTTGAAGAGCTGGTGGAGATTGAAACCAGTGGCGAGGTGCGGCGAGGTCGTGTACTCGAGGTAGAGAGGAACACGGCTCTGGTTCAGCTTTTTGAGGGGGCAGCGGGGATTAACCCCAAGTCCACACGGGTGCGCTTTCTGGGCCGAGGGATTGAGTTGGCCGTTTCACCCGAGATGCTGGGCGGCGTTTATAACGGCCTGGGGGAGCCTCGCGGAGACGGACCGCGCCCTGTGGCGGTCAAACGGCTTGATATCAACGGACAACCCCTCAACCCCTACGCACGGGACTATCCCAACGAGTTTATTCAGACGGGGATATCAACAATAGATGGCCTCAACACTCTTGTGCGGGGACAGAAGCTGCCGATCTTTTCAGCCTCCGGTCTGCCGCACTCTCAGCTGGCGGCTCAGATTGCCAGACAGGCGCAGGTTTTGGGCACCGATGATCCTTTTGCCGTGGTCTTCGGGGCGATGGGGATCACCTATGAAGAGGCGAGCTTTTTCGTTGACAACTTCCGGGATGCCGGTTCGCTGGAGCGTTCCGTGCTCTTTTTGAACCTGGCCGATGACCCGGCGATCGAGCGGATTGCCACACCTCGCGTGGCCTTGACTTGTGCCGAGTACTTGGCATTTGAGCTTGACATGCATGTGTTGGTCATCCTGACTGACATGACGAACTACTGCGAGGCTCTGCGTGAGGTATCCGCGGCGCGTCGTGAAGTACCTGGTCGTCGCGGCTATCCGGGATACTTGTATACTGACATGGCCAGACTCTATGAGCGCGCCGGTCGCGTCAAGGGTCGAAGAGGTTCGATTACACAGATACCCATTCTCACCATGCCGGAAGATGACAAGACCCACCCGATTCCGGATCTGACCGGTTATATCACGGAAGGGCAGATCATCCTGAGCCGGGAGCTTCATCGCAAAGGCATCTATCCGCCCATAGACGTGTTACCTTCGCTTTCGCGTTTGAAAGACAAGGGCATCGGTGCGGGCAAGACGCGCGAAGACCATTCCGACACCATGAACCAGCTGTATGCCGCCTATGCGACGGGTAAGGAAGCCAAGGAGTTGGCGGTGATCCTGGGTGAGGCGGCATTGACGGAGACCGATAAACTCTTTGCCAAGTTTGCCGATGCATTTGAGGCCCGCTATGTCAATCAGGGCCCGGATGAAAATCGCAGTATCGAGCAGACGCTTGATCTGGGCTGGGAATTGCTTAGTATGCTACCGCGACAAGAACTGAAGAGAATCCGCGACGAATTCCTGGACAAGTACCTGCCCGCACAGGCGGAGGAAAAGGAAGAGTAGAGTCATGCAGACGCGGGTCAACCCTAATCGGATGGAGCTGCTGCGCCTCAGGGCTCGTCTGAGCACGGCCGAGCGGGGCCACAAGCTCCTAAAAGATAAGCATGACGAGCTCATGCAGCGTTTTCTCGAGCTGGTTTGGGAGAGCCGTGATCTGCGGGAGAAGGTAGAGGCGCAGCTGGAATCGGTCAGTACTTCTATGGTGCTGGCTACGGCGACCGCTTCTCCCGCAGTCATTGAGTCAGCGCTTCTTTTCCCGAAACAACGTCTTGACGTGCAAGTCAGACATGATTCCATAGTCGGAGTGCCTATTGTGCGCTTTGACCATTCCTGGGAGAGTGTGGGCGGAGAAGCGGATCATTACCCCTACGGACCGGCGCATACACCCGCGGACTTGGATGCGGCCATTAAGACGTTGAGCGAGGCACTGTCGGATCTGGTGCGTCTGGCGGAGTTGGAGAAAGCGGCTGAATTATTGGCCGTTGAGCTGGAGAGAACCAGAAGACGGGTTAACGCCCTGGAGTACGTGCTTATTCCGCAGCTGCAGGAGTCGATCAGGTATATTACCATGAAGCTCGATGAAGCCGAACGGTCGAATATCGTGCGCTTGATGAAGGTCAAGCAAATGAATGAGCAGGCTTGATCGAAGACCCTGTAAAAAAACAGGAGGACACTGCGGGGAGGGATGCAGCGTCCTCTTGTTTTGTCTCAGTCTTCGAAACGGATGTCATTCGGCGTCGTCTTCTTGTGAGAGTTCCTTGATACGGGCATTGATCTCCTTCAGCGCGGCCTCCAGGCGCGCTGCCTCGCTTTTTAGAAACTCCAGTTCCGCCTCATCGGAGGGCGGCGAGACCGGCGCGGGAGGAGCGTAGGGTGCAGCATACCCCGGAAAAAACGGTGCCGGTGGATACCGCCAACGCCAATGTCTGAAGCCGCGCCCGCGACCCCATCCACCGCCGCGACCGTAACCCCAGCCCCAACCGGGTGGGTTTAGATAGCCGGGTACGGGATATCCGGCGCAATAGCCCATGCCGCGTCCTGTCATCGGTCCATACCCGCATGGTCCGGTTCTGTCACCGCGTGGCATATCAGTGAACCCCCCTTTTTCTTCACGTTATGAGCATATGCTCATAATAAACATAGCATGTCTATGCAGCCGTGTCAATCTGAGAGATGCTACACTCGTCACGGACGGTTGGGCTACGTTCAGCAGCTTATGACGGCTTTTCTTGCATCAACAAGGCATATGTCTTCTCCCAAAGATCGTATAAGGCCGTGACCGCTGGGGACTTGTCGTCGATGGGAAGGTGACCCGTGACTGTCGCCTGAGCGAATTGCTCGTCAAAGGGAATGCTTCCGATCACCTCTATGCCGCGATCATAGCAACGCCGTTTAATCTCTTTGCTCATGAGTTCATGGAGATCAGCCTTGTTGATGCAGACAACGGTTCTGACTTTGAAATGCTCGGCCAGCTCCAAAACCCGAGCCAGATCGTGCCAGCCGGACACACTCGGTTCGGTGACCAGCAAGGCCAGGTCGATGCCGGTCAAAGAGGATATAACCGGACAGCTGATGCCTGGCGGTCCGTCAGTGATGATCAGATCACGCTTTTGATGCTTGGCAATCGCGCGTGCCGCTCGCCTCACTTCGGCTACGAGTCTGCCCGAGTTGTCCTCAGCGGCATTCAATCGAGCGTGTACTAGGGGGCCAAAGGGAGTCTCGGAAACGAACCATTGTCCGGCGACGCGCTCTTGGGGGATAATCCCCTCTGCCGGGCAGAGGCGAACACAGACACCGCATCCTTCACAGGCCAACGGATCGACGACGTATTCCGGACTGATGGCACCAAAGCGGCAGATCTCCAGACACAGGCCACAGGAGGTGCAGACATCCCGGTCTATGCGCACTCGAGGCAAACCGTGGAAAGCGTGTTCTTCCTTCACTTGGGGGTTGAGTAACAGGTGAAGGTTGGCCGCGTCCACGTCACAGTCAGCTACGACCGCGTTGTCAGCCAACATAGCGAAGGCTCCGACTACGGTGGTTTTGCCCGTACCGCCTTTGCCGCTAATGACGAGCAGTTCTTTCATGAGCGTACTCCTCCACTTGACCCCATAGGCGTCTCAAGGTGTCTTTCCATTCCGGGAACTCGTCAACCCACAGCTTCCCTCGTGCATAGCACGCGGCCAGTTGCCGGGAAAAGGGAATCTCCAGAAGGATCGGCAACGAGTTTTCCTGGCACCAGGCGTGGACTCTCTTGTCCCCAATGCCCGAACGATTGATAACTACTGCGGCAGGAACATTCAGTTCGCGAGTCATTTCCGCGGCCCGCTTCAGATCGTGCAGACCAAAAGGCGTGGGCTCCGTGACGAGAAGGCACAGGTCACAGTCTGATATGGCCGCCACGGCCGCGCAAGAGGTGCCGGGTGGCGCATCGACGATTACCGTCGCTTTCGGTTGAGCCATCCTTTTGACCTCGGCGATAACCGCGGGTGCCAGTGACAACCCGACATTCAATCGGCCCCAAACCAGTTCCAATCCATGGACCTGACCGCGCAGCACCGTGCCGATGGAGCGTTCGACCTCTGCGATTGATCCTTCAGGGCAAAGATGGGCACAACCGCCGCAACCGTGACACATCTCAGGGAAAAACAACACATGGTCACCTGCCGTGGCCAAAGCGTTGTAAGCGCAGATCTGAACGCATACTCCGCACAGCGTGCAGCGGACCGGGTCAATGCGCGGTATCGGCGATCGTACCGTTTGATCCGTGGTTCCCAAAGGTGGCAAGAAAAGATGGACGTTCGGCTCCTCCACGTCACAGTCCAACAGCTGTACCGGTTCATTCATCTCAGCCAGGGTCACCGCCAGATTTGCTGCGACAGTAGTCTTTCCGGTCCCGCCTTTGCCGCTGGCTATCACGAGCTTCATGATTATCTCATCCTTTTTAGTGGTTACAAGTGCTGTCTCCCGCTTGCAAGGCGCCGTCGCGATAGGCGTTGATGGCTTCAGAGACGGATCCTGTAACTCCTACGATGACCTCAATTCCTCTGGAGCGAAACAACTCCATAGCCCGAGGACCCATGCCTCCGGCGATCACTGACGTGACTCCCTGTTCGGCCAAGAAACGAGGCAGGAAGTCCGGTTGGTGACCCGGATTGGCTATGGCGCGACGACTTATCACGGCCCCGTTTTTGATGACCGCTATGGTATACTCCTCGCAACGTCCGAAGTGTGGTGCGACGCTGTTGTGATCGGTAGCCACGGCTAAGACGACCTCAGATCGCGGCTGTTCTTGCGGAGCAACAAAACCGACCGATTCTGTTCTCGTGACACTGATCGGAGAAGAGGTCGAGGAGCCCGCGTTATACGTGCGGCGATACTCCGCCAGGGCCTCAGCCACCGTGTTGGCAGCGGTGCAACGTACTTTGATCCCCCCCGCCTGAAGTACTTGGGCAGCTTTCGGTCCCACCTCTCCGGTGATCAAGACCTCAACGCCTCGGTCAACCAGCCATTGGGCGGCTGCGATACCCGCTCCGCTTGACTGTAGGTGTGCTCGGTTGGGATGGGACTCAAGCGCGTCACTGTCGCTGTCCCAGATGAATATGAACGGCGCGCGACCGAAACGAAGATCCAATGCGGCGTCAGGCGAGCTCCCTTGAGCTGTGATGGCTATTTTCACTGTAGCTCCCTCTTTCTCTTTGGTGGTTTTGAGTATGCCCCTGAAGTTTTGAGCATATGCTCACAGATAGAATAAGGGCTGCGCCCAGGCGTGTCAATCGCGGTTATTGAATGGCCAGACTTTTTGTGATAACATATGACCGCAGTAGGGAGTGGGCGCGCGTAGCTCAGTGGATAGAGCATCTGACTTCGGATCAGAGGGCCAGGGGTTCAAATCCTCTCGCGCGCACCAACAAAGCAAAAGGGGGCTGTCCCAAAAGCAAGGT